>LQAJ01000047.1_pt1 | contig 119184 bp, 115 predicted proteins | sample 1535811 | NCBI WGS metagenome assembly LQAJ01 (sample SAMN04331587, study PRJNA305678) | bioreactor metagenome | isolation source: bioreactor_6 inoculated with Wadden Sea sediment 2nd replicate of a... | place: Germany: Wadden Sea, Janssand Flat | reverse complement strand
CCGTTTTTTCAGCGTTTCAGCCAAATTTCAAGAACTAACGGTTTTCACTCAAAGGGTCAACACGAATCGTGCCAGAAAATCATTGCCATTCTTCGGTATTCAATTATAAACTATATCTTTCGTGTTGGTGTGGCTTCAGGCGGAACCGCCTGGAGTACAGTTCACTTTAAACCGATAAACCCCATTGCTGGCCCGAATACATGACTGATTCAGACATCGCCTACCAAACCGATCAATTCTCCATTTCATTGAAAGTCCGGGGAAACCGGGAATACACCAAAGTCAGTTACCCGGTGAAATACGGCATTTTTTCCCGCCTGGAAACCCGGGGTCAGATCCTGGAGTTCAACCTGAACCACGAGATCACACATGCCCGGTCAAAGTCAGCGGACTGGCTCCATCCTTCGGAATGGCTCAAACGAACCCGGGGAAATGACTGGATCTATTATTCCAGCGGCGGATATGCGGGGTGTTTGAAGCCATCGGCGAGTATTATCTGCCCAATTTCATGTATCCCACCAATTCCCTTCTGGGGGGCAGACCGTTTGAATTTCCGGTGATCGCAGACCTGTGCACCTCCTGGCAGACCACTCTGGCTGGCCTTCCCGATACACTGCCCGACATGCCGGACCCTGTTTCCGAGTGGATCAAAAAAGCGAAATCCATTCAGGAGCCGGATCTGAAAAACACAGCCGGCCGTCTGTTTGACATCAACGGGGCCAGGGCAACGGTCCTGCCACCGGATGCCCGGCATGCCGATTACAACCTGATTCCGGTGACCATCTCGGACGGATGTCTGTACAAATGCCGTTTCTGCAAAGTCAAAAATAAAAAAAAGTTCACTGAACGGTCCAGATCCGATATCTTGCGACAGCTCAAGGAACTCCGACATCTGTACGGCCCGGACCTGGTCAATTACAATGCCTTGTTTTTAGGGGAACACGATGCCTTGAACGCGTCTAAGGATCTGATCCTGTTTGCCGCACAGCAAGCCTATGACATTCTTGAATTTTCGCACAGCGTCATGAAGCAGCCCCGGACGTTTCTGTTCGGCAGCGTGGATTCCCTGCTCAACGCCGACATGTCCTTGTTTGAAGCGCTCAACCGCCAGCCTTTTGACACGTTTATCAACATCGGCCTGGAATCCCATGACCCGGCCACCCTGGAGCGGATCGGTAAACCCATCACCGCCGAAAAAGTGAGCCGGGCATTTGACCGCATGTGTGAAATCAACCAGGCCTTTGCCCACATAGAGATGACCGGCAACTTTATCATGGACGATGGCCTGCCCCCCACCCACATTCCGTCCATGCTGGCCCTGGCCAGAGACCGGCTTTCCCGTCCGGCTCCCAAAGGCAGTATCTATCTGTCTCCGCTGCAGTTCGGAAAACCTTCCAGGGAAGTGCTGTATGATTTCTACCGCCTGAAGACCGCCAGCCGCCTGCCCATGTTTCTATACATTATCCAGCGGCTGTAAACCGGATAAAAGGGTTGACCCCCTGACACGGAGGAAAAAATGAACCAGAAAGACAGACTGATGAAATTGCACGCCGGTGTAATGGCCGCTTTTGCCGCAGACGCACTGGCCTTAGGCGTTCACTGGGTGTATGATGTCGCCCAAATCAAGGAGCGGTACGGCCGTCTAGACTATTTAACCGCCCCGGAAATCGCCCCGTTCCACAAAAACAGACAAAAAGGGAATTTCACCCATTACGGGGACCAGATGCAGGTGTTGCTGGAATCCCTGCATCACTGCAACAGGTTTGACCTGGCTGATTTCGCAACCCGGTGGCAGTCCCTGTTTGACCGGTATGACGGATATCTGGACAAGGCCACTAAAACCACTTTGTCCCATTTTCAGGCCGGCCGGTCTCCGAAGACCGCCGGATCCGATTCCACGGATCTGGGTGGGGCCGCCCGCATGGTCCCCATTGCCCTGTTCCATGGCAACGATGCCGACACATTCATCGATTCCGCCCGGCAGCAGACCGCCATGACCCACAACCACCCCCTGGTACTGGAAACCGCCCGCTTCTTTGCCCTGGCGGCTTTGGAAACCGCCAGCGGTGCCGATCCGGCCGAGGCCCTCCGGACTGCAGCAAATCAGCTCCCCTCTGGATCTGCCGTTCCTCATCTCGTGGACAAGGGCCTTTCCAGTGTTGAGGCACAGACCAGCCAGGCCGTTTCCGGTTTCGGCCGGGCCTGTGACATCACCGAGGCCCTGCCCGGCACCATCCATTTGATCGCCCGGTACCCAAAAGCCCTGAAAACCGCGTTGATCGAAAACATCATGGCCGGCGGTGATTCTTCAGCCAGGGGAATCCTGTGCGGCTTTATTCTGGGCATTCACAGCGGACTGGACGCAGTCCCTCGAAACTGGCTGGAAGAGATGACCGCATTCGACAGCATCACGGCCCTGACCGGCGGCATTTGACAGGTCATTGACGGCTTATCCGCAGGTGCTGTTTCAAATCAGTGAAAGTCAGGGTTTGTACACATCGGTACTGACAGAAATCCTTGTCATCGATATGGGGATTATGGTTGGGCTCCTAAAAACCCCTTTTCATGGACCGAATTTAATGGTACAACCCGGGCCATGAGTCTTTTTGGCCCCATATCCTTCCACGGCGGACATTCCGGTGAATTTTGCTGCCATGCCCAGGACCGGCTCACGGAGATCATCGAACAGTATATTCAAAAGGGATTCCGGCAGGTGGGGATCACCGAGCATATTCCGCCGGTGCAAGACAGGTTCCTATATCCCGAAGAGATCGAACAGGGCCTGACCGGAGATTTTCTTTATCAGCGATTTGCCGCCTATTTTAAGACCCTCAGACAGTTGCAGACAGATCTGGCCGACCGGATCCAAATCTTTGCCGGAATGGAAACCGAGGCCTATTCCGGATACCTGCCCCATGTCCGGCACCTGGTGGAAAAATTTTCACCCGATTACATCGTGGGGTCGGTGCATCACGTGGCAGACATCTGCTTTGATTATTCCCCCAAAACCTATCAGGCCGCAGTCCGGGCCTGCAGCTCTGTCGAGGAGATGTACATGGCATATTTTGACCGGCAGTTTGAGATGATCAACGCGGTCCGGCCTTTTGTGGTGGGGCATTTCGACCTTGTCCGCATCCATGATCCCCATTACCGGAAACGGGTGGCACAACCTGAGATCGCCGCCAGAATCGACCGAAACCTGGATCTGATCAAAGACCTGAACCTGGCCATGGACCTGAACCTTCGGCCCCTGGCCCGGGGCGAGGCAGAACCCTATCCGACCCAATCAATTCTGGAAAAATCCGGTCCCGGCAGATCTCCATGGTGCCGGGGATGATTCCCACGGGCGGCCCAGGCCGGAAACCACGTAATGCCGGCATCCGCCTGCTCAAACACATGGGATTTGATACTCTTGGCCGGTTCCCGGCTCCTGGCCATGGCACCGGAGGCAGGATGCGGGCGTTGATTCAACGGGTGAAACAGGCACAGGTGAGGGTGAACGACGAACAAGTATCTGCCATCGGCCCGGGCATCCTGGTGCTGCTGGGGGTCCAGGACGGGGACACGGAAAAGGACGTGGATTATCTGGTGGAAAAAATAAGTCATCTGCGAATTTTTGAAGATGACCAGGGAAAAATGAACCGGTCCCTGAAGGACCTGGGCCTGGCGCTCATGGTGGTATCCCAGTTCACCCTGCTGGGGGACTGCAGCAAAGGCCGCCGGCCATCCTTCACCCGGGCGGCCCCGCCAGATATCGCAAAACGTCTGTATAACCATTTCATTGAAAAAGCGAGGGCATCTGACGTTCCAACTGCCGGCGGAAAATTCCAGGCGTTGATGGAAGTGTCTTTGAACAACCACGGCCCGGTGACGCTGATGCTGGATACCCGGCAGAACGAGTCAAACTGACATGAACGATTCCTGTTCGGCCGAAAGCCTTATCATTGTCTTGAAAGAACCCCAAGGGCCCCTCAATGTCGGGGCGGTATGCCGGGTGATGATGAATTTCGGGGTGTCCCAGCTGAGACTGGTGAATCCCTGCTCGGACTTTCGTTCGCTGGATGCCAGGAAAATGGCTCTGGGTGCGTTGCACATCCTGGAACAGGCTGCTGTGTTTTCCGATCTTGAGACCGCGCTGGCAGACATCCATGTCACCTTCGGCACCACCCGGCGGTTCGGCAAATACCGCAAAGATTTTCTCACACCCGCTTCGGCGGCCCGAATCATCAGCCGTTCCGAAACCAACACCCGGTGCGCCCTGCTCCTGGGCCGGGAAGACACCGGGCTGGAGACCCGGGACCTGGATCTGTGCCAGCGGTTTGTCACCATCCCCACCCACGAGGCATACCCGTCCATGAACCTGAGCCACGCCCTGGCCGTGCTCCTGTACGAGGTGTCGTTGAAGTGTGAATCCACCGGCCGGTTTTATGATCCCACCCCTAAAAAACCGGCTTCCGGAAGAGAGATCGAACACCTGTTTTCCCATATGCGCCAAACCCTTCTGGATATCGATTATCTGGATCCCCAGAACCCGGATCACCTGCTACGGACCTTCCGGCGACTGTTCGGTGATGCCGGCCTGACCTCCCGGGATGTCCGAATTATAGAAGGATTAATGAGCCGGATCGACTGGACGGAACGTCAGCGCCGGCAGCTGGCTGAAAAAAATCCTGACCTGTTCCAGCTGAATCCGGTCTCCGTATTTTGCTTGACAAAACCGTTGTCCCATGGGTTAAAATGTCTGCAATGACATTTCGGAAAAGGAGAGCATACCCTATGATCAAACGAATACTTGTGGGCTTAGGCGGCACTCCTTTCACTGCCGCCGCCACCCAGTGGGCCACGGAACTGGGAGATCTTCACCAGGCCCAGCTGACCGGCGTCACCGTCGTCAACACCAAAAAACTGGAGAATGTGGGCCCGGTACCGGTGGGCGCCGGCGCCTATGCCCAGCGCATGCGCGAAAAAACGTACAGGTAACCAAAGAAGGCACGGAAAAGGCCATTTCCCTGTTCAAGGAGTATTGCAGCCAGCAGAAAGTGGTATGCCGACGGATCAAATATGAAGAAGGCGACACCTTTGAAGCCATGATCGATGAAGACCGGTTCAACGACCTGACCATTTTCGGTCTGCGCAGTATTTTCGAATACGGCTTTGTGGAAAACCCGGACAAGGCCATCCTCAAGCTGCTGCGCCACGGAGTCCGGCCCATCCTGGCGGTGGCGGAAAAGTACCGGCCCGTCAAAACCGTGGTCATCGCGTTGAGTGGATCCATGGAATCGGCCCGGGCCACCCGGGATTACCTGCAGTTGGATCCCTGGCCCGGCGCAAAATCCGCCTGGTCCATTTCACCCAGCGAAAAAACCGGAACCGTTCCTGCTAGAAAAAGCCGCGGATTACTGCCAGTCCCATGGATTTGATGTGGAAACCGATCTGATTGACGGCAATCCCAAATCCGATCTGCTGGCCTATGCCCATGACCGGGATGCGGATATCATCGTTATGGGAAACAGCTCCCAGAACATCATCAAACGAAGCCTGCTGGGTGACACGGTTCTGGAAACCATTCATTCAGCAGATATCCCTCTGTTTCTGTCCCAGTAGACATGCGGCTGAAACCGCCTGAAACCGAGGTATCCCGGACTACTGCCGGGAAGGGCTTTAGTCCTGCCTGCTGCCCCTGGGACTGTTCAGCCTTTTGTGCCTGGCCTGGCCCGGAAAAGCGCCAGCCAGGCTCTGCTGGTCACCGGGGCCGGGGGCCTGTTTCTCACCACAGCGGCAAAGGTGACCCCGTATACTTCAGAGCGGATCGTTGACCACGTATCTGTCGGGCACGGTGTTTTCCCTGCTGCCGGTGACCGGAATCGCCTGGCTGCCCCACATCCCGGACATCCTGCTATTTTCCCCTGTCCATGGTCCCTGGATTGCCATCGGCCCTGTTCACTTTTGTTCTGGCAGCTACCGCTGTGGCGGTCCAACTCATTGCCCGGGCATCCTACCGAAGTGGTGTCCCCCTGTCCTGGCATACCTGGATCGATGAATTGAATGACAAAAAGAATAGGTAGCTATATTCTAATCGTTGGTTGACAATTCATCGGGTTTGGATTAAGGTAACCACCGCAATTGTAAACTGCCGTATACTGCGGCTTTTTGAAGCAAACACAAGAAAAAAGGGGATCTTTTAAGATGTCACCGGGAGGTATATTCGCTCAAGGCATTATCAGTGTATTTTTTGGTATGGCTCTTTTGTATATTTCTATCAAAATCACTGCGTTCGCTGTTGACAAATTTTCACGAGCAGACAAAGGAGCCGGGAAAGATGGGAAATAAACTGATGGCATTGCTGAATACGACAGGGTTTGTTCACCTTACCCCGGGAATGATTGTCATGTGGATTATCGGCCTGCTGCTCATTTATCTGGCCATCAAAAAACAGTATGAACCCCTGCTGCTGCTTCCCATCGGCTTTGGAATCCTCTTGGTCAACCTGCCGTTGAGTGGTTTGATGGAACCTGACGTGGGACTGTTGTGGAAATTCTACCACTACGGCATCCACTGGGAAATCATACCGCCCTTGATTTTTCTGGGAATCGGGGCATTCACGGATTTCGGCCCCATGCTGGCCAATCCCCGGCTGATTTTTCTGGGAGCCGGTGCACAGGCCGGCGTTTACATCACTTTTTTCGCTTCCCATGCCATGGGCTACAATATCATGGAAGCCGCCACCATCGGTATGATAGGTGGGGCGGATGGACCCACGACCATTTTTATTTCCTCAAAACTCGCCCCCCAACTGCTAGGGGCCTGTGCCGTGGCCGCTTATTCCTATATGGCCATGGTTCCCATTATCCAGCCCCCGATCATGCGTCTGATGACCACCAAGGCGGAACGTGCCATGCGGATGGCAAAGCCCCGGCCGGTGAGCAAACGGGAAAAATTGCTGTTTCCCATCATTTCGACCTTTGTGATCGTCCTGCTGATTCCGGCGTCGGCCCCATTAATCGCCATGCTCATGCTGGGCAACCTGTTCCGGGAATCCGGAGTGGTGGAACGGTTGAAAGGTGCCGCCCAGAATGAACTGATGAACATTGTGACCATTTTTCTGGGACTGCCTATCGGCGCCACCATGCATGCAGATATCTTTTTGCAGCCCAAGGTGCTGTTTATTTTCATCCTGGGGCTCATTGCGTTCATCCTGAGCACGGCGACCGGTATTCTTCTGGCTAAACTGATGAATCTGGTGTCAAAGGAAAAAGTCAATCCCCTTCTGGGAGCGGCGGGTGTATCGGCTGTCCCCATGTCCGCCAGGGTCGTACACAAAGTCGGCATTGAAGCGGACAAACGCAACTACCTGATCATGTATGCCATGGGCCCCAACGTAGCCGGCGTGATCGGCACGGTGATCGCCGCAGGCATGTTCATCACCCTGCTGACACCCTGATGAACACCAAACAACTTATCGACTGACAATCAAAAATTTTCAGGACCAACTAACACAAAAGGAGAAAAAACATGGCAAATGACATAACCGCCCCTTTACCGGGTAAAATCGTCAGAATGGACATCGAAGTAGGATCTTCCATTGAAGAAGATATGGAGATCATGGCCATCGAAGCCATGAAAATGGAAACCATCGTATATGCCCCTTGTGATGGAACGATTGAAAAAATCGTCAAAAAAGTAGGGGATGACGTGGAAGAAGGAGATGTGATCGCCACGGTTGCATGATCTCGCACAGGATGTCACCATTGAAGCCTGCCGGTTTTTTCCGGCAGGCTTCAATATTTGTCAATCATAGCTGAACACTTTGTACACGGTGGATGACCCCAGAAGGGCATCTATCCTTCCTTCCAGCTCAGCCCGCTCGGCATTGGCCATCCACCATTTCCAGGATTCAAGGGATTTCCAGGTGCTGATCACCAGGTATTCATGGGGATCATCCACATTTCTGAGGGTTTCGCCGGAAATATAACCCGGCTGCCGGTCCGCCATGCCCCGCAGCTCAATGAGCATCTCGGACAGGGTCGGCAGCAGTGCCAGATCCATGCCGGAGGTGAGTCTGGGTACACGCCGGGTCATCAATACACGGATGGTCATATTATTCCTCCTTTTAAATCACCAGGCTCTGTAATGTCAACAGGACGCCGGCAGTGACTGCAGACCCGATCACGCCGGCCACATTGGGTCCCATGGCATGCATGAGCAGGTGGTTCTGAGGATCTGCCTCCATGCCCATCTTCTGGCTGACCCGGGCCGCCATGGGCACGGCAGACACGCCGGCAGACCCGATCAGCGGATTGATCTTAGTGGAAAGAAACAGGTTCATCAACTTGACCATGAGAACCCCGGCGGCCGTTCCGATGGCAAATGCCACCGACCCCAGAACCAGAATCCCTAAGGTGGACAGGTTCAGAAACTGGCCGGCGGACAACTGGGCCCCACCCCCAGCCCCAGAAGAATGGTGACGATATTGATCATTGCGTTCTGGGCAGTCTGGGAAAGCCGTTCCACCACCCCGCATTCCCGCATAAGGTTTCCGAACATGAAAAACCCGATCAACGGCGCGGCAGAAGGCAGCAGCAGGATACAAAGCCCCAGCACCAAAACGGGGAAAATGATTTTTCCACCTTGCCCACCGGCCGCAGCTGGCTCATGCGGATTTTCCGTTCATTTTTGGTGGTCAGTGCCCGCATGATGGGCGGCTGGATCATGGGCACCAGAGCCATATAGGAATATGCGGCCACGGCAATCGGCCCCACCAGGTGCGGGGCCAGCTGGCTGGACAAAAAGATGGCTGTGGGACCGTCAGCCCCCCCGATAATCCCGATGGAAGCTGCTTCGAACAGGTTGAAGCGGATTCCCGGCACAAAATCCGACAGCATCAACGCCCCGACCAGGGTGATGAAAATCCCCACCTGAGCCGCAGCCCCCAGCAGCAGGGTTTTGGGATTGGCGATCAGGGGCCAAAATCGGTCATGGCCCCCACCCCCATAAAGATCAGCAGGGGAAACACCCCGGTCTTGATACCGATGGTATAGATATAATACAGAATCCCACCCGGGTCGGCCATACCGGCCAGGGGCGTGTTCACCAGGATGGCACCAAATCCGATCGGCACCAGGAGCAGGGGTTCGAATTTTTTGTTGATGGCCAGGTACAACAGCAGGATACCGATACCGATCATCAGGACTTGTCTGACCCCGTCGAACATTCCGCCGGATTCAGGCGAAATAAAACTGGTCAGTCCGGTGGACCTGGCAAAATTGGCCGCCATTTCAAGCATGGGCGGCAGTGTCACCGCATCGCCGGCACCTGCCTGGGAAGAGCCGGCTGCATGGGCAGCCGACACCGTCAATATCAGCAGCACCATACCGCAAAAAAGGGCTGGAACTGATCGTTTCATGTCCATAAATAATTATCCTTTGGGCTGGGCCGGCTATGCTTCAAGGGTCAGCAGCACCTGACCGGTCTGGACTGTCTGGCCCTTGACCACCGGGATGGATGCAATCTTTCCGCTGACAGGGGACGGTACCGGGGTTTCCATTTTCATGGCCTCCAGAATCAGCAGGGTCTCCCCTTCGGTCACCGTATCCCCCGCGCCAAACAGAATCTGATACACATTGCCCGGCATCGGGGCCTTGACTTCGGTTTTCGGTTTTTCCCTGACAGCAGGCTTGGGCTCCGGGCCAGCAGCCGGGGTGATGCCGGTGACATCCCCGGTATCGTCTGCCACTGTGACTTCATAAGTTTTTCCATCCACTGTAACTTTATAGTTCAGGCTGATCGGAGCGCTGGGGCCGGACATCTGCTCTGACGGCCCGGTGGCCGATGATAGCGGGGCCAGTTCAGGCGGAGTGTCCGTGACAGGGGCCGCATCAGTCTGTTTTTACGGACCCTGACCGGCTGATGTCCTTTGAGAAAATCCAGGCCCGAGTTGCCGCCGGGAGTGGCCAATGCCCCGATGATGAAAATATTTTCATCGGTCACGGGCAGGCCCTCTTTCTCCAATATTTTTTGGCTTTCGGTATTCCCGGCTCCAGCAGCTCCACCGGATCTCCGTCAAATTTTTTCATTCCCAGCTGTTTTTCCGCAATCGACACGATTTCCGGGTCCGGGGGTATGGGGGTCCGGCCGAAATATCCCAGCACCATTTTTCCGTATCCGTCCGTGATCTTTTTCCATTTTCCCTGGGTCACATTGGCATAGGCCTGCTGGAAATAAAACTGGGACACGGGGGTCACGGAGGTACCGAACCCGCCTTTGGCGATGCATTCAGACATGGCCTGGATTACTTTGGGATACAGGTGAAGCGTTCCTGTATCCCGCATCATCATGGTGTTGGCCGTCAGGGCCCCGCCCGGCATGGGAGACAGGATCACCTCAGAGGACACCTTCAGGCTTCAGGCGGAAAAAAATAATCCTTAAGACATTCCTCCTGAACCCGGTTGGCTTCCAGAATTTTGGTGACATCGATATCCAGATAATAATCCGTTCCTTTGAGGGCATGCCACATGGAGATCATATCCGGCTGGCAGGTGCCGCCGGAAAGCGGAGACCTGGCCAGGCAGATCCCGTCGCATCCCGCATCGACAGCGGCCTTGTATTGAGTCACCCCGATGCCGGCGGTTTCATGGGAATGCATCCAGATGTCAGTATCCCCACCCAGCAGTTTTCTGGCCGCCCGGATGGTTTCATACACTTTGGCGGGGTTGGCGGTACCCGAGGCATCCTTGAAGCAGACCGAATCATAAGGCACACCGGAATCCAGAATCTCCTTCAAGGTCCTGAGATAAAAATCCGGATCATGGGCCCCAGTACACCCGGGAGGCAGCTCCATCATGGTAACCACCACCTGGTGGTGAAGCCCGGCTCTTTTGATACACCGGCCCGAGTAGACCAGGTTCCGCACATCATTAAGCGCATCGAAATTGCGGATATGGGTCATGCCGTGCTTTTTAAACATTTTGGCGTGCAGGTCAATCATGTCTCTGGGTTGGGCTGACAGAGCCACCACATTGATGCCCCTGGCAAGGGTCTGCAACCGGGCATCCGGTCCGGCCGCTTCCCGGAACCGGTCCATCATGGAAAAAGCAGATTCTCCGCAGTACATAAACAGGCTTTGGAACCGGGCCCCGCCTCCAGCCTCCAGGTGCTCTATGCCGGCATCCACAGCTGCTTCCACAGCCGGCAGAAAATCATCGGTCAATGCCCTTGCCCCGAAAACCGACTGGAATCCGTCCCGGAACGATGTGTCCATGATCTGAATTTTTTTCATCGATACCTTCCTTGAGATGAATTGAAAATTGCTGTAATCACCGCCGTGTCCGCGCCCGGTGGGCGGCCACCGCAGCACTGATGATGGCGGTCAGTTTCAGGTTGTCGCCGGAAGAGGATGCTTTTTTACCGGGTCTGGCGTTTTTTTTTCACCACGGCCTGAGACTGTTCTTTTTCCGTAAACGGGGCCAGCAGTTTTGAGGAAATATGAATGAGAAGCATCAGCAGAATCAGAAAACAAAACACCACCCCCATACCCAGTATGGTGAGCTTCAGTCCCTGAAAAATCATTGGATCTCCAGACACGCCTTTTTCAAGGTCGTTATTCAATATTATTCCACTCACTTACATACCCAAGAAATCGCCTAAAGTAAAGTCAGGAAAACCTATTTTATCCTGTAAGAATTTTTCTGACCCGCCGGTTTGCCGATCCGATTTCATCCGCCGGACACAAAATCAGACATGATATGTCCCAACACAAATCCATGGTGTCCGTAAACAGGACATAGGAATTCCCGATGACACGGCAAATAGCTGTGTCCCAAGCCGGATGAGCACGAAACACACAACCCGTTTTCAAACAGCCTGAATTGCGCACCAGCCTCCTGATTCAAGCAATCCTCCCATATCAGGCTTTATCAAAAATATTTTTTTATCCAGGCATGATGGTTGCTATAGCGTTTTGTCAAGCCGGGACAGACACGCAGGCCCGCAAACCTCAACCCGGTACCCATTACCCAACAAAGGAGCCACCATGCAAAATGCCGACGCACCCGCAGAAACGCTAATCATTGATGATGACGAGCCTCCCAGCGGCAGGCTTGATATCCATACGCTTTATCCGGCCCAACCTCCCGGACTGGACTCCATTCACCTGACCCGCCCGGTATTTATCCTGCCGGCAAAAAAAAAAATCCGCATCCCCGCATCACCCGAAACTCAACCCTGAAACCAGGGCCTTTCAAAAGCAGTTCTTCCCCGGCTCCACGGCCCGGGACTGGCATGACTGGCAGTGGCAGGTACGCAGCCGGATCCACACCTATGCGCGGCTCAAACAGATCCTGTCCCTGGGGCCGGATGAATATCTGGCGGACAACACGGTTCAGTTGCCCCTGAGCATTACCCCTTATTATGCCAGCCTGATCCCGAAAAATATGGCGGGCCATCCGTTGCGCAAGTGCGTGGTGCCCACGGCCGGTGAATGGGTCAAGCTGCCCTGTGAGTCTGACGATCCACTGGGCGAAGACCACCAGAGTCCGGTGCCGGGACTGGTGCACCGGTATCCCGACCGGGTTTTATTCCTGCTCACCGATTTCTGCTCCACCTACTGTCGGTACTGCACCCGGTCCCGGGTAGTGGGCCATGGCGAAATCCGTGCCAGCCGTGCAAGGTGGGAAAAAGCCCTTGCCTATATTGCCGCCAGCCCTTGTGTCCGAGATGTGTTGCTGTCCGGGGGGGATCCGCTGATCCTGAGTGACGACCGGCTGGAATGGGTGCTTTCAAGGCTTCGAAAGATCCCCCATGTGGAGATTATCCGCATCGGTACCAAGGTGCCGGCGGTGCTGCCCCAGCGCATCACATCGAAACTGGTCAAAATGCTCAAAAAGTATCATCCCCTTTGGATGAGCCTGCACTTTACCCACCCGGAGGAATGCACCCCTGAAACTTTCAATGCCTGCGCCCTGCTGGCGGACGCCGGGATTCCGCTGGGGTCCCAGACCGTGCTGCTCAAAGGGGTCAATGACAATGTCCAGGTTATGACGCAGTTGATGCACCGGCTTATGAAAATGCGTGTCCGGCCCTATTACTTGTACCAGTGCGACCCCATCACCGGGTCTGGACATTTCAGGACCGCCATCAGCCAGGGCCTTGACATCATCCGGGGCATGAGAGGATTCACCACCGGGTATGCCGTGCCCACCTATGTGGTGGATGCCCCGGGGGGAGGGGGTAAAATTCCGCTGATGCCAGACTATGTCGACGGCCGAACCGGCGATGATCTGGTATTGACCAATTATGAAAACAAATCCTATGCCTATCCTGATCCTGGCCTGGAAAGTCACCAGGCCGCATCGGTGGCACACGGCACCAGAATGACCGCATTGAGGAGGAACAAACAATGATCATCGGATTGACTTACGACCTGCGCCAGGATTACCTGGACATCGGATATACAGCGCTGGAAACCGCAGAATTCGATTCCGTGGAAACCGTCGAAGCCATCGAACGGGCCCTGGACGACTTGGGGCATACCCCGGTGCGCATCGGCAATGCCAAACAGCTCACAGAGCTCCTGGTGGCAGGCAAGCGCTGGGACCTGGTGTTCAACATTGCCGAAGGCCTGCACGGCATGGGCCGGGAAGCCCAGGTGCCGTCCATTTTGGACCTGTATCAGATTCCTTATACGTTTTCAGATCCCCTGGGGATGTCGTTGAGTCTGCACAAGGCCATGGCCAAACGGGTCATCCGGGATGCCGGATTGTCCACAGGGCAGTTTTTTCCGGCCGCCGTCCCGGAAGACGTCTTCCGGGTGCCTTTTGATCCTCCCTATTTTGTCAAGCCCCTGGCCCAGGGTACGGGCATGGGAATCACCAGTGACTCCGTAGTCCTGAACCGGCAGGACCTTCCCGGCATCTGCCGGACTCTGCTGGACCAGTTCGGCCAGGCTGTGCTCATTGAGGAGTTTCTGTGCGGCCGGGAATTCACCACCGGAGTGGTGGGCACGGGCAGACAGGCAAAAGTGATGGGTACCATGGAGATCATCGTGCTGGCCGATCCTGGAAAGGACATCTATTCCTTTGAAAACAAGGAAGGATGGAAAGATCGGGTCCAGTACCTACTTGTCCGGGGATGTGGACCCCCTGATCCGGGAGGTGGAAGCCCTGGCCTTGGCTGCCTGGCAGGTGCTGGAATGCCGGGACGGGGGACGGATTGACATCCGGTGTGATGCCAAGGGCACTCCCTGCTTTATCGAAGTCAATCCCCTGGCCGGGCTACGGCCCATTATTCCGACCTGCCATGGTGTGTGAATTTTTCGGGACTTCCTATGTCCGATTGATTGAAATGATCCTGGCTTCGGCCCGGGAAAGGATGCCTGCAACACATCTCAATGCCTGCCCGGAGCCGGCATGACCCGCACCATTGCCGTTGTGCACAATGCCGTAACCGACCCGGACCGGCCGGACGAGGCCGATGTCCTGGTTCAGGTGGATGCGGTATCCCGGGCCCTCACCGGCCTGGGATACCGTCCTGTGTCCGTGCCCTGCGATCTCAACCTGGCCGCGTTGAAAAACACCCTGGAGGATATCCGGCCTCTGGGGGTGTTCAACCTGGTGGAATCACTTGAAAACCGGGGTTGCCTGATTCATGTGGTACCCGCCCTGCTGGATGCCCTGGGCATTTCCTATACCGGATGCCCGGCACAGGCTGTTTACACCACCTCTCACAAGGTGATGGCCAAGGAGCGCATGTACCTGGCCAACCTGCCCACCCCTGCCTGGATCAATCCGTTTCCGTTAGACATGCCCTGGCACGGAAGCATGGATCCGGGGAGTCGCGGATCTGACGGCACCGGAATCACTGGAGCAAAAAATTCTGAAACCGAATTCGCGGAATTCGAATATTTCGCGACCGGGCACACCGGAGATAGACATACCGGCGCCGGGTTGTCCCTGAAAACCGATTATTCTGCCTCCCTGTGGATCATCAAATCGGTTTGGGAACACGGGTCTTTGGGTCTTGAAACGGAAAACCTGGTGCCCGGAACGGCAAAGGACGTGTCCCGGCTGCTCAAAGCCCGAGCCACGGATTTAGGCGGGGCCTGTTTTGCCGAACAGTTCATTTCCGGCCGTGAATTCAATCTGTCACTTCTGTCTGACCGTTCCGGCGTGCGGGTGCTGCCGCCGGCCGAAATCCTGTTTCCGGACACCCCGGCAGACCGGCCCGCCATGGTGGGATTCCGGGCCAAATGGGAAACGGATTCCAAAGAATACCAGAACACCCCCCGGCGGTTTGACTTCTTTCCCTCGGAGATGTCCCTGCTGGAAGAATTGGAAACCCTGGCCCGCCGATGCTGGCAACTGTTTCACCTGGCCGGATATGCCCGGGTGGATTTCCGGGTGACCACCGAAGGCCGCCCGTTCATCCTGGAAATCAACACCAACCCCTGCCTGTCTCCGGATGCCGGATTTGCCGCAGCTCTGGATCGGGCAGGAATTTCTTACGCCCACGCGGTCCAACAGATGGTGTCCTTTCAATTATGTTCAGAATAAGACGTATTTTTGATGATGTGATCCCGGTGAATCAGGATGCGATCCGCCAGGTCGAAACCATCCTGAAAAAACGGTTTCCTGAGGTATCCGAACGGGACATCGCACACCTGGGAGACCATCTGCGCAATCCGTTTACTCTCCGGTTCCGGCCCATTTTGTTTGTGGCGGAAAACATGCGGCATAAAGTGCTGGGATTTGCCATGGTCCTGCATGAACCGGACATCAATTTCTGTTTTCTGGACTGGATCGCCACAGCCAGAGACACGTTGCGGGGCGGACTGGGCAGTACTCTGTACGAGCGGGTCAGAGCCGAGTGTGCGGCCCTGAAAGTCAGCGGGCTGTTCTTTGAATGCCTGCCCGACACACCGGGAGAATGCAACCCCGACCTGCTCCGGGACAACATCGCCCGGCTGCGGTTCTATGAGCGCTACGGGGCCAGGCCTATTGCCGGCACCGGGTATGAGACCCCGGTAAGTCCGGAGGACACCTGCATGCCGCACCTGGTGTATGATGACCTGGGAACGGACACCCCCCTTACGCGGTCCCATGCAAAAAATGTGGTGCAGGCCATTTTGGAGCGCAAATACAAAGACCTGTGCCCACCTGAATACGTGACACAGGTGGTGGCTCCATCCGGGACAATCCGGTGAAACTGAGGCCTTTCTGCCATGTGCGGCCCCACAGAACCCGCCGGACCGTCCAGGCCGGATCCGCAGAAAAAATCGCCCTGGTGCTCAATCAGGATCATGAGATTCACCATATCCATGAACGCGGGTATGTGGAATCCCCGGTGCGCATCGCCCGGATCCTGTCTCACCTGAAAAAAAGCGGTTTGTTTGAAACGCTTGAAACCCGGTCTTTTACCGACACCCATATCCGCGGGGTCCATGACGCGGATTTCATTGATTACCTGGCCCGGGCCTGTGAAGAGGTGGCCGCAGACAAATCCCTTTATCCCTATGTGTTTCCCATCCGGAACAAGACCCGGCCTCCCAGGGAATCCACGGTCCTGCCCGGCTACTACTGCATTGACACCTTCACCCCGATCCACCGAAACGCCTGGCCTGCGGCCCGGGCCGGAGTCGATGCCGTACTCACGGCAGCCGACACCCTGCTGGAAGGCCGGAGAGTCGCCTATGCCCTGGTGCGGCCTCCGGGGCATCATGCGGAACAAAGATCGTTTGGCGGATTCTGCTATCTCAACAATGCGGCCATTGCGGCCCGGTATCTACGGGAACAGGGTCGGGTGGCCATCCTGGACATCGACTATCACCACGGCAACGGGCAGCAGGATATTTTTTACCACCGGTCAGATATCCTCACCGTATCCATCCACGGCCACCCTTCGTTTGCCTATCCTTATTTCACCGGATTTTCAGATGAAACCGGCACAGGCGAAGGCGAAGGTTTCAATCTCAATCTGCCCCTGGACGAAGCCGTGGACGGCAAAACCTTCCGAACGGCTCTGACCCGGGCCCTGGCACGGGTGGCGGATTTCGAACCGGACTTCCTGGTGGTCTGCCTGGGCATGGACACGGCCCGGCATGACCCCACCGGCACCTGGTCTCTGACCCCCAAAGATTTTTTCAAAACGGGCAGATGATCGGGGCGGCCGGCCGGCCCCTGCTGGTGGTTCAGGAAGGCGGCTACAACACCCGGAATCTGGGCGTCAATGCCCGGCACTTTTTTGAGGCCTGGCCCAGGCTGTGTTCACTCCGACCCGGGATCGCACATCGTCCCGGTCCATCCCCAAAGGCATTCAGTTCCGGTATGACCCCGTGCCTGATGATGTGAAAGAGGTCCGGGGCCTGGTGGCCGCCACCGGGTTCTTCCGGGAGGATGAAGTGGAAATCGCGGCCCAGTTGGTGGAAGAACGCCTGAAGAAAGGCCCGGCCAGCGGATATTATTTTATCCTGGCCTCAAAGGCCGGCCGGCTTGCCGGATACGGCTGCTGCGGCCCGATCCCTTGCACTCTGGCCAGCTATGACATCTACTGGATTGCGGTCTCCCCGAAATTCCAGAAAAAGGGTTTGGGGCAGGTCCTGCTGGCCCGGATGGAGCAACTGATCATGGATGCCGGAGGCCTTACCGCTTACGTGGAAACCGCATCCCAGCCCAGATACGCCCCAACCCGGGCTTTTTACGAGCGCTGCGGCTACATCGAGGCCGCCACCCTGCCCGATTTCTACAGCCCCGGGGACGACAAGGTCATTTACAGCAAGCCGCTAAAAATACCTTCATCTGTCCCGACCCGGTCATCAGGCGATTAAACCACCGGCGTCTGGTGGTGTCTGAAGAATGCCAAGATGCTTGAAAAACAGGCAGCCATCCCATGGATGCTCACAAACCAGATGCCGGCAACTGGTCTCAACGCCTTGAAAAACCGCAGGTTATCCCTGCGATGTTTTCAAGGCCGTGATTTTTCTGTCCGCAGGCAGCTGCTTGATCCGATATTCCAGTTTAAACGCCACTGATTTATCCAGATTGTCCCGAAACGCAGCCAGGGTCACCGGCCGCCGGGACCGGGTATATCGGGATGCAGTCCCCTGATTATGCTTTGCAGACGGGCCGCCAGATCGGTGGTGACCCCGCAGTACAAAGAGTTGTCCGCACATCGCAGCAGGTATACCGACCAGGCTGTCATTCAGGATCTCACTGTCACCAGCTGGTTCCAGTCCGTGGTGTAGGCCGGGGACCGGTGATTGAACGCAGTTGTCCAGGGCCGGTCACGGCCCATGCCGGTGGCGGGATAGGTGACGGTGCCGGCGCCCATCAAATAATTGATACGATCCATGGTTTCCATCACCCGGCCGGCCCGGGACCGGTCCGCATTGTCAAACAGATCTTGCTGATAGATGCCGTTTAAGGTGAGGTCTGAGAAGATCACACCGGCCTTGGTATAGGCCCGGCCCTTCTGAAAAATCCGCTTCAAGGCGGCCCGGCCGCAGGCAAGCAGGGCAGAGGTGTGGTTCAGGGCCGTGGGAAAGCTTGTGGTATCTGCCTTGTAGTAAAAAGATTCCGGTTTAAACCGGTTGGTGGTGACGTAAACCGTCATGGCCTCAGCATGGCTGCTCTGGGCCCGGAGCTTCTCCGCTCCCCTTACGATATAGGTGCTGACCGCCTCGGACAGGCTGTCAAAATCAGTCACCGGGGTTTTAAAGGACCGGGATACGGAGACGGTTTTTTTTTCAAGCGCATCCACTTCCAGATCATAACAGGCTTCGCCCAGCAGCTCTTTTTGAATTCGGATCCCGTTGATGCCCATCTTTTTTTTGAACCGGCTGACATCGGCATCTCTGAAATCCCGGGCCGTTCGGATACCCCGCATCTGAAGATACCGGGCATACCGCCGGCCGACCCCCACACATCCTCCACAGGGGTCCTTTCCAGGGCCGGGTTCTGGAGCCGCGGATCCGTCAGATCCAGGACACCGTCCGCTTTTGCGATTTTTAGCGATCCCGGCCGCCACCTTGGCCAGGGTTTTGGAAAGACCCATGCCGATGCTCGCCGGTATGCCGGTATGCTGCCGGACCGTCTGCCGGATCTGTCTCCCATAAGTGGTCAGGTCGGTGAAGACAAGCCGGTATAGACTCAGGAATGCCTCGTCAATGGAATAGATCTCCATGCCGGGGCAAATGCGGAAAGGGTCTGCATCACCCGGCCGGACATGTCTCCGTACAGCGCGTAATTGGATGAAAACACCCGGATATCAAACTGATCGATCAGGTGCCGGATCTTGAAACCGGGACTCCCATGGTGATGCCCAGGCTTTGGCCTCGTTGGACCGGGCCACGACACATCCGTCATTATTGGACAACACAATGACCGGACGGTTTTCCAGCCCGGGATTGAACACCCGCTCACACGACACATAAAAATTGTTGCAGTCCACCAGGGCGAATACCGGCATGTCATCCTCTCATCTCACACCTTGTGGATCACATTGGTCACCACACCCCAGATTTCAAACGCCATGTCAGGGGTAATTTTAATAGGATCATACTGATCGTTTTCCGGTTCCAGAACCGGTCTGCCGGACCGGATTCTCAACCGCTTGACCGTCAGCTCCCCATCCACTGCCGCAATGACAATTTTCTTGTCCACCGCCTCCAGGGACCGGTCCACAATCAGGATATCTCCGGGGAAAATGCCGGCATCGACCATGGAGTTGCCGCTGACCTTGACAAAAAGGTGGCGGCCGGGTGTTTGATCAGGTGCTGGTTCAAATCCAGGCTGCCTTCGATATAATCATCGGCCGGAGAAGGGAACCCCGCCTCGATGGCAGTCATATAAAGGGGCTGGCAGGCAGATGTGGATAGATCCGGGGTGTACACTATATTCATGGTCTCCCTGTTTTACGATAGTCATGACGGACAGTTCCAGTTTTTTCAGTTTCATGGATACCCGCCTGCACGTCATCTGTCAAGCATTAACAGACCATTTCCCAGGCCGGAACCGGCCCGGAAAATAATACGCGGCCTCGACAGAATCTGAAAAAAAGCCGAATCTGAAAAATATTTTTGAATCTGTAATCTATTTGTAACTCACTCTCTGATATCTTAAAATTTAAATACACAGTGCGCATGCTTTTGGCAGGCGTAACCGGAACGACACCGTCTGCGAATTATCAATTATCAACGGGGAGGGGATCATGAACAAAGGGATCGTTTTTTTCGTTTTTTGGCATGGCAACCATCTATTTTTCCGCATTCAGCGCCTGGGGCGCTGACCAAAAAGAAAAAAAATGCGGTCAAACTCTCACTCAAAACAAGGCAACTGAAGATATCTATGTCGACATGGCAACCATGCACCGATATATCAAAAATCCTGACGGCACTTATTGTGAATATGACCGCGGCGGAAAGTTCTTACGAAACGTTTCCTCAGAACTACCGCTTCTTACAAAACGCACCCATGTCATCCCGGTCAGATCGCACTGCTATCTGCTTTATGTGAAAAAACCGGGGCTCGACTCAGCTCATCCGGTAACCATCAAACCGGCCGGAGAACCGCACCCTGACGGATGGTTTTTGGAAAAAGCTTTGGTCGATTTAACGTATCCCAGGAACTGATATGGAAACCAACGATCTCCTGGGTTACGGCCCGCTTTCTTTTTGGAACACAACTGTACTGCAAGGGTTTTTCGATAATGGGGGAGGTATCAGAGCCATTATTAAATAAAGGGCGCCTCCACTGATACCTTTCCCATTTTAAATATGAAACAGTTAAAAGACACTCCTTAAGACGGTTTCTGACTGCCAGATGCCTTGCCGCAAATTCCCCAGCACAATCCTCTGATCCTGGCTGAAGGTGACATACCCAGTTCTGCTCTCAGCACCGCTTCGTATTGTTTATAAACCAGAAGCACTTCGCTGGATTTTCCCATTTTGGCATAAACCCGCATGAGATTTTCATAAAATATTTCTGTTAACGGCTCGGGGTTCAGTGCCCGCCGATAGCATTGGGCAGCCCGTTGCCACTGCTGACACTGTTCAAATCGCCCGGCTGTTTTCTGGATTACAGCGATGAACAGCTCCCTGAAACGCTGCCGCTCCATGATAGCCCATTCCGCCGGGTCATCGGGAATAAAAGCGCCTTGGTATAATGCGAACAAACCATCCAGAAGCGGTATTATCTGATCAATGGGCTGACGTTCACTCAGGTGTTGTTCCATTAATTGACAAAGAGATTCCAACTCCCATATATCCGCCCAGACAATCCGGATATTGCATGACACACGTCCCTCCCGATAAATCAATGCATCCGACGTCATCAGCATATTTCGGAGCCGGTGAAGTGTGGTGGTGAATGCGTTGTGCGCGACATCTCCATCGCTGTCGGGCCAAAGCGCATCCTGGATAGCATAGTCCGGAATGTCCCGCCCTCCCCTGGCAATGATGAATTTCAGCATATCCAGGGGTTTGTACTGGGTTTTGCGGGAGAATCCGATATTTTTGGCATTGACCATCACATTGAATCTTCCCAGACAATAGAGAGACACCGACCATGGCCATTGCCGGATGTCCAATGGCGGATCATCCGGCATCAGATGATGCGCAGTAATCAATGAACAAACGTAATCCGGCTCAATATCCCTTTTTAAGGCCCTGGCGCAAAGACACGCCATCTCCCTTGGATTCCAGGCGAATCCGAATCGATACTGCTGATCTCTCCCCAACCGCATTCCGGCCCGAAGTGCCTGGTCCGCTTCCGTGCCTGTCAAAATAAAGGCCCGGTCCAGCAATGCCATGAACCGGCATTGCTCAGCACCATATTTACGGCACAACGTCAATGAACGGTCTAAATGAAAGATTGCCCTTTTTTTCTCATCAACGGCACGGTGCATTTTGGCCATCATCAGATGACAGTAGGCAAGTGCCAGCTCACACCCGGCTTGATTCAGCTTTTCAAAACAGGCCCTGGCATGCAGGCGGCAGGATGCCGGATTTCCTGTCACAAGGGCAAGCCAGGCAAAAATATAATGATACCACCCCTGTATCCACATCCCCTGATGACATAGAACCGGAGTGATCTGATCCAAAAGTGCTTTGGCCCGTTTATACCGGCCGGCACCGATGGCAGATGCCGCACCATGCACCCGCAAACCCGAAGAGATCAAATCGATTCCAGCTTCTTTTCCCACTGCCAGTCCCTTTTCAACCGCTTGTAATCCCGCGTCAAAATCACCACTGAGCCAGGCATGAAACGATTTCAGATTCAAAAGAACCAGATAGGGCTGTGGCGATATGGTTTCAGGTGAAGCAGTGTCAAACCGTTTTAACAGATGGCCCGCACCGGACAGATCGCCCTGAAGTATCCGCAGCAGAATCATGGGAAGAAAAAAAGGGGCAGCATGACAAACCGTTTTGACTTGCTGAGATGTCCGCCATCCCCGCACGATCCAGTTTTGAGCCGGACAGGAAACCGGATTTTGAAAAACCAGAGAATGAAGTATGGCGCCTGTCAGTTTCAACACGACCTCCGGTTGTTGAATCGGGCCAAACCGTGTTTCAAGAGACGCGGCTTTTTCTATAAAAAATCGGTTTCCCGAAATCCATTGAACTGATAGAAAACCGCTTCCAGTACCCCGGACAAAGCCAAAAACAGCCATTGGGGTCTGATTCGGTTTCAAACATATTCAGCGACTGCATCAACCTTTTTCTGGCGATTTCCGGTGAAACCGGGAGATGGCACATTCCCTGCCAGTAAATCAGCTGTGATGATGCATCAACCATTTCTCTGGGCAGTGCGGCGATCATCCGCCCCAGTATCCGGAATTTGCCTTGATGCCACAGCATGGGCGCGTGATTCAGAATCAGTTCAATGCCTTTGGCCGTATGTCCGGTCTGAACAGACAATCGGACGATATTCACCGGACTCTCCAGACTTTCAGCCGTTTTTTCCGGTTCAAAAACGACCCTATCAAGCACTTCCAGACAAAGAAATGATGATGCATGCTGCTGTATTTTCCTGGAAGGCAGTATCAGTGCCGACAGACACACAGCAATCATGTCGGAACGATTTAAAATCAGAAAATGGCGCTGTTCCGCCTGTAACGATATTTCAAACCCCTGGAAAAGATTTTTTTTTTGCCCGATCATATCGTTTTTGCCGCTCTTCAATCAGAGAGATGGCCATATGTGTTTCCGCTACCAGGCAGACGCAGTCTTCTTTTTTAAAATATTCCAGCGCTTCATGAAGCCCGTTGGCCTGACATCTGATTTTCCCATGGTTGAAGGCAATCAGGCATGTCACCACTTTGCCGGCATAATATTGCATCTGTGTATTGGTTTCCCGGGGAGAACAGCGTCGGTCGGCCAGATCCATGATCTGCCCAGCCTGTTGGAACTGGTGGCTGCGATAGGCACTCAATCCCAAGAAAAAAGTGGTTAATGCAACCATTGCCGGATTTCCCATGGAGTCGGCCAGATTCACCAGCCGATTCCCCACTTCAGCCACTTCACTGTGTCTGTTACAGACCGCACAATACAAAACCCGGTACATCAATACAACCGGCAGATAATAAATCAATCCATTGTCATTCACATGCTTCTGGGCAGAATCCAGGAATTGCCGGGCGCTTAATGCTTCTCCCCGGAAAGAAGCCATGAAACTCCTGGTAATCTGATTAACTATCTGCAATTCAGGCATCGCGCTGCCTTCAACCCGTTTATCCAGGATTTCAACATATGTGTGTGCCCTGGAAAATTTATTCTGCATTGTCAGATTCACAACCATATGGCAGGAAATCATCACCTGCAAAACGTGACTATTACAATTCATAGAGAGCAAAAACGCTTCCTGCAAAGCTGACACCCCTGTCTGCAGGTTTCCACGCACCGTATGACCATGTCCGTATTGAGACAAAAGGACCGCTTTTTCATACGGATAGATGTCAACGGCCACGGAATCCAACAGTTTTTCCGCCTGATTCAAATTGTTTTCCAGAATATCCCAGGCAAGCCCCGACGTAATCACGGCTTCCAGCATCGCAGACAAAGAATGGAGCTGTCCTTTGATGTTGTTTTGTTCCTTGAACGCAGCCATTACGTCAGGCAGACATTTCAAATTTTCTTTGACACGGGTAAACCTCTGAGTCATACACCGGAAATAAAGCAGCCAGGGGCGCTGTTCGATCATGGGTTCGGGCAGTGCGGCAAGCCAGTGAGTCAGATCCGCATTTCTGCCGTTCTCCAGAAGCAGCATCCCGGTTTTTCAATATTGGCGATGGCTTTGTCATATGCGCCTGCTCTGATATAAAAGTCAATCGCGATGCTGTGATCTCCGGTTTTTCAAATACCCCGCCGCTGTTCAAATAAATATCTTGCTTTTGCTTCTCTGTCAGCTGACTCTGGAACCTGGATTGCAGGAACTCTTTAAACAATCGATGATACTGGAATTCCCACCCTTGTTCAGCATCATAGCGGGAACGGACAAACAAATTTTTTTCCGCCAGTTCAAGGAGGAATTCCAGACTCTCTCCAATATTCAAAGCCCTTTCAACCAGTTCGGGTTTGATCGTTTCAAACACAGAGGATCTGACAAGAAACTGATAAATGGAATCCGGCAGGGAGTGGAGAACTTCTTCTAAAAAATATTGAAAAACCGCTTCTCTGAAAAGGTCTCTGAGTCTGCTGAAAAACAAAACTGCGGCGGTCATCCGCAGGCAGGTGGCCCAGGCATTCAGAAAACAGGATCAATCCACCTGTCCAGCCTTCTGTGATCTGATGGATCAATTTCAATGCATCTGTATTCAGATCAAATGATTTAATTTGATTTAAAAAAGAACGAATTTCTTCAAAATTAAAGGCCAGGTCTTCGTTGCAAAGAACAGCGGCATCCTGGGAGATCTTGAATCTCTGGACCTCCAGTGGGGGTATCCCGCGGGACAATAGAATAAAATGAATATGCGCGGCGCCCGTTCTATCAACTCCCGGATCAAATCCAATGACGTGTTTTCATCTTTGAACCGGTCCAGGCCGTCGAAAACAATATACAATACCCCTGAAACACCCTCAAACAATGCATCTGCCCATTCGCGATACCGGCACCGGGGTATCCTTGGTGCCGTGTCAATGGCCGGATAGGACAACAGGTTGGAGACATCCGGCCATGCCAGTGAATATTTCAGAGAATGGACAAGACCGGAAAACAGGCTGTCTGCTTTGGAATCATCCGAATCCAGGTTGACCCAGGCGGTTCTGGGCAAAACGGTTTTTATGCATGACGCAGCCAGTGTGGATTTTCCCTGAGCTGCCTGCCCCTGGATCAGAATCAGCCGCTTGTCTTTGTTTTTTCGAACAAATGCTTGTAATCGCGGCCGGCTTAGTAATTCTCTTGGCAGCTGTGGCGGAACAATCTTGGCATCACGGATTTGAATCGCCATTTGGACCCTTTTCACATCATAAAATATAATCTTGCCGACTATTTTCCACACGAATCCCCGGACAGCAAACACGAGGGTGAGGTGATGTGTTCTACAGAAAAGAATACATGAAAGAGGGGTTTTGTCAAGAAGATCAAGCGGTTCAAGAAGGAAGCGTTTCTTTGTAATCTTTGCGCGCTCGTAGTCTTACTACTATCAAGTCAGGCGATATTGGTCACAAGGATGACTGGCCCGGCACATACGCTGTCGGACGGGATCATGCCGGTTTCCATATATCAGCCATCACCATGAAGCGCCGGCAAAGGGTCCGGTATTTGAACAGCTGTGGTGGTGCCAGGGGGACCAGGCCGCTGTCCTCCCCGGGTGCCAGTGGCTGGATCAAGAACGGGTGTTTTTTGCTGCCCGTGGCGCTTTCCACCAGACCGGCTGCCTGGGCCGCTTCATCCGGAGTGATGGATACCCCCGGCCCTGTGGCGTGGAAACCGGCTGAACCGGCAGAAGAATGGTATAGTCTTTCACCGATGTTGTCAGAGACAGGCTTTCCGATAAATCCGGTTCCTCCAGTGGCCAGCCGGTGAGGTCTTGGTACCGGGATGCCGGGCCATGGAGGGTGAACACCACTTTGTCACACAGCCTTTCCGTAATCACTGATTTCAGTATGTGGGGATTTCTCCCGCAGACGTCCACCTGGATGTTCAGTCCATTTTTTTTCAGAAACCGGGTCACCGTCAGAAAATCGGTACCATCCGGCATGGGCCTCGCAGACGGATCCAGCCCGCTGATCCATCCATGGGGGGGGTGGTCCAGTGTCACAAACGGATCCAGGACATTGCCTGCCTGCAAAAACGCCAGCACCGGTCCCAGTCCCTGGATAACGGTGCCGCCGGTGAACAGGATGGGAAATGCGATCCCGTCCGGCCCCCGGGTGACTGCGCTCCGATAATCTCGGTAAAACTCTTTGAAAGCGTCCTTTCCCTGGCCAAGCACATCTGGTTTGTCATAGGATATGCTGCGTTCATCCATGAAAGCGGCGGCAATACCGCACCGGATGCAACCAGTGGTGGAAAACAGTGTATACGTCATGGGCGTTATCCCTATAGTTATGCGGATCCATTCATATCCAAAAATTTTGTGCTTCATCGGATCATTTGTCTTTGACTGTCGCACTGTCCGTATCTGAAACCACGCACAGGGCGGAAGAACTCTGGAACGGCAGCACCCCTTCCACTGTCACCCGGGATCTTGCGCCTTTCGGCTGTGCATTGGGCACCCGGAACGTGGTGATATCCAGAGGTTCGATGGCCGTCTCTTCCGGCGGAGCCACCTGAGGAACATAGTCATAAGGATACCGGTAGGCCCGGTAGACCATGTTCATTTTGAAATGTCGGCCCCAGTAAGGGGAGATATATTCCCACACCAGTTCGTGGGAGGCGGTGACCTCAATGATCCGACCGCCGCTGCCTTCGGTGATCAGGGTGTTGCCGTTGGGAAGGCGCTGGGCCGAACTGATGAACGGGCTGTAGAACCGGTTGCTGTCCGTGGGATGCACCAGCCCGGCCTCCTGGGGTGTATACTGCCACACGATCTTAAGGGAAACCGGATCGAACTCCAGCACCCGGGAGTAGTCGCGCAGCGCGTTTTTGGTCCCGGTGGGACTGCCCGGATGGCAACTGCCATATCCGGCCCATCCGCCGTTGTCAAACACCAGGATGTTGCCTTCCCCGGGCAGGCCTTTCGGGATCATATGTGCATGGTGCTGACCGATAATCCACCCCAGGCCGCTTTCAGGGGTATAGTCATAATCAGGCCCCACCTTCCACATCACCTCACCGGTCTGTTTGCTGACAATGAAAATGATGTTGGTCTCCCGGCCGTCAGCAATGATATTTTCCGGATGGAATCGCTGATCCCCGCTGTCGTACCATTTGTTGGGCCCCAGAAGCGACATGCTGTTCAGGTGCATCCAGTCCCCCATGCCTCCGCCGCAAGGCGCATGTTAGGATCCCGGCACAGGATGTTCCTGGCATCCTCCCGGAACCCGAACTCGTCAAAATGTTCGCTGCAAACCCATTCCCATAGAATATCCCCGTCCCAGGATATCTCGTAGATCACGTCATCCAGCAACGGCTTGTCGGAAATCTTCGGACACACCAAATTTTTGTGACCCAGGATCATGGTGTTACCTCCGCTGGATTCAGCGGTCATGCCGGGCACATAATACCCCACGGGATTACCCTGGCGCTGGTAATCGTGATGGACCCGGGCCATCCACTGGGGATCTTCCCCCAGATCTTCGATATATTCATACTGATTGAATTCCCAGGCGATATTCCCGTCCCAGTCCACCTGGATCAGATCCCGGTAGTCCTGCATGCTGTACCGGGTGTTGCGTTCCCCGGTGTGCCCGATCACGTACCCGCCTTTGAGCAGTTTGTTGGGAAACCCGTGCAGGCCCTGCCACAGCTTGACCTCCCCGCCATTCATGTCGATCAGCAGGGCCCCCAGTTCCTTGGCCTGGAACAGGGTATACCCGTTGAACGCTTTTTCGGGATTGTACACCGTGGCACCGGTGGGATAGATGGTGGGATAACTCATTTTTTGTTCTCCTTGCAGATGTTCTTTGACGATAGAAGTGCGTTGCGTTTGTTGTCTAATAAAAACGGTATGTTTTAAGTGTCAAGCTTTAAGTAGTTTTTATACGGTTGTCAGGTTGCAGGGTCATTGCTTGTCGGGGTTTTCCTGGCCATAAAGAGTATCAAGAGGATGGCGAGGCGTTTTGCCGGGCTTTTCGGGCATCCCGGATCAGGGGTACGGCAATGGTGAGCAGGGTCAGCACCAGCAGGATCACACAGATGGGCCGCTGGAACAGGATCGTCAGGCTGCCTTCCCCCAGGCTCAGGGTCTGACGCAGCCGGTTTCCATGATCTCTCCGAGCACCACTCCCATGACCAGAGTCACCACAGGCCAGCCCATCCGCAGCAGCAGATACCCCAGCACGCCCATGGCAATGGCCACCCCGGCGTCGAACAGCCGGGTGTTCACCGCATAGATCCCCACCAGGGATATCACCATGATAATCACAGCCAGCAGGCGGCCCGGCACTTTCACGATCATGGCAAAAGGCCGCAGCCAGATCATGAGCATGGCAAAGGCCGCCACGTTGATAAGCAGCATGGAAAAATACAGGGTGGAAATCAGCACGGGCTCTTTGACCAGCAGCAGCGGCCCGGGATAGATGCCGTTGATGGTGAACACCCCCAGCAGCACCGCACTCAGCGCATCCCCGGGAATGCCCAGGGTGAGCAGCGGAATCATGGCTCCGGCCGGCACGGCATTGTTGCCGGCTTCCGAGGCAATGCAGCCTTCCGGGGTGCCGTGGCCGAACCGCTCCTTTTCAGGAGACAGCCGCTTGGCCGTGTCATAGGACAGAAACGAGGCCAGGATGGACCCGGTGCCGGGCAAAAGCCCCACAAAAGTGCCGATCACCCCGGACCGGATCAGGGTTTTCCAGTATTTGAGGGCCTGCCACAGCTGGGAAAAATCCAGGGTGGACCGGCTCAGGTGTACATGGTCGGTTTTCATGATATTCTGTTCCACCAGAATCAGGGTCTGGCCGATGCCGAACAGTCCCAGGCAGATGGGCACGATATCCAGGCCGTTCTGCATGGCCAGAGTCCCGAACACATAGCGCTCGCTCAGTGTGGTGCCGTCGATCCCCACGGTGGAAAACCAGAACCCCAGGCCCAGAAGCATGATCCCCCGGCCCAGCTGGGAACGGAACGCCATCACCACCAGAACCACCCCGAACAGGGCCACGGTAAAATACTCCGGCGGTCCGAAACTGGCTGCCACGTGAGCCAGGACCGGGGCCAGAAACATGAGGATCAATACACTGATGATCCCGCCCCGAATGACCCCAATAGGGCTGCGGAAAGCGCCGCCTGGGCCTGTCCTTTCTGGGTCAGGGGATACCCGTCAAAACTGGTGACCAGGGAAGACGGCACCCCGGGGTACGCAGGAGCACCGCCGGGATGGCCCTCCGAAATACCCGCCGCAAAATACCCCCAGCAGCAGGGACAGGGCGATGTCCGGGGTGAAGGAAAAGGTGAAGGGCAAAAGCACCACCATCCCCACCATAGGCCCCAGGCCCGGCAGAATTCCCACCACCACCCCCACAAACGACCCCAATAACAGGGAGGCCAGATTGGCCAGGGAAAACGCGGCGGAAAACCCGTCCATCATGTGCTCAAACATGAATCACTCCGCAAAAAAACTCATCACCAGGGGTTCGGGAAACCAGACACCTAAAAACTGCTTGAATATCACTGTCAAAAACACGGTCACCAGCAGCGGCACCAGAACCATCTTGACCCGGGAGTCCTGGCCCACCAGCTTCAGGCCTGCTGCCAGAAACGCCAGGGTGGATATCTCTAGGCCGAACAGCATCAGACCTGCCAAGAACAGCACCAGGCAGGTCAACACTTTTCCCGCCCGAACGGGCTGGCCCAGGCCGTCCAAGTACCATTGGGCCTTCCCGGGCCGGATCAGTCGGGCCAGTGACGGCACGGACCCGGACAGGATCAGGCCAGGGTAATCAACGGAAACAGCAGGGGCCCTTTGTAGAAAGGATCCGGCCCTGTGGTATCCACCAGCCAGGGAGACAGAATCAGCAGAATCAGGGCACCGCTGCCCAGTACCGATCCCAACAGGTCATGGGTTCGGCTGTTCAGAATTTTGGGCTTCATTCAATGATCCCAAGGTCCTTCATGATAGCACCGAAATTGGCCAGCTCACTGTCCATCTGTTTTCTGGCCGCTTCAGGTCCGGTGGGATGGGGAATCACCCCCACATTTTTGATCACTTTCTGAATCTCGGGCAGGGCCATGACTTTGAAAAAAGTATCGCTGAGCTGACCGGCGATATCGTCCGGGGTCTGTGCCGGAACAAACGCCCCGAACCAAATGGAATAGGCATCCCCAAATCCCTGTTCTGCCACTGTAGGGACATCAGGATAATCCGCGAGTCGATCCGGCAGCATGCAAGCCAGGATTTTCATTTTTCCGGATTCCACATAATCCCGGATCCCGGGAAGGGAAAAGGTGATCACATCGGCATCCCCTTTGACCACCAGCAGGGGGTTCAACTCTTTGTACGCGGTTTCCTGCCACTGAAATCCCCCTATTTTGGCTGCGTTCATGGCAATCAGGGTGGGTACGGCCCCCAGGCCCCAGTGGGCAAGTTTCAGGTCATGGGTTTCCCGTATTCCGCCAGTTCCGCCAGATTGCTGTAAGGGGCATCGGCCCGGCATGCCAAGGTGAACGGCGAAGACCACACCAGGCCCAGGGGTTTGAGATCCTCATTTTTATACGGGGTTTTGCCCCGCAGTACCTGGGTGATCATGGGGCCGATGGAGATCAGTCCCATGGTGTACCCGTCCGGCCGGCTGTTTCTCAGCTCGTTGGTGGCCAGAACCGCGCCGCCACCCGGCCTGTTCACTACTTTCACCGGAACTCCCAGTTCTTCGGACATCAGCGGCGCCATGGCCGAAGCCACCATGGTGGACGGATCATTTCCCGCGGGCCAGGGGATCATGATCATAATGGGTTTTTTGGGCCAGGCCGCCAGGCAGATACCAGGCAGGGCCAAAGCAAAGAACATGACGGACAGTACCAGGCTTGCAATCAGTTTTTTCATGACATTCCATCCTTCCTTGTTTGATCGGATTGATTATTAACGCCTGTTTCGTTGTCAGGCAAAAAAAATTTGAAGTGTTGCCTCTTTTTGGATCATCGCATCCAGGGTGTCGAAATGATCTGCCATCACCCGGGCAGCCCGAGCCTTATCGCGATCCCGGATACATTCATAGAACAGACGGTTATACACCAGGTCCTGTTTTGCGGTTTCCAGGTCCGGGATTTTGGCTAGCACTTGTTGGAACACGTGAACCAGAGAAGCCATGAGCGCGGAAATAAACGGGTTGTGGCAGGCATCGGCAATGAGCGTGTGAAAAGAGATGGCCAGGGTCTGGTCCGGGGTGCCTTTGTCAATGGACCGGGCCACCTGTTCGATGCAGTCGGCCATGGCATCCAGGTCCGTTTGGGTACGTCGATCCGCGGCCAGGGCCGCCAGGCCCGGTTCCAGAATCCGACGTAGTTCCGCCAAATCCGATGCGGTGACTTCCCCGAACAGATAGGCATTGGTGATCACATCCATGATCTTTTCCGGCCCCGGGGCTGCCACAAAACTGCCGCCGAACACCCCCCTTTTCTTCTGAATCAGGCCTTCGGCCTCCATTTCCCGAAGTGCTTCCCTGGCCGATGATTTGCTCACCCGGTATTTGGCCGCGATCTCCACTTCCGGAGGAAATTTGTCTCCCGGTTTGAAATGCCCGTCCAGAATCGCCTGCTTCAGCACGGCCCGGATTTGATCGGACACCCGTTCCTTTCGGATCACCGCTTCCTGAAGTAATTCAGACATAAACCTATCTCCTGATAAAAGTCAGTCTTTTAAAAGTCAGTCTTTTATACGGAACCAGATTTCGTCTCTGTTGTCAAGAAAAAATCAAGCGGCCTTCATCCTGTTCAGACAGCCGGCTGATAGCTGGATCACCAGGATCGTTGCCAGGGTGATCACACTGCTGCGGGCGATACTATCTATAACCGTTCCCAAAACCGAGGTCATGATCCGGCCCACGTCCAAAGCTTTTTACACTGCCAACCAGTCGTTTTATTGGGGCATCCAGCCTGAACACGCAAGGACCTCAGTCTGACGTGTCATGGACGTTGAGCACCTCAAAAACGGCCCCCCTGGAAAAACTGTGGTCATCAGATGGATGCAGGCTTGTTTCCAGGCAACGAATTCTTTTTTCGCAGGCACCTTCCGGTCAGAAAACATGTCCCGTTCCTTTCAAGTAACATTTTTTCAGCTTTTGGGGCTGTGAGGATCAATTACATATCGGGATACACACAAATAAAGCCCGGTGATTAAAAGATTGTCGCGGAAACGGGCAAGCCATCCGATGAAGCTGCCGGAGTGCTTGTTCTCAGACCAGAACTTCTGGTGGTTTCAAGGCAGACTATCTCAGAATATGTTTCAGGCCTTCATCCGGAGTGCGGATGGGCTTGACATCAACACCAATTCACTATAATCATAATCTAATAATCCATTTTTTAAGGATATATCCCCAAGGGAGCTGTTTTGGATATTTATGTGGCCCGGCAACCCATCCTAGATCTAAACAATCACGTTTACGGATATGAACTGCTCTTTCGTTCGGGACCCGAAAATTTCTTCCCAAATGTCGATCCGGACATGGCTACGTCAAAACTCATTGACAACAGTCTTTTTATTATGGGACTGGAAAACTGGTCTCGGACCGGTTAGCCTTCATAAACATGACTCGATCTGCATTGCTGAGCCAACTTGTGTTTCTTCTGCCCAGAGACAAATGCGTCATCGAGGTGCTGGAAACCGTTGAACCGGACGAAAAAGTTATCAAGGCATGCCAGGAAATCAAACGCTGCGGATACCGGATCGCTCTGGATGATTTCATCAACAAGCCTTCTTTTGAACCACTACTGGCGCTGACTGATTTCGTGAAGGTGGACTTCATGCAATCGAACCAAAAGGAACGTCAACTTTATGCCAAACAGATGCTCTCCCGAGGGATTCGGCTGCTTGCTGAAAAAGTAGAAAGCCCTGAAGACGTTCAGGACGGCAGAACCGCGGGTTATTCACTATTCCAGGGATATTTTTTCTGCAAACCGGAGATTGTAAAATGTCAATCTCTTCCGGAATACAAAGTCAACTACATCCGATTTCTTCAGGAGCTGAGTCGTCCGGACCTTAATCTTGATGAAATTGAATCGATCATCAAACAGGAAATCTCCCTCTCTATGAAACTGCTCCGAATGCTTAATTCGGCAGCGATGGGGCTCCGCCACAAAATCACCTCCATCAGACATGCACTGGTTCTACTAGGTGAACGTCCTTTGAAAAAATGGGCGAACCTCATCGCGTTCATGACCCTGGGTGATGACAAACCAACCGAACTGCTGGCCACCTGCCTGCAAAGGGCCCGATTCTGCGAATCAATAGGCCAAAAAGCTCATATGGTGGACCGGGAACTCGACCTGTTTCTCACAGGCATGTTTTCCGCAATTGATGCCGTGCTGGGACGTCCCATAGAAGAACTGATCAGGGAGCTGGCCCTTCCCTGGGAGATTGGAAAAACCCTGTCCGGCATGGAAACTTCGCTTTCTCCCGTTTACCGTCTTGCGATAGCTTTCGAGCGGGTGGACTGGAATCTGATTGCTCACCTGGAAAACAGATCGGTATTCCCGGCCGGTCCACCGCAGAAGCCTATAACGAAGCGGTGTTGTGGTCCCGCCAGGTATTCTCAATCTGACCTGAAACTGGGAAGGCCGATCAATGAAAACACACAGGCATGACCATCTTTCCAACCAGGGAGCATGATCCCGTCCGGCAGCTGCCGAGAAATCCCCCCTGTTTGAGTGCGGCTTTCTATTTTGGCGATTTTGTCCCGGCTGGTCAGAGGATCAAGCCGTGAGGATCGCATTTTTCCCGCAAAAGGGTCAGTTCAGTTTCCGTGGGCACAGGAACTCCCTCGGCCCGGTCAGTCCGGATCTCGAACTCCATGTGGTCCAGGACCTGTTCCGGGGTGATCCCGGGAAAACAGCCGAGCAGGATCATCTGTTTGGTGTCCGGATCAAACCCCATGACCCCATGTCTGTGATCACCTTGTCAGGGCCACCGGGTGGCAGGCCCGCTTTTTGCGGCCGTCCGGCCCGTCTATGTATCCCGGGCTGGTGAGATAATCCAATTTTTTCTTGAATTTGCGCTTTTCCATTTTCATGAAAATGATGCTGCGTGAAACAAATGAGGCCACGTCACAGGCCCCGCCGCTGCCGGAAAACCGCACATCCGGTGCGGTATATTCCCCGATTACCGTGGAGTTGAGGTTGCCATAGATATCGATCTGGGCCGCGCCCAGGATTCCCACCACCCGCTGCCCCACAAACGGATTCTGCATGGTGCAGAACGCATCCATCAAGCCCCCGTTGGCAGACGTATGGTACATGATCCGAGGGTCGGCCACTGCCAAGGGAATATGAGCCAGCTCGGAATCGATGGCCCCAGTTTCAAAAAAAATCACGCTCTGCGGCGCGTTGATGTTCTTAGCAGCCATGGCGGCCAGCATGGAGATGCCGGTGCCGCAGAACACGATATCGCCGTTCTTAATTTCCCGGGCCGCACAGATGGTCATCAGCTCTTTTAACGTATAATCCATGGTCACAGACTCCTTATTTCCGGTCCAGGTTTTTGGCATATCCACAGTTGCGGCCCGCCAGAATCGATTCCAGGCGGTGCCGGCCCACATGGTCCAGCAGGTCGGTATGGGTCTGATGCTGAAACACCATCTCCGCCATAAAATCCTGGTAGGCGGCATCGTCATGGGCGGCCCGGGCATAGGCTTTCATATATACCGGGTCATAGTCATAATACCGGAAGCAGGCCGTGGGGTAAGCCCCGAACGGTACCTTAACCACAGCGGTGGCATGGATGAACGGAATCTGGTTCCGGTCCGGTTCGGTTTTCAAATAGTCCTCTTCCACCAGGTCTTCGCAGGTGATGATCAGCACCCGGGAGGCTTTGGCCTGTTCCACATCCGCAAACGTGAGTCCTTCCATCCGGCAGTTGCCCCGGACATCGGCGGTCTGCACGTGAATAATGGTGACATCCGGATTGATGGCCGGCACCAGCACCACTTTTTGTGTATCCCCCCACCCGTCGAACGGGTTGTCCATCACCACCAGTTTCTCATCAGGTATCCGGGGATTTTCCTTTCTGAACGATTTTGAAAACCCCATTTTCCGATGATGTCCGTGCCCAGAGAGGATCGGGTGGGTAAAAAGGGTACCCCCATGGCCCCGGCCATAAACCGAAGGGTCATCTGAAAATTGGAATAATCCTCCACCATGAGCGCCTGCCCTTCAACCGCTTTCCGGAAACGGATACAGGTGGACATGAATTTTCCCGTACCACCGTAGGCGATCTCCAGGCGGGACACGCACCCCCCGCCGATGAGTTCGTCCACGCCCTGGCCATTGGAATGGGCATACACATGTAGGTCCTTTTTCCGCTGGCGAATAATTTCATGCACAGCAGCCATGGGGTTCCGGTTCAAGGTGAACCCGCCGATGGACAGGTGGCATCCGTTAGTGACATATTTTTCCACGGCTTCCTTGAGCCGCATCACCTTGTTTTCATCTGTTTTCATAAACCTGATCCTAATTCTGTACAATTACGTCATTTCTATCCAATTACATCCGTGCCTACTACCTGGCAGCGGATATCCGTTATTCAGGGGTCCAGTCTTTGGGGCGCGTCTCTCTTAATTTCACGTTGATATTTCCGCTGTTTCAATAGTGTTTCAACCAATTCCGGATTATGGATTTGCCCACTCCGAATTCTTTTGCTATCTCATACTGAATTTTTCTGCCTGATGAAGCCTTATGTAACACAGTTTCCTTGATTTGGGTAGAATATCCCATGTCAGTTACCCCAACGCCCCCATTTTCAATTAAGGGTCGAGTGGCCCACACTCAGGCTCTCACAGAACCGTACATAGAGCTCTCGCTTCATACGGCTCCTCTTATTCTTGGCCTTTCAAGAACAGATAAACCCAATGTACAAACATGTTTGGAAATGTGGCACAGCTCCTTTTAAGCCAGTCCCAAGACCGACGTTTATGTCCACGCAGTTATTTATATTTGTTTCTTGCCCAATCTCCAAGCCTCAAGTCAATTCTTATCAGAAACCGTTTCAATGGTTCTGGAAAGAATGTCCCATAATACTCAATCCCCCCCCCTTCCATGGGTTAATTTTCTCTGCCAACGCTGACGTTGTTAATTGCGCACTACGGTTTATGTTGAGGTCTCGGATATATGGCCTGCAAATCCATCTATCTCATCAATCTTTGAACGAGTTTGCGGCTGATTATAGCCCGACCTTAGAAAAAAACTTCTCATGGATCGACTCCCATCTCTGTTGTGCTCGGGAAGACATGACCGTCATCAAGCGGACACTACTTACACCAATTTAACATAAATAAAGCCTGATTCTTGGCGACTTTAGCAATAGATGGCACCTCTACGTATTCATTTGGCCCATGGATATTGATGGCAATAGGGCCAAAAACGGCCGAAGGTATGCCGAAGTCCGGGCCAAATCTGCCGTCATTGCCCGATGATCTTCCGCAATATTCTACCTGTTTGCCAAGAACGGTTGAAGATGTCTTGTCCAGCAGCTTTACAAAGGGATGATTTGTTTCCTGATAATATGGATCACATTGCCAGCTAAACCACTCAACCTCCGGAGGAAAATCTTTGAACCAGTCGTCTTGCGCGGCTACCTCTTCCACCATTTTCGCGATAGTTTTTTTAATGTCTTTCTTTTTTTCCCCGGGAACGAAGCTTATACGGCAACTCATGCTGGCATGGCCAGCGACCTTTCCCTCCCAATCTCCGGCTTGCAGTTTGGAAACGGATAAATGACAGGAAGCCCCACAGCCTCTTTGATATAACTCAAAGTAAACCTCTTTGTCTCTTTGTTCTTGCAGCTCCACCAACGCATTGTAAAAAGGGATTATTTTACCGATGGCATTGACTCCTTGATGGGCTAAACCACCATGCGCAGATTTTCCTATCACCTTGATTCTAAAATATAATATGCCAGCATGGGAATGGGAAAGCCTCAGGTTGTGGGGCTCTGAGATCAAAAGGCCATCACCGGTATATCCTTTTTTAAGAAGATAAAGGGTGCCGCCAGCCCCTCCCGGTTCTTCGTCGATAACGCTCTGTAATATAACCGTACCTTCTGGCTTTAAATTTGCAAGGATGAGTGCTTTTAAGGCATAATAGTTGGCCAAAAGGCCCGATTTCATATCCCCTGCCCCTCGCCCGTAAATCTTGTGGTCCTTAATAACAGCCTTGAAGGGATCTGTTTTCCATGACTCGATAGGATCAGGTGCCACTACGTCAATATGCCCATTAATTATTAAGGACTTTTTATTATCATCGCCTGGTAAGGTTCCCACCACATTAAATCGGTTTTCGTAAGATTCCCCTGTTGCAATAAAGGCAGGATGGTCTTTTACCTCTTCTATATCAGGGTGAACCTTTTCTGTTTTTAATCCCAAGTCTTCATAAAGACCGGCCATGAATTCCTGGGCCCTGGCTTCATCCCCGGTAATGCTTGGGATGTTTACCAGACTCATGATATTGTCAAGCATCTCGTTTTCTAAAGCATCAACTGCTAAAAAAACTTTATTAACTATTGTAGAATCCACAATTTCCTCACGCTTTTAAGCAATTTTGGTTTTCTTTCTGACATAGGAAAGCAAAAATCCCGATATAACAGTTAGTATTAAAAACAGAATACTAATAGGTCTGGTAACAAAAATTTCCCAAGAACCGTTTGAGATTGTCAAGGACTGGCGAATAGCCATTTCTCCCAATGGTTCCAAGATAAATCCAATCAATAGCGGAGCCAATGGATAGTTCAGCTTTCGCAAGATATATCCTACCACACCAAACAAAAGCACTAGCCTTAGATCTAAATATGAGCTGTTAATTCCGTAAACCCCCATGATGCAGGTAATGGCTACAATAGGAAAAAGAATGTTGCTTGGAATTTTGGTGATTAGGCCGAAAATTCGTATAGCGCCCTTACCCAAAAAAGGCAAAAAGAAGGTGGCTGTGAGTAAGGCCGCAAAAATAGCATAAACAAAATCAGTATGTTCCACAAAAAGGGTTGCTCCCGGAGTTAAGCCGTGAATCATCATTGCCCCTAAAAGGACTGCAGTGGTAACGTCTCCTGGAATCCCTAAAGCCAGCATGGGAATCAAGGTGCCACCCACGGTTGCATTGTTACCCGATTCCGCCGCAGCCACTCCTTCGATGGAGCCTTTCCCAAAAAGCTCTGGATTTTTAGATGTTCTTTTTGCCTCTGTATAGTTCAAAAAAGAGGTGGTAGTCGGCCCAACGCCTGGAATGGCCCCAATTAAAATCCCAAAAAAAGAACCCTTGATAATTATTCTCAAGCAGCTTTTTATTTCTTTAAAACTAGCTCGGTCCATTTTTTTATTAACTTGAGATACTTTTTTTTTTCACATTATTTTCTTTAATCACAGATTGCATTAGAACTTCGGAAATGGCAAAGAGCCCTATTAGCAAGACCATGATGTTCACTCCATTTAAAAGAGTTACCAAATCGAAAGTATACCGTAAACTTCCGTACATGGGATCAAGGCCTACTGTGGCAAACAGAAAGCCTAGACAAGTGGCTATTACCCCTTTTACAATGGATTCTCCGGAAATACCAGCTACCAATGTCAGGGCAAACACCATGATACAAGCGTACTCAGGGGGACCAAACTGTAGAGATATTTTAGCCAAAACAACGGCAAAGAAAACCAGAAACAAAGTAGCAATTAAGTCTGCAATAACAGAAGACCAAAGAGCAATGTCCATCGCTTTACCCGCTTTACCTTGTAAGGCTAAGGGATAACCATCAAAAGTGGTGACTGCAGCAACAGGGGTGCCTGGAGTATTAATTAAAATGGCAGGAATTGATCCGCCATAAACCCCCCCCCTTGTAGGCACCTAGCAAGGCTGCAAAAGCAGTAATTGGATCCATTTCAAAGGTAAAGGGGATAATAAGGGCCATGCCCATGGTAGCCGTCAATCCCGGGATGGCTCCAAAAAATTATACCAAAACCAAGTCCCAAAAAAAATCGCAGCTATGTTTGAAAACGTTAAAAATTGTATTAAAGCCATTTAAAACATCAAAAAACAAGATTAAATCTCCTATATTAAGGACAGCCCCAAAATCTGGTCGAATAAAACGAATAAAACGCCTGTCACTCCGATAGCGTTCAGGACAATGATTTTGTAATTATATTGGCCCATGGCAAGCATTAGGCTATAATGGCCAAGGGTATGCTCATCAAGTAGCCAAAAAATTCAAAGCAATAAGTTTGCGCGAGAATTATCAATATTACGGCGAAAAGGCCTTAAGGTCTTAAGGTCGAACGTTTTACGCTTGGACGCTTCTTTTTTTGGAAAGTCATCTGAAGACGTCTTATCTTTTTTTATCTTGAGAAGGGCCGAAATGAACAAAGATAGGCTAGAAAAAAAGAGGAGAATCGTGCCCAAATTTGGAAAGTATCTGGCAGACATTATGCCAAACTTAGGTGAGTCAACATAATTCGGGGTAACCCAAAAAAACAACAAAAGGGAAAGAATTAAAAAAAACAGACTTGACCACAGATCTTTTTTGTGACTCATTTATTGCACACTCCTAATCAATACTATAAACAGCTCAAATGTTTGATCCATTAAAATTTTCAGCTCCAAATTCAAGTGCATGTTCGCTAACAACTGGCTGGTTTCGCAGTAGACCTCTGCTGGGTGAAATGTCGACAGTCGGTTTCTATGCACCCGGCAAAAATTTCTTTCTTACCGAGCATCTCTACTTTGAAGCAGACTATTGGGTTAAACGATATCCACCCCTAAAAGACACATTTTTCAAAGAGAAAAGACATTTTTTGCGCTGTATTGCAAAAACATGTTGTTGTTGATTATTACGGAAGCCAATAACTACTTTAATTGTCTGCATAGGTTTTTATCGATTCATTACAGTTCAAGCTAACGCGGTAAACACTCAACCCAAGAGCCTTCTCTCATTTTCTTACTTTTCTGACAGGAACTAAGGAATAAAGCACTATTTTTTCTGGAGGTAGAGAACTCCAGCAAAAAAAATTTGCGGAAAAACTTATTTTGAATTCCCAATCCGGCTTTATCAATAGCCGATTTCATTTCTTCGTAGGTCTTCTTAGTGAATTCAGTCCACTCTTCGTGCCCCCTAAATTTAATGGGAAACTGGATTTTATTCATCAGTGCAATAAACCCAGGGTCTTTACATACTTTTTCTACAGTGTCTTGTATCTTTTTTACAATTCTGGGATCGACCCCCGGGGGTGCTGCTATACCTAAAAAGTTTGCGGCTGCATAAGATTTATACCCCAGCTCCAAGATTGAAGGAATTTCGGGAAACTCTTCCATTCTCTGAGCATCCAAACAAACTATAAGCTTCATGTCCCCAGATCTAACAGAAGGGAGCCATTCGCTAACCCCTGCCATAAAATCAATGTGTCCCCCCAAGGTTGCAGCAACAGCCTCTGCCCCCGATTTAAATGGAACGCCAACCACATCAACCCCCTCTTGATCAAAAAGCATTTCCATCAGAAGATGCTGGGTATTTCCTGCTCCAGACACACCATAAGACAGTTTTCCCGGGTTTTTGCGGGCATATTCAATAATGTCACTAAAAGATTCAAAGGGAGAATTTGTCTTCACCGCCACGGCAAAATTCCAATATGCGTACTGTGCAATCAAAGTAATGTCTTTCATTGGATCATAGGGGAGTTTTTGACGATGAGGGGCAATGGTTAAAGGAGAAGCTGGGATACTACAGAGACTGTATCCGTCTGGTTTTTTTTGGGAATTAAGGGACGCCGTGGTGATACCGCCACCTCCAGGCTTATTTTCACAAACAACCTTAACGCCCCATTCTTTTTCCATGAAATTGGCAACGTACCTGCTACTGATGTCGGTAGTTCCACCAGCGCCATAGCAAATAGTCAATGTAATGTTTTCTTTCGGCCAGTCAATGTCTTCGGCCTGAGCAATGAACGTGAAGCCAAAAATCAGAATCATTGTCAACAGTGCGGGTACAACTTTGCTCTTCATAATTCCCTCCATTTTAATATACTAACATTTTATCTAAATAATACCCACGTCCTTGCGGGTACAACTTCAAAGCAGTTGCTCTGAGCTACTTGTATTCTCTCCAAGTGAATTCAGCGCAATTCCATATAATTTTATGCCAATGAGACAATTCCTGATGTTACTATCCTGGAAAATATGCTCATCTTGCAAAAGTCTCTCTTTATGTTAATATGAAAACCACTTTTGAAAGCAATGTTGAGCAATTAATGTGCCATTCCTCAGCCACACTCGATCTTCTTTCGTAAAGCCCCGTATAGAACATTTCCTGCACCCTTAAAAATGCAATTTGGCATATTGTAACCGAACGCATTTCAAATAAAACGTAAATTTTATTTGAAATAACAACTAATTAATAAAAAAATATCCCCATAAAATGCAAACCTGAATATTTATGCAAACCTGACATCAATCCCAAAACAAGCGTGTTGTAAAAAAATCATACTTTAGGGTAGCAAAATATTTTTAGCTAAAATTTCCACCTGGCAACAGTTGTCAAAAGTGAAAATCTCTCCCTCCGGTTTTATGAAATTGCAAATTGTGGTGTTTTTTCGTCTCCTTGACGTTGTTTTCCGGTGCTTGGACTCATAAATCACAACCCATTTGTGGCAACTGTCCTGTCAGCAGCCGACATCAGGGAAATGCAAAATGCCTCATACTTTCTTCTGCCTGATAGAGCCTTTTGTAAAACAGTCTCCTTGGTTTGGATAGAATATCCCATGCCAGTTATCTCAACACCCCCACTTTCAATTTTCAATTAAGGCGACGTCTTACCCTGATACAGGAGGATCGGTTATCACATCACAGTGCGGTTATAAAACATCAAAGGAAACAGCTATCAGTTGAAGGGAAAAATGGATCACAAAGGGAGGTAAAATTTATAAAATGACTGGGTGCAGCTCAATTTTAATGACCGAAAATGGCTGACTTTTTGATGACCGTTGACAGACCGACCTTAGAAGAAAACTTCTCATGGGTCGACTCCCATAATTCGGCCTTTTCAAGTATTGGTCATCAATGAGCCTCATCTATTCTTCACAGGGGCCTTCATTAATAACGGACTCGAAACGATTGCAGCGAAAAAACTACACACGCCCAATGCTATCAAAGGAATTTCATACGATCCAAACCGCATAACCAGATAACCGCTGGCCCACCCGGACAATAAACCAGCCCATGCCTTTGCAGTGTAAGTAATGCCATAATTCGTTGTGGAAAAACGAGTGCCGTAGTAATCACCAATTGTAGCAGGATAAAGAGCAAAGGGCGAACCACCAAGCAAAGCTGCCAGAAAGACTATGATCGTAAATAATAACGGGCTATTCCCGGCAAAGAGGATGAAGCAAAAAATAGATATACCGAGTAACGTATAAAAAATTACCATTGTTTTTTCTCTTCCGATCTTGTCGGAAACAAAGCCCGCAACGACCCTACTTAATCCATTGGCTAAAGGAAAGATGACTAGTATGACACTAAAATATTCTGCCGGGATGTTAAACTCTTTTGCAAAGAGTTTTCATTTGAGCGCCAAACATCAAAACAATGGCAACGGTAAACATGAAAGAAAAATAAATCAAAAAACCATTGAGGAGTTTTCACCATTTCCGTGGGGCTAAAATCTGACGATTCAATCCGCTTTTCTTTTTATATCATGATGAACATTGTCCTCAGGATATTTGTAAAACAAGGAAAGAGGAATTAGGACAAGCAGTGATATGACACCGAGGTACTTAAATGTTGCACTGATTCCAACTGTATCGATCAACCCTTGGATAAAGAAATTAAATATTGCAGTGCCGGCACCAAAACCAAACACAACCAACCCTGCAGCAAGCCCTCGTTTATCCGGAAACCATTTTATTGCACACGATGTAGACATTCCATAAAGAATGCCAACCCCTATACCTCCCAAGCCATAGAAAAGATACAAACTCCCTGGCGTGGATGCAAAGGAGCATAGAATTAACCCGGTTCCGACAAATATTGATGCAAGAATAGCCATGTTCCTTGGCCCATATGAGTCAGCAACCAAGCCAGAGAAAGGCTGAATAAACGTGGCCGCATATGCAAATACAGTGAAGGTTAAACCAACAACAGCAAGATCCCATCCATATTGTTCCTGAAGGCATAGGAAAATAAAACCATGAATATTGATAAATACTTATAATCATCATGACAAGAAAGACTGCACCTAATAAAACCCATCGGTATTTTGCAGAATTGAATTGATCGTATATTTTGTCCATTATCCTTTTTCTCACCACATACCTAAAAGGCCGCGATTCTTGTTAAAAAATCTCGTAATTAACACTGAATAAGTTTATAAAATGGAAATTTTTCATAAAGTCAGGTTTCAAAGACAAAACCGGATGCTTGAATTAGTAAACCGCTCAAAGCGGTTATTTATTGTGCCACACCAAAGATGCTGCACCCTATCTAAACAAGCTCTACCGCTCCAAGCGCCTATCCCCTTTCTCCTGAGAGCCAATGTATTCCCGAACAGTGTCCTCTTCTCGACCAACAGTTAAAAAAACGCAATAGTAACTGGCCCAAAACTGCTAACCAGTAAAATTTCTTCGATGTCCCAGGTAATTTCGTGATATGGATCGCGTTTTTTACCTTTAATGAAACCGAAAAGTTGGACCACCGAATATTTTATATGAAGGCCTTCATCATTTAGGCCCTAAATGTCAAACACTTGTGAGTCCCCTGGCAGAGCCAGGGGGTTGCTTAAACGAAATTAGACTTGAATCAACTCATTTTCTTTTCCTTTGGTCTCTAATCCATACGTCCTCTGATAATGCTGGTGGCATTTAGATTTTGCCCTGAAACCACGAAGAATTTTTTAAATTGGCCTTCTCTAATGTTTTCCGGCGGTGGTCATAAACATCATTGGTAATCCCAATAATTCACTTTTTCCGGGATTATTAGCCAATTTCCTCATTTCACTAAAAACCGATAGCACATCCATCTTTTCGTCTGTCAGAAGCACCCATCAACACGTCTTCTTTATCATCGTAGTATATTGCCTGAGCTCCGCCAACTTCATTGATCATCGATGTTATTATTCCAGAGTTCGTGTCCTTTCTGTTGAAGGGCCGAGCCCGTTTGAGAACGGATACCTTCTTCCAAATATATTTCGTTCCCCTTCATATGACGTACCCGAAGAGCATCAACAGCCTCTTGAACATTCATCTTGAAATCTATAATATTTGCAAGAAACTGAACATGCCCTTGAGGCTGCATATCTCCTCCCATAACGCCGAATGAAGAAACGAATCGACCATTCTTAAAAAGCAGCGCCGGAATAATTGTATGCATGGTCCGTTTATGAGGTTCCAACCGGTTCATATGGTGAGCATCCAGCGAGAATGATTTGCCTCGATTCTGCAAAACGATACCGGTTCCATCCACGACCATTCCCGAACCGAAATGCATGTAGATACTGCTTATAAAAGAGACAGCGTTTCTTTCACTATCTACAGCGGTGACATAGACTGTTTCAGATCCTGGATCATACGCTCCATAGCCAGATGGATCTATGGCCTTACCAAGGCTTATTTTTCCCCTGCAATAATCTGCGTATTCTCTTGACAATATTTTGCTGACAGGTATATTTTCAAACGCAGGGTCGGTTATAAAGTAATCTCTGTCGTTATATGCTATTTTTTTTGCTTCTACGAGCAAATGTATGTATTCAGGACTATTGTGTCCCATTCCGGCAATATCATACCCCTCCAAGATATTCAATATCTCAAGGGCTGTCATGCCTTGTCCGTTTGGTGGCAATTCATACACACTATAACCTCGATAATCAATTGATACAGGATCCGTCCAAGTTGTCGTATGATCTCTAAAATCTTTCTTAGACAGAAATCCGCCATGTTTTGTGAAAATTAACGATAGCATCACAAATTTCTCCCTCGTAAAAGACGTCGATTCCTTCATCAACAATTTTTTGTAGGTAGATGCCAATCCCCTGTTAGAAAAAACCTGGCCTGGCCGTGGAGGCTCACCATCGATGAGATATGTTTTATAGGAACTTTCATGTGAGCTCAGCAGCTTTTTCTGATTTGCCCACTCACCTGCTATAATCTCCGTAACGGGGAACCCGCTTTCTGCGTAGTAGATTGCATCTTCAAAGCCATCTGCCAGAGACAGTTTCCCATATCGTTGAACAGCTTGTGCCCATCCCTGAAGGGCACCCGGAACTGTGACTGAAAGGATACCTCTTTCCGGAATCGTGGAAATGCCTCTGTCACGAAACCAATCAAGGTTTGCAGCATGAGGGGATCTACCACTTGCATTCAGACCAATAATCTTGTTTTCTTTTGCTAAATATATCAATGCAAAAGCATCACCTCCAATTCCAACGGAATGCGGTTCTACAACACTTTGTGTACTGATCATAGCCACAGCTGCATCGACCGCATTTCCGCCTCTCGCAAGGGCCTTATATCCAGACATTGTTGCAAGATATTGGCTGGATGCAACCATGCCCTGTTGACCCATAAAAACAGATCGCTGAGAAGCGCTTTCCCATTTCCTCTTGTCAGTATATTTAAAATCCATCAGCTAATACGATCCTCCAAATGTTACATATTGACAACCGCAACCCCTGCATCAGGTTGATTGTTTTTCTTTCGCCACTGGACAAAAACTATAACTGCAAAAAGCGCAAATCCGACAAAACCAAAGAGAAATGATGGAGAAACCAGTAAAAGTGCCGTAAAACAGGCAACAAGCCGCAGTGCCATTTTCATTTCTACGAACAACCACCCCGATAAGGATATTGTGAGGCTGAGTATGCCGATGAATGCCGTTAAAGACGAATAGACAATATTAAAAATGGATCCCTGCATCAAAAGACCGGGGCCGAAGGTGAACATATAGGGCAAAAGCATTGTCCCCAGGCAAATCCTGAACGCCTCCATTGACGTCTTAAAAGGATCTCCCTGTCCAATGGCTGCTGCGGCATAGGAACTGATTGCTACCGGCGGCGTTACATTTGAAAATATAGCAAAGTAAAAAACGAACATATGAGCCGAAAGTTCCGGTACTCCCAATCCCACCAGTGCGGGCACAGCAAGAACGGCAAGAATCACATAGGCGGAAACTGTCGTCATTCCCATTCCAAGAACTATGGAAGCAAACATGATCAGGATTAAACCGATAAGGACATATCCGTGAGATGCTTCAAGGACAAAGCGGGTGATCTTAAGGCCCATGCCGGTCATGATTACCGATCCCACGATTAACCCGGCACAAGCACAAACTGCTGCAATGGAAATAGAATTTTTTGCGCCTGTTTCCATTGCCGACAAAATCGTATCCCATTTCATACGGGTCGCTTTTTTTATTCCCGTCAGGACAAGAACAGAAACAATAGCCCAGAAACCCGAAGCTTGGGGTGTATACCCGATAACAAGGAGAGTGATAATAACAACTAACGGCAACAGCAATTGTCCACGGGATCTCATAAGTTCCCACGGATCAGGCATTTCGTCTCTCGACAGCAAAGGAAGATTTCGTTTCTGAGCCCTAAAATGGACCATCATAAAGACGGCAAAAAAATGAAGCAGCGCTGGAACCAGCGCATACAGGCATAATTTCCCATAAGGTATCCGCAACTGCTCAGCAATAATAAACGCAGCGGCACCCATAATTGGAGGCATGAACTGGCCCCCCATTGATGCCGAAGCTTCAACAGCTCCGGCAAATTCAGGCTTGTAGCCGACTCTTTTCATCAAAGGGATAGTGAACGCTCCTGTTGTCGCAACATTTGCTGCCGCTGCTCCGGAAACCATGCCCATAAAACCGCTCCCCACAACGGCAACCTTGGCTGGACCTCCTATTCTGTGGCCTGTGAGGGCATAAGACAACCTAATAAAAAAATCTCCGGCCTGTGAATGCACAAGGAAACCGCCAAAAATAACAAATACAATTATGAAAGTCGACATTACTCCCATAATCAAACCAAATATGCCATATGTTGAATTGAACATGGTATCAATAACTTTGGAATATCCGATATAGGGAAGTCCCATATCTCCGGGAATTAGATAGCCAAACAGCATATAAAGAAGGAAACATCCCGCCAAAATCATCATTCCGTTCCCAATAGTTCTGCGAGTCACTTCCAGAACGAGGCCAATAGCAATTCCTCCAAAAATGAGATCATTTTGATTTGGCATGCCTTCACGGTCAATGATGCCATCATATCCAAACCACATATAGGCCCCGAGAATCAGCGACAGTAAAATTCCCATGTTGTCATATGCGAATAGAAAAATACCCCGTGCCGACTTAGTATTTCGCCCTTTTGACGGATAATACAAATAAGCAAGAACTAACATGAATGTAAGGGTCACTGACCGGTGCCTCCATGCCTCTAAAATGCCAAAATATGACGTATAGATATGAAATGCTGCCCACAAAATTGCCAGACCGGCTGTTATGGCCAATCTTAAACGTTTTTTTTGAATCTATTGATTTATCATGTAAAACAGTATCAATGCATGTAGGCGTTTTTATCTTCAATGAAATCTGTTTGTTTTCTGTTTGTCCCATACGCAAATTTCCTCTAATGTTTTATCCAAAGCACATTAGCCAATGATTATCGCATGAAAACTCCCATCCTGCTTCCCTACGGCGGTAGGCAAAATACTCCTATTGTTTCAGCATATTTCTCGAAATAACATAGTAGAAAATTTTCTGTCTTTAGGAAACCGAGCTCCTGGGTAAGTGTGAACCGGACGATGGTCTTTGTCAGAAGCATGTTCGGCTCATCACTACCCATCCATATGCGTGCCTGTTGTGAGAAAAACAATGAACTTCAAATTAAATTATTTCAAGACTTCAATTTCTTTAAAATATTTAATAACACCAGGATGGAGATTTTCTCTTCCAAAACCATCGAGAGCGGTCTCTTTTGTTAAAAATCGTACAACCGGATGGGCTTGATAAAGGGTTTCAAGGTTTTCCATGATCGCCTTTGTCATTCCGTAAACCACATCTTCCGGCAAATCTCTTCGTACAACTGTTACCGTATAGGCTGCCAGCGTTTTGATGGGTTTAGGCTGGTTTTTATAGATATTGGCAGGCATTTCCTCATAGGCATAGCCGGGGTATTTCCCCAGCAACATATCCGCATGTTCTCTATCTATCTCCAAAAATCTGATGTCATGGGTTGTTTGAAGATCCATAAGAAATGACGATGGTGCAGCCGTAGCTCCTGCACAGAGGTCTATATGCTTATCCCTCATGAGCATTGTCATATCAGAAAATCCAACAAAACTAACCTTACCGCCGTCTTTTCTGACTTCATCATATGATAAACCGTATGCATCAAGAACACGCTGCATAAGAATTTCACCCGACCAGTTTTTTCTGCCCGGGGCGATTCTTTTCCCCTTAAGGTCTGCGTATGATTGTATATCAGAATCTGCATGTACTGCTGCCTGCAGATGGCTTGTGTAGAGTGTCAAGAATCCAGCCACTTGGTTTATATCTTCTTTGTCAAATGGTTTTCGCTTGCTCAGAGCTTCTGCAAAAACATTTGAAAATGTGTATCCAATCTGAGCCCTGTTCGCATTGACATCCCTGACATTACCAACACCGCCTCCTTCGGTTACTGTTATATTGAGATCAGGGCAACCATTCATAATAATCTCTCCCATTGCAGCTCCCGTTGGATACCACCCACCGGTCGACGGACCAGTCACAAACATCATCTTTTTTGAAGCAGACGCCATACCCATTCCCAGAGAGAAAATCAATAATCCTAACACACACGCCTTTATAATCCGAAGCATATAAACCTCCCTTTCTTTACTTATTTTACGTGCTAAGTTGCCGTTATCCCTGTACCTCCTTTATCTCCCTCCTTTCCTTTTTTATTGTGTACCACCATGCATCATCTTGCATAATGTGTTTATCGCGTGTAGACAATTTCGCCATTGATAATCGTCATATCAACTTTGATGTTTTTGATTTCATCTTCCGGAACACTGAGGATATCCTTATCAATAACAACAAGGTCAGCAAGCATGCCAGGCGCGATCACTCCTTTTATGTTCTCTTCATAACCAGCATAAGCAGCATTGACCGTATACAGTCTCAATGCCTCTTTTACCGATATCGCTTCGTGAGGCAATATTTTTTTTTCCGAAATAGGTCTGGCGTGTTACCGCACACCAGATATTAAAAAAGGGATTGGTTGCAAGTGGCTCCGCTCCGAAGGTATCGGAACAATCAGCCACGCATAAACCGGCATCCAGCATGGAACGTAACACGAATGACTGTTTCGCACGCTCAGGACCTAAATACGTTTCAAGAAAATCGCCAAAGGAATACAACCACTGGATTGAAGTAACGGGTATTATTTCAAGTTTTTTCGCTCGAGAAATTCGCTTTTGATTTGTGAGAATATTTCCAAAATGTTCTATCCGATGGCGGTGGGGTCGAGGATTCTTATTCAAAACATATTCATATCCGTCAAGAGCCAGATCCTGAGCCCTGTCACCAAAGGCATGTATGAGCAACTGAAATCCTGCATTATGCACCTTAAGAAGGATTTCTTTGAACACATTCTGGTCTTCAAATTTTAAAATTCCATAGTTTGGAAAATTTGGATCGTTATGATAAGGCTCATACGTTGAAGCGGAGATGCCCATAAACGCACCGTCAAGCGTAAATTTGATCCCTCCGAGTTTCAGCCAGTCATTGCCGAAACCTTGCATTAACCCCAGCTTTAAGACACTCTCCATGAGATCAAGCTTATTCTCTCCATCATAGAGAACTGTCTGAATTCTTACTGGCAATGCTTTATCTTTGAACAGTTCTTGGTAAGCTCGTATTTCAAGGGCATTGCTAAGAGAGTATACTGATGTAAAACCATGTTTTACCCAGTACTCAGGAATAGTTTGCCGTAGCGTTTCCCTCATTTGATCAAAAGTATATTCTGGAATCGGCAACAGTTTTCGGCACTCGCTCAGTACCCCTGTAGCTTCTCCTGTCAGCGAATTTCTATGGATTCTCCCACCAATGGGATTAGGCGTTTCTTTATTTATCTGTGCCTTTCGCAGAGCACAAGTATTAACAATTCTAGTATGAACCGTTCCAAAAATTACTACGGGGTGATATGGTGCCACGGAATCCAATTCGTCTTTGTTTGGATAACGTTTCTCTCTTATTTTCTGATCACCCATAATACTTGCGTTGACAACAATCCATTCACCATCCGGCGTTATCGAAACCTTTTCTCTGATCTTATTCAGAATATCATCAATGGTCTTATTAGGTGGGCACCGACCGTCAACATAATTGTGAAAGCTTTTTGTTGCAGGGCCAAGATGAGTGTGCGGATCAATAAATCCGGGAAGCATTGTTTTTTGGGCAAGATCTATGACTTTAGTTCCAGGTTCTGCAGTCCTTCGAATCTCTTCGTCAAATCCAACGTGTAGAATTCGCCCATTTCCGACTGCGACCGCTGAACACACCCTGTCTTCGCTATCTAACGTAATTACTTTTCCGTTACAGAAAACAACGTCCACCTTTTCCCTATTCACCATTAACTCCATATAAAGCTAATATTCTTAATGTTGCCAGCCAGGACTGAAATCATTCTCTAAATTAAGGATCAACAATAGCAATTAACATACCAAAATAAAAAAAATCTATTATATTCTATAAGTTATAGCTCAAAAGATTTCAATTATATAAAACAATCAAGTGACAGACTGTGGATGATTCATCAAAAAGACAAATATTTCCCACCCATTCTGACAAATATTATGCAATTTTACATAATATTTGTCAGAATAAGGCAACGCCAATGCGTTTTCTTAACAAATTTAGTTTATTAATAAAAATTATTGATATCCAAAATTGCATAATAATATGCGACATTGCCTTATATTGATTCGGTAAAAATAATCGAAATGTTCTTTCTACTTAAAAATGCAAACCTTGAACCGGATCAAAAAAACTGACCCCCGAACGTTCTCTAAAAGGCAGTTTTTAGTCGCCAGGTGGACATATTTTATTGAGATCGGGCCGACTTAGCTCATAGCACCCATCTTTTTAGCCAATTTCCGGTTCCAAAAAGCTATAAAAGAAAGCAGTTTAAGCCTACCAATCTACTGAACCCATATCATGGGTAAAAAGTTTAAAAATACGACCAAAGGATGTGCTAACCGGAAACTTTTTCCACCTAAAAAGGGCTCTTAAGAACTTCATCGGATCTAAGAACAGCCATATGTCTATGTGTTTCGCCCCTGCCAGAACCCCAAAATAAGCATCACTACAACATCGCTTACTTGGTATTCGGCACTGGCTCCGCCCTCTATGGTAAGGTGCTCAGTCAAAATTTTTGGAAGGCATAATTTATCTGAAAATCTACCAAGATTAACCAGACCAGCATTGTTGATTACGTCATTATTTCCTGAAGATTTTCAATAAGATTTGTAAATTTTTCTGTCCGCTGATATGTGAACAGTCTGTTTTTTGATGTAAGGATTTGACAATATTTTTCGACCGGGAACCGATAGAAAAAGAAAAGTTGGGAAGCCACTCTATGCCAATAGAATCATCCTCACAACTTTTAAGGATATAACATCCAATATCCTTTCGATAACACATATCAGGACATTTGGAATACCGGGCTGCATTTTCCAGCATAAATTTTTAAAAATTTGTCGGGTCATCCTGTTCATCTGCGGCAGACAGCATTGCAGCAAATACATCGCTGGATATTATCGATATGCCGTTGAGCTGTTCCCCTTTAAAAAAGACAAGGTGCCGGTTGCTCGGTTTTTATCCGCTAAGACCGACAAAGCATTCTCCCTGCTTCTCTGCCAGTTGGTTCCGTATTGCCAATACACAGTTGATGCGATGGTGGGCACCCTGCCTGTGGCATATCGATTTCAGCAGATGGGACAGACAGGATGCCATGGGGCCAGTCTTGAACTTGATCCTGACTGTTCTGTGACCCCGTATCTGATCCAGACCTGGGCGGTATTATTGCTGCCCGGATTTCTCCGACGTCATCCTATTCTCCACGAAAGATTTCCCTTGCCAAATGGAGCAAAGCCTCATTTCGAAGATGCGGTGACAGCGATTTTCTTCTATCTTCAAGGTATCAGCGGCAGTGCGGAACCCGGGCGGCAGGCTGTAATGTCTTCCATACGACATCATTGCAACCATACCGGAACTTTTTTGTTTGGTAAAACATCCACCGAACGCGGCCGTTCACCATAAAAAGATATCTGCCCCGGGCTGAAAACGGCCATTGTTCAATTGACCGCCGGGTTTTGGCAAAACCTGAAGGCATGTTTTGGTTATATTTTGACACAGGATTGATAACATCATTCTTTTCAATGGGTTAAGTTGTCAACAATGACCCCGTTTTTTTTGACGGAAATGACAAAAAAGGAGATGTTATGGACAATGAAACCCGTGAACAGATTGCTTTGATCTGCTATGAGCCGATCAGTCCCGTGTTGGCAGAGCCCGGGAGGGGACTAAATGAGTGTTTTCACACCCAGGCTGCCAAACGCCATGAATTTCCGCGCTATGGCAGCCGGAAGATCAAGGTTTCCACCTTCAAATCCTGGCTCAAAGCATACAGGAAGAGTGACTTTGATGCATTGAAACCCAAAATCAGGGGAGACAGGGTGCGGCCCAGAAAAGCCGATGCTCAGATAATGTGGATTATTATTTCATTTTTTAAGCATCACTCTTTTCTGTCAATGTTTGACAAAACCCTCTCCCAACTGGTCTAATTTTTGCAGAGCACTACTGTCAGGTTTAGATCAAGCTCTTTTAAAAAAAACTACACAACCACATACTTTGGAGAAATATCATGACTGCCACACAAACCGAGTATTTCAATGAACTGCGAAAAGCACACGTGGCCCAGGGACCGGCCAACCTCACCCCGGCTATCATCGCAACAGCCAGCGGCGCCACCATGACCGATGTGGACGGTAAAACATTCATCGACTTTGCTGGGGGTATCGGTGTCAACAACGTGGGTCATGCCCATCCCAAAGTGGTCCAGGCCATCAAGGACCAGGCAGACCGGTTCATCCACACCTGCTTTCATGTGGGCATGTATGATTCCTACATCGAACTGGCAAAAAAACTCAACGAACTGGTGCCGGGAGAGTTTCCCAAAAAAACCATGTTTGCCAACTCTGGGGCCGAAGCCGTGGAAAATGCCGTAAAGGTCGCCCGGTATGCCACAAAACGGCCAGCGATCATCGCTTTTGAAAACGGATTTCACGGCCGCACACTCATGACCATGTCCTTGACCAGCAAAATCAAACCCTATAAATATGGATTCGGGCCGTTTGCCCCGGAAGTGTACCGCCTGCCCTATGCCTACTGCTACCGGTGCCCGGCGGGATGCACCTATCCATCCTGCAACATCGCATGTGCTGATATGATCGAATCATTTTTCATCACCCATGTGGACCCGGAATCCTGTGCCGCCATCATCGCGGAACCCATTCAGGGCGAAGGCGGATTTGTCACCCCGCCGCCGGAGTATTTCCCAAAACTAGCAGCCATTGCCAAAAAATATGGGATCCTTCTGATTATGGATGAAGTACAATCCGGAGCCGGTCGCACCGGCAAATTCCTGGCCACTGAACACTGGGGCATCGAGCCGGATCTCGTCACCCAGGCCAAAAGCCTGGCTGGCGGGATGCCTCTGAGTGCCGTCACAGGCCGTGCGGAACTGATGGATGCCCCACACCCCGGGGGCCTGGGGTGGAACTTACAGCGGCAATCCCCTGTCTTGCAAAGCAGCATTGGCAGTCCTGGAAATCCTGTTTGAAGACAACCTGCTCGACCGATCCCGGCAACTGGGCCAGATCTTGCAAAAGCGGTTTGCCGAACTGGCGAACCGCCATGAAATAATCGGCGACGTCCGGGGCAAAGGCCCCATGCTGGCCCTGGAACTGGTCAATGACCGCCAGACAAAAGAGCCAGCCACTGAGGCTGCCAAACGGCTGACCCAAATCTGCTACGACAAAGGTCTGGTGATCCTTTCCTGCGGCAATTTTGGCAATGTAATCCGGACCCTGATGCCGTTTGTCATCACTGACAAAGAGCTTGACAGGGGCTTGTCCATCCTTGAAGATGGATTCAAGGCCCTGGAAAAATAACCCGGCCAAAGGAGCTGACATGAAAGGTTTTTTTCACCGCATCATCATTATTGACGTCACCACCCGAACCACCCAGGTGACACCTCTTTCAGACGACATTCTGGAGCAGTATCTGGGAGGGAAAGGCCTGGCCACCCACCTGCTCCTGCAGTACAATCCCCCGGGCGTGGATCCCTTGTCCGCAGACAACCACCTGATCGTGGGGCTCGGACCTTTAACCGATAGCCTGATCTACGGCAGCTGCCGGTACGGGATTTTTTCCAAATCGCCCTTGACCGGATTTTATGCGGAAAGCTATTCCGGGGGGAGGGCTGCGACGTCCATCAGCGGTGCCGGGTATGATGCCATTGTCATTAAAGGCATGGCAGCCGGTCCCGTGTGGTTGGAAATCAGCGACACGGGGGTGGGGTTCCATGATGCGGCAACGCTGTGGGGCAAGGACACCTATCACACCGAAGATGCCGTCAAGCATGCCTGCGGTGTCAAGGATGCCGCCGCCCTGGTCATCGGGCCGGCAGGCGAGAATCAGGTCAGGTTTGCTGTCATTGAAAACGATTACTGGCGGTCTGCCGGCCGCACCGGCATGGGCGCGGTCCTGGGGTCTAAAAATATCAAAGCCCTAGTGTTTCATGGGAACCGGAAAAAACTTTTCATGACCCCCAGGCCATGAAAACTTATGCCGTGACCATGGCCAAAGACCTGATACAGCACCCGGCCACCCGCACCTACCGTAACCAGGGCACGCCGGTGATGGTAGATGGCTTGAACAAGGCCGGGGCGTTTCCGGCCCGGTATTGGTCCCAGGGTACGTGTGACCATTATGAAAATATCAATGCTGCAGCCATGGCCGAGAAACTGAAAGTAAAACCCCGGTCCTGTAAACCTGTTTCATGGGGTGCGGCAAACTAGTGGAGGTGCAGGAAGGCCGCCATGCCGGACTAAAACTGGAGGGGCCGGAATATGAAACCATTTATGCCTTCGGCGGGCTGTGCATGATCGACAGTATCGAGGAAATCACCTGGCTCAACGACATCTGTGACCGGACCGGCCTGGACACCATCACCGCCGGCAATCTGGCCGCTTTGGCCATTGAAGCTTCCACCCGGGGCAACATCAAGGAACCGCTGGCATATGGGGATGCTGATGCCGTGGCTGATCTGCTGTACAAAATCGCCCGGCGGGAGGGTATCGGCGGGCTCCTGGCTGACGGCATCAAGACTGCAGCCCCGGAAATGGGCATGGCCGACCTGGCAATCCATGTGAAAGGCATGGAACCGGCCGGGTACGACCCCCGGACCCTGAAAGGCATGGGACTGGCGTATGCCGTTTCCCCCAGAGGGGCCTGTCACCTCCGCAGCACGTTTTACAAACCCGAGCTGGCCGGGATGATTGACCCGGATCAGATTGACGGCAAAGCCGAGATGTTCATCGATTTCGAGGATCGGTGCACCCTGTTCGACACCCTGATCCTCTGCCGGTTCTATCGGGATTTCTATCCATGGGAGGAGCTGGCCACCCTGATAAAAATGAGCACCGGCATGGACCTGCCCAAAGAGGGCCTGTCAGCCACAGCCTCCAGGGTTACGGATCTGACACGCCGGTTCAACTTGAGGGAAGGTCTGACCCGGGCCGATGATTCTTTGCCCAAGCGGTTTTTCACGGAAAAACTGCCGGGCGGAAACTGCATCACTCAAGAAGAGTTCACTAAGCTCTTGGACGATTATTACCGCTTGAGGGGCTGGGATGAAAACGGCATCATGAGCGAAGAATCTGACAATTAAGCCCAAAATCTCCAAAAAACCAAGGGCCTGCCATCTGGAGGCCCTTTTTTAATTTCTTGCCGCATCCCCGAGTTGTCCCAGGCCGTATTTTTTCATTTTCCTGGCAATAGTGGACTGGTTAATGCCCAGCAATTTTGCGGCCCCGGCCTGGGTCCTCCCTTTTGTCAAAGCGGTTGCCAGCACCTTTTTTTCCAGGTCCGCCACCATCTGTGACAAGGGCTGACCCGGTTGCCAGACCGGGGCATCAGGCACCTGAACACCCATGGATTTACGGATACTCCCGGGCAGATCCTCGAACCTGACCCGGCTATTCTGGGCCATAACTACAAGACGTTCGCATATATTGATCAGCTCCCGAACATTGCCCGGATATGGATAGGCGGTCAATACGTCCATGGCCGCCCGGGAGATACTGATTTCCGGTTTCTGATACCGGGTGCTCAACTTCTTGAAATAATGGGTGATCAATGGCACCAGGCAGTCTTTGCGTTCCCGCAGCGGCGGAATCGTCAAGGGTACCACATTAAGCCGGTAATACAGATCACTTCGGAATTTTTTTTTCTCAATCATTCTCTTTAAATCCCGGTTGGTAGCGGCAAGAATCCGCACATTCACGGACCGCTCCCGAGTACTGCCCACCCGGGAAATCACGCCGTCCTCAATGAATTTGAGCAGTTTAACCTGTGATGCCAGAGGCAGTTCGGCAATTTCATCCAGAAAAATGATGCCCTTGTCCGCCGCCTCAAACTTTCCGGGTTTGCCTTTATGGCCGGCACCGGTGAACGCCCCTTTTTCATATCCGAACAATTCGCTTTCCACAAGTGCGTCCGGGATGGCACCACAATTGATCTTGATCATCGGGTAATCCGACCGGGATGAATGCCGGTGAATCAAATCCGCCACCACGCCTTTCCCGGTACCGGATTCTCCAAAAATCACCACTGTGGAATCCACTTCCCCCAATTTGATGGCTTTTTGAATGATTCGCCGGTAATTGTCGCTACGGGCAATGATCTGCCGGGATTCCGTCTCCTGAATCTGCTTTTCCAGCATGTCCCGCCGATACTGCTCGGTCAGGGCCGCGTTTTCCCGTAACTGCTCCTGCAGCCGGTTGATTTCTGTGATATCCCGTTCATTAACCACCACCCGGAACAGATCTCCGTTCTTATCAAACACCGGGGTGCCGGTCAGAAACAGATCTCGTCCGATGCGGGTTTTCTGAATCAGGGATACTTTTTTACGGGTTTTAAGCACCTCCAGGGTCACGGACCGGTCCACCATTTTTTTTCCAACAGCTCGGTCATGTGTTTACCGACCACGTCCGCAGCTGTCAAGCCGATCATTTTTTCCGATGCCGGATTGGTCCTCACCACCACCCCGTTGCCGTCACAGATCCACAACCCGTCATTGGAGCTGTCAATGATGGTATCCAGCTCAATGGCCAGCTGCTGAAACCCTTTCATTCGATTGGTGATATTGGTCAAAGCGGTCATGTCCTCAAAAATGGCAATAATGCCGATAGCCGCATCATCATGATAGACGGGCCCCAGCAGGACGGAATATCGGCTGTCATTTTTTTCCACCACCAGGCCGGTCTCAACGGCCCCGCCGGACAGAACCCTCTGGGCGGATGCCGTCAGAGAGGGAACCGTTGCGGCCAGAAACGAGCCGGGATATACCCCCAGGCAGTTCCTGGCCGGCTGGTTGGATATCAGGGCCTGAAGCGCATTGTCAAACACCACCACCCCGTTTGGCGTCGCATTGAGCAATGCATTGCCGAACTCTTTCCAGTTCAGGTCAATGGTATCCCTCATAAATACTCCTTTCTTTTCTGTCCGGACTTTTTCCAGATTCCTTGAAACGGCAAAACATTGCATGAAATTCGACCAAAAGTCAAATCATGGTTTTCAAACGGGTAATCCTTGACTCAGGAAAGGACAACCGGTAGTCTCAAATCTCAGACATACGATACTATGGCTTCGTGGTGCAGCATATCATCCGGAAAACAATGGAAAAGCGGACATGTTTGACTATCTTTTGACAGATGAACAAAAACAGCTGAAACAGGAAGCCCGGGAATTTGTCAGGGCTATCCCGAGGCAGATGATCCTGGACATGGAACCCGATGCACAGGAAGCGTTGGCTGCTGAGGAGGAAATATTCGAATGACCATTCACCCGGCCCGCATTCACCATCTTAACCGCACCCGGGTCCGGAAGCCGGCCCCCAAAAAAGATTATGTGCTCTACTGGATGCAGCAGTCCCAGAGAGCCGTGTTCAACCATGCCCTGGAATTTGCCGTGGACCAGGCCAACCGGCTGGGCCTGCCCCTGGTGGCGGGATTTGGCCTGACCGATGCCTACCCTGAAGCCAACCTGCGGCATTACACCTTTATGCTGGAAGGACTGGCGGAACCCGCGCAGCACTGGCAGACCGGGGCATCCAGCTGATGGTGCTCAAAGGGAAGCCACCCGACGTGGCCCTGAATTTAGGCAGACAGGCCGCCCTGATCGTGTGTGACGCAGGATACCTGCGGCACCAGCGGCTGTGGCGGGACCGGGTGGCCCAAAAGGCCGGCTGTCCGGTCATCCTGGTGGAAACCGATGTGGTGGTGCCGGTGGCAGCGGCCACCACCAAAGCAGAATACGCGGCCCGGACCATCCGCCCCAGGATCCACAAGGTGCTGGCGGATTTTCTGATGCCCCTGCCCACCGAAGACCTCAGGTATTCGTCTCTGGGACTGTCGCTCGACAGCCTGAAAAAAAAGGACCGTCTTGATGATCCGGACAACACGGACAAACCGGAAAGTCTGGAAAGCCTGGATATCTCGGATCTGCCGACCCTGATCGACACCCTGTCCCTGGACAAAACCGTGTCCCCGGTCTCCCGATTTTTTTCCGGAGGCACCATCGAGGCGGAAAACCGGTTTCAGGCATTTCTGGAAACCAGCCTGGAACATTATGATCCGCACAGCAACCAGCCCCAGACCGACGATATCTCCCACATGAGCCCCTACCTACACTTCGGCCAGATCTCTCCCCTGTACCTGGCCCTGGCAGTCATGAACGCAGGCCAATCCCTGTCAGATGCCAGGGATGCGTTTATTGAGCAGCTGATCATCCGGCGGGAGCTTGCGTTTAATTTTGTATACTACACGCCTGATTATGATTCCTTTGACGTGATTCCCGGTTGGGCCCGAAAATCCCTGGCCGATCATGAATCCGACCTCCGGGAACATGTCTATTCCGAAAAGGAACTGACGGACGCGGCTACCCATGACCCTTACTGGAACGCAGCCATGACAGAAATGACCTGCACCGGTTTCATGCACAATTACATGCGCATGTACTGGGGCAAGAAAATTCTGGAATGGTCCCCCACCCCGAAACAGGCTTTTAAAACCACACTGGCGTTGAACAACCGGTATTTTCTGGACGGCCGAGACCCCAACTCCTACACAGGGGTGGCCTGGCTGTATGGAACCCATGACCGGGGATGGGCCGAGCGTCCCGTCTTCGGCAAGGTCCGTTATATGGCGGCTTCGGGCCTGGAACGAAAATGCGATATTGCCGCCTATGTGGAAAAAATTAAGCAGCGGTGCACAACTGCCTAATCCGAAAATTCATATCAAATTAGCAAAGAGGTGAGACCATGGAAGTCAAAATGGCTGATCTGCCCGGTGTGGGCAAGAAAATTTCTTTTCAGACCGTAGAAGAAAACAAAATCGTAGTCATTGTTCATCATTCCGGCAAAAGAGACCTGTACTTTTTCCAGGAATCGGACGAAGATGAGGCGGATTTCTTTCTCACGTTGACCGCAGAAGAAACCCGGGAAATGGGAGCTCAGCTGCTGGGAGCCACATATCAGCCGGTGGATGATGAAAAAATGGAAATATTCCAGAAGCAGCTGGTCATGGAATGGATCAAGCTGACCCCGGAATCTCCGTTCGTGGACAAACCGATCGAGGAATCCCGGATCCGGACTCACACCGGAGCCTCCATTATCGCGGTGATGCACGGAGAAGACATGACCGTAAGTCCGGACATCGATTTTGTGCTCAAGGCCGGCGACACGGTAATGGCAGCGGGAAAAAGAGATCAGATCCGACGATTTGAAGGACTGGCTACCGGAAGAACCGACCAGGGAATCACATGATGGGGGACGTTTATTTCCCGGTTCTGCTCATTGCCGGAATCATTTTCATCCTGTTGTTTGTCGTGGGGTTCATCGGTATGAAAATTCGGATTCCCGGGGTGGTACTGTATATCCTGCTGGGCATCGGACTGGGCGGCCACTTTTCCGACAGCCACCTGCTGTATCTGGCCGGAGAGGTGGGAATCGTTCTGCTGTTCTTCATGCTGGGCATGGAATTTCCAATACGCCGCCTGGCCGGTATCGCCAAAAAAGTCGCGCCGGCCGGCTCCCTGGACCTGTTTCTCAATCTGGTTCTGACCATGGGGATCTGTCTGGGTTTCGGCCTGGACTGGATCACATCCTTTCTCATGGGCAGCGTGGTGTATGCCACGTCCTCCTCCATTACCGCCAAAATCCTGGAAACCTCCAAACGCATGGCCAATCCTGAAGCGGAATTCATTCTGGGGCTGCTGATATTTGAAGACATTGCCGCACCCGTGGCTGTGGCGGTTCTGGTCGGACTCACAGCCGGATCGGCCCTGACCGCCATGACCTTCGGGGTGATCATCGGAAAAATCGCTTGTCTCATCATTGGTGCCGTGATCATCGGCCATCTCGTCTTCAGCCGTTTGGGCAGGTTTGTGGACCGGTACATCAGCCATGACACGTTTGTGCTTTTCGTGGTGGGCATCGCTCTGGCATACGGAGGCCTGGCGTTAATGCTGAATCTTTCCGAGGTGCTCGGTGCGTTTTTGGCCGGCATTATACTGGCGGAAGCACAGCGGACCGAACATATGGAACACGCGATTCTACCCATCCGAGATCTGTTTCTGCCCCTGTTCTTTTTTTTATTTCGGCACAACCATTACGTTCGGCGGCGGTGCCCCCATGGTACCGCTTCTGCTTGTGCTTCTCATCTGGTCCATTGCCGGAAAGATCATCACCGGATATTACGGTGCCAGGTTCTACGGACTGTCAAAAAAAGTGTCCCTCCGTGCCGGACTGTCCTTTACCCCGCGAGGGGAGTTCTCCGTGATCATCGCCACCATGGCCGCCGGCACCATCCGGGTGCTCAGCGGGGCGTTCATCCTCTCCTCTGCCATGATCGGCATCCTGCTTTTTGAACTGGCGCCTAAGATCACCAATGCCCTGTTCCCTGAGAAAAACAAATCCCGAAAATACAAGGTGCCGGGAAACTGACCCACACAAAAAAAAAGACTCCGGTCTGATACTGAGTTCAAAACTGAAAAAGGCGCCACCGGTATCGTATGGATCCGGAGGCGCCTTTTGCCTGTCAGGGATGTATCAAAAATTATTTTCTTTCCACAATCAGGGCCATACCCTGGCCTCCGCCGATGCACAGGGTGGCCAAGCCGTATCTCGCACCCCGTTCAGCCATTTCATACAGCAGCTTGGTTAAAATGGCGCCGCCGCTGGCAGATACCGGATGTCCCAGGGCAATGGCGCCGCCGTTGACGTTGACCTTGTCCATATCCATGTCCAGTTCCCGTATACAGGCCAGGGACTGGGAGGCAAAGGCTTCATTGAGTTCGATCAGATCGATGTCCTTCATGGTGAGCCCGGCTTTTTCCAGGGCCATTCGGGTGGCCGGAATGGGGCCGATGCCCATGAGGGCCGGGTCGACACCGGCCGATGCATAGGACAAAATGGAAGCCATTGGGGTGATGCCCAGTTCATCGGCTTTCTCCTTCGCCATGACCACCAGGGCGGATGCCCCGTCGTTCATACCACTGGAGCTGCCCGCCGTGACCGTGCCCCCTTTTCTAAAGGCAGGCTTGAGTTTTGCAGCGATTCCAAGGTGGTACCGAACCGGGGATGCTCGTCCGTGTCAAAATCTTGGGCTCCCCTTTGCGCTGAGGGATCTCCACAGGCACGATCTGCTCCTTGAATTTACCCGCCTTGATGGCTTTTTCCGCCAGCTGCTGGCTTCTGAGCCCGAATTCATCCTGATCTTCCCTGGAAACATCGTATTTCTCCGCCACGTTTTCTGCGGTTTCCCCCATGGTGTTGCCGCTCAACGGATCAAACAGGATCAGCTGGTCCTGGAGCTGACCATGGCCTAATCGGTATCCCCACCGAGCTTTTTTGAGCATGAACGTGGCATTGCTCATGCTTTCCATACCGCCGGCCACAATAATGTCGGCATCTCCGGATTTGATCACCTGGGCGGCCAGGGTTGTGGCCTTGATACTGCCGGCACATGCCTTGGAAATGGTGAACTGGGGTTTTTCCTGGGGAATGCCGGCTTTCACCGCCACGACCCGGGCGGAATTGATGGGCAGGTCTCCGGTCCGGTAACCCGACGCATAGATCACCTCATCGATCTGATCCCCGGTCAGCCCGGCCCGCTTAATGACCTCCCTGATGGGAATGGGGCCGAAATCAATATCACTTAACGGGGCCAAAGACCCGCCGAATCTGCCGATTGCCGTTCTGCATGCACTTGCGATCACTACTTCTCTCATTGAACCCTCCTGGGAAATTGGTTTTATTGTCACACCCTTTATAGCTTCTATATAGCTGTATTATAAATACACCTTCCTGTCAATGCCATAATTGCACCAGGCGCCTGTGCGGCTTCATTGACATCGGATAAAACAACATTCATCTGTTTTTTTAATACCATCAAACGCACAAAGGTCACGAACCAACCCTTATTTTTCGGCCTTCGCACACTTCGTGGCAACCCAATTTAACGGCCCGGAGAGAACGAAACCGACGGAACGCCGGTCAGATTGAATTCACCGTAACTGATTCGACACCCCGCTGGAAAAAATGTATTGCTGACAGATGGCCGGAGCCCGCCCGAAAAATCCGGGCCGGCAACCGTCCGACCCCGACCGGGGCGGCCTGCTGCCGGCCTGTTCCGCTGCCGGCCCGGATTCTGCTTTATGAACGGGAATAAAGGATTTCCAGCACCTGCCGGCACATATTTGCAGCCCGCTCCTTTAATGCATCCGCCTTTTCCAGGGTCTCTTTTTTTATAGGTGTCATCCGTGATATCAGTCATGTTGATGATGACATTCTTGTAAGCCCCCCAGATACCCGTTTCCAGGGCCTTTGCCCCCACTTCCACATCAGATTTCGAGGCGATATTCCCGTGTTTCGCCACCTCAACAAGGGCCTCCCAGGCCGCATCCGCGGTTGTCATCACGGACAAAGGGGTATCGATCGCTTTTTTCAGCCCCAGCTGCAGCTGTTTTGCACGATACGCCCGGTCCGCTTCCGTATCCTTCGGCAGCCCCAGTGCTGCCACATAATCGTTAAACGCATGGGTGTCAGCATCGATCATGGGAATCAACGCATGGGCTGCCTGGTGCAGGGGCAGGATCAGCTTCCGCATTTTTGTATCCACTGCCTCGAATTTGCGCACCCCCAGGGTCAACTTGGCCACCATTGCGCCTAGACCCGCACCCATGGCCGCAATAGCCGCGGACACCGATCCTCCGCCAGGTGCTGAACTGCGGGATGCCACCTCCTCGATGAACTGCCGGGTAGTCAGGCCGGCCAGGGGCTCGTCCGGATCCCCGGCAATAATGTACTCGATGATCTTTTCTTTCGGATTGAACGGGGCCACGGAATTGAGCCCCATCCGCTCCACAGCCAGCCGCACCTTCTGATCCTCGTCCAGAATAAATAGGTTCTCTTTTTCAATATAATACGTTGCCGCCGCAAGGACGGTTCCAGCGGCACCACACCGACGATTTCGGACCCGGTCACGGCCACGTTGAGGTGTGCCGCCTCCTTTTTCACTTCTTCATACAGGATATGCGGCGGGGTGACCCGGTAATTGGTCAGGTTCACCGTGACCTGGGCCAGGTTGTAGTCATCCACATACCAGCCCATGCCCTTGACCTCCTTGAGCCGCCCGGGTTCCTCCGGCCCCCTGCCCGCCTCCCGCAGGTTCAGTGCGATGCGGTGGGCCTGGTTCGGGGTGGACAGCAGGTTGACATTGTAGGCGATCAGAAAAAACCGGGCCCCCGTCACTGTGGCCCCCCACTCGGGAATGAATTTTGCCGGCCCGAAATCCGGTTTCCATTCCGGCTTCACGATCCGGTCCTTGACCGCCTCATACTGGCCTTCCCGGATCTGGGGCAGTTTGCTGCGGTAATCCCGGCTGGCGGAGGCCTCATACAGGTACACCGGAATCCCCAGTTCATCGGCAGCCCTTTGCCCGAATTCCTTAGACAGGTCCACACAATCATCCATGGTCACATTGGCAACCGGAATAAACGGGCACACATCCAACGCCCCCATGCGGTGATGCTCTCCTTTATGCGTTCGCATGTCGATTTTTTCACGGGCCACCCGGGCGCCTGCCAGAGCACCCTCCACCACGGCCTCCGGTTCCCCCACAAACGTATACACGGTCCGGTTTGTGGACCGCCCAGGATCCACATCCAGCAGGGTGCACCCGCTCGTTTTTTCAATGGCATCGGCAATGGCGTCAATGGTCTCTTTGTTACGGCCTTCGGAAAAATTAGGCACACACTCGACAATCTTTTTCATGATACAGGCTTCCTTTTGCAAACGTTTTAAATTTAATTGTGTTTAAATTTTAAGAGATTCCCTGACTGCTTAGGGTTTCATCATTTATTCATTTTGAAAAATGTATCACAATTCAAGAAGGTTGTATATACAGGTATACATATTTTTATTTTCAATTCCACTTCAACCTCTCATATAAAGTAACCTATTATAATCATTTGTTATTTCACACATATCCCCAAAAATAAAACCAGATCAATATGTTGTAGGGGGGGATGAAAGGAAAAAGACACGCTGATAAAAAAATGGCGGGCTATTCAGAAGGGCGAGCCAGGGATTGAAAACCATACTTTATGGCTTGCAGGCCCGTGGGGGTGCCTGCTGCCCAGCTGTCAGAACTTTGTTCTCAGGCCGGCGGCAAGACACTCCCACAAGCGGACCGAAGACAATTCCGGCTGTACCTTGCACACCCGATAAAACCCAGGATCAGCTCATGCTGAAACAAATCAGACCTTCACCGACGGAAATCGGGAGGTATCGGTATGCGGATAAAATTTAGCCCCGGAAAACAGATTCATGAACTGCTGATTCACGTTCAGTTCGATGTAGGTGATGGTGTCCCGAATGGCCATGACCCGGTCAAAGGCATCGGGATCAGTCAACACCTGTTCCGCGCCTTTCAACGAAGTATTGCCCAGCACCTGAAACCGGTCTATGGGAATATCGGGCAGCATACCGATGGTAATGGCAGAGGTGGGGTCAATAAAGGAGCCGAACGTCCCGGCCACATAAAACCGTTCCAGGTCGGAAAAAGACAGCCCGGCCATCTGGGACACAATCACCTCCAGGATGGTATACATGGCGGCCTTAGCACTGGTCAGGGAATTCAGATCCACCTGAGACAGCCGGATGGGTCCGGCGGTTCCGGAACTGCAGGCATCCACGAGAACAAAGGCTGTCATCCCGTCTACCTCCGTCAGTCGGCCGCCGCAGGCCTCAGGCACCAGTTTCCCCGGATATCGATCCGGCCGGACGAAACAGGGACGCTGCCAGATCGATCATGCCGGACCCGCAGATACCCACGGGCGGTTGACCGTCAATGGTGTGGATAATCAGATCCCGGGTGAAGGGCTCCACTGAAACCCGGTCGATCACGCCGGGTTTTGCCGTCATGCCCATCTGGCTGACCCCGCTTTCCAGGGCCGGCCCGGCAGCACCGGCGCAGGCCATGAGCCAGTCCCTGTTTCCCAGAACGATTTCCGCATTGGTGCCCACATCCACCATGATACAGGGATCTTGCTTCCGGTCCAGATCCGCGGCCAGTATGCCCGCCAGAAGGTCCCCGCCAAAATAGGATCCGATATTGGGAAACAAAAACACCTGGCCCCGGGGATGAATGGCCAGTCCCAGTCGTTCTGCCGCAAGGGTGTCGGGGATATTGGTACACGGGATATAGGGTTCCTGGATGATCCCGAAAGCCGGCAGGCCGGCAAACAGATGGGTCATGGCGGTGTTGCCGGCCCCGGCCAACAGAAACACCCGCTCCGGTGCGACCCGGTTATCCCGGCACAGCCGGGCCAGATGCCGGTTGATGGCTTCCACAGCCAGGCGCTGAAGTTCCTTGCGGCCTGCCGGGGTCCTGGCATGGTGAATCCGGGTGAGCACGTCCGGGCCGATCTCTGCCTGGGGGTTGTCCAGCCCGGTCTCCGCCAGTTTTTTCCCGGTTTCCAGGTCGATCAAGGAGATCACCATGCGGGTGGTGCCGATATCCACGGCCGCCCCCAGCACCGGTTCGGGATCTTTTGGATCCAGGAGATCCACCACCCGGAAAGATCGGCGGTCCTTGAACAGCAACACCTTTGCCTTCCAGCCCCACTCGCGCAACTGCGCCGGCAGGGATGCTGACAGGGACCAGGGTAGATGCACAAACCGGGTTTTCAGTTCCTTTTTCAAGGCCTGTTCCAGGCGCTGGACATCGGCGGTGTTGTTGCCCAAAGCCGGCGGGGTCAGCGAAATGGTTCGGACGTATCCGGCACTGATCATTTGCGAAGTCCTTCCAGCTTAGCCTTGACCTTGGGAAAATAGTTGAGTTCCGTATGGGGCAAAAACAGCGCGCCCATGTAATGATCCATGTAGGACGGGGTGGTGGCCAGTTCAAAATTGGTCATCATGTTCACCACCTGGGTCACCTGCTGCCGCAGGGAGTTGGTCAGGCAGTTGATGCGGCATCCCAAAAGGGACCCATTGCCCAGGTACGTGACCTTTTCCGGCTCAATCTCGGGCAGAAGCCCGATGGTGATGGCGGACGCCAGGTCCACGTAAGACCCGAACCCGCCGGCCAGGATAATCCGCTCGATATCGCTCACTTTGAGGCCGATTTCGTCCAGAAGCGTCAATGCAGCGGAATACATGGCGCCTTTGGCCCGGATCAGGTTGTCCAGGTCCGGCTCGGTAATGGTGATGTCCCGCTCGATTTGAGTGTCTTTTTCAAACACCAGCACATATTCCCAAATGTCATCAATCTGCCGGATTCTGGGGGTGTCCAGTTCCTGGTTGAACTTGCCCCGGGAATCGATGATCCCGGTTTCCAGCAGTCTTGCAGCCAGAGTGATGAGCCCGGACCCGCAAATCCCCTTGGCTTTGACATTGCCCACGGTAATGATCATGGGTTCGTAGGTATCCGGATTGATGGACACATCCTCAATGGCTCCTTTGGCAGCCCGCATGCCGAACTTGACCCCGCCGCCCTCAAAGGCCGGTCCCGCTGAGGCAGCCGTGCACACCATCCATTCCTGGTGCCCGATGGCGATTTCCGCGTTGGTTCCGATATCCATAAACAGGGTCAGTTCCGGGGACCGGTACATGCCCGAAGCCATGATCCCGGAAATGATATCCCCACCCACATACGAAGACACCCCCGGATACACCAGGGCCGTGGTGTGGCCTGCCAGGTCCAGGCCGATTTCCGTAGCATGAAACGGCGGGTACAGAATGGATGCCGGTACATAGGGGTCTCTCCGGATATAGGATGGATTGATAGAGAGCAGCAGCTGGGTCATGGTGGAGTTGCCGGCCAGGGTGATGGTGGAGACCTCATGGGTTTCGATCCCGGCCTTTTTGATAATTCCCCGGATAATCTTGTTGACGGTTTCCACCACTCTTTTGTGCAACGTTTCCAGGCCATCGCCTTTTTCCGCATACATGATCCGGGAGATCACATCCTCGCCATAGCTTATCTGGGCGTTAAACTCTCCTTGTTGGGCCAGGACTTCGCCAGTGTGCAGGTCCAGGGCCTGGCCGAACACTGTGGTGGTGCCGATATCCACGGCAATGGCAAAATTTCTGTCTGTGGTGTCTCCGGGCTCAATATTGATGATCTCGTTCTTACCGTCCGCCCGCACAGGTCTCAAAATGGTGGCAGTGACCTTGAAATCATTCTGCCGGATGATATCGGGTATCCGGCGGATCAGGCTCAAATCCATGGTCAACCGGTGCTCATCATGATGAATCCGAAGATGGTGCATGATTCTTGCGACATCGGCCCGGTTATCCCCTTCAGCAGCCGGATCCATTTCCAAATAGATTTTTTCCACCGGCGGAATGAACAGCCCGTCCTGTTTGAGATCCTCCATATCAACGGTCATGGCCTGGGCGGTATGACGGTCCATGGTCTGGTTGAGACGACTGGTTTCCACCTCCGATTCCACGGGGATGCGAACGGTGATGTCCGAGGTCACCGTGGCCAGACAGGCCAGGCGGTATCCTTTTTCCCGGTCCTGATCCGTAAGTTTTTCCGAAATGCCGTCAGCCACCTCTCCGGATTCGATCAGCACCCGGCATTTTCCGCACACCCCGCCGCCCCCGCAGGAGGCGTTGATATGGACCCCAGCCTCCATGGCGGCCCGGATCAAACTTTCATTATCTGCCACAGTGGCTTTTATATGATGAGGTAAAAACTCGATGGTATGGGTCATAACAGGTGTCTCCCTTAGATAGTTGTCCGTTCGTTCTTATGGCACGCGGCCGAAAAGCCGACCGCTGGATGGTCCTGATCAGAATTGATTATACCCGCAACCCGGTCATTTGCCAAGAAACAAACCCAAAATGGCATTGAATTTTGGGCCGGTTTATGAAATGATGCAACGATAGAAAACTGGCAATGAACGGTCATCAAAAGGGGATAAGCCTATGAATACTGTGGATGTATCAAAACTGCGGGAAATCTTTGGTGAGGAAAACATAAAAACGGATCCATCTGATCTGTATGCTTTCGGATCGGATTCCTCGGTTCACCATGCCATGCCTTGGGCGGTTGTCAGGCCGGACAGCACCGAACAGGTTCAGAAACTGATGACCTATGCCAACGAGGCGCTGATTCCGGTCATTCCCCGGGGCGGCGGATCGGGCATGTGCGGCCAGACCGTGCCGGTGAAAGGCGGTATCGTCCTGGATATGAAACACATGAACCGGATCCTGGAGATCAATCTGCCGGATGTCTACTGCCGGGTGGAGCCTGGAGTGGTGGACGATGACCTGAACCTGGCCCTCAAACCCCACGGCATGTTCTATCCCCCCACCCCGGCTTCCTCGCGCATCGCCACCATCGGCGGGGAGATAGCCAACAACGCTTCGGGGGTCCGGTCCGTGAAATACGGTGCCACAAGAGACGCGGTTTTGGGCATGAAAGTGGTGCTGCCCACCGGTGAACTGGTGACCCTGGGGGCCCACACCCGGGTGGAAGCCACAGGATACCAGTTGCATAAACTCATGGTGGGATCTGAAGGAACCTTGGGCATTGTGGTGGAAGCCACGCTCAATTTCGTGCCCATTCCGGAATACCGGTGCATGGGAATCGCCAATTTCGACCAGCTGGCCGATGCCGGGGGCGCCATCGGGGCGATCATGTCGTCGGGCGCCATCCCTTCCATGCTGGAACTGGTGGATTCCGTGGCCATCAAGGCGGTGAACAAGACCATGAACTTAGGCCTCAAGGAGGTGGCCGCCTCCCTGATTTTTGAAGCAGACGGCATGGTCAAGGAAGCGGTGGACTATGAAATCAACAAGATGAAAGAGATCTGCAAGAAACACCGGGGCAGCGACATCAATACCAGTTATGACCCCAAAGAGCGGGCAAAAATCTTTATGGGCCGCAAAAAACTGTTCCCGGCCCTGTCCAAGTATGATGACTGCCTGGCCTCCACATCACTGGCCGACGACATGGCCGTGCCCTATTCCAAAATGGCGGAAATGGCCGGCAAGATCCATGAGGTGGCCAAGAAAAACAACATTATCATGACCGCCTACGGCCACTGCGGGTCCGGGTGCATGCACACCAAGATCCTCATGGACACCAAACGTCCGGATCAGTGGGCCTCTGCCAAAAAAGCGATCACCGAGATTTACGAATATGTCCGGTCCGTCAACGGCACCACTTCTGCGGAACACGGCATCGGCCTGTCCAAGGCGGAATCCTTTAAAGTGGAAAAAGCCGATTCCCTGAAACTGCTTCAGACCATCAAACAGGCCCTGGATCCCAACAACATCCTGAACCCGGGCAAGCTGATGCAGGCACCGGATGACTGGGTCACGGCCACGGGGCTGAGATATGCGGTGAACAATTGAATAAACCGAATCAATTCAACTCAATGAGGATATAACATATGGAAACAAAAGAAGCGGTCCGGTTCAAGCATCTGAAAAAATGGGAATCCACCTGGCGGCCTGCATCCGCTGCGGATACTGCTTTGAGCACTGTCCTTTGTTCAAGCACACCGGATGGGAGTCCGACGCCCCCCGGGCCAAACTCATCACCGCCTTCGGGCTGTTGTCCGGCGAACTGGAACCTACGGAACTGTCTGCGGACAAAATTTTCAACTGTTTTTACTGCAAAAGATGCGAAGCAGCCTGTTCCTCAGGTGTCACGCTTACCGAAATCTTCACTGATGCAAAAAAAGACCTGATAGCGCTTGGATTGTGCGGTCCGGGCACCACATCCGTTACCCATAAGAACTGTGCAAGGTGCCTGGTGTGTGTCAAGGCCTGTCCCCATGAGGCCCGCTACTTCCACGAGGAAAACCGCATCGAGACCGATCCGACGAAATGCCAGGCCTGCGGCATTTGTGTGGAAGTGTGCCCTGCCGGAGCCGCCAGGATTGAGCACACCTTCGGCACCGGCAGACAAGACCTGATTCAGGCATCGTCGAAGTTCCTGAGCACACATTCGTCGGCCAAGGCCGTGGTATTTGCCTGCAACTGGTCTTATTATCCGGACCTTCAGGCTTCCCGGCTCCCGGAATCGGAAACCCATGACAAGGATTATGAGATCTATGTGAACATGTGCGCCGGCCGCCTGGAGCCCCAGCTGCTGATGTCACCGTTTCTCAACAACGCCTGGGGTGTGCTGATCTCCACCTGTCCCGAAGATGAGTGCCAGCACAAGACCGGCAACTCCCGGGCCAAAAAATGGTGGAGAGCCTCCGGTCCACCATGAAACGGATTAACATCGACCCGGAACGGCTGCAGGTGGTGGAGACCACGGCCGGGGATAAGACCTTGTTTCAGGCCCAGATCGACACATTCATCGAGCAGCTGTATAGCATGGGTCCGATCCGGTGACACCCCCCTTAACTCATACCAAGGACACCCGATACCATGAAAATTTCCGTGCCCTATGACAAAGACAGCGCCATGACCGCGGTGCTGAGCGATACGGTCAACACCTGTTTTTTAGAAGCCAACGACGTCGTGATCCCGGATCAGAGCCGGGTCATCGCCGACGCGATTCATCTTCCAGTCAACAGTCAATCCTTTGACGTATTTCTGGCAGACGCCGGCCGGGTGCTGGTCATTGTCAACGACGCTACACGGCCCACTCCCACCGCCAAAGTGCTGGACACGATTTTCGAGCCCCTGTCCAAAACCGATTTTCGGTTCATCATCGCTACAGGGGTCCACCGGGGACCGTCGGAAGAGGAATTTGTCCAGATTTTCGGAAAATACTATCCACAGATCAAGGACCGGATCATTGTCCATGATGCAAAAAAGGATGAAGATCTGGTGTACCTGGGGGATTCCACCAACGGCACCCCCATGTACGTGAACAAGGCCGGCGTGGAAGCGGACCGGATCATCATCATCTCATCGGTGGAACCCCATTATTTTGCCGGGTACACCGGCGGCAGAAAATCGTTTCTCCCGGGGATCGCCGGGTATAAGACCGTGGAAAAAAACCACAAGCTGGCCCTGGTGCCCGAGGCCCGTGCCCTGGCCCTTTCCGGCAACCCGGTGCACGAGGACATGATGGATGCCATCAAAACCGTGAAGCAGGAGATCTTTTCCATTATGACGGTGCTGGACAAGCACCACCAAATCTATGCCACCTGCGCCGGCCATATCCATGACTCGTTTCATGCGGCCATCGACCGGGCCAACGAGGTGTTTTGCGCCCCCCTGAAAGAAAAGGCGGACATTGTGGTATCTGTGGTGAAATTTCCTCAGGACATCGACCTGTACCAGGCCCAGAAAGGCATTGACAATGCCAAGCTGGCGTTAAAGGAAAACGGCATATTGATTCTGGTGGCCAAGTGCCGGTGCGGCATCGGGGGCAAGGCATTCGCCGACTTGCTGGGGTCCTGCGACACGCCGAAAGCGGCCCTGGAAAAAATTGAGCAGGGATATGTTCTGGGTTATCACAAGGCCGCCAAGATGGCGGAAATCGGACTGTGGGCACAGATGTGGGCCGTAACCGATGTGGCGCCCGAAGAGATCGCACCATTGTTCATCACCCCGTTTTCCGACCTGCAGACCGCCCTGGACAAGGCCCTGGAGCAAAAGGGTGAGACTGCTTCGGTCCTGTTTCTCATGGACGGCGGCCTGACCGTGCCCATGGCGGAATAACAGGCGATATCGTTCAGCACAGGCAAACCGATTATTCATGACCGGGCGGTTTTCAGAACCGACCGGTCATGAAATTTTTTGAGTTTGGCCTGAACCGCTCCAAATACGGTATCGGGCGGGAACTGGCGATGGCCATCTGCCTGACCAGCCGGCACCCCGGTCAAGACTTCGATGCCCTGTTCGATGGTGGACACCTGCCAGATGTGAAACCGTCCCTGGTCCACGGCCGCCACCACGTCTTTTCTGAGCATCAAATTGTTGACATTGGCCAAAGGAATCATGACCCCCTGGTCTCCGGTCAGACCCCGTCCGGTGCAGACATCAAAAAACCCCTCGATTTTTTCATTGACCCCGCCAATGGACTGAATCTCCCCCTTTTGGTTCACGGAACCTGTGACAGCGATTCCCTGGCGGATGGGATATCCGGACAGACTGGACAGCACGGCGTACAGCTCTGTGGACGAGGCGCTGTCTCCGTCCACCCCGGTGTAATTTTGTTCAAACGTGATGCTCACGGACACACTCAAAGGATATTCCTGGGCAAACATCCGGCCCAGGAAACCGGCAATGATCATCATACCCTTGTCATGGGTTTCGCCGGACAGGTCCGCCTCGCGTTCCACATTGATGATTCCCGGTTTGCCCATGTAAGATTCCGCCGTGATCCGGGTGGGCCGGCCAAATGCCAGTTCCCCGATCTGATACACAGCCAGGGCATTGACCTGGCCCACCACCGATCCGGTCAGGTCGATGAGAATGGAATGGTCATCAAATCTTTCCTGGACTTTTTCCTCATACAGATTGTGCCGGAACCGGGATGCATTCAACGCACGGAAGACATGCTCATGGGTCACGGCAGCGGCCTTTTCCTGGTTAGCCCAGTAATCGGATTCCTTGAGCAGATCCATGATCCGGCCGAACCGCAGGGACAGCTTGTTCTGATTTTCCGCCAGCCGATTGGCGTACCCCACCACCGCGGTCACACCGCAAGGAGTGAAGGGAAGGAATTTCTCCGTCTGACAGGCCCTGGCAATATACCGGGCATAATCTTTCAACGTCTTGCGACTGACATCCACCTCATAATCAAAATCCGCCCGGACCTTGAATATCTTGTTGAATTTGGGGTCTGCGCCCTGGAGTGCTCGAAAAATGTCGTATCCGCCCAAAAGAACCACTTTCACATCCAGTTCGATGGGATCGGGACGTAGGGATGCCATGGAGGGCCCGGTCTGATCAGGCGGATCCTGGATATACAGTTTCCTGTTCTGCAGCGTGGTTTTCAAGGTTTCCCAGACTTCCGGATGGCGAAGCACCGCATCGATATCCAGCACCAAAAAGCCTTTGTTGGCCCGCAACAGGGAACCTGCCTGAACCATGGTGAAATCCGTGGCCGCCACCCCCTGAACCGCTGTTTTCTCGATCTTGCCGAACAGGTTCTGAAACGTGGGGACGGATTCAAAAATGACCGGTGCCCCATGTTCCCCCCGGCGGTCCACCAGCACATTCACCTGGTAGCGTTTATCCAGAAATCTGGACATGGCGGCGGTTTCCGGTCCCTGCTCAGCATCCGGGTCCAGGGATTTGAGAAGTATCGGCAGATGGTCTGTCAGGTCTTTTCGGGCAGCTCCGAGAAATGTCCGGGCAGGGTGCCATTCATTGAAATCCGCAAACAATGACGATATTTCGGCAGAAAACAGGTTGCCGGCAGTTTCCGTGACCAGTTCCTGGTAGTCTTCCTGCATTTTTTTGCTCTCTTTCTGAATCCGGGCCACCGCCTCTTTCATCTGCTGCTGCACCCGGATCAGCTCTTTTTCCATGTCCGCCCGAACCGTGGGATCCAGTTTTTCGAACGCTTCTTCTGACATGGGGTTGCCGTCCTTGAGCGGTACCGCCTGATACCCTTTCTCAGTGGTGGCGATGGCGATCTGATGTTTTTTGGCATCTGCCGCCACTTCGGACATGATCCGGTCCTGGACCTCGGTCAGGGATTCCCTGAACCGCTTCTGTTTCTCCAGAAACGGTTTTCTTCAAATACCTTGGGCAGATTGAGTTTCAGGGTTTCAATAAACTGAGTCATCTTTCTGAAAAAAACACAGCTGATCCCGTGGGCAGTCTCATGATTCTGGGACAATAAGGATCATCAAAATTGTTCACCAGGCACACATCTTCCGGGGTTTCCCTGGTTTTTGCGACCGCTGTCAGGATATCCCTGGTAATAGTGTTCCTTCCGGTCCCTTCAAACCCGGTGATAAAAATATGATACCCCGGGCTTTTCATGGTCAATCCGAAATGAATGGCCTCCACGGCCCTGCGCTGGCCGATCACCTCATCCAGAGGTGCCAGATCTTTTGTGGTGTTGAAATCAAACGGGTCGTTTGTGCATTGCCGGGTCAGGTCTGACAATGGGACAGCGTATTTTTTTAACCGGTGTGTCATGGAAATCATCCCTGCTTAAATTGTTTATACATACTTTTTTTGGCTCAGCAGCAGCAGTACCTCCCTTGCCGCTTCCTCGGGAGTGATGCGGGTGGTATCGATGCGAAGCTCCGGATGTTTCGGGGTTTCATAAGGATCGTCCACCCCGGTGAATCCCTTGAGCAGGCCGGCCCGGGCCCGGGCATACATGCCTTTCCGGTCCCGTTTCTCACACTCCGCAATCGGGGTGGACACGTGGATCTCGAAAAAACCGCCGTACTGTTCGATGGCGCTGCGGATCTCGTCTCTGGTCCGCTGGTAAGGAGCGATGGGGGCACAGATGGCAATGCCGCGGTTTTTGGTGATTTCCGATGCCACAAACCCGATGCGCCGCACGTTGATGTCCCGGTGTTCTTTGGAAAAATTCAGCTCAGAAGAGAGATTGCGGCGGACAATATCCCCGTCCAGAAGTGTTACCGGTCGGGTTCCCATTTCCAGAAATCGGGCATACAGCACCTTGCAATAGTGGATTTGCCAGCGCCTGACAGGCCGGTAAAAAAATGGTGAGCCCCTGACAGGCCGGGCTGGGATAAGAGCGGTTCAGTTCCTCGATCACCTCAGGAAACGTGGCCCAGTCAGGGATTTTTTTTCCCTGACGGATTCGGTCCCGGATATCTTTGCCGGTAAAAGAGATGGTTTCCCTGGACTTCTCCACCTCACTGGCCAGACGGAATTCATCATCAAAAGGCAGGTAAACCATCTCTTCGAAAAACACGGGTTCAATGCCCAGTTCACCGGCTGCTTCGGATGCCAATAACTCTGCCTGGTCTGCCGGATAAAAGGGATCGCCGTTCCTGTCATTGCCCGGGCTGGCGTGATTGTGTCCGATCACAAAGTGGGTACATCCGAAATTCTTCCCGATAATCATATGCAGCAGGGCATCCCTGGGACCGGCCATGCGCATGGCCAGAGGCAGCAGGTTAAGCAGATGGGAGTTGGGCGGGTAATGGCCCCCCACTTTTTGATAGCAGCGCATGCGGGTATAGTGGTCGAAATCGTCCGGACCGGGGATGCCGGCGGCGGGCAGCAGCAGCAGATTGGCACGGGCTTTCTGCATGGCCTGGATGGTCATCTCGAACTGGGGCCGATGAATGGGCTGTCGGGTCTGAAATCCCACGATGCGGTGCCACCCCAGTTTGCGGAACCGTTCCCGGACCTCGGCCGGTGTCAGGCGGATCTGCGGAAAATCCGGATGAATGGGCAGGTTCATTGCCTGGACCGGACCGCCGATATAATAGCTGCCGCACTGGCTGAAAAGATAGGCAACGCCGGGATGGGCGGGATCCCGGGTACCATAGACGGCCATGGCCTCTTTTTCCCTGTCCACCGGCCAGATGTCTTCCAGGGTCATGATCCCCAGCAGAAACCCTTCCGGGTCCCGAAGCACCACCGACTGACCCACTTCCAATGCCTGCCCCAGGGTATCATGGATATCCAGACACACAGGCATCGGCCAGATGTTCCCGTTGGACAGGTGCATGCGGTCCAGCACGGATTCGTAATCCATTCGGGTCATGAAACCCGTGAGCGGAGAAAACACGCCGGTGACCAGCAGCTCGAAATCACAGATCTGCCGGTCGTTGAGGATCACATCCGGCAGGGTGGACGTCAGCTGTTTGAGCACCTGATGCTGTTCTTCATCCACCAATAGATTGACAATGGTCCCGTCATCCACGATCAACTCCTTGTCCGGGGTTTACGCACGGCCGGTAAAAAACCAAATGGAAAAAATCGAAAGTGCCCCAAAAGCGACACAATGCTAAATAAGGTGTTCTTTATCAGCTATAGTAATCAACCAAAATTTAAAAAACTTTGATAGAATAGCATCACCGGAAAGTAGAATACAATGAATTTTATTAGAACTGTTTTATCAGAGGCCTCGGCTTTAGTGTTTGGTCAATCCATTCATGGATTAATACCGGAATCAGTCATTGATTTGAAAACAGTTCCCGGTAAAACGGTTTGGTTCATTTTTAATGGCCATAGACGGCTCAGTTCCTCGCACGGCCTCGACACAGGGACAGTATTTGCATTAAATGGCAATTTGATTTGCCAATAAATTATCTCCCTCTTCATTCACTATTGTTTGATAAATCCGTTTCTTTCCATGAAATGGGTATCAATATCTGCGTTTTTAAAATCAGGTCTGGCGATGATTTTTTTATGAACAGGGATGGTGGTCTTAATCCCTTTAATGGAGAAATCATCCAAGGCCCCGGTCATTCTTTTAATGGCAGTGTTCCTGTCCGGACCCCAGGCAATAAGTTTACCCAGCAAAGAGTCGTAAAACGGGGTGATCAGGGTCTTGTTCCCGATAAATGTGTCCAACCTTATCCCGGGCCCTTTCGGAAAGACAACCTCCTGGATTTCCCCCGGAGAGGGCATGAAATTATCATCTGGATCATTGGCATTGATACGGCACTCTAAGGCCCACCCGTTCAGGTTTATGTCGCCGGGCTGCAGGGTCAACCGGCTGCCTGCCGCAAGAAGGATCTGCTGCTCGACAATATCAACCCCGGTAATCATCTCGGTTATGGGGTGTTCCACCTGGACCCTTGCATTGACCTCCATGAAATAGTAATTCTTGTACTTATCCACAAGAAACTCCATGGTTCCTGCATTTGTGTACCCTATGGATTTTGCCACTCTAACGGCAGTGTCACTGAGCTTTTTGCGAAGCTCCTGATCAACAAACGCTGACGGGGCCTCTTCAATAATTTTCTGGTAACGCATCTGGATGCTGCATTCTCGCTCTCCTAAAGCGACGTAATTGCCGTTTACATCCCCAAGAATCTGGATTTCAATGTGCCGGGGGTTTTCAATATATTTCTCAAGATAAAGATCCGAATTGCCAAAGGCAGCTTCAGCCTCTCCTGCAGCAATACCAAAGGCATTGGTAAGTTCGTCCGGGTTTTTGGCAATGCGCATCCCCCTGCCCCCACCCCCGCCTGATGCCTTTAAAATAACAGGATACCCGACTTCATCGGCAACTTTTGAAGCCTGTTCCCGAGAAGTAATAACACCCTGGCTCCCGGGAATGACCGGCACACCAAGCTCAATCAAAAGCGAACGTGCCGCAGATTTGTTCCCGGCCCTTTCAATGCATTCCGGAGAAGGGCCGATAAAAACAATGCCGTTGTCTTTGCAGGCCGACGCAAAACCGGCGTTTTCCGATAAAAATCCGTATCCGGGATGAATGGCATCTGCACCAGTTTGCCTGGCAGCCTGAATAACGGCATCAATGTTGAGATAGCTTTTCCTGCTGAGGGCTGGACCGATATTAACGGCCCGGTCCGCTTCCTTTACCGGTAGGGTGTCGGCATCAGCGTCCGAGAACACGGCAATGGACCCGATCCCCATTTTTTTGCAGGTACGAATGACTCTAAGGGCAATTTCCCCCCTGTTGGCAATGAGAATATTTTTAAACGGCATGGGATACCTTATTCTGTCACTTCAATTTCAATAAGGGCCTGGTCTTTCATGACAGGCTCTTCGTTTTCCACAAGAATTTTCTTAACAATACCGGCTTTTTCCGACCTTAGTTCCGTAAAAATTTTCATGGATTCGATGATGCAGACTACATCGGAAACGTTGATTTGCCGGCCGACCTCTATCAGCAGGGCTTCTCCCGGGGCCGAAGCTTGGTAGAAAACGCCCATGACCGGCGAGGTGATGGTGTATATGTTTGTACTCATATCTCTCCTTTTTGTAAAAATAAGTATTTGAAAACCAATAAGTTATTTTTTTGTCTATGTTGTGCGCAGACCTGGGTTCAAAACCCGGCCGCCCTGTAGCCGTTTTATGAAAGTCTTTCTAAAATTTGATTGAGTTTGTCCTGTTCCTGACGTGCCGCAATATATGCCGTGTCCAGATCGACTTTTTTTAAATTGAATCTTGTCCCCTGGTGTGGTCTGGGCAACAATTGAAAGATCCGGGGAAATGACCGTGGCAATTTTTGCATACCCTCCCACGGTCTGTTCAACCATCAGAACGATGGGCTGTCCGTCTGCGGGAATTTGAATACTTCCCGGAACCGAAGGCTCGGAAATAATGCTTTTTGGCATCTTATCCTTAATGGGGACACAAGGGCCCTGTAGCCTGTATCCCATGCGGTCGGCTTTGGCCGTTACCATGTATTCAGAGCCGAACAAGATATCAAAACCCTGGTCAAAATAGTCATCCTGAGGACCGGGAACAACCCTGACCTGAGCCTGGGTTTCATAGGTTGGAATAAATTGAGCAGGCAGGACAAGCTCCTTTTTCAATAAAGAAGAGTCAAGGATTTTGATTTCATCTCCCTTCTGCAGGGGACGTCCCTTGAATCCGCCAATTTTTCCGCCAACATAAGTTGCGCGGCTGCCCATGATTTCAGGAACATCAATTGTGCCGCCAAAGGAAGATAGGCCCTGCAACCCGATGTCACCTGGCCGATAGTAACCGTATCCCCGGGCTTCACACGAATGGAACGCCATGGCTCCATGGGTTTGTTATTAACTGCAAGCTTCATTTGTGCACCAGCCAGGGCAATGTCCATTTCCTTCTGGATTTCCAAATAAGGGCCCATGACGGTAATTTCCATGACAGCCGCATTTTCAGGATTGTTAACCAGAAGGTTGGCCACGGTAAAGGCAAAATGGTCCAGGGGGCCGCATACCGGAATTCCCAGGTCCTGGAACCCGAACCGTCCCCTGTCCTGAATGGTGGTGTATCCACCGGGATTGATTATTTTCACTCCGTGCATGGGATTTCCTCTTTGGATTTGAGCTCTTTATAGGTTTCAGGAGAAACAGGCACAAATTTTATTTTTTCTCCTGCTTTGTAGAGAAAGGGGTTTTTACGTTCCGGTGCAAATAGTTTTAAGGGCGTCCTTCCGATGATCTGCCAGCCGCCCGGGCTTTTGATAGGGTACATGCCGGTCTGATTGTTTGCAATTCCCACAGAGCCTTCGGGAACGGCCATTCTCGGGGCTTTAAGGCGGGGGGTATGCAGTTTTTCGTTCAGCCCTCCAAGAAAGGGAAACCCCGGGGTGAAACCCACCATATAAATCAGATACTCAGGTTCACAATGAAGCTTGATAACCTCATCCGGTCCAAGATTAGATGATTTTCCGACAGTTTCAATATCCGGCCCGTACTCACCTCCATAGCAGACAGGAATTTCAACGACCCTGGTAGATTCATCCTCTGATTGAGACAAAGTTTTCCAAAGACATTCAATCTCCCTTGCCAGGGTTTGTGCCCGGGTGAGGAGCGGATCATAAATCAACAATAATGAACGATAGGTCGGGATAATTTCCACAACCCCCCGGGGAAGGTCTTTTTTCAATCCCAGGGCCATGTGCCTTACTTTTTTGTTTATATCCGGATGGATGTCCGAGCCGAATTCAACCAGAACGCCTTTATCGCCTGCTGTTCGAAAAAACGGCGTGTCAAATGCCCCTTTTCCCATTATAAATAGGTTCCTTTTTTCTAAACTATTTTGTTAATGTTAATGATCTGTTTTAATCTTCCTGGGCCATGGGCTTGACGTCTACCCCTTCGGACTCTAAGAGTTCTTTGATGGACCTGACCAGGTCCACTGCCACCGGGGTATCGCCGTGTACACAAAGTGTCTGGGCATTGAGATCTATGGTCGATCCGTCTACAGCAACCACCTTCTGCTCTTTGGCCATTTTAAGGGCCCTTTGGGCAACCTGCTCCGGATCCTGGATGAGCGCCCCTCTTTCCCGACGGGAAACCAGGGTCCCCTCAGGGGTGTAAGCACGGTCCGGAAACGCCTCATAAACGACTTTGAGTCCGACCTTTTTTTCCAATACTGCTCATCAACTCTCCCTTGGCACCTGCCAGAGCCACATAAATCAGATCAGGATCGACACTGACAACCGCCCTGGCGACCGCCTCGGCAACCACTTCATTTTCTACGGCAGTCAGGTACAGATTCCCATGAGGTTTGACATGGCTGAGCTTTGCGCCATGGGCAGCACAAAACCCCTTAAGCGCTCCGATCTGATAGACAACATAATTGCAGATTTCATCAGCAGTGCAGTCCATATTGCGCCTACCGAATCCCAGGAGATCCGGGAACCCGGGATGTGCACCTATTCCGACACCAGCGGCCCTGGCAATCTCAACAGTATGGTCCATGACCATGGGGTCGCCTGCATGCCACCCACAGGCTATGTTTGCTGAGGTTATGTACTGGATAACCTTATCATCCATACCGATTTTGTAATTACCGAACCCTTCACCCATGTCACAGTTGAGATCTATTCTCATTGGCTGCTCTCCTGTAAATTTTTCGTTAAAGCGTCAATAATATCTTAGATATCAGATATTATATATTATGTAAACCTATATTTAACCGGTTTTTCCTTAACCTTGCTTTTTTCACGGCATCCTTCATTTATAAACTTCTTTGCAAATTTACAAAATTCGCCCCATGAAATCCCGTTTTACGTTTCAAAGCTCAGGAAACCGGATGAATGGCCTGTACTGGACAAAACTCAACACATGACATGTTATTGCAGTCGCATGACGATAGAGCTATTTCCAAACCGCCATCGTCGGCAAAAATATTCTTATCTTAGAATTTCTTGGATTAAATTGCCGGTCGTGCTGAAAAGAACATGCCAGTTCGCAAGTACGGCAGCCCACACATTTTTTTTCATCAATATTAACTCTATGCACAAGGACTCTCTCTTAATTTTTTAGTTTGATCCGGTTTTGTTCCAATTTTTCAACGGCCATGTCCAAATTCAGTTCCAGCAGGCCCTGTTTTGTCGGCCAGCCGGTTTCCGTGTCCCATTTATGAAGCAGATAATACTGGTCCAGCATCTTATTGTATTTCTCTAAATCCAGCTTTTCTCCTTTAAAAACGCCTTTGCTGACTGGAATCTGCACAAGCTTTTCCGGAGGCAGATCATCTTTTCTTCCAAAACCTGCATGAAGAAGGTTAAAAGCCCTCTCCAGGCCCTGTAATTTCTCACCTGCTTTAAACAAATCTGCCACAGACGTCTCTTCCCCTGTCACATAGTAATAAAACAGGGCGATATCTTCCGGCAGATAGAGCGTGGAATCCATCCAGACGCTTGTTAATGCGCAAATCCCCATCATATCAATGATGCCTTTGTAATATTCCTGCCATATTACAAGCGGTGCTTTTTGGTCATAGGCAGTTGCTTGGCCCAGATCGGCTATGTTGAATATTTTTTGGGACTCTTCAGGAGAAATTTCAGCATTGCTCTTGCCAATGGCACCCCTTAAATGGCCTCCTCCTTTGGTGCTGGTAAGAATTCCCAGCGCCCATGCTTTATTATTCCGCATGGAAGCTTCCATAAGCGCGTTCTTTTTTACAACAACAGCGTATTTCTCAGAACCCCTTCCTATTTTGTTTGCTGCCTCATAAACACCCTGGGCCAAAATATTGCCAAAACCTGTACAACTGGCAATTTTTTCAATCAGCGTTAAAATGGCTTCTCCCTTACCCCACCCTAATTCCAGTCCGTCCGTATCTTTGACGGTTAAAATTCCATGCTCGTAACATTCTATAGCCCAGGCAATAACCGCTGACAAATGATCTGATTCAAGCCCGTAGAGATTAGCCAGTGTATTGGCCTGCATTACCGTTTCCGGGTTGCAAATATCCAGGTTGGAAGCAAAGGCTCTGAATGAATTAGCTTGGATTCCCTCAGAAAACCTGTTCCTGATTTTATAAATCCCGCTGCAGTAGACAGGACAGTTAAAGCAGGAACGACGTCTTTGTAAAAAATTCTTATCTATGATTTCCCTGGAAACTGAAAAGATTGATTCATTGCTCCAGAATTCATCTGTCATGTTTCTCACACCATGGGGCCGGCTTTCTCCGGGAAGCTGGTAAGCCAGCAAGGTCCCCCCCTTGCGATGTACTTTGACCATCTGGCTTTTTTCAATAGTATTGATATAGTAACTTTTTACTTTTTCCATAAATTTTGCAGGGTCTGCAACCTGTACTGCATTTGTTCCTCTTATGGCAATGGCCTTTAAATTCTTAGAACCGAAAACAGCGCCAGATCCTCCATAGCCTGCTGCCCTGCCGCGATCACCAATCAGACAGGCAAATTTTACCAGATTTTCACCGCCGGGTCCGATTGTGAGCGTTTTTAACGATGGTTCATTCTCCATCTTTTTTAAGGCATTCTCTGTATCCCAGGTTGACTTTCCCCAAAGCTGTGACGCGTCCTTGAAAAACACCTGGTTGTTATAAATAAAAATATAAACGGGTTTTGCAGATTTTCCTGTGATGACAATATGATCATATCCTGCAAACTTCATTTCCGAGGCAAAATGTCCGCCGCTGTTCCCTGATCCCCACCCCGTTTGTAATCACATTTTTAAAATCAACCGACAGCCTGTTGGCCGCCGGAACCATGGTTCCCACCAGAGGGCCTGATCCGAGAATAACAACATTTTCAGGAGCTAAAGGAGCTGTCTTTTTATCAACCAGTTTAAATAAAAGATACTGATTGATCCCGCGCCCGCCAATAAACTCAAGATACTTTTCAGTATGTTCCAGCCAGGTTTTTGCCTGGTTAAGTCTATATAAATGATTTTTCCAGTCCAGCCACCTTTCATAACCGATCCTTTTTTTAAAATACCAATTGTTTTTAAAAAATTTTGTATTGCCATTTACAAAACACGTTATATGTAATATCTAAGATGTTATATGTTTGTCAAGAACCTTAAGAAGGCAGTATGATAAAAAAAATCTCTGAAAACAGAATCAAAACTGCGCCTGGTAAATGCCCCTCCGTCCTTGAGGAGTATGGCCTATGATTCTATAAAAGAAGCCATCATAAAAAAACGTGCTGGTACCTGGCGTGATCTATAGTGAGCAGATTCTGGCCAAAGATCTGGGTATGTCCAAAACCCCGGTTCATGAAGCTTTAATAGATCTGGCGACCTTGGGGTTTGTTACGCTTTTACCAAGAAAAGGCGTAAAGATCAATAACCTGACGACAGACGATATTATGCATCTTTACACCTTTCGTACGCTCATTGAGGGTGAAATAGTTCGAAGCATTGCCAATGTAATTGAAGAATCCCATATCATCCATCTGCGATCTTTGCATAAAAAATGTGTGTGTGCTAACCCGGCCCACGGAATGCTTGAATATCTTAAACTTGAGCGATCTTTTCATGATTATTTAGCTTCTCTGAGCAAAAACAGATATATGGCTTCAGCCCTGAAAAATCTGAGAGATCTTATTGACTGGCTGGGGATGGCGGCGCTGATGCGCGGAGAAAGAATGGCAGAAGTCAATCGGGAACATGAAGAAATTCTCGAGTTTATTGAAAAAAAAGATTTTGAAAAGGCAGCTTTGAGCATGGAAAAACACATTCGGATTACCTTGCACAATGTGCTTGGATTTCAAAAAAACAAAACGGGAAAAGGTCGGGGCCTGCAGTCATCAGGTCCCATAATTAATAACCATAAGTAAGGAGATTGAGGATGAAAAAAGCAGTTGTATCGGTCACGGCTATTGTGGTGTTTTTTATTTTTACCGCCTTTCCATGTACAGCCAAAACCACCTGGAATGCGAACGTGGTATGGCCGCCCAGCAATCATCACAGCATCGGGATGGCCCAGTTTGCCGAAAAATCAAAACCCTGACAAACGGAGAGTTGGAAATCGTCGTTCAATACGGAGGTGCCCTGGGTTTTAAAGGGCCTGAGCTTCTTAAGGCGGTTCGGGACGGCCTGGTTCCGATTTCTGATATTTTTACCGGAGGTGTCGCAGGTGAAGCCAAAATCTTTCAGATTAATACCCTTCCCTTTCTTGTTCAGGACATGTCTGAGGCCAAAATTTTAACTGACATTGCGCGGCCCTACTTTGACAAAACCGCTGCCAAATGGAAACAAAAAATTCTCTACATTGCCCCCTGGCCCAGTACAGGGCTGTGGAGCATGGAACCGATAAAATCAGTAGCGGACATGAAGGGACTTAAAGTCAGGACCTATGATAAGAACTGCGCCATGGTTGTAGAAGCGGCAAATGGAACACCCTATGCCCTTCCTTTCAGTGAAGTATATTCTTCTCTGGCCACAGGGCTTATTGATTCGGTAATCACCTCTACTTCAACCGCCGTTGACGGCAAATTCTGGGAAGTGCTTAAATACTTTCAAAGAATAAACATGACAATTGCCATCAACATGGTCAGTGTTAATCTCAAAAAGTTTAATGAACTGGATGAAAAAACTCAACAACACCTGGTTGACACAGGAAAAGAGATGGAAGAGATCCTGTGGAAAAGAGTGCTTGAGCTGGATAATGAAAAAGAGCAAGTCTGTAATGCCGAAGGGATAAAAACTATCCCGGTGACCCCGGCTTTTTCAAATGAATTAAGAGAACTTGCTGACGGAATTCACCAAATGTGGAAAGAAACGGCACCGGCCGATGCGATAAAAATTTATGAAGATTTTCTGCAAAAAGTCGGCCGCTGATTTGTATTGCCGCTTATGTTATTAAGATACAATATATGACCATTTTATCTTACCTGGCAGCCAAGTCATTTATTGTGATCTACATGCAACCGGTTGACAGGTGATTATAAAAAAATCACCTGTCAACTTGATTACTTCTTTTTAGAGGAACCATGGTAAAAAAAAATAGTTGCGTTGTGCGACCGAATCTCTGTCTGGGGAGGATATCTTTCCGGCCTGCTTATAGTCCTGGGACTTGGTTTAATTTTACTTGAAATCGTCCTCAGAAACCTTTTAGACCGCACACTGTATATTACCGAGGAATATTCCGGGTATCTGATGTGTGCCCTTACATTTTGCGCACTGGCGTATACATTGAAAGAACGGGCCCATATCCGGATGACATTTTTACACAAAGTGGTACAGGGCGCCCCAGGCTGATCCTTGACCTTATCTGCTGTGTTGTCGGATTTTCATTCTGTTTATATCTGGCATTTTATAATTCCATATTAGTCTGGGATTCGGTTGTAACCGGGTCCCAGTCCATGCAGGTTTCAGGAACCTACCTGGCCATTCCCCAATTCTTTCTTGCTTTTGGCTCTTTATTGATGCTGCTGCAATTTCTTGGAGAATTTTTCAGGACAATATTAATGCTTGCGGGCAGTATTGACGTAAATGGATTTATGATTGATCAAGACAATTTAGGTCGATAGGTAAAAGAATTTATGTCTCATAGCCTGTCGAAATATTTCTGAAAATAGGAAGATAAAATGGATTTAACCAACGTGTGGGTGACACTGATTCTGATTTTGGTCATATCTCTGGGCAGTTCATTGTGGATTGGTATTTCTCTGTTTCTGGTTGGACTTGGAGGGTTTCTTTTTTTTCTGGATGTCCCTGCCGGCCTGATTCTGGCCAATGTCTCATGGAACAGCACAAGTGGTTCGGCCATGATGGCCTTGCCCATGTTTATCTGGATGGGAGAGATCCTTTTTAGAAGCAAAATATCAAAAAATCTTTTTGATGGGCTGGTCCCCTGGATGTCGGTCATCCCAGGCCGTTTAATCCACGTCAATATTTTTGCCTGTACTTTTTTTGCTGCTGTCAGCGGATCTTCGGCAGCAACAACGGCAACAGTGGGGAAAATTACCTTACCAGAGCTATACAGGCGCGGGTATGATAAAACCCTTTCCATTGGATCCCTGGCCGGTGCAGGCACCCTGGGGTTTTTAATTCCCCCGAGCATGATGATGCTGGTATACGGTATTATCGCCGATGTCAGCATAGGAAAGCTTTTTATCGCCGGAATTCTGCCTGGTCTGCTCATTGTAAGCTTATTCAGCGGCTATACCCTGATTCGATGTATTATCAACCCGAATCTGGCTCCTGCTGAAAAAGGCCAGAACACATGGACCCAACGCATAAAATCCCTTCCGGATATTTTACCCGTAGCAGTCCTGGTGGTTGTGGTGCTCGGAAGTATTTATGCCGGCTGGGCCACACCCACAGAAGCCGGGTCAGTGGGCGTGGCAGGCTCATTGTTTTTTGCTGTAATTTCAGGAAGTATGAGCCGCAAAGTATTCAGTGAAAGCCTTCTTGGAACCGTAAAAACCAGCTGCATGATCATGCTGATTGTTTTAGGCGCCAGCTATTTGTCCGTGGCTGTCGGATACCTGGGAATTACGCGGCAGTTAAGCATGTTTGTCGCTTCCATGTCTTTAACGCCTTATACGCTCATTCTGATACTTTCCATCACTTATATTGGGCTGGGCTGTCTTCTTGACGGATTCTCCATGATTGTCATGACATCACCCATTGTTCTTCCTTTAATCAAGGATGCCGGTTTCAGCCCTATCTGGTTTGGCGTGTACCTGGTTCTAATGATTGAACTGGCATTGGTGACACCACCGGTGGGATTTAATCTTTTTGTCATAAGCAGCCTGAATAATGATGAAATTTTTAAAATCGCCAAAGCTGCGCTGCCATTTTTTCTTCTGCTATGTGTGGCAACGATTTTGATAACCTTTTTCCCTGAGATTGTTTTGTATCTGCCCGGAAAAATCAAATAATGCAAAAAAACCTTGCTGTCTAATCTCCGGAAACAGCCTCTTCAATGGTCAAATCGGTTACAAACATGTGACCGGGTTTATGGGTTATCATAAGAGGAACGCCCGAGCTTAAAGCTACAGCCTGCGGCGTCACGCCGCAGGCCCAGAAAACAGGGACTTCGCCTGTCTCTAATTTCAAGCCGCTGCCTCCGAATTGGGAACACGACAAATCCCTGATCCCGATAGTTTCAGGATCTCCTATATGGACCGGCGCTCCATGGGTTTTTTTAAAACGAGAGGTGGCCATGACCACCTCATTGACCCGGTTTGCCGGAATTCCTCTGGCAGATACCACCATGGGACCTTTAAATATCCCGGCCCTGCGGGTTTGAATATTTGTTGTGTAAATGCCGGGCTCCCGGTTCTCAAGCACATGTGGAAGGCAAATGCCGATACGTTGCAGCACGACGTCAAAAGTATAGCTGCAGCCTATTAGAAACCCAACAAAATCGTCACGCCAGAGATGCCGGATATCGCTGGGTTCCTCCACCAATCCTCCATTTGAATAGACGCGGTAGGCAGGCAGGTCGCTTCGCAGATCACTACCTGAAGCGACCCTTTTCAAAACAGGATCACCTGGTTCACTTACTTCAAGAATTGGACAGGGCTTGGGGTTTTTACGGCAAAAGTCCAGAAAATCAGAGGCCTGTTTTTTGGGCAGTATGGCAAGATTTGCCTGGGCATACCCGGGGCAGAGCCCGCTTGTAGATTGATTATATCCTTTCTGTCTTATTTTTTCCCGCAATAAATGGGGAATGGCTTTCCAGTCTGACGAGGTTTCACCCATGGGAGCGCCTTGAAGAGTCCTTTCAAGTTTCCGGTTGATCAGACTTGTACCTGAGAACATTTTCCAGGCTGATGCGGATATGATTTTCCATGCTCAGAGCAGCATTTTCAAAATCCCGCTTTTCTAAAAATTTAACGACCGCTCCATGCTCATGGTTGACCTCAGCCAAGCGATCAACCCTGTTCAGGGCGACCATGCCCATCCAGTCTACAAGATCGCGTATGTTTGACAGAGCCTTGATCATGTAGGAATTATTACTCAGATCTGCCAGGTAATCATGAAAAGCCCTTTCAAGTTCAAGGTATTCGACCATTTTATCCGTAACGTCAACATCAAGGCATTTTTGATGGATGCCCATTAAATGATCAAAATGGGTCATCCCAAAGGTGTCGGCAATGCCGCGGATCATCGCTCCTTCGATCAGCCCGCGAAAGGAATAAAGATTGACGATATCTTCGGTTGACAGAGTATTGACCTGCACGCCCCGCCTTGGCAAAAGTGTAACAAACCCTTTGTTTGCCAGGTCCAGCAGGGCCTCATGAACCGGAGTTTTGGACATTCCCAACTCCTTGCCCAATCCCTGTTCATTATAGATACCCCCGGGCTTTAAAACATTGGTGATGATCGCCTCTTTGATGGATGCATAGGCCATCTCCCTCAGGGACGGGGGTGTTCTTACCTGTTTAAGCTGTGAATCAGACTTGGATATCATTCCGCACTTTTTATATTATGTTGCCGTTGTCATATCAGGTTTCAGATATCAGATGCTCAATTTCCTGTAAAGCAGGAAATGACATTTAAAGCCATCTATCAGCCTGCCTTCTCCTCAGAATCATGGCTTTCATGTAACAATTCAGCTCAATAATCACAAGCTTTCCTGAATGTATAAAAAACTTTCCTTGTTTTGACAACCACAGAATCACCCGGTCATAAAATCCGGCAGTCTGCTTTCAAATGAAAGATGCCACGATTTCATGTTTGGGTATGCCAGAAAATTACCGGGCCGTTTTCAAACATCCGTTTTTCAGGCTTAGTTTGATTTTTGATTTCCCCCATGTATGGATCGCGTAGCTTACACCTGAAATGATACCCGTACCAGCCCTTTGAAGGTGGTTCGGATTTTTTGAAAGTTTGGCCATGCCATCCCCCCTGGTTTTGGAGGGACAGGCTTAAGTTGTACAGCCATTTTGTTCATATTTTTTGTACAATTCCTGAAAAATGGCCATTTTCAGGATTCAGAAACAAGAAAAGCCCCGAGTAACGGGGCTTTTTGTATTTTTGGTAGCGGGGGAAGGATTTGAACCAACGACCTTCGGGTTATGAGCCCGACGAGCTACCAGACTGCTCCACCCCGCATCAATTCCTGCAATATAGATGAATTATGCCTCGCCGTCAAGGATTTTATTATTTTTCTTTTCCGGGTGCCGGAAACAGTCGCCAGAGTCCAGCACTGATTTTAATTCCGCAATCGTAGGGGTGGCTGTTCCCACCTTTCCCACCACAATACCGGCCCCGGCATTGGCCACGGCCGCACTGTCCAGAAACGATGCGCCCGATGCCAGGCAAAGGCCCAGCAAAGAGATGACCGTGTCGCCTGCGCCGGACACATCAAAGACCTGCCGGGCTTTTGAAGCGATCACATGGGGAGGACTGCCCGGTTCAAACAACACCATGCCGTCCTTGCCGCAGGTGATCACCAGTTTGTCCAGAGCGACTGTTTTTAAAAGCATTTGACCGGCAGCGAACAGGTCCTCCCGGGTTGAAATTTCCATATTGGCCGCCAGGGCCGCCTCTTTCTGGTTGGGGGTGAGCACCGATACCCTGGCGTATTTATCAAACCGCAGGGCTTTGGGATCCGCCAGAATCAGGACCCCGTGCCGGCGGGCCAGGTCCACGGTATGGCGGACCAGTTCCGGGGTCACCAGCCCTTTGTCATAATCGGAAATAATAATCAGATCCACCTGGTCGATCATGGATGTCATGATCGACACCAGACGTTCCAGCGTCTCGGTGCTGATGGGACGTTTCACTTCCCGGTCAATCCGCAACACCTGCTGACTGGAGGCAATAATGCGGGTTTTCAGCGTGGTGGGACGGTCCGGTTCACTGATAATGCCATGGGTCTGCACGGACAGTTCCCCAAGTTTTTCCAGGATCATCCGGCCGGCCTTGCCCGTTCCGGCCGTGCCGATGGCGCAGACCCTGGCCCCCATGGCTGTGAGGTTGTTGATCACATTGCCAGCGCCGCCCAGGGTGTGATTTTCCCGTTCCACGGCCACCACAGGCACGGGGGCTTCCGGAGAGATGCGTTCCACCCGGCCCCACAGGTATTCATCGATCATCAGGTCGCCTATGACCAGGGCGCGGATCTGACGGAAACGGCCGATATCGATACTCATGGGTTCAACAGGCGGTTCAACATGGTTTTGAGCTCATCATAATCCCGGGTCACAGGAATACCGGGGAACTCAGTGACCACGGTTTCCGGCGGCCTGAAGAAAAATCCCTGGTCCGCCGCCTGAATCATGCCGATATCATTGTAGGAATCCCCGAATGCGGTCACCTCATAGTTCAGGTTCTGAAACGCCTGAACTGCCCTTTTTTCTGGTTGTCGATCCGCAGATTGTAGTTTGTGATACAGCCCTGGTCATCAATGGTCAGGCTGTGGCACAAAAGCGTGGGCAGTCCCAGCTTGACCATCAGGGGTCTGGCAAACTCTTCAAACGTATCGGAAAGAATGATGAACTGGGACCGGGCCCGAATCCAGTCCAGAGTCTGTTTTGCGCCGGGCAGGGGATCCAGGGTAGCAATGACCGCCTGAATATCCTGAATTTTCAGGCGGTTTTCCTTTAAAATAGCCAGGCGGCGGGTCATAAGCACATCATAGTCGCTGATATCCCGCGTGGTCAGTTTCAACTCCTCAATACCCGTTTTTTTTGCCACATTGATCCAGATTTCAGGCAGAAACACTCCCTCCAGATCCGCCATGATCATTTTCATTGTGCCACCTCATCTTCAATTCGGATGACCATGGGCGGTTTCACCACGCAATCGGTGGCCGCAATCTGGCTCAAGGCTCTCTGTATCCGTGCTTCTTTAGCAATATGGGTGATCATGACGACGGGCACACTGCCGCTGGCATTACGCCCGTGCTGCTGCACTGAATTGATACTGATTTTGTTTTCTCCCAGAATGCCGGAAATCCGGGACAGCACCCCGGGGTGATCCTGGGCTTCGAACCGCATATAATACCGCGTTATCAACTCGTCCATGGACAGAATGGGAATTTGACGGATATTTTCCTGTGGATACCCCAGGATAGGGACCCTGCCCGTGGTGCCGCTGATGATATTTCTGGCAATATCGGCAATATCGCTGAGCACGGCCGATGCCGTGGGCATCATACCCGCTCCGTGACCGTAAAGCATGGTTTTGCCGGTGGCATCCGCATCAATGGCAATGGCGTTCATGGAATGATCCACATGGGACAGGGGATTGGCGTTGTCGATCATGGTGGGATGAACCCTGGCTTCCACAAAATCGCCGTGGCGTTTTCCGATGGCCAGCAGTTTGATGGTGTAGCCAAAAGACCGTGCGAATTCGATGTCCATGGGGGTAATCCGGCGGATGCCCTCCACATGGATATCAAAAAGATTGATCTCCATGCCGTGGGCCAGGGCATTGAGAATGGCCAGTTTATGGGCCGTATCATGGCCGTCGACGTCCAGGGAGGGTTCCGCTTCGGCAAACCCCAGTTCCTGGGCTTTTTTCAACGCCTCTTCAAACGTGCATCCCTCCCTGGAGATCCGGGACAAAATGTAATTGCAGGTCCCGTTCAAAATCGCTGACATCGATTTGATATCATTGGCCACCAGGGATTCCCTGAAGGTCTTAATAATCGGCATGCACCCGCCGCAGCTGGCTTCAAACATCAGGTCCGCCCGATTGTTCCGTGCTGTTTCCATCAATTCATTGCCGCAGGCTGCCAATAGGGCTTTATTGGCCGTAACCACGTGTTTCCCATTCTGCAGGGCAGTCAGAATGAACTCTTTGGCCGTGGTCTGCCCTCCGATCAGTTCCACCACCACATCAATTTCCGGATCTGTCAACACTGCCATGGCATCCGTGACCAGGCTGATCCTTTCAGATCGATGCCGCCGATCAGTGTTGATATCAATATCGGCAATGGTTTTCAAGTTCAGACGGGCCCCAATTCGGGATTCCAGCAGGGAAGTTTTCCGGATCAGCAGGTCGGCCACGCCTGTTCCGACCACCCCTAACCCGAGGATACCCACACGGATTGTTTTCATAGTAGTTTTTTCTCCGAAATCGGATTCATTTTTCAAATCTGCACATCAAATTTTGATAGATACAATATAACTTCGGTCATGTCAAAAAGCTTTTGACTTTTAAAGCCTGTCTGTTTATTATTCCATGACTAATTTGCAGTAAACAGTCCAGACAAGGTGAGCTTCATGAATGATTCTTTGACGTATGCAGATGCCGGTGTTGATATCGATAAAGCCAATCAGCTGGTGGACCGGATCAAGGATATTGCCAGATCCACCCCCAGATCCGGGGTCATGGGAGAAATCGGCGGATTTGGAGGACTGTATTCTCTTAATGTCTCCAATATGACCAATCCGGTTCTGGTCAGCTCCACGGACGGGGTCGGCACCAAACTGAAAATCGCATTTCTCATGAACCGGCATGACACCATCGGCATCGATCTGGTGGCCATGTGCGTCAACGACATCGTTGTTCAGGGTGCCAAGCCGCTTTTCTTTCTTGATTATCTGGCGATGGGCCGGCTGGACAATGCAGTGGCGGAACACATTATCCAGGGGATCGCTTATGGCTGCACCCAGGCCGGATGCGCTCTGATCGGTGGTGAAACCGCTGAAATGCCCGGGATTTATCAACCCGGAGAATATGATTTGTCCGGATTCGCCGTCGGTATCGTCGACAATAACAAGATCATCGACGGCTCCTACATCCGGCCCGGACATCAGCTCATAGGTCTGGCGTCCAGCGGTATCCATTCCAACGGATTTTCCCTGGTCAGAAAAATTTTCTTCGATCACTGCAAATACGACGTGAACACACAGATTCCGGAGCTGGGAACGACCCTGGGGGAAGAACTTCTGCGGCCCACCACCATTTATGTCTCCAGTATTCTCAGCCTGATGCGGGATCTGCCCATCCACGGGCTGGCCCATATCACCGGCGGCGGCATTGATGAAAATATCATCCGCGTGATTCCGGACGCCTGCAAAATCCTGATCCGCAAGCAAGCCTGGGAAAGACCCGTCATCTTTGAGCTGCTCCAGAAATCCGGCCATGTGTCTGATATCGAGATGCACCGGACCTTCAACAACGGCATCGGCATGATCCTGATCATTCCGGAAAATTCCGCCCAGGAAGTCATGGACCGTCTGACCGCCATGGATGAACCCGCCTATTTCATTGGCGAAGTCACCGATAGAAAAGAGAACGAAAAACAGGTCCAGTGGACCTGACGGTGTATGATTCTTCTGGGGATTGAATCTTCGTGCGATGAAACCGCAGCCGCTGTGGTCGACGGCTCTGAAAGGGTCCTTTCTTCGGTCGTCGCTTCCCAGGTGGAGGCGCACAAACCTTACGGAGGGGTGGTGCCGGAGCTGGCATCCCGCATGCATGTGGAGGCCATCACGCCGGTAGTGGACCAGGCGATCCGGGAAGCAGGGATTACCATTGAGGATATTCAGGGCGTGGCCGCCACCCAGGGGCCGGGTCTTGTGGGCGCGCTGCTGGTGGGATTTTCATTTGCCAAAGCCTTTGCCTGGGCCCGAAACCTGCCTCTGGCCGGGGTCAATCACCTGGAAGCCCATATCCATTCCCTGCTCTTGTGCCGCCCGGCCCCGGAATTTCCGTTCATCGCCCTGGTGGTATCGGGCGGCCATACCAATATCTATCATGTCACTGCAGACAACCGGTTCGACCTGATGGGCCAGACCCGGGATGATGCGGCCGGGGAAGCCTTTGACAAAGTCGCCAAAACCCTGGGCCTGGGATATCCCGGCGGACCCGTGATCGAAGCCCTGGCAGCGGGCCGTGACCCCGGGAAAATCGCGTTTCCCAGATCCCTGTTGGAAAAAGGCAGTTTTGATTTCAGCTTTTCCGGCCTGAAATCTGCGGTGGCCCGACATGTCCACGACCATCCCCTTCAAAGTGACATTGACAGGGCGCAGGTAGCTGCGGCATTTCAGGCGGCGGTCATCGACGTGCTGTGTGAAAAACTGCTGGCCGCAGCCAGGTCCCGGCACTGCTCGCAGATCGGCATTTCCGGCGGGGTTTCCGCGAACCGGACCTTAGTGGAAACCCTGACCCGCCGGGCCGCCCGGCATCAGATCCGGGTCATCGCCCCGCCCCTGTCCCTGTGCGGAGACAATGCCGCCATGGTGGCAGCCAGAGGCGCGGTCATGATCCGGGACGGCCTCACCTGCGGCCTGGAGGATGACGTGTTTTCCCGAGCCCTGAACATCGGCGCCTGAAACCGGAGGTTATCCGCCGGAATCGCTGCTGTCCTGCCGGTTCATCCATCCCAGGTACTGCGCCTTGTACCGGTAGATTCGCTGAAGCGATGTCTGCCCCCTTTCCCGCATCTTTTGATCCGTTTCCAGCCGCCGGACTATAGAATTGAACGCTTTTTCGATATTGGGGCCCTGGTGGCAGATCAGTGTCAGGTCAATATCCGAAGCCAGAATCCGGCCTATACAGGTATCCATATCATGATGGATGGCCTTCATGTCCATATCGTCGGTCAGCACCAGCCCGTTGAAGTCCAGGTTCCGCCGGATCATATCCCGGGCGATGGTTTCGGACAGGCTGGCCTGCCACCGGGAGTCCAACCGGGAACACAGAATATGGGACACCATGATGCCGGAGACATTTGCACGTATCGCCGCCTCAAACGGAATCAAGTCCACGGCCTGAAGCTCAGCCGGATCCACATCCAGCACAGGCAGCTGGTGGTGGGAATCCAGTACGGTACGGCCGATGCCGGGAAAATGCTTGGCCACGGCCATGACTCCGGACGTTTGCAGGGTTCGGATCACGGTGGCTCCCAGATCTGCCACGGTTGGTGCGTCTCCGGGAAACGCCCGGCTCTTCATGATGGAATCGGCGTGGTCCGGCACCACATCCACCACCGGGGCCAGATTCATGTTGATCCCCACCCGCTGAAGTTCCCTGGCCGTGATCCGGGCAAAGGCTTTGGCCGCTTCCCGGGTGAGAATACCGGGATTGCCGTCAAACTGAGTAAACGGTTCGGGCAGCCGGGACACCACCCCGCCTTCCTGATCCACGGCAATGAACAGGGGTGGCTGTCCGCAGGACGCGGCAAAAGCCTGGGCATCGGCGCACAATCGCCCCACCTGATCCGGGGAAACGATATTCTGCCGGAACAAAATAATGCCGCCGGCCCTGAACCGGCGGATCAGGGTTTCCAAATCCGAATTAAACTGTGTGCCGTCAAACCCCAGCATCAGCCGTTGTCCGGCCAGGTTCAGAACCGCTTTATCCACGCAGTTCTTCCTCAGCCTGCTTCAGATGTTTTGTGACCGCCTCCGAGAGGTCTCCGGCCTGTTTCAGATGGACCGCAACGGCATCCAGCCCGGCCTGTTCCGCTTTTTTTGCCCATGAATAAAAATTGTCCTTGTGACTGTCATTATGATCCACCCAGTGTGACAGCAGCACGCCGATCTTTTCTTTGGTGGACATCTCCGGCCCGGCGCCTTGGGAGTGGCCGTGACTTTGGGAATGGCCGTGCCCATGGGCGTGCTCATGAGAATGGTCATGGTCGTGGGAATGGTCATGGTCGTGGGAATGCGAATGATGATGCGTATGCTCGTGATTATGGCTCATAGATTGACTCCGTGTAAAAAAGTTTCCAGTACGACCGGTTCCGGCCGATGCTGGCTGGCAGGGCGCCAGTTGCTGAAGGCACTGATTTCAATGCCGTTATAAATGATGGATACCGGGCGGTCCGCTGACACCACCACCACGATGATGCCTGAATTGGCCGCTGAGAACCGCAATGCGGAATTGTACCGGGCCCCCCGGGCCATCTTTTCCCAGTCAATGGTCCGTCCGTCCAGAAGGCAGGCAAATCCGTGGATACAGCTGTCCGCCGTCAGATGAACCGCTCCGTCGATTTTCAGCAGGGAACAGGCCAGCTCGATATTCTGCGGTTCCATGAGACTCAGGGGCGGGTCCAGATCATGGCCGGACAACCGCATAGGCGGATCATTGAGGTCGATCACCAGGGTACAGCCATAACGGGCGCGGCCGGCACTGTGGACAAGGTGGGCAACAACCTGAAAAAGCGACGTCGCTGCACTGGTATCCAGATCCATATCCAGCAGTAGTTCTTCCAGCTCCACCAGCCTTGCCTCCCGGGTGACGGCATGGAAACAGCCGTCGAAAAAAGAGGCAATCCGGACATCCTTGACATCCAAAAATCCGTAGTCGCCTTTCAAATGAACCACAATCGCATCATCCGGAATCGGTCCGTCGGTGATGCCGATAATGGTCTGTCCGTCAGACACCAGTTTTCGATCGGAATCCTCCACCGCCACCAAAAGCTTTCGCACATGTTTGATATCAAACAGCTGGGGCCGCTGGTGTTTCTGTATCCGTGTGATGAATTCAATTTTTCCAACCTGGCCGGGATCACAGAAAAACAGGATGCCCCTGGGCCAGGCCCCCTCTTCCTTGGTTTTGGAAAGATCCAGCACATAGTTCAGGATGGCGGGGACTTGAAGTTTGCTGTCATGGATCAGGCACCGGTCCCGTTCATCCACGACATGGTCGGCAATGGCCTGGAGGGCATAATTTTTAAGGACATATTCCGATGAATAAACCGGGGCACTCCGTTTGTTGAAATCATGAATCAGAAGGGTGGCCGCCTGTTCCAGCCATCGCTGGATGGGGTGAACGGAACACAGATCCGGATGGTGTTCCGTAAACCAGGCCTGATAAAAAAAATCGCCGCAACTGCATCCATAGGTGATCAGGCCGGAAAGGGCCAGGTCGTTTTCAGGAATCTGGTAGCCCCTGGGTTGGCGGTCGATTGCCGTTTTGATCCGGGTCCGCCACTGGCCGTGTTCTTCACCGAACATGGTCTGGATCTTCACCCCGTGTCCCCGGAGCAAGTCCTGGGGGTCCAGCACCTTGACAGGGTCATTGAGGCCCGCAGCAAAATAAGCGCCACCCGGCTGGGATGGGAAAACTGGGTCAACCCTTCGGTCACCCCGTTCACGATATTGGCCACACACAATTTATGATACAGCGTCTGATCCATTTTCATCCTGTTTCAATCCGGAAAATCCATGACCGTTTGATACCCATGTTTTTCATCATTTAGCAAGTTTTTTTTCCCCGCCATCCTTTGGGTATTGTAAAATGCCGCCGTGATTGTTATTGAATTATAAAACTATCTGGAGGTAACATGCGCGCATTTACGTTTTTTTTCATCAGTCTGATGCTTGTTTTCACCGGGATGTCCGCAATGGGACAGTCCCGTATCGGTTATGTCACGGACCGGCTGATTCTTACCTTCAGGCAGGGACCGGGCCCTTCCTACCAGGTGCTGAAAACCCTGGAAAGCGATACCCGGCTGACCATTCTGGATGAAGAAGAAAACTACTACAAAGTACGATTGTCATCCGGGGAAACCGGATGGGTGGACAAGCAGTTTGTCACGTTTGATATCCCAAAACAGACATTATCGAACAAATGAAAAAAGAACAGTCGGAATTGCAGCAACAGTTCAATGAATTGTCTGCGGCCCATGACCGGCTGAAGGACAAACTGGGGACCATGTCGGAAAACCCGGACGATCTGTACCAGGTCCTGCAGAAAAACAAACAATTGACAGACAAAAACAAGGTCTTGTCCATACGGCTCGAAGAACTGGAAAAGGAATCTGATTCTTTATTTAAGACCAGGATGATCAAATGGTTTCTGGCGGGTTTCGGGGTGATTCTGTTCGGCTGGATCCTGGGGCAGACCGTTTCCGGAAAAACCGTCGACGAAACTCGCTGCTGGGTTAATTTTCGCGATGCGGTGATGAGGGATAAGATTCGAGGTGTGCCCCGCAGCCATGAACATTGTTTTTTTCTTGACATCCGTGTTTTAAAGCGGTTTATTGTACAAATCATAATAGTTTATGACCAATGGGCAAAAAATGACCGCGATGACTTAACCCTAATTTCAACAAGGAGCAGATCTTGGCCGATCAAAGTATGTATGAAAAAAAAATCTGGCTCAATGCCTATGAACAAAAAATTCAGGGCACCATTGATTTCACAGACACGCTGGTGCCGCAATATCTGACGGAATCGGCAGCCGAGTTTCCGGATCAGATTGCCTTGATTTTTCAGGGATACAGTGTGACGTTCAAAGAACTGGATGAGATGGTCGGAAAATTTGCTGCTGCGCTCAAGGATTTCGGCATCAAAAAAGGAGACAGCGTCGCCATACTTCTGCCCAATTTAATCCCCTGTGTCGTTGCTTACTACGCCACCCTGAGAATCGGCGGCATTGTTGTTTTCAACAACCCGCTGTATTCTGATACTGAGCTGGAACACCAGTTCACGGACTCAGGGTCAAAATTTCTGATCACGCTGGATCTGCTGGCGGCACGCATGGTAAAGCTCCGGGAAAAAACCGATATCAAAACCATTGTCTATACCTCCATCGGAGACTATCTGCCGTTTGTCAAGCGGCTGCTGTTTCCGCTGGTGGCAAAGAAAAAAGGACTGGCCGCCGATGTTTCGCCGGCTCCGGATCTGCATGCTTTCAAAGACATTATATCCAGATACAGCCCGGATACCACCCAGGCGGATGTGACCTTGGATGATGTGGCCATGTATCAGTATACCGGCGGCACCACCGGTATATCCAAAGGAGTCATGCTCACCCACAGAAACATCTCCTTTCAGATCCAGCAGATCGAGGCCTGGTTTCCTGAATTTGACAAAGGCACTGAAATCATGCTGGGAGCCCTGCCTTTTTTTCATGTGTTCGGCATGTCCGTATCCATGAACTTGGCCATCCGCCTGGCCTGGACCAATGTGCTGGTACCCAAACCCCAGGCTGAACCGCTGCTGGAAGCCATTTCCAAATTCAAAGTCACATTCGCACCGCTGGTTCCCACCATGTATATCGGTATACTGGACCACCCGGACCTGGCGCATACGGATTTGACCACTATCAAAGGGTGTTTTTCCGGAAGCGCCCCTTTGCCCCTGGAAGTGATCCGGAAATTCGAAGAAAAAACCGGGGCCATTATTGTGGAAGGATACGGGCTGACCGAATCCTCCCCGGTAACTCATGTGAACCCCTTCAGAGGACAGCGCAAAGTCGGCAGCATCGGGATTCCGCTGCCGGAGACCGAATGCAGGATCGTGGATCTGGAAGACAACACCAAAGAGGTCCCGGTGGGAGAATCCGGCGAGCTGCTCATACGGGGTCCCCAGATTATGAAAGGATACCTGAACAAGCCGGATGAAACCGCCAAAACCCTTACCCGGGATGGATTTCTGTGCACGGGCGATGTGGCTAAAATGGATGAGGACGGGTATTTCTACATCGTGGACCGCATCAAGGACATGATCATCTCCGGCGGGTACAATGTCTATCCCAGAGATATCGACGAAGTGCTGTATGACCACCCCAAAGTCTTGGAAGCCTGTGCCGTGGGCATTCCCCATTCCAAGCGCGGGGAGGCGGTCAAGGTGTTTGTGGTGCTCAAACAGGGCCAGGCCATGACCGAAAATGAAGTCATCGATTACTGTGCCACCAAACTGGCCAAATATAAACTGCCGGTGTCCGTTGAATTCAGGGAGGAACTGCCCAAGTCCAATGTGGGCAAAATCCTGCGCAAGGATCTGCGAAAACAGCACGGATAATGGGATTGAAGCTTGTACTCTTGCAAGTTTGACAATATCCTTGGATGCTGATTGAATCCACGGAGGATCCGGGCATGTCCGGAAATGACCCCTTCACCATCACCGGTCCGGATCCCCTGAGACTTTACGGTGAACTGACCGTTCAGGCAAGAAAAAACAGAAAACCCATCTGGTTCGCGGTAAGGAATATGGGTCTACACGGATATTGAAGCCGCCGATATTCAGCACAACGGCATCCTTCAATATGTGCCGCAAATATTATCAAAGGCTAATCTTTGATCGCCATTTGATCTGTGCACAATCTGTGTTATAATTGTCTGGTTATCATTTTTTAGTTAACCAGACAATTTTAAGGGGATCCATATACCATGGAAATCAACCATTATGAGTTTGAATACGGGGAGTACGGTAACACCACCGGGGTGACCATCAACCTCCGCGGATTTGACATTCTGCGTTTCAACAACATCAGCAAAGGCACGGCATTCTCCATTGAAGAACGCATCCGCCTCAAGCTGAGCGGATATCTGCCCTTCCGGGTCAAAACCCTGGAAGAACAGGTGCAGAGCAGCCTGGACATCATTGCCAAAAAAGAAAACGATATCGAAAAATTCATCTATCTCAGAAGCCTTTACGACCGCAACGTGGTCCTGACCCACGCCGTGATCGCCAGCGATGTCACCCAGTTTCTGCCCATCATCTACACCCCCACCGTGGGGCTGGCCTGCCAGCAGTATTCCAGCATGTTCCGCCGGGCCAACGGCATCCACCTGTTTCCGGACAATATCGACTATGCGGAAAACATTCTAGCCAACTATACGGACAAGGATATCCGGGTGGCCGTGGTCACGGACAACCAGGGCATCCTGGGTCTCGGGGACCAGGGGGCCGGCGGCATTCCCATCTGTTTAGGCAAACTGATGCTGTATACCCAGGGAGCCGGCATTGCTCCCTGGCACTGCCTGCCCGTTTCCCTGGATGTGGGAACCGACAATCAGGCATTGCTGGATGACCCGGGATATCTGGGCTGGCGCAACAAACGGCTGAAAGGGGACGCTTACGACCGGTTTATTGAAAAATTCGTCAACGCCTTTAAAAAAGTGTTTCCCAAGGCCCTGTGCCAGTGGGAGGATTTTTCCAAACAAACCGCTTTTTCCGTTCGGGACACCTATCTGGACCAGGTCATCTCCTTTAACGATGATATCCAGGGCACCGGTTCCATTACCCTGGCCGGCATTCTGGCGGCCATGAAAACAAAAAACAGGCATTCACCGAACAGGTGTTTCTGGTGAACGGGGCCGGCGCCGGCGGCGTTGGGATTACCGAACAGATCTGGACCGAGCTGATGGAACAGGGCATGGACGAAACAGCGGCCAAAAAACGCATTTTCACCATGGATTCCAGAGGGGTCGTGACCACGGACCGGGAACTGGAGCCATACAAGCATAAATTCGCCAAAGACCCGGCGACACTGTCATGGCTGAAAACCCCGGCCGACAACACCATGGAAAATGTCATTCTGAATGAAAAAATCACCGTGCTCATCGGCACATCCGGCCAGCCCGGCTGCTTTGATCAGGCCATTGTAAACGCGATGATGCAGAATTCCGACCGGCCCGTTATCCTGCCTTTGAGCAACCCCACCACCAACACGGAAGCACTTCCCAAGGACCTGTACCAGTGGACCGACGGCAACGCCTGGTGGCCACGGGATCTCCGTTTGCCCCGGTATCCCATAACGGCAAGTCATACCGCATCGGACAGATGAACAATGCGTTCGTCTTCCCGGGAATCGGCCTGGGAATCATCGCTTCCGGCGCCACCCGGGTGCTGCCGGTATTTTTCTCTGCCGCGGCCCATGCTGTGGCCGGATTCATCTCGGATCAGGACCTGGCGGACGGGATCCTGTGCCCGCCCCTGGATCAGCTGCGGGAGGTATCCATCGCCGTGGCCAAACAGGTGGGGGCCGAAGCCATCAAGGCCGGTGTGGCGGGTGGCGGGTGTGCTTTTTCCCGGTTCAAGCACAACAATGATCCGGAAAGACTGAATACCCTGATCGAAAAAATGGTCTGGAATCCGGTGTATTTTTAATGCCATGTACGGGTGGACCGGCAGCATTGCCCTTATCGATCTGACCCGGCGCCGGATCCGCACCCTGTCCCTGCCCCCGGAAGCCTATGCCGGACACATTGGCGGCCGGGGCCTGGACGGGATGTTCGTCCGTTCTGCAGCCACCCGGGCCTGGGATGACGAGGACATGCCGGTCTGCCTGTTCACAGGCCCTCTCACGGCCACCATCGCCCCGACTTCCGGCAGATGCCACATGATGTCCCGTTCTCCGTTGACCGGGCTGGTGGGGGATGCGTCCATGGGCGGCAAAATGGGGGTTCAGCTCAAGCGGGCCGGCTGGGACGGCCTGCCCAAAAAGATACTGCGAAGCGATTGGGAATTGACCGGCATGGATGATTTGCTGGCCAAATATGCCGACAAGCTGATCCATGCCGGCCTGGCTGCCCCGGAAGGTCCGCAGGCTCCCCTGATCGGCGGTCTGGACCGGGCATTGGCCTGGAACCGGCAGGCCCCTGAAATTCCTGTTTCGACGGGCGTGTTTGAGCGGCTGAATATCAATTCCTTGATCCATTTAAGGCCCGGGCCGCCTTATGACCGGATCATCGGGTTTCTGGCGGACCGGGCTTTAAAGGGGTCCGGCCGGATCACCCCGGGCGACTGTGAAACCCGCACCTTTCTTCATGACCTGCCCGTGGCGGACAGATATGACATACGGCCAATCGTTGAAAGGCTTTCCCAGCGAAAAACCGTGATCGTTCAGCCCCGGGTGTCTGAAGACACCTCTTTGGGACCGGCTGTCATCGCCCCGGGCACGGTCACCCCGGAACAGGGGTTCGTGCATGTCAGTTCCGTGTGCTTTGCCTGTTTTGTCAAATTCCTGTCCGACCACCTGTGGATTCTGAAAACCGGACAGACCGATCCGGAAATGGATGCCGTATATCAAAAAATTCTGCCGTTTCTGAAGGAATCCGGGCCGGACAAATCCCATGCCAAACCCTATTGCCTGATGCAAGGCCCTTTCACAGATGACGTCCAAGCGGCGGCGGCCATGTCCCAGGCAGGAAAGCAGGTGGTGGCCGACCGGCTGGTGGATTCCTTTTTCGGCAATGTTTCTTATTGTCTGAACCATATCCTGTACATCAGCCAGACCGGTGCTGCCTTGGATGAACTGGACGGATGCATCGACCCGGTCCCCCTGGACGGGTCCACTTCCGCCGGCATCACCGCTTCCAGCGAGCTGTCCGCCCATCTGGAGATCATCGCCCGCACCGGATGCCGGGCCATTCTCCACGGCCATCCCCGGTTCAGCGTGATCCTGTCCATGGACTGCGACCCGGATCAAAAATCAGCCTGTGCCTTTAATACCCGGTGCCACACCCGCTGCCCGAAGTCCCGGCATATCGGAAACATCCCCATCGTTCCCGGGGAAGTGGGCACCGGACCTTTCGGGCTGTGCCACACCTTGCCTTCGGCCTGTGAAATGTCTGAAACCGTGATTGTCTATGGACACGGGGTGTTTGCCACCAGTGACACCGATTTTATACGGGCATTTTCTCAAATGACGGCGGTTGAAAATATGTGCAAACGTCATTATCTTGATCAGGTAACGCAGTTAACATATTGCAGCCAAAGGAACCACCTGTCATGACGGATCCCAGGAAAATGTCCGGGCCCCTGACCCCCAACACCACCCAGATCATTCTGGAATGCATTTCAGACGGGGTGTTCACCATTGATTACAACTGGGAAATCACCTCGTTCAACCGGGCGGCCGAGGAGATTACGGGGATCCGCCGGAAAGATGCCATCGGCCGGCATTGCTGGGAAGTGTTCCGGTCCAATATGTGCGAAGCGGAATGCGCCTTGAAAAAAACCATGGAAGAAGGCAAGCCTTACGTGTCCACTTCCGCATACATCATCGATTCCAGCCAAAAAAAAATCCCCATTTCCGTGTCCACGTCTCTGCTGATTGACAGAAACGGCGAGGTCCTGGGCGGGGTGGAAATTTTCAGGGACCACTCCCTGGTGGAAGAGCTGCGCAGGCAACTGACCGCCAGCTTCCATGTCGAGGACATTGTCAGCAACAGCAATGCCATGAAAAAAATCTTTCATGTTCTGCCCCAGATATCCCAGTCCGACGCCACCGTGCTGATTGAAGGGGAAACCGGAACCGGCAAGGAGCTGATGGCCCGGGCTATCCACAACATGGGCCCGAGAAAGGACTGCCCGTTTGTGGCCATCAACTGCGGGGCCCTGCCAGACACCCTGCTGGAATCCGAACTGTTCGGGTATAAAAAAGGGGCGTTCACCCATGCGGTCAAGGACAAGCCCGGCAAGTTCGCCCTGGCCCGGGGCGGCACGGTGCTTCTGGATGAAATCGGAGACACCAGCCCGGCGTTTCAGGTCAGCCTGCTCCGGGTGCTTCAGGAGCATGAGTACACCCCGCTGGGCGGTCTGGAAAAAGAGCAGACCGATGTACGGATTATCGCGGCCACCAACCGGGACCTGTCGGAACTGATGGAAACCGACCAATTCCGGCAGGATCTGTATTACCGGGTCAATGTGGTCAAGCTCTTCCTTCCCCCGCTGCGGCAGCGAATGGAGGATATCCCTTTGCTGGTGGAACGCTTCATCTCCAAAATGAACCTGCGCCAGGGAAAACATATCCAGGGCATCGATCAGGCCGTGCTGGCAACCCTGATGTCCCATTCTTTTCCCGGCAACATCCGGGAGCTGGAAAATATTATCGAACATGCTTTTGTACTGTGCCAGGAGGGAACCATCACCTGCGACCATTTGCCGGGGTCACTGGCTCAAAAAAATGGCGACCGCCCGGGAACCCATGGATGACCCGGTGAAAACCGCCCAGATCAGCCTGATTTCCGATGCCCTTGCCAGAAACAATTATAACCGGAACGCCGCCGCCAAAGACTTAGGCATTCACAAGAGCACCCTGTTCCGGCGCATCAAAAAACTGGGGATCAAATTATAAATGCAACCCTGCCAAAGAAACCGTCCTGTTTTTGCGACCCGGGCCATACCCGTTTCCTTCATTTTCCTGAAAAAGGATTCATACCTGTGTATCGGGTCATTCGCGGTTTTTGTGATCCCATCGGTTTTTTTGAATTACTTTTCTGCCATAATCGATAACGGCACAAGGCTTGCTTAGGTCTTTTGACAGTGATGAAACAGCATACCAACCCGGTACATGGAGGCATTTTGTGAAACTGGCTGTGACGGTCTGGGGAAACCGGATATCTCCGGTGTTTGATGCGGCCAGCACCCTGCTGGTGGCTGAGATAAAAAAAGAAGGTTTCCGGCCTGTATTATACGGCGTTTGATCCGGAATCCCCGACCGACCTGATTCATACTCTGAAAAGAAACCATGTTTCCGTCCTGGTGTGCGGCGCCATCTCAAAAACACCTGCCAGCCTGATTATTGATCAACACATTCATCTGGTTTCCCTTGTTACCGGCAATGTCCGGCATTTTTTGGACAGTTTCGCGCAGAAACAGACCGTGGAGAAAAAATACCGGATGCCCGGATTCAAACAAACCCGGATGAATGTGTGTTGACATCACCCTGAAAAAATTATTACAACCTGAAGCGGATAATTAGAACGACACCGGCAAATTGACCTGTCTGCCGAACGATCGATACCCTGATGCCGATTAATTTCAAGGAGATTTTCAACCCATGGCATATGAAGCCGGTACGGTGCTTTTCGCTTTTTCCCTCACGTTGATGGCCGGACTGTCCACAGGCATCGGCAGTGCGCTGGCTTTTTTGCCAAAACCACGAACACCCGGTTTTTAACCGCCGCTCTGGGATTTTCCGCAGGTGTCATGATCTATGTGTCTTTGGTGGAAATTTTTGTCAAGGCCAGAGATTCACTGGAAGCGGCTTTAGGCCCGTTTCAAGGCTATCTGGTGACCACGCTGGCTTTTTCGGAGGCATCGCGCTGATTGCAGCGATCGATATTCTGGTTCCCGGGTTTGAAAACCCCATGAAGTCAGGGAAGTGGAAGATATTCCCGACCGGGATTTCAACCTGAACAAAAAAAGCCTGCACCGGATGGGCATTTTTTCCGCCCTTGCCATTGCCATCCATAACGTTCCGGAAGGCATTGCCACGTTTGTGGGAGCTCTGGCAGATCCGGCTTTGGGTACCAGCATTGCGGTCGCGGTTGCCATCCATAATATTCCCGAGGGAATTGCCGTATCCGTCCCGATCTACTACGCCACCGGCAGCAGGAAAAAAGCATTCCAACTGTCTTTTCTGTCCGGCCTGTCCGAACCGGCAGGCGCGTTGATCGGATATTTTCTGATCCTGCAGTATTTTACCGACACCCTATCCGGCCTGATGTTTGCCGCAGTGGCCGGTATTATGGTATTTATCTCCCTGGACGAGCTGCTGCCGACAGCGGAGAAATATGGGGAGCACCACATTGCCATGTACGGGGTTGTGGCCGGCATGGCGGTAATGGCCGCCAGCCTGGTATTGTTTGCATGATTTTTTTAGGAGCCGTATGACCGACACCGCCGCACAAGACCCGATGCAGCAAAAGATCAAAGCGTTGGAACAACGTCTTGCCGAACAGGAATCGCTCTGGGAAAAAGACCGGACCGCTGCGGAACACCACCGCCGTTTTCTTCAGTTTATTCCCTATCCCGTGCTGATTCGCAACACCAAAGGTCTGATCTCCTATGTGAACCCGGCATTCACCCAGACCTTTGGCTGGACCCTGGAAGAATTCAAAGGAACCCAGGGCAGACAGTACATTCCGGCCCACCTGCAGTCAGAACTAAAGAAAAAAATCAAAGCCCTGCCTCCGAACAAAAATGTGCTTAAGCTGACCACCCGGCGGCTGACCAAAACCGGGCAGGCCCTGGATGTAATCATCCGGGTGGGCATTGACCGGGATGAGGATCTCAAACCGGCCGGAATGGTGATGGTGTTCCGGGATATCACCAGAGAAAAACGCACCGACCGGAACCAGGGAGCCATCAACCGCATCAGTCAGGCGTTGCCCCAGTACCCGGATCTTCCGCGGCTTTTGGAATATATCAGCAACGAGATCAAGGAGCTGCTGGGAACCCAGGGTGCCAATGTCATGCTGCTGGACGACAAGGCGGAGGAATTCCATGTCCTGAGCATCGCCCATGACGACCCCACCACCCGGGAACGGGTCAGAAAAACCCGGTTCCCTGTGGATGAACTGCTGTCCGGACAGGTGGTCAAAAGCGGGAAACCCTGATCATGAACTCTCTTCCCGGAAAAAGCCTGGACAACTTCAAAAGCCGGGACGAGAAAATCGGGTACCGCATCAAAAACGTTATGGTCGTGCCGCTGCAGTCCAATATCCGGATTATCGGGGTGATCTCGGCAGACAACAAAAAGAAGGCGCATTCGACCAGACCGACCTGAGTACGTTAGCCACTATTGCCGCCACCGTGGCCCTGTCCATCGAAAACGCCCGGGTGTCTGAACAGCTGAAAAAAGCCAACGAAGAACTCAAAAGCCTGAACGCGGCCAAAGACAAAATGATCAGCCACCTGTCCCATGAACTCCGGACTCCTGTGGCCGTGCTGCTCAGTTCCATTAAAGTGCTGTCCAGAAAACTGAAAGACCTGCCCGAAGACTCCTGGCAGCCCACCCTGGAGCGGATGCAGCGGAATCTGAAGCGGCTCATCGATATCGAAGACCAGGTGTATGACATTCTGGAGAAAAAAACGTTTCACCACACACCGGTCTTCCGTCTGATATTTGAAGAATGCGAAGACATGCTCGAGGCCCTGATCGCCGAAAAAACAGGTGATACAGGGGTGATCCGGAAAGTCAAAGAGACCCTGGACCGGATCTACGCCACCCCGGAGCAGGCAGCGGCAGAAGTCCGCCTGGATCGGTTCGTAAAGGCCCGGATTCAGGACCTGCGGCCCCGGTTCAGCCACCGGCAGGTGACCCTGGCCACGCAGCTGATACCGGTGCGGCCCATCCGGATTCCTTTGGACCCGCTGCAGAAAGTGGTGGACGGCCTGATCCGCAATGCCGTGGAAAACACCCCGGACGGGTGCGGCATCCGGGTGCAGGTCCATGAGGCCGGCCGCAAAGTGGAACTGGTGGTCCACGATGAGGGCATCGGATTGACCGAAGAGGCCCAGAAACGCATTTTCGAAGGGTTTTTCGCCACCCAGGAAACAATGCAGTATTCCTCCAAGCAACCCTTTGACTTCAATGCCGGCGGCAAAGGGGCGGACCTGCTCCGCATGAAAATCTTTTCAGAACGTTACGGTTTCAAGATCTCCATGACATCGAACCGGTGCAGCCGCCTGCCGGATGCCACGGACCGGTGCGAAGGCCGCAAAGCCGACTGTGACAAAGACAAGGGCCCGGCATGTGACGGCAGTACCCGGGTATCGGTGCTGTTTCACCGTCCGCTGACCGGTAAAGGGAAGCGCCGTCCTTCACATGCTCTCAGATTTTCTGCTCATGCCGGCCGAAACAGGGGATACACAGATCTTGACCGGCATACCGGCGGATCCGGGATTCCATCACCTTTTCCCCGCATTCCTGGCAGGTCATGCTCGCAAGGATCCGGGCCGGTCTCACGGGCGGGGAATTCACGGGTGACACTGTGAACAGGTCCCCTAAGTCGGCATCCATGATGGCCCGGGTCCGGGCCTCTTTTCCGAAACCCCGGCGGCCGGCTCAACAGCCGGTACGGCATCATCCTGGAACAGGGCCCGGAATCCCAGAGATTTGTTCCGGTCGAAAAACGTGAACCCGGCCTTGCCGAAATCCTTGTGAATCAGGTTGCCTTTGCCGAACGTGCACCCGGTCAGAAACTGGATCCCGTCCACCCCGCACATATCGGTTTCCACCACGCACACCATGTCCGCTTCCGGCCCGAAATCCAGCCGGTTCAGCGCCAGTTCGGAAGCCCGGATCCCGATGGCCAGTCCGGGACAGGAATGCCCGTGAAATGCTATGGTATCTTCTATTTTTTTATCATCAATCGCGCAGGCCATTTAAGCCCTCCTTGTTACAAATACGTTTCAAATGGTAAGTTTTAAGAATCTGACCGATACCTGAGCGGCTATACGGTCGTCATTATGCCGCATTTTGCAGGCGGTTTGCCAGGTCACAACCCGAGGTCGCGGGAGGTATCACCATCCTCTTGCTATCAACCGGCATTATAGGATACCATAACCGCTCATCTTTAAAGATTCATAATGATTTCCTTGCGGAAAGTCAACCCAAAGGAGCGGACATGCTGGCAGACCTGATCACAGACCGTCCCCGGATTCACACCCGGGATATCCGGATGACCACCTTCCCCCACGAAAACAGCCGGGTCATCGTGGCCGGAGAGCTGATCGATACCCGATACATCAAGATATTCGACATCACAGGCAAAATCCTGGAACCCGGCACCATCCACCACATCCGCATTTTCTGCCGGATCGCTCCGGACCCGCTGCGCATCCTGGAGGCCGAAGCGGACATGCCCTGCATCCCTCTGGAAGCGTGCCGCACCACCCTGGACCGGGTCCCCCTGCTGCAAGGCCTTGAAATCAAGCCCGGATTCACCCGCAGGGTGTCACAGATCATGGGGGGCACCAGAGGCTGCACCCATCTGGCCACCCTGACCAAAGCCATGGCCCAGGAGATGGTCCACGGCTGGTTGACCGAGAAACGCCGGGACCCCGCCCCTTTGCCGGACAACATCGAAGATATCAGGGAAAAAGACTTTCTGGTGGATTCCTGCCGGATGTGGAAAAAAGACGGCCCTAAAATCCGCGCCCTGGCAAAGGCCATCCAGCAGGTCCCCGACAGCAGACACCCGCCCGGATACTGAAGCGCCATATGGCCCCGCCGATAAAATGATGCCCAAAAAAAACTGGCATTCAAGCAAAATCTCATATACAATGAACTATATTCAGATAAGACAGGTGGTTCCGTCAAAAAGCTAGCGTTTTCAGCAAATCACAAATTCCGCTGAAAACAGCATTTCCAAAACATTCGGAAACCCATTGTTTTGAAGGGAATGGCCAATGATATCAAAATATTGCGATGCACTAGCAACAATCTGGCCAAAATCGAGAAAACAAGCCCGAAAAAAGCTAACTTTTTTCCCAAAAAAAACCTTTCAAAAACAGGCTTCCAACCTGTTTGTATCATTATATAATTTTACATGAGTAGCGTTTGAATGGGGCACCGCTGAAAAAAAAGGAGCTTGTGAATTCATGTATTTTGTTCGGTATTTCGGGCCGTTCGGGTTTATCAAGCCATGGACGGCGGTCCGGGACAGTGAGACGTTCAGCCAGCAGTTTCTGACCCCTTCGATCGTGGCGGGGATGGAGCGGAAGCTGTTTCCCGAGCTGCTGTCCAGGCCCTATGGATTGTATAAGATCCGGCGGCACCGGCTGTCTTACAAGCAGATCTCCCATCAACAGGAGATGATTCAGCCCCGGGGATGGAACCGGCGCAAAGGATATTTTGAACGGCCTTATGCCATCATTGTCCGGGGCGTTCTGATCGAGCCGGTGCTTCACCTGGGATTTGACCGTGAACCGGATGCAAGGAGGGCCGCTGAACAGCATATCTGTCTGTGCCGAAACGAGGATATCCTGCTGCCGGATGCAGAGGTGACAGACCTGCCTGAAGCGGCGTTTGACACCAGGGAAGATCTGTTCAACGGGTTTGAGCTGATGTTTGAACATACAGACCAGGCCTTTCAGGTGGGATATAACCGGTTTGACAACCGTTCCCCCATGACCGGATGGCTCAAAATGGTGGGCAGCCCGGTGAAGCATATCTGCTGACATGGGGGTGTGCGGGCATATCAAGGCAAAAGGGGGGCCTGAGTTCACCACGCTGTATGATCATCTGTACCATGTCAAGACCGTGGCCGGCAGATTTGCAAGGCACATGGGATTTGATCAGGTGATCGCAAAGCGTGGGGCCATACTCCATGATATCGGGAAAGCCAGCCCCATTTTTCAGCAACGGCTCTTGTCCGGAAACCGCCCGGGGCAGCCCACATTCCGCCATGAAATCGCATCTTGTTTTTTTCTGTGCCTGGTGGCGGCAGACTGCCGGCCCCAGATGATTGAGATGATCATCGCCCACCACAAATCCATTGAAAACGACCGGTCATACAAAGGCATCCTGGACCTGGAAGAGCATGAGGGAGATGTGTTTGAAACCCATATTTCCGGCTGGGAGACCTGGCACAAGGATGCACTCATAATCCTGGAAGCCTTGGGCATTCCGAGCAGGCCCATTTCCCTGGACCAGGCTCAGGCCGGGTATCTGGCGGTTTTGGCATACTGCGAACAGCAGTGCCTGCAAAACGGATATTCCAGGTGGCGGGGGCTTTTGATGGCGGCCGACCATTTTGCCTCAGCCCTGCCCGCTGCTGTGGAAGACCACCTGGCCCATACGTTTGTGCCCCCGGATCTGACCTTTTACAACCGGACATCAGACCTCTATCCCTTGTCCCTGGCCGATGCCTCGTCTCCTAAACCCCATACCCTGGTGACGGCCTGCACCGGTGCCGGCAAAACCGATTATCTGTTCCGGCGCTGCCGGGGCCGGGTTTTTTTTACGCTCCCGTTCCAGGCCTCCATCAATGCGATGTTCCATCGGGTAAAAACCGATCTGGCCCCCCTAAACCCGGACCTGGACATCCGGGTACTGCACGGGTCTTCCAAAATCGCCTGTAATACCGACTCCGACGAAGACATTGTGCTGCAGCGCCTGGCGGGATCCGGCATCAAGGTGCTGACCCCGTTTCAGCTGGCATCGGTGGTGTTTGCCACCCGCGGGTTTGAATCCGTGATCGCGGACATTGCCGGGTGCGATGTGGTGCTGGATGAGATCCATACCTATAACGAGGTATCCCGGTCCATTGTCCTCAAAATCGTGGCGGTGCTGGACCATCTGGGGTGCCGGATTCATGTGGGGACCGCCACCATGCCCTCCTGCCTGTCCGGCCGGATCTTGGAATTGCTGGGCCGGGACCGGGTTTTGGAGGTGTCGCTGGCACCGGACCAGATGCGGGCGTTTGACCGTCATATCCTGTACAAAATTTCGTCTTGGGACAACGCACTCCCCATCATTGAACAGGGCATCCAAAACCGCCAGAAAATCCTGGTGGTGGCCAACCGGGTGGCGGCGGCCCAGCAGATGTTTAACACAGTCAAGGACCGGTTTCCCGAGACCCCGGCCCTGCTTCTCCATAGCCGGTTCAAGCGCAAAGACCGCAGAGAAAAAGAAGCCCGGCTCCTGGGCCGGGATACAGACGGGAAAAACGTAAAGGAATTCAACACCTCGGACCACGCCTGCCTGGTGGTGTCCACCCAGGTGATCGAGGTGAGCCTGGATATCAGCTTTGATCTGATGGTCACCGAGTGCGCACCCATTGATTCGCTGATCCAGCGGTTCGGCAGAATCAACCGGAAGCGTACCAAAGAGCTCATGGGCACCTGCCGGCCCGTGTATGTGATCGAACCGCCGAAAGACCCCCGGTCTGCCAAGCCCTATGATCTGGAAACCTTGCACCAGAGTTTTGCCGTGCTGGACCATGGCAGGATCCTTCATGAAGCGGATTACCAGAATAAAATCGACAGGGTCTACCCAGACCTGCCCCTGGCCGACATCGAAACCCATACAGCCTACAAGAGGAACGGCACCTGGAACGTGGCCATGCTCACCCACCGGAACCGGTCCATACTCATGGAACTGCTGGAGATGGACACGGTCAACTGCATTGTGGATGCAGACACTGAGGCATATCAGGCCTCCGGGCCGGAAGAGCGGGCCCTGCTGGAAATTCCTGTGCGGTATTATGCGGTTAAGCCGTTTTTTCAGCTTAGCTGTGGCAATGACCCGTTTGTGATCCCGGATGCCGGATACAGCCAGAAACTAGGCCTGGATCTGTCAAAAGCCACACATAACCGGGGGATTTAACCTTTATCTAAAAAAAAGCAAAGAGTGCCTTATGATTGCCATCACAACCGGCCGGATCTTTTTAACTGCGTACAACAAAAAACACAATCGGTCATACACGGCAAAGTCTTTTTTTGAGACCATCTTCTTTGACCTGTTTTTCAACCATCCCAAGTATATGTTGTGGCATACCAATCGCCTTTTGTGCAGATGAAAAAAGGGCAGAAACCTCATCTGCTGTCAGAAGATGAACGAAAGGAAAAACTGGGCAATTTAACCGCCAAAATCGCGGCCGGAGACAGGGATGCCAGCGTAGCCATCGGGTTTCCTGCCTCTGAATCGGCGGAATTTGCCACCACATCCGGGCTGGTCAGCGATCTGGATGTGGCTGTAACGGAATCGGATGTGTATTATTCCTGGATCGGAGCCGGGCTTGCCATCGGTGTATCCGGGGGATACTGCATTTTTTTCGCGGAACCGGACCTTCTGCTGCATCTCTATGATGGATGGCATTTCTATCGAAAATTTCTCAACGATTCCACCCTGAACCAACTGGCGCCCAACAAGATCAACTCTTGGAACGGCCAGTGGCTTTCCTTCCGGTGCAGCAGACAATTCAGGCGGCTCGGTAACAACGGATCTGTTGATTTCGGATCTCTGGACCAGCTGCAAATATTCACAAAAAACGTCAAAGGCGATATCCTTATTGATCCTGTGAACTGGAGCCGGCTGTTCTTTAACCTATCCCACACCCTGGGGGACAGGACGTTGACCGGATATGTGTTCAGCCTGGGCCAGACCAACAAGACCATCGGGTTTCTTCCGTTTTACTTTCACCAGGCCAGAAACCTGATCTATCACTACAGACAACTGTTCGGGGAAAATGCAGCTATCAAAGACAGCCGGGCCTATGAAACCATGTTCGGCATCCATTTCAGCCGGGCGTGTGAACTCGGGGCCATCGGATTACAGGCCTTACAGCCGGGGATCTCAAAACCTATTTCCACCAGGGCAAAATCCCGGACCTCAAAAAAATGCCTACGCCGTCTCCTAAAAAAGGGGAGTCCCCGGAACAATTTTCTGACCGGCGGCAGAAGATGTCTGACAAAGACGATGAAAAACTCATATTGTTCAGAACCTTTAAAACATGGTTGGTGGCTATGCTGACAAAAAACAAGGAAGAGATGCTCGATTACACAAGTAAAATTGCCAAAGCTCTGCATGCTTACCGGAGCCAAGGCAGCGGGACCGGACACAAAAACCTGATCGAAAAGGAGCTGCTGACGGCCGGGACCCGAAAAAAATTCATCGATACTCTGGTCCGGATGGTCACGGATATCGATCCCGGGCACCTGAAAACCATCCAGGACTTGAAAAAGCGGGTCCATTTGATGACCCCCGAAGATTTCGGCTATTTTGCCGTGCTGCTCAGGTTTGATTATGCCTATGAAGAACGAAATATGTAACCGGTATGCCGATACCAAGGAGAAACGAGCCATGCAACACACCCTGTACATCAGAACGCTGAAAAAAGCGGAACACACGGTTTTCTGCGTGTCCGACGGCCAGAAAACCTATTACGATCCCCAGTTCAACCGGCTGATCCCCTATTCCAGCGGCCAGCAGATCAAACGAGCCGTCATGGATGCCCTGGCAGGCGAACTTGAAGAAATGCCCTCCCCCACACGTTTTGTTTGATGTGACCAAAAAGGGGAAATCACCGAAGGTGAGGTGTTTGCCGCCTGCGATCCCACCCATTTTGACCAGCTGCTGGGAGGCTGGATGAAGGCAGCCAAAGGTGGCAAGGAAAAAACCATCAAGCGCAGAAGCCCTTTTCCATCTCTGCCATGCGGGCCTTGCATCCGCTGTTGGCCGGGGTTGACAGAGAAAACATCACCTTTGACCGCAGTGACCGGCCCGACACCCGGGTCATTGTCCGGGGTCCGGACGGCAGAGAACTGGCCCCGGAAGAGGTGGTCACTCTGCTGGCGGGAAAAGACCGAAGCCTGATGCGCAAATGGATCCCTGACAACAAACGTGCCACGGGGCTGTTTGTCCAGGATATGGCCGTGGACCTGCGGCGGCTGTTCTGTGTCAGCCTGAACCAGTTTGAGCCGGAGATCACCAAAGAAACCGAAGACAAGCTCAGGCAGGCCGGCTGGGTCCAAGGTAAACCGCGTTCGGAGACTGCCTGACCGCCCCGGCCGACATCAGGGATCTGCTGATACCGGCCATTGCCAATGCCCTGCTCAACTGGCACATCACCTCCAACCAGTCCCGGACCTTCAGCCTGATGGAGACCCTGGCCGTGGCCGTGAGCACCAATGCCAACCAGATCGCCGGCAGTATCCGGGCCCGGCTGAGCGAAGAAAATGACAATCGGGCCGTGCCTGTGATCGAAGAGGACCTGGAAGGGGTAGATACCTATGTGACCCTGTCCGCCAGCGGATATATACCGACAATATCAGAAAAAACAGATGCTCTGGAATCGGCCCGGAACAAACTGACAGACTGGATGACATCTTTTGATTATGAAAACCAGATTCACGCGTAACAGCTGAAAAGGAGCCTGATTTTGCGGATAAACATCACCGCCCTGTCCGGACGTCCCGTGTTTTTTCCCTACCACTATCAATACCCCTTGCATGCGGCCCTGTATGGACTGATTCGTACATCATCCGCCGATTATTCACAATTTCTGCACGACAAAGGGTATGTCAAAGACGGCATTGATAAACTGTTCAAGCTGTTTACCTTTTCCAGGCTTGGTTTCACCCCGGTAAAACGGACATCGAAAGGGTTTTTCGGGGTCACAAAAATCCGGTTTGTGTTTTCCACCATCATGGAGGAAAGCATGAAACATGTGATTCTCGGAATTTTTGCCGACAAGCAGATGGTGCTGAATCTGGATGGCCGGCCAGCCGCATTCGATATCTGTGAAGTAGATATGGTAAACATCCCGGAGTTCGGGCCCGAAGAAAGATTCACCTGTCTTTCCCCCATTGCCGCATCCACGATTGTCACCAATGAAAGAGGCAGGAATGTGCCCCATTTCCTGGACTACATGATCCCGGCGGAACAGCCCCGGTTTGTTGATAATCTGAAAAAAAATCTGATCAATAAATTTGAAACCGTTCATATGACGTCCTATCAGGATGCGGGAATTCCATTTTCTTTCAGTTTTGACACCCCCTATATCGCCAAAAAAAATGGCCGGATATCCAAACTGATCCGGTTCAAGGACAGGATCAGGATCAAGGCCATGGAAGCCCCGTTCAGCGTGAAGGGCGACCCGGCCCTGATCAAAATCGGATATGAATGCGGGTGGGGGGAGAAAAACAGTGCGGGTTTTGGCTGTGTGGAGCGAGCCAAAAAACAATTATCCGAATGAACTCCTGGCCATGGAAATGTAACAGCCATGCAAAAAATGGAATATACGGGTACCCAGATCAATTACTATTTTGTCTGCCACCGGAAACTATGGCTGTTTTCCAAAGATATCCGGTTCGAAAATGAAAACGAATATGTGCAGCTGGGCCGGCTGATCGATGAACACAGTTACAGGCGGAATAAAAAACAGATTGAGATCGGCAAGATCCGAATTGATTTCATTGACAAAAAAGGGGTGATCCATGAGGTCAAAAAATCGAACCGGATCGACAAAGCCCACATCTATCAACTGAAATACTATATCCGCACCGTGATGAATATGGGAGTGGAAACATCAGCGGGCAGATTGATTACCCAAACTGAAAAAGACCGAAACAGTGGAATGGAAAGACGAGGATGAGATGGGATTTGAAGCCATTTTTCCGGCATCAAAGAAATTCTGGCCATGCCGGCACCGCCGCCGGTGATAAACAAGCCGTTTTGCAAAAAATGCGCCTATTATGAATTCTGCTATGTGTAGGGGTTAACGATGAAACAGGCTTTGTACCTTTTTTCAAACTCGACCATCAAAAGAAAAGACAACACATTGATGTTTGACATCGATGGGAAAAAGGTCTTCCGGCCGGTTGAATCGGTTTCCGACATATTTTTGTTCAGCGAACACACCCTGAACACCAAGCTGCTGAATTTTCTGGGGAAAGAAAAAATCCCTCTGCATGTCTTCAATTATTATGGGTTTTATTCCGGTTCTTTTTTCCCCCGAGAACAATACCTGTCCGGCCATGTGACCATCAAGCAGGCGGCCCATTATCTTGACGGACCGAACAGAATGGCCCTGGCCTTTGAAATTTTGAATGCTGCAGTTTCCAATATTCTAACCAATCTGACCTATTACAAGAACCGGGGCCGGGATGTTGAATCGAAAATTGATCAGATCAAGTCATTGAAGGCCTCATTGAAAACAGCGGATTCCATTCCATTTCTGATGGGTATTGAGGGAAACATCAGGGATTTGTATTATTCCGTGTTTTCTGAAATCGTCAGACACAAGATCGTGTTTGAAAAGCGGGTGAAACGGCCGCCGGATAATTTTATCAATGCGCTGATCTCGTTCGGCAATTCCCTGGTATACACCAGCGTATTATCTGAGATTTACCGGACCCAACTCGATCCGACCATCAGTTTTCTGCATGAACCCGGATACCGGCGGTATTCACTGGCCCTGGACATCGCAGAAATTTTCAAGCCCATCATCTTGGACCGGATGATCTTTTCCATGATCAATAAAGGCGAACTCACGGAAAGTGATGCGGAAAAAACGCTCCGGCACTGCTATCTGAAAGACCTGGGCCGGACGAAATTCCTACGCAAATACGATGAACGGTTGAAAACAACAGTGAAACACAAAAAACTCAACCGCCATGTATCCTACAGACGGCTCATCCGGCTGGAATGCTACAAGCTGGTCAAGCATATCCTGGGGGAAGAAAAATACACCGGATTCAAAATGTGGTGGTGATCATGTATATTATTGCCATGTACGATATCAACACAGAAACCAAGGCGGGCCGGAAACGTCTGAGGAAGATTTTCAAGTTGATGAAACAATACCTGATCCACATTCAAAACTCGGTGTTCGAAGGAGAACTCACCAAAGCGAAAATTTGAAGAACTCAAACTGAAAAACCATGGACATCATGGAAGTAAAGATCGATTCGGTCATTTTTTTAAGAGCCGGGACATCAAATGGATGGACAAAGATATCTGTGGCTTTGAAAAGATGATACAGATAATTTTTATAAACCTGCTCTTTGACAATTCGTATCCTGGCAGGATGTTATCTCTGCTGTTTCCCAAGGTCATGTTGGCTTTTGTTGAAAAGCTCGCATGGCCCCCGCAACAAAATTCCGTCATTCTCCCTATCATTTGACACTATTCGGGGTTGACGGAAAATATCATCTGATATATGAATATAACCTGTTAAATTTATATCATATTTTGGATGGCTTTTAATCAGCCCAGTGTGGAATTGAAACTCAGGATCCAGGAAGCGGATATCCGAAAGAAGCTTTCTTTTAATCAGCCCAGTGTGGAATTGAAACGCTGGAGGAAAGGGGCCTGGCATGACAGCGTCCTTCTTTTTAATCAGCCCAGTGTGGAATTGAAACCAATGTGATGGGGTACTGTATTGACCGGG
>LQAJ01000045.1_pt1 | contig 119776 bp, 121 predicted proteins | sample 1535811 | NCBI WGS metagenome assembly LQAJ01 (sample SAMN04331587, study PRJNA305678) | bioreactor metagenome | isolation source: bioreactor_6 inoculated with Wadden Sea sediment 2nd replicate of a... | place: Germany: Wadden Sea, Janssand Flat | reverse complement strand
GAAGTATGACAACTTCTTTCAGCTGAACAAGGACGTCTCTGCGCTTGAGATCATTGACCTGTATAAAGGACTGTGGAAGATTGAGGAGAGTTTCAAGATCACGAAGAGCACCTTACATGCCAGACCGGTGTTTGTCTCAAAGGAAAAGCACATCAAGGCGCACTTTCTCATCTGTTTCATCTCGTTATTGATACTCAGACTATTGGAGCAGGAGGTCTGTGAAAGCAAGTTCTCAGTCCAGGCTCTGACCAATGAACTGTCGAATTCCTGGGGAACCCGCCTCCCGCAGATGGTTCCTGTTTGACTATGAGGACCCCATGGGGATATTGGCTCATATTGGCAAGAAGATCGGTATTGATTTCGGTCAGCAGGTCAGGACTCCGGATGAGTTGAAGAAGTTATTCGGTGCAATGAAGAAGAAAAGCTGAGGACTGTATACAGTTATTAGTAAAATCCTCGGTCCTATTTATCTTATTCATAGACATTTACGTGATTTATTGTTGAAAAAACAGGGTATATGATGTAATACGTTGAATATTACATAAATATACGGTAAGGAGTCAATAGAAATGAATAAATATACATAACAAATGACATCGATGTAGGAATGGTCAGATGCCGTTCATGCTCTGAGGTGGAGCGTATCAGATGTAGAGGGTCATGAGCGTGCCGAGGAAGATCCCGAGGGCAGTCCCGGCGATGACCTGAGGGAAGGTATGTCCCAGGAGTGTCTTGAGGTTCGCGGGCTTCACTCCGTGCTCATAGATCTCTGATAAGATGGTGCTCCATTCGTTGAGTACTTCAGCGTGCCTTCCGGCGGCTCTTCTCACACCGACCGCATCGAAGATGACGATCCCGGCCAGAACGAAGGATATGGCGAAATAGGTGGATGCTGTCCCGTGGACGATGGCTACACTCGTTGCGAGGGCTGTTACCGTCGCTGCATGGGAGGAGGGCATCCCCCCGGTACTCGTAGCACGTTCCACCACGACTTTTCCCTCGAGAAAGAGGTTGAAGATGATCTTCAGGAGTTGAGCGAGTACCATTGCCGTGAAGGCCGATACCAGCGGTTTATTGCCAAGTATTGATTCCATAGCTCTAGTATATATGATTGTCATTTATCATGTAAACGATTATAACAGAATCATGAAATTAAAAAGAGATATACAGGCAGTCGTCCTGCTCAGTGCTGCCCTGATCGGGCAGATGTCCATAGGGATGCTGACGCTGGGACTGGTCTTCTTCATGAGAGATACCTTCCAGCTGGGTCCTCAGGCCATAGGGCTCTTTGCCTCTTCGGCTACGCTCACCTATTTTCTCGGCTGCTTGTTCCTGAAGAAGGCCGTATCCCGGCTGAAGCCCAGACATGCCGTGGAGATCGCCTCCTCAGGGATGATGATCACCAGTATCCTGATCCTCTTCGCACCACAGCCGTGGATTGCCTTTCTCAGCTACATGGCCTACGGCCTGTTCATGTCGCTCTACTGGCCGCCCATCATGGGCTGGCTCACCCGTGGCATGGAGGGGGGAGAACTCTCGAGAAGGATCTCCTGGTTCAACCTCTCCTGGAGTCTCGGCATCGGGTTCGCTCCCTACCTTGCAGGAGTCCTCACTGAATACCATGCAGCGCTTGCGGTGCTGGTCTCCGGTGCCCTGATGGGAGTGATCTTCCTCGGCATCGTGATTGCTACCGCAGCGGTTCCAGAGATCAAAGCCACCGTATCGAGTCAAGCCCATACCAAAACTCACGGGCTGCAGGACAGCAGCACCAGCCTTCGCTATATCACCTGGCTTGGTCTGTTCTCAGCCTATGTCATCTTCGGGGTCACGATGAATGTCTTTCCCCTCTATGCCCGTGCAGAGCTGCTGCTGCGTGAAAGTACCATCGGGATGCTCCTGCTCATCAGGGGGCTGGTGACAGCCGGGTTCTTCGTGCTGATGGGAAGAAGCTCCCTGTGGCAGTACAACCGGAAGCTCATGCTCTTCGCACAGATCTTCCTTGCCGGTGCCTGTCTGGCAGGTCTGTTCTCTACCACGTTCATCACCTTGTCCCTGTTCTTCATGCTCTTCGGTGTCGCCTTCGCAGCACTGTATACCAACAGTATCTTTCACGGTGCTGCAGGCAGTGTCGACCGTGAATCCCGTATGGCGATCCATGAAGCCGTGCTGACCGCCGGGGTGATCCTGGGATCATCACTCGGAGGGAGTATCTATCAGTATGGATCCTTTGCCGCTGTCATGGGAGTGAGTATCGCAGTATCACTGCTGATCCTGTTCCTGCAGCTGCTCTTTTTGCGGTACAACCGGCTAAGCGCTCGTGCAAACCGCATATAGACTTGATAAATATACAGAAAATGGCTTATTATTGCATAATCATGGTATACATGTATCAGTATCAGGAAGCACAGTGAACGGTCTTCACAGGAATCTCCTGTGAAGACACGATAAAAGGAAGGACTTATGGGAAAGAGTATTGCGCAGAAGATCCTGCAGGAGCATCTGATCGAAGGCGAACTGAAAGCAGGCAGCCAGATCGCTGTTCGAATCGATCAGACCCTGACACAGGATGCCACCGGCACCATGGCATATCTTCAGTTCGAAGCCATGGGCATCGAACGTGCACAGAACGAACTTGCCGTAAGTTATATAGATCACAATACCGTTCAGGTGGGCTTTGAGAATGCAGATGACCACCGATACCTCCAGTCGGTGGCACAGAAGTACGGGATCGTCTTTTCCCGACCGGGAAACGGTATCTGTCATCAGGTGCATCTCGAACGATTCGGTATCCCCGGAAAGACCCTGCTCGGTTCTGACTCCCATACTCCCACCGGCGGCGGTATCGGGATGTTCGCCATGGGTGCGGGCGGGATCGATGTCGCTGTGGCCATGGGCGGCGGTCCCTTCTATATGACCGCCCCGAAGGTGGTCAACATCCAGCTGCAGTCTGAGCTGAGACCCTGGGTCTCAGCAAAAGATGTGATCCTCACCGTCCTGAAGCAGTTCGGCACGAAGGGCAATGTGGGGACCGTGTTCGAATACTCCGGACCCGGGGTCGCATCACTCGATGTTCCCGATCGGGCTACCATCACCAATATGGGCGCCGAATGCGGGGTCACCACATCACTGTTCCCCAGTGATGAACGGACCCGGACCTTCATGAAGGCCCAGGGCAGGGAAGAGCAGTGGATCGAATTGCAGGCAGATGCCGATGCCGTCTATGACAAGACGATCACCATAGATCTCTCACAGGTCGAACCGCTGACCGCAGCACCTCACTCCCCGGGAAACATCATATCGATCGCTGAGCTCAGCGGTAAACCGGTGGACCAGGTGCTCATCGGTTCCTGTACCAACTCCTCCTACCGCGACCTGCGAACCGTAGCTGAGATCCTTGACGGTCAGCATGTCTGTCCCCATGTCAGTCTGGGCATAGCCCCCGGGTCCCGGGAAGTGTTGAACATGCTCGCCAAAGAGGGGTATCTGGCCAAGCTCATCGCAGCAGGTGCACGGATCCTCGAAAGTGCCTGCGGGTTCTGTATCGGGAACCATATGTCTCCCGGCACCGATGCGGTCTCCCTGCGGACCTCGAACAGGAACTTCGAAGGAAGATCAGGTACCCCGTCAGCCCAGCTCTACCTTGTCAGTCCTGAAGCTGCAGCACTTGCGGCGATCTACGGGGTCTTCACCGATCCTCTGGATGAGAAGAACATCGCGTACCCGAACGTGCAGATGCCTGCATCGTTCGATATCGATGATTCCATGTTCATATTCCCTCCCGAGGAGGGCAGCGGGGTGGAGATCCTGCGAGGACCGAACATCGGAGAACCTCCTGTCAATGATCCGCTGCCGAGTGACCTTGTCGGGACCGCGACGATAAAAGTGGGAGAGAAGATCACCACCGATCATATCATGCCGGCAGGATCACGCTTGAAATACCGATCGAACGTACCGGTCTACTCAACCTTCGTCTTCGAACCGGTGGATCCGCTCTTCCCTGCACGGGCTGCAGCCTCCAGGGATCAGGGTCTGCACAATGTGATCATTGCCAATGATTCCTATGGACAGGGATCCAGCCGTGAACATGCTGCGCTCTGCCCCATGTACCTGGGCGTCAAAGCCGTCATAGCCACCTCGATCGAACGGATCCATACGGCTAATCTGTTCAACTTCGGTATCATACCCTTTGTCTTCGCAGACAAAGCCGATTATGACCGGATCGATCAGGATGACAAGCTGCTCATCCCGGATCTGCGCGAAGTCATACAAACAGCTGCAGAGCATGATCATATCGTCATGCTGCGAGATGAGACCAAGGGGATCGACATCCCGCTCATCGCAGATTTCACTGAACGTCAGATCGCTCTGCTGCTCTCAGGTGGTCTGTTGAACTATACGCGATCACTACAGGAGAAGGCATGATGGAAGGAACGAAGATCATACGAGAAGCAGGGGTCCTTCAAGTGCCCGATGATCCGATCATCCCCTTCATCGAAGGTGATGGTATCGGAAGAGATATCACACCGGCAGCACAGAAGGTCCTCTCTGCTGCAGTGAAGAGAGCCTACGGTGGGAAAAAACGCCTGGTCTGGAAAGAGATCTATGCCGGAGGAAAGTCGGTAGAGACCTTTGGAGAAGGCATCTGGCTTCCCGAAGAGACCTTCGATGCCATCGAGGAGTACGGGGTCGCTATCAAAGGACCGCTGATGACACCGGTAGGCGGGGGGATGAGATCCCTGAACGTTACCCTGCGCCAGAGACTCGATCTGTTTGTCTGCCAGCGGCCGGTACAGTGGTTTTCAGGGGTACCCTCACCGGTGAGATCACCGCAGAACGTCGATATGATAGTCTTCCGGGAGAACACCGAAGATATCTACGCCGGGATAGAGTGGGCTGCAGGCAGTGATGAAGTGAAACAGGTCATCGCATTCCTGCAGCAGGAGATGGGAGTCACGGCCATACGCTTCCCAGAGAGCTCGGGGATCGGTATCAAACCGGTCTCGCAGGAAGGGACAGAACGTCTGGTACGTGCTGCTATCGCATATGCCATCGAGAATGATCGCTCTTCAGTGACACTGGTGCACAAGGGGAACATCATGAAGTACACCGAGGGCGGCTTCCGTTCATGGGGCTATGATCTGGCAGTCCGTGAGTTCGGTGCGACAGAAGGAAAGAACTCAGGAGAGAAGGTCTTCACCAACCCGAAGACCGGCAGAGAGATCGTCATCAAAGACTGTATCGCCGATGCATTCCTGCAGAACATCCTGCTCAATCCTGAACGCTATGACGTGGTTGCCACGCTCAATCTCAATGGTGATTATATCTCCGATGCACTGGCTGCGGAAGTCGGGGGGATCGGTATCGCCCCCGGGGCGAACATCAACTATACCACCGGTATCGCCATCTTCGAAGCGACTCACGGGACAGCCCCGGACATCGCAGGGAAGGACCTTGCCAATCCGCTCTCACTGGTACTCTCCGGTGAGATGATGCTCCGCTATCTCGGCTGGACCGAAGCAGCTGATCTGGTACTCGAAGGGGTCCGGAAGGCTATCGACAGCAGACAGGTGACCATCGATTTCTCATCTCAGATGGAAGACGCGGTGCAGGTATCCTGCAGCGCCTTCGCAGAACACATGGAGTCCATCATAGAAGCTCTGTGACCGATCACCCCTCAGGACTGAGGTATAGCTGAATCCCGGAGCATGAGCAAACAGGCCTCCATCTTGCAGAAGATGGAGGCCTGTTCAATCAAAGAGCTGAGAGAGCTGATGGTATGGGGAAGCAGCCGGCTGAACGTGCAGCCGGCAACAGCCCTGACTAGCGTTCTTCGAGCGGGATCACATGCCGTACCGTCGGTCCGGTGTACAGCTGTCTCGGTCTGCCGATCTTCTCATAGGGGTCATGGTTCCATTCAAGATAGTGGGCGATCCACCCGGGGAGTCTGCCGAGGGCGAACATGACCGTGAACATGTTCGTGGGGATCCCCATCGCTCTGAAGATGATCCCGGTATAGAAATCCACATTGGGATAGAGATTACGTTCGATGAAGTACTCATCACTGAGTGCATGCTGTTCAAGTTCGATAGCTATCTCGAGCAGCTGATCACTTTCGCCGAGATCCTCAAGGACTTCAGCACAGAGTTTCCGTGCGATCCTCGCTCTCGGGTCATAGGTCTTGTAGACCCTGTGACCGAATCCCATGAGGCGGAATGGATCATCCTTGTCCTTGGCCTTCTTCACCGCCTCATCGACGGTGATACCGTCATCACGTATCTGTTCGAGCATCTCGATGACTGCCTGATTCGCCCCGCCGTGTCTCGGTCCCCACAGGGCACAGATACCGGCAGATACCGCTGCATAGAGATTCGCCTCAGAACTGCCGATGAGCCGTACTGCAGTGGTAGAGCAGTTCTGTTCATGGTCGGCATGGAGGATGAGCAGCTTGTTCAGTGCTCTGACATGCACCGGGTTGGGGGTGTATTCCCGTACCGGTGAATGGAACATCATATTGAGGAAGTTGGCACAGTAGGAGTACTGGTAGCTGGGGTTGACGAACTCTGCACCGATGAGTTTCCGGTAGGTGAAGGCTGCGATGGTACGCATCTTGGACAGCAGCCGCGTTACGGTAAGGTCCATCTGTGCTTCTGGGTCCTCTTCGAGGTTGATCTCAGGATAGAATGCCGAGAGCGAGACACCCATTGCCGCGAGAATGGACATGGGGTGAGTATGATCGGGATACTTCCTGAAGAAATCGAGCATATCGACATGGAGCATGGAGTGCTGATTGAGCAGCTCCTGGTACTTGTACCGCTCCTTCGCATCGGGGAGAGCTCCGTGGATCAGCAGGTAGGCGACTTCCACGAAGTCACACTCCTCGACGAGCTCTTCGATGGGATAGCCCCGGTACTGGAGGATCCCTTTCTCACCGTCAAGATAGGTGATGGCACTCTGACAGGATCCCGTATTACCGAAACCCGGATCATAGGTGATCATACCTGTATCTTTGCGAATGTTCCTGATGTCGAGAGATATGCCTTCATGTTGTCTTCCAACACGGGGATCTCATACACCTCCTGATCATCAATATAGAGTTTTGCTTTTTTCATATACAGAAATACCTCCTAATGCGCTTGTTCCGGTGTGGTCTCCTGGTAACGTGACTTCTTTCAGTAATCATATCATGATCAGACGAGGCTGCATCATATGCTTATGGTTCTTGCGATACAAGCGGGCAGTTCCGGGAACAGTTCTGCCGTCATGATTCACAGGCTGCTTGATACGGTGATACAGGGTTCTGATGAAAATCGGTGTTCATACATTCGCTTATACGATATACTTTGGTATGCTGGTTCCTTCACCAGCTGTAGGTATAGTGTATAAAAATTCAGAACTTTTGGCAAGAGCTCTTGATTCTGTATATTTATACATAAACATATGCAAAAAAGGCGTAAACTATGAGAAAGACATGGGATCTGGTCTATATCACCGGCGGTTCGAGCGGAATAGGCTATGCGATAGCACAGCAGGTGCTCTCTGAAGGCAGTGCGGTCGTGCTGTTCGCCCGTGATCAGCAGCGGCTCAGTCAAGCGGCGGCACAGCTGTGCAGCGCTGCTGATGAGGCACGAGTCCATACCATGACCATGGATGTGGCATCACAGGATGATGTCCTCCGTCGTACGGCTGAAGCCATCAGGCTCTACGGGGCTCCCGACCTGCTGATCAACAGTGCCGGGATGGCTCATCCTGATCACTTCTTCCAGCTGCCCTTCGAAGTCTTCACACAGACGATCACCATCAATCTGCTTGGTACTGCCGCAGTGACTCACGCTCTCATCCCTCACATGAGAGACGGCTCCCACATCGTCAATGTCTCATCAGTGGCCGGGTTCATAGGCACCTACGGGTACACAGCCTACAGCTCATCGAAGTTCGGGATCATAGGATTCTCTCAGGCTCTGCGTAACGAGCTGAAGCCAGAAGGTATCGGTGTCTCGGTCCTCTGTCCTCCCGATACCCAGACCCCGCAGCTGGAGAAGGAGAATACGACGAAACCTCCCGAGACCTTCGCGATCTCCGGGAATGCCTCGCTCCTGCAGGCCGATCAGGTGGCCGCAGCCTGCATGAGCGGTCTGCGCAGGGGGAGGTTCCTCATCATCCCGGGTTCATCGGGGAAGATGATCTATCTGCTCAACCAGCTGTTCCCCTCTCTGGTCAGGATGCTGATGGACCGTATCGTACGCCGGTCCCGCAGGCAGGAGGGCATCACGAGAAGATTCGTGCCTGCGAAAGGCGATCAAGCGCCCCGATGAGCGCCTGTGTCCCATCCAGCCCGTGACCTGAAGCCTGTACGGCAAGGTAGAGCTGGTGGACCAGCGCCAGTCCGGGAAGCGCGATACCCATGCGGGCTGCCTCCTCGAGGGCGATCCCCATATCCTTGATGAAGTGATCGACGAAGAATCCCGGATCATAATCCTTCTTGATGATCCTCGGGGCCAGATTGTCCAGCGTCCAGCAGCCTGCTGCACCCTTGCTGATCGTCCCCACCATCTTCTCCATATCCAGTCCCGCCCGGGCCCCGTAGAGCATCGCTTCACAGACCCCTATCATCGTCCCAGCGATCGTGATCTGATTGCACATCTTGGTATGCTGTCCTGAACCCGCTGCTCCCTCGTACATGATATGTTTGCCCATCAGCTCGAACAGCGGCAGGACCTGGTCGAATACCTGCTTCTCTCCACCTGCCATGATCGCAAGCCGTGCTTCTCTGGCCCCCACGTCGCCTCCTGAGACCGGCGCATCAAGCGCATGAGCTCCCCTGTGGGTACAGGCCTGAGCGATCCTCACTGACAGGGACGGGGAGGTGGTGGTCATGTCGATCGTGATCGCCCCCTCACTGAGGGCTTCGATGATGCCATCAGGACCGAAATAGACCTCCTGTACATCCTTCGGGTAGCCGATGATGGTGAAGATGATCTGTGACTGACGTGCTGCTTCAGCAGGGGAGTCCACCCATCGGGCCCCCTCCTGCAGCAGCGGCTGTGCCTTCTCTTTCGTTCTGTTATGGACGACGACCTGATATCCCGCCTTGAGCAGATGGCTGCACATCCATCTTCCCATGACTCCGGTCCCGATCCATCCTATCGTGTTCATCGCTGCTGTGTCAGTATGCATATGAAGGTTCTCCTTTTCTGCAGAGCTTCGTGTTCTTTTGATCATCATAGCTGGTTTTCATTCTCTTGTGAATCATATGCCGGTAGATTCACGCAACCTGTTGACATAAGATATGTACGTATGTTTATATATGCATATAAACATATATAAGGAGCGACCTGAATGGATGAACCTATACTGCCGGTAGAAGAGGAGGTCTGTGATCTGGCGGACTTCTTCAAGACCTTCGGTGATACCACACGGTTACGGATACTCTTTCAACTGCTGCAGGGTGAGCAGCATGTGCAGGCTCTGACCGATGCGATCGGTCTGCAGCAGGCAGCTGTCAGTCACCAGCTCTCGACGCTGCGACTTCTCAGGCTGGTTGCCTATCGGAAAGAGGGGCGTAAGGTCTACTACAGCCTGAATGATCAGCACATCGCACAGATCCTGCAGATCGGGATGCAGCATGTACAGGAGGCACAGCGATGATCGTATTGAAGCTGCTCCATGAGATCCTGCTGCTGTTCCTGCAGATGGCCCCGTATCTGGTGCTGGGCATGGGGATAGCAGGGGTCCTTTCTCAGACGATGAAAGCCTCGTTCATCAGCAGACACATCGGGAACGCATCGCTTGGGTCAGTGCTCAAGGCCTCCCTGTTCGGAGTACCCCTTCCGCTCTGTTCGTGCAGTGTGGTCCCGACCGCCCTGTTCCTGCGGGACAGCGGTGCATCCACCCCTGCCGTCACCGGATTCCTCATCTCCACTCCGCAGACGGGGGTCGACAGCATAGCCGCCACCTATGGGATGATGGGCCCGCTCATGGCACTCTACAGACCGCTGAGTGCCTTCCTGCTCGGGACCATCGGAGGGATCGTCTCACTCATCGTCCCCGCTGCAAGAACGGCTGATCCCTCTGGATCTGAAGGTCCTGCTCAGCCTGCTGAAGAGCATAGCTGCACCTGCAGCAGCTGTCACACCGATACCCACGGTGCTCAGGCGCCTGCTGGCCATCCTTCGCTGTTCCGTGCTGTGCTGAAGTTTCTATCAGATGCCTTTCGATACGGATTCCTCGATTTCATCGATGATATCGGGAAGCATTTCCTCATCGGACTGGCCATCGCAGGGCTGCTCTCGGTGAGTATACCCGAGGGGTTCTTCGCAGGGAGTGTCTTCGGTTCCGGGATCATCGGCATGCTGAGCATGGTCGCTGTGGGGATCCCCATCTACATCTGCTCGACTTCGAGCATACCGATCGCGGTGCTGCTCATCGCGAAAGGGGCATCGCTCGGGACTGCCTTCGTATTCCTGCTGGCAGGACCTGCGACCAATATCGCCACACTGCTGGTCCTCTCGAAGAAGATGGGCAGGAGGTATGCGGTGCAGTATGTCACGGTGCTGGTCATCGGAAGTCTGGTCTTCGGACTGCTGCTCGATCGGCTCATTGCGGTCTTCCCGCAGCTCGACACCTTCGTCTTCTCAGCCGGGGCATCAGATGCTCAGGAACTGATCTCGTTCTGGTCGGTCACCACCTCGGTGCTGCTACTCGGGTTGATCATCAGATCGTTCAGACCGAGGCATCCTCACGTGGAGCACACGCTCTGAGTACCTCCGATGAGGCAGGGAGTGTTCCTGATCGCCTCAGTGACAGGCTGCAGAACGAAGATGGGGCGGTCATACCAGACCGCCCCGAATATATGCTATACATGCTATACATGGAAATGGATTGCTTTGAGCCTACTGCTGTCTTTCGTGTCCTTCGAGTCTCCAGTTGTACGGGCCGTTCTTTCTCAGCACCACGTTATGGGCTTTGAGCCTCATGGCATTGATGTTGATGAACCCTTTACAGTCAACGGCATTGTACCCGCCTTCGACTTCCATGCTCGAGAGGTCCTGATTGTACAGTGAGGTAGGGGATGTCCTGCCGATGGTCATGATGTTCCCCTTATAGAGGGCAAGCCGTACTTCACCGGTAATATCTTCCTGACTCTTGTAGATCGCACTGAGGATGAAATCCATCTCAGGGGAGAACCACAGACCGTTATAGATCAGTTCGGCGAATTTGGGAATGAACATGTCTCTCAGGTGCATCACCTCTTTATCCATGGCGACCCCTTCAAGGTCTCTATGTGCCTCCCAGAGCAGTGCTCCTCCCGGTGTCTCATAGACTCCTCGTGATTTCACTCCGACGTATCGGTTCTCGACCATGTCGATCCTGCCGATCGCATTCTCTCCACCGATGACATTGAGGTAGAGGAAGAGTTCCAGCGGGTCGGTCTTCACCGTACCATCGTTCTCATTGAGCACCTGTACCGGTATACCGTCCTCGAAGGTGATCTTGATGATCGTTTCCTCATCAGGAGCCTCCTGAGGTGATTTTGTCAGGGAGAAGACATCTTCAGGACATCTCATGGCAGGGTCCTCGAGGATCCCCGCTTCGTGACTGATGTGCAGCAGGTTCTCATCCTCGCTGTAGGGCTTTGCCGTGGAAGCTTTGATCGGTATGTTGTAGGCATCAGCATAGGCTATCAGGTCGCTTCGTCCCTTGAACTGCTCCAGGAACTCAGGGTCCTTCCAGGGAGCGATGATCTGTACATCGGGCATCAGGGCATAGAACCCGAACTCGAAACGAACCTGATCGTTCCCCTTTCCGGTGGCCCCATGTGAGACATACCGGGTTCCCTCTTTCTTGGCTATCTCTATATGGCGTTTAGCGATGAGCGGACGGGCGATCGAAGTACCAAGCAGGTAGCGTCCTTCATATATGGCATTTCCCTGCATAGCCGGGAAGATGTAGTCAGTGACCAGTTCTTCTTTGAGATCTTCCACATATACCTTGGAAGCCCCTGTGGCATACGCCTTCTCTTCGATGGCTTTGAAGTCCTCATTCTGTCCGACATCGGCAACATATGCGATGACATCGAACCCTTTGTTGTCCAGCCATTTCAGGATGACCGAGGTATCGAGTCCGCCGCTGTACGCTAAAATAATCTTTTCTTTCTTCATTTCTCACCTTCGCCTTTGGGTACTAGTAAATAATTATACAGAAACAACCGTATTTGTTGTTCCATACTGTATATTTATGCAAAAAATACAAAAAAGTCAACATATTATGTAATATATATACAGATTTTTTTCATGCAGCTGCATACGGGGAACGTGTACAGCTCATCTCATGCGATGTGCCCGGAGTGGTAGTATGCCAGAGATCTTCAGTAGATCTGCCGCAGGGGTATATCGATCGTATCAGGGTTGCCTTTGGTGAGTACCCCGATATCGCGCAGACTCTCATAGATCTTCGTCTCTCCTTCGAACACCGCCAGACGGACCACGTAGGAGCCGAAAGCCTGTATATCGGTCTCCTCGAAGCGCAGTGAGAAGTTCACGGGTGTCTTCTTGGGATTCTTGATGATCTGCTTGGAGAGCTGCTTTGCCTCTTCACTGGGGATGGTCACATCAAGCAGCTGGATCTCGACTGCGACGGCCTTCTTGAGGATGATGGAACTATCGAGAGGGATGGAACCGCTGATCGGTTTATAGGATCTGTCTGCAGGAGTCTGTGCGGTCGTAGCACAGCCTGAAGCAATCATCAATGAACAGGAGATCACAAGTAGTAGGCAGTAACGTAACGGTTTCCTTCTCATATAGCAACAATAGTACTACATTCTCTGTTCTTTTCCTATAGAGTAATGGGAAAACTGCCTTCGTCATAGCTGATCGACATTGTAATAATTACAGTTATGGTTTATTATCACATATAAGTAAGCAGTCCTCTCGGTGCCATGGGCTTGGAGGATCTGCCGGTATGGTCATGATGCAGAGTCTTCATATAGGTGAGAATGGGCTTGCTGAGTATGAGCGCAGGCGATCCCCCAGAGGAGGGGCCAACCTGCACGATACGCACATTTACACAATTGAATTGATTATGCTATTGCTATAGTATGAGTATTCAATCGGAGGATACAAAAAGTATGTCAAGACAAGAGGCTGTTCAGATACTGCAGACGCACGGCATCAAACCGTCGTATCAGAGGATCAAGATCTATGAATATCTTGTTGATAAGAAGAATCATCCGACAGTGGACACGATCTATCGGGAACTCTCACCGGGGCTTCCGACGCTATCGAAGACTACCGTCTATAATACGCTCAAACTGTTCCACAGTGTCAATGTGGTGCAGAAAGTCATGATCGAAGACAACGAAGTACGGTTCGATGCCGATACCTCCATCCACGGACACTTCAAATGTCTCTCATGCGGAGAGGTCTATGACTTCCCGGTACAGAAGAATGCCCTGATGTACGGGATCCCGGAAGGCTTCTCGATCACCGATGAACATATCTACTGCACCGGTTACTGCCAGGACTGTGCTCAGGTTGATACGACCCTGCTGCAGGCCTCTTCCTAGGGAGCGCAGGGACTGATCGATCACATTTGGTGATGCCACGAGGTATATACATACAGAAGGGACTGCCGAACCGGTCAGAGATGACCGCTTCGACAGTCCCTTCTTCGTACTATCAGGACAGATGTGGTATTCCCGGCAGTCTCAGAAGACGATGCTGCCGGTCATGGTGAACTGAGGTCCTGCAGTAGCAGGCAGACCTGCTATGAACTGCTCATCCACATCTCCGTGCATCAGCAGTTCCTGAAAGAACACCGCCGGTAGTGACAGCGCCATATCAAATCGAGCCATGAAGACCTTGGCCCCCATCCCCACTGACAGGATACCACTTTCGGTGTCCCACAGATCTCCATCAAGGATCTCCTCGAACGACTGGTTGAGCTCCTGCATATAGCCGGCTCTCACATCTGCGGTGATGAACTCGGCAAGACTCAGTCCCAGTTCAGCACAAGGTGCAGCGTTCTATGCTCTCTGCTGCCTGCCTGCTTCACATCAGCTGCCAGCAGCAGATTGATCAGATCATCGCTGTGGTCGACCTTCTTTCGGTTGGACTCATAGGCGATACCCACATTCAGGTGTTCTCCTATCCACTGACTTGCATCAGGGATCTCCTGTTCGGAGAATACCAGCGGGATCAGGTCCTGTACGGCAGCACCTGCGGTGAGAGATCCCATCGATACCATGACCCCTGCTCCCAGAGAGAAGGAGGTGTGTTTCTCAGCATCATCGAACAGCCGTCCATCGATCATCATCATGCCCATCTCATCGGGGTCATCGGTATTGAAGTATTCCTGAAACTCTGCGCAGGATGTTTCATAGTCTGCGAACTGCGGAGTATCCCTGGTGATCGTCCTGACCGAGGCATAGGTGGCACTCGCTCCTAATGAGAGATTACCCATCTGATGGGCAAGTGCCCCGGAGTAGGTGTTCCGACTTAACAGCGTAAGGCTCTCTGGGTCTGTGCTTCCGAGTGAACCGGCAGCTGAGAGGGCTTTCTGGTAGGAGAAACCGACATTCCGGTCGATGAACGAGGTGTCACTCTCGAAGGAGATGGAGTTGAAGTGGGATGCGATGATATCGAAGAGGGCGACAGTCCCTGCCCAGGACTGCATATCCTCATACTCATCTTCACTGATCTGTTCATCTCCATCGGTATCGAACCCAAGACCGATGAGCGCATCATCGAAGGTCGTGCTTCCTTCATCTATATAGTAGTCACTCTCATATGAATCATAATCATAGTGGTAGACATAGGAGTCCGGGACATGCTGGTTCCCATGGGGCCTGTAGTATCGCAGGTCGAACGGTGATGCCCCTCCGAGTGCAGCAACAGAGTCCTCCTCAAAGGTGAATGCGGAGAAGGTCGGGTGGAGGGAGAAGGTGCTTGCGAAGGTAGCGGTGCTGTCTCTCAGGAATCCCAGACCTGCGGGGTTTGCAACGATCGTGTTCGCATCATCGCCGATGGCGGTGAAGGCCCCGCCCATCGCCTGATACCGGGCATCAGCTGCACTCACGCTCATCGTGGCAAGGACCAGCAGTACAGCTCCTGTCAACCATGGTTTGTTTCTCATGTGCTTCCTCATTACTCATTTTTCACTTCTCATTATATAGTATCTTAACATGTCTATGTCCAGAAGATTACAGGTTTTACCCGAATTCCCGCACATATTCAGGCAGGATGGACAGTGATCGTTTCATGCAGGCCTGTCTCACTCTATATAGTCCGTAGCTGTTGATCTATATACAGAGTTCCCTGTCCGTGCGCAGAGCCGTACCCGATGTTTTTTCTTCAGGCTCACTATTCATGGTAGCCAGAGTGAGCAGGGACAGGGTAGAATGGAGATGATGAAAAAACGAATGATCCTGCTGTGTCTGCTGGCTGTGCTCCTCTCCGGTCTTTCGGCTGAGCCGCAGTTTCGTGTGCTCTATATCGATTCCTATCATCAGGGATATGAGTGGACTGACCGTATCACCGAGGGGATCACTGAGGTGCTCAACGAGGAACCCGCGGTCGAACTGTTCATAGAGCATCTCGATGCCAAACGGTTCTCATCTCAGCTGATCACTGAAGGATTCCTCAGCCTGCTCGAACGTAAGTATGTGGCAGCCCCGCCGGATGCGATCATGACCTCTGATGACAGTGCCTTCGAACTGCTGCGCTCGTACAGAGCGGTGCTCGGCTCCGAGATCCCGGTGGTCTTCATGGGGATCAATGACTTCGATGAAGCTATGGCAGCAGGTATCGATCACCTCTACGGTATCGTACAGGAAGATGGGTTGAAACACTCGCTGCTCTTTGCCGTATCGCAGCATCCTGAAACCAGCGAAATCATCCTCATCCATGACCGGAGTGCGACCGGTCTGAGTGACCGTTCTCATATAGAGCAGTTCATCAGTGAGCAGGGACTGCAGCAGCGGTATACGGTCACCTATCTCACCGATATGACGATCGATGAGCTCGCTGAAAAGATGAGCATGATACCAGAGGATGCCATCATCGTCCCGATGCACTTCGTGATCGATGCAGCCGGCACCTATATAGATACCGCTACCTACTTCTCAGCTGTAGAACGCTCAGAGGCCCCGATCTATTTGATCAACGATCTCGGGCTCGGTACCACCTCCGCTGTGGGCGGATATGTGAGAAGCGGCAGAGAGGACGGCAGACGGCTTGCCCGTCTCCTTCTGGAGGTACTTACGGGTAGTCCATCCCCTGCGCTGATCTATCGAAGCAGTTCCTATATATTCCATTACCCTGCCATGAAGGAACATGGGATCTCCGTCTCCGACCTGCCTGCCGGGAGTACGGTGATCAACGGCAGGGAAGGACTCGACCCGTCTGTGATCTGGGCCCTCTCAGCTCTGATGATCCTCTCTGCAGGGTCAGTACTGCTGACCCTGCTGGTCTATCGCTCGAAGCAGATCGAGAAAGAGCATACGGCGATGCTGCAGCAGTCTCTTGATATGTTCCCCCATCCGGTGGTCGCTGAACAGTACGGACCATCGAACCATATCTTCTTCGTCAATACCGCAGCCGGTGAGATCCTGCATGCTGATCCCCGGGATATCGTGGCCGGTGGGAGAAAAGCTCTCCATGATGCGGTACGCAGCACCTTCGGGGATCTGGGGTTCGATTCGCTCGATGCTCAGGTGATGGCTGCCGGTACCCCGATCGATTTCCCCGAACGGGTCTTCATTGACCCGTCAGATCAGAGGGAACGGCATTATCTTGTGCATAAAGCCCCGTTCCTCTGGAAGGGGCATGATGCGATCATGACCAGTGTCATCGAGATCACCGAACAGCATGAAGTGCAGAAACGCCTGCGCCAGGCTGAGAAGATGCAGGTGGTCGGGCAGCTCACAGGCGGGATCGCCCATGATTTCAACAATCAGATCATGGCGATCCTCGGCTATGCGCAGCTGCTTGAGGCTGAGACTCAGCAGGAGCCGCACAAGCGGTATATCAGCAGTATCATCCATGCGGCGGAGAGTTCAAGAGCACTGACAGCGAAGCTGCTGGCCTTCTCCCGTAAGGACAGTACCGACCGGAGTGCGATCGATATCACAGCTGTCGTCCACGATATGAAGGACCTTCTGATGCGGACCGTGGATAAGCGCATCGCTCTGATCGTCGATATCAGGGATGAGCAGCTGATGATCTATGGAGAACGTGTGCTGATCGAGAACAGCCTGATCAATCTCGGACTCAATGGAGCGGATGCCATCGGGGAGAACGGGAGTGTGACCTTCACGGTGAGACGTGAGCGGCTCGACGAGCAGACCGTGACCGAAGACGGGAGGACCCTCCCATCAGGCGAGTATGTGTCAATAGCGGTCACCGACACCGGCAGCGGGATGGATCCCCATATCCTGAAACAGATCTTCGAGCCGTTCTACACGACCAAGCAGGCGGGCATGGGAACCGGTATGGGCCTTGCCGCCGTCAAAAGGACGGTGATCAGCCATGAGGGCAGTATCATCGTGGATACGGCTCCGGGGGTTGGCACCACCTTCACGCTGCTCTTCCCCCGGTATACCGCTGTACCCGAAGAGCAGAAGCCTCAGAGGCTGTCGGATTCCGATGTGCAGGGACTGCCCAGCGATGGGAACCGCCGCCGGCTGCTCATCGTCGATGATGAACGGCTGCTGAGGTATCTGATGCGGAACATGCTCGAAGCTGCAGGCTATGTGGTAGATACCGCAGAGAACGGGACAGTCGCTGTAGAACGCTACCGGTCAGCTGTCCAGCCCTATGATCTGGTGCTGCTCGATATGATCATGCCGCTGAAGAACGGATTCGATACCTTCAAAGAACTGCAGGGGATCGATCCCGAGGTCAAGGTGATCATGGTCTCAGGCTATGCTGATATGCAGCAGGTGTCCATGCTCAAAGGACTGGGCATGAAAGAGTTCGTCGCCAAGCCGGTGAGTAACGAACTGCTGATCAGGACTGTCAATGAAGTCCTCTCCTGTACGTACGGAGGGTAGATCCATGCTGCGAGGCGTTTCAGGGATAGCTGCAGAACCGGCACAGGTCCCCGGGATCGAACGACTGCTCACGACTCACGGGAGTCTTGAGCGGTACCTGCAGTGTGACAGCTCCAGGGACCTCTATCCGCACATGAAGAACTACTTCGCCCTCTATGAATCTGATGAGCTGTGTGCTCTTGCGCTCCTGTCCGCCCCCGGGGAACAGGATGTGACAGTCACAGCCGTCACCCATCCTGGGATGCGCAGGAGGGGACTGTTCTCCAGGCTGTTGGCCGAGATCTCAGACTATGTTCTGCGCTTCGGCTACCACAGCCTGCTGCTGGTCTACCGCCCCGATCTCAGCCCGTCGTTCAAGCCTCAGGAGGCGTTCCCTGTTACCTATGCCTTCAGTGAATACCTTCTTGCCATGGATCTCTGTGATCAAGCACCAGCGACGGAACCGGGAACGGCAGTGACGGTCGTCCCGATAGGGGAAGAGGACTTCGAACGGACAGCGCGCATGACTGCCCGGATCTTTCAGGAAGGACTGCTGAGCTCTGCATCCATAGTACGTGCGACCTTGAGGTCTCCTGAGCGGGAATTCCTGATCGCCTCTCGTGATCAGGCCGGCGGGCTCTCGGTGCCCATAGGCATAGCGGCGATCTCGTATGAGAGACAGCCGTTCATCTACAGTTTCGGCATCCTGCCTGAATACCGGCAGCAGGGTTACGGGATGGGGATGTTCAGAGCGATCCTGCAGCGATTGAGCGGGGGATCTTATGAGCGTGTCAGTCTTGAGGTGAACAGCATGAACACTGCTGCTCTCAGGCTGTACCGGCACTCAGGGATGCAGATCATCAGTCAGAGTGATCATTACCGGCTGCAACAGCCTGAAAGGAGTGATAGATGTTCACAGCAGCATTGAGATATACGTGCAGAGCAGGATGTGTACAGCAGGCGGCATCGATCTGGGAGGAGATTGCAGGTCGCCCGGCAGCAGCACAGGATGGACTCATCCATATGCAGCTGCTGATGCAGGGACAGACCCTTCTGGCTCTGGGAGTCTGGGAGGATCAGCACTTCGCTCAGCAGTACATGCAGACCGGGGTCTTCTCCAGACTGATGGAGGGACTTGGGGGACTGCTGGAGAGCGATCCGGTACCCGAGAGCTGGGAGACCCTCTATATTTCCAGGTCCTGACAGATATCCTGCAAGCAGCCCCGCTTGCTTTTCACGACTGCAGAAATAGTGTAAAGTACACAGGTATCACATACTAATTCAAAGGGGCAATACACATGGATCATAGGCAAATTTCCAACGCTGTACGAATCCTGAGCATGGATGGCGTGCAGCAGGCGAACTCGGGACATCCCGGGGCACCGCTGGGCATGGCAGACATCGCTGAGGTCCTCTGGAGACGCACCATGCGTCATAATCCAAAGGATCCATCATGGGTGAACAGAGACCGATTCGTGCTCTCGAATGGACACGCATCGATGCTCATCTATTCTCTGCTTCATCTTACCGGTTACGACCTTCCTCTTGAGCAGCTCAAGAAATTCCGACAGCTGCACTCGAAGACCGCAGGACATCCTGAGTACAAGGTGACTCCGGGTGTCGAGACGACCACCGGACCACTCGGTCAGGGAATCGCCAATGCCGTCGGTATGGCTGCGGCTGAGAAGATCCTTGCTGCGACCTTCAACAAAGAGGGCTTCCCTCTGGTGGATCATCACACCTATGTGTTCTCCGGTGACGGATGTCTGATGGAAGGTATCTCTCATGAGGCAGCATCACTCGCAGGGGTGTGGAACCTCGGCAAACTGGTTCTCTTCTATGATGATAACGGCATATCGATCGATGGGGAAGTCGAAGGCTGGTTCGCCGACGATACCGCACAACGCTTTGCTTCCTACGGCTGGCAGGTCCTGGAAGCGGTGGACGGTCACGATGCACAGGCGATAGAGCGTGCGATCGAAGCCGCCCATGCTGATACCGAACATCCCACGATCATCTGCTGCAAGACACGCATCGGGTTTGGCTCACCAAACAAAGAGGGCAAGGAGACCTGCCACGGGGCACCCCTTGGAACAGATGAGATCACGCGTACCAGAAAGGCACTCGGATGGGAACACGAACAGACCTTCTTCGTCCCGCAGGAGATCTATCAGGCCTGGGACTGTACGGAGAAAGGTGCAGGACTGCAGAAGGATTGGGACACGATGTTCGCAGCGTATGCTGCCGCCTATCCGGAGGAAGCTGCTGAATTCACCAGAAGGATGACAAAGGGATTTCCCGCAGGATGGGAGAGGACCTTTGATGAGTATATCGCAGGACTGCAGGAGAAGGGTGTCAAAGTGGCTTCCAGAAAGGCATCTCAGATGGCGATCGAAGCACTCGGTCCGCTCTTCCCTGAACTGTTCGGAGGATCTGCTGATCTGGCACCCTCGAACCTGACCACCTGGAGCGGATCAAAAGCCTTGACAGGAGATGATGCTGCGGCCAACTATGCACACTACGGTGTACGTGAGTTCGGGATGACTGCCATCATGAATGGTCTGACCCTGCATGGAGGGTTCATCCCCTACAGCGGGACCTTCCTGATCTTCATGGAGTATGCCAGGAACGCTGTGCGAATGGCTTCCCTGATGGGACTCCGTGATATCCTCGTCTATACCCATGACTCCATCGGACTGGGGGAGGACGGACCGACCCATCAGCCGGTGGAACAGATCGCCTCACTGCGCATGACTCCCAACATGGAGAGCTGGAGACCGGCCGATGCCGTCGAGACTGCAGTGGCCTGGAAATCAGCGATCAAGCGACTGGACGGACCGACCGCTCTGATCCTCAGTCGACAGAATCTGAGCCCGCAGGAGCGAACCCCTGAACAGGTGGCAGCTATCGCACAGGGAGGGTATGTACTCTGGGAAAGCAGCCCCGATGCACAGATCATTCTGATCGCAACCGGATCAGAAGTGGAGATCGCCAAAGCGGCGGCAGAGACTCTGGTGAAGAACGGCAGCAGCGTGCGACTGGTATCGATGCCCTCTCCTGAGGTCTTCGAGAAGCAGAGTGCGGCATACCGTGAATCGGTACTCCCGGCACAGGTGACCAAACGAGTTGCTGTAGAGGCAGCCTTCGCTGATTACTGGTACAAGTATGTCGGTCTCGGGGGCAGGATCGTCGGTATGAGGACCTTCGGGGAATCAGCACCTGCTGATGAACTCTATAAGCTCTTCGGAATCACCGTTGAGGCGGTCGTGGAAGCCGCAGAGGCCCTGTAACAGCTCTCTGATCCAGGCACACATGGCAGTGATCACTGCCGTGTGTGCAGAGCTGAGGGTATGGAAACAGACTCCCAGGGCATATAGGTAGAGCAGAGGAGCCGTCCCGGTCACCGGGACGGCTCCTCTGCGTAGAGGGTCAAGGAGCTGATCCTGTCGAAATACGCTCCTCCGAGCCATAAGGGATTCTATCTCTCGTGCAGAGGCCTGAGGGCCATATCCCCATAGGCTATCCAGCCCCGTCTTCTCATGAACTCACTGATGATCAGGGTGATGAGTGCCGGCAGGATGAAGTGGAGCAGCAGCATGGGCAGCAGAGCCTCACTGCCCATCACCTCCCAGGTGGCGAACTGTCCGACCAGCCCGCTGGTCCCCATGCCCGCGCCGATCCTGTTGTTCTCCATCTTGAACAGGAGTGTCGAGAACGGTCCGAGGATCGCGGAGGCGATGATCGGCGGGATCCAGATCTTCGGGTTCCTGATGATGTTGGGTATCTGGATCATGGAGGTACCCAGTCCCTGACTCACCAGTCCCCCATACCGTTCTCACGGTAGCTCGCTGCAGCGAACCCGACCATCTGACAGGCACAGCCGACGGTCGATGCCCCGGCTGCGAGACCGCTGAGTCCAAGGGAGATCGCGATAGCGGCGCTGCTGATCGGGAGGGTCAGGATCATTCCCATGCTGACGGCAATGAGTATTCCCATGGGAAGCGGGTAGAGGGTGGTCAGATAGTTGATGAACGATCCGATACCGGCCATCATGGCAGCGACAGCCGGACCGACGAGCACGCCGGCCAACCCTCCGATGATGATCGTCGCTGCAGGGACCAGGATGATATCGACCTTGGTCCTGCCTGCCAGGAGTTTCACCACCTCGGCACCGACGAGCGCTGCGATCAGTGCTCCGACCGGTTCCCCGATGGTAAGGCTCATCGCGCCCGTCTCTGCGATGACTACCGTTCCCGCCCCGATGGCCCCGGTGATGATCGATGCGAACATACCAAGCGGTGAGGCATGTACGGCAAACGCGACCCCCGCCCCGATGGCCGGACCCATCATATACTGGGCGATCTGACCGAACTGCGCCAGTGCCTGCCAGCCGGTGAAGATCCCGATCTGCTTGAGGATCAGACCGATGATCAGCGATGCGAAGAGTCCCTGCGCCATGCCGTTGAGTACATCGATCGTATACTGTTTTGCGGTCATATGTCCTGTGCTCATAGTGCTCCCCCTGTGATCTCTCTATCATACAGAAATATGTCGTTTGCACAATGACACATAGCAGGAAAATCGAAGGAATACCGGCTCAACACGGCAGGAAGGATATCTGCACGGAGCTGTGAGACCCTGATCTCAGGCTGAGCATCAGGAAGTGCTTTCCCTTCCAGTACAGCAGGTCCGGTGATTATCTTCTGGCAATTCAACCTCACGGGCTCTATACTTGAGAGATCCGATACGGCAAAGGAGCAGAAGATGAGACTTGAGCTATTCTCAGAAGGGGCTGCAGGGGAAGTGACCGGATCACGGCATTTCCTGCAGATCGATGATACGATCCTGCAGATAGACTGCGGTGCGTTCCAGGGCAGACGAAAAGAGGCCGAGCAGAAGAACCGCGCTGCAGCTGAACAGGTGAGATCAGTGGCGGCGGTCATCCTCACCCATGCCCACTATGATCACTGCGGGATGCTGCCGCTGCTTCCCAAGCATGGGTTTGACGGTAATATCTACACCACAGCAGCATCACGGGACCTTGCTGCGCTGATCATGGCAGATAGTGCCAGGATCCAGGCCCGTGATATCCAGTTCCTCAGGAAAGATGCTGCCAGAGCGGGGAGGGAGTTCGAGGATGAACCCCTGTATGATGAACAGGATGTCCTGAAAGCACTCAATCAGATGGTGAGTATCTCGTACGAACGGCCGCTGCCGATCACCCCGAAGGTGGCTCTCTCCTTCTATGACGCCGGCCATATCCTGGGCTCTTCTCTTGCCGTCTTCGATATCACCGATGATACGGACACGAAGATCACTGTCGCATTCTCTGGGGATCTGGGAAGAAAGGATAAGTCGATCATACGTGACCCGGTGCAGATCCCTGATCCTGATTATCTGATCATGGAGAGTACCTATGGTGATCGGCTCCATCAGGATGCTCATGACGCCCTGGAGCTGCTTGCACAGGTTGTCTCTTCCACCGCAGCAAAAGGCGGGAAGGTCATCATCCCGGCCTTCGCCGTGGAACGGACACAGGAACTAATCTATATGCTCCATCTGCTGTCCGATACGAAGCGCATCCCCGATATCCCCATCTATGTCGACAGCCCCATGGCGGTGAACGCCACTTCGATCTTTCGGGTCCATCCTGAATGCTATGATCAGGAGACTCATGATGCGTTCATCCTGCATCACAAGAATCCCTTCGGGTTCAATAATCTCCACTATGCAGTGACCTCACAGGAGTCCAAAGCCATCAATGATGTCAGGGGGCCTGCAGTGATCATCTCCTCTGACGGTATGTGTGAAGCCGGACGGATACGGCATCACCTGATCAGGACCGTGGAACATCCTGAGAATACGATCCTCATCGTCGGCTATATGGCAGCCCATACGCTGGGAAGAAGGATCAAAGAACGGACACCGCAACTGCATATCTTCAACCGCATCTATGACCTGCGAGCCAGGGTGGAATCGATCGATGCGTTCAGCGCCCATGCTGATTACCGCGAGATCGATGAGTATGTGCGTGCTCTGGATCTCAATAAGCTGAAAGCTGTCTATCTGGTGCATGGAGAACAGCCGGCTCAGGAGCATCTGAGAGACGTGCTGCTCACGAGCGGGGTGAGAGAGGTGGAGATCGTCCGGTATGACCGGCGATATGCACTGCAGTAGGGCAGCCCGGTTCAGGAGCAGTCAACGTGACTGCTCCTGCTTAACGGTTAGTTAAAATTTGACAATCAGGCGAAATCGACGTATGGTGGACAGATGGTCAAACTTGATGAAATCGCCCGCATCATGGGTGTCTCCAAAGCTGCCGTCTCTCTTGCACTGAACTATAAACCCGGAGTGGGTAAGGAAAAAGCCGCTCAGATACGTGATGTGGCAGCGACGCTGGGGTATGTGCTTCCCCGGACACGGTCCCAGGGACAGCAGGATGAGAAGGTGATCAGCTGTGTGAGTATCGTGCGGAGAACCGATATCCTCAACACCTATGACTCCTCGTTCGTTTCCGGGTTCATCGACGGGATCTCACAGGGGCTCTCGCAGAGCGGGTATCGACTGGAGATCACGGTCTATCGTGATGTATCGATCGAACAGGTGATCACCTCGCTCCAGAAGAAAGCATCTGCAGGTTTTCTGGTGCTGGCGACGGAACTCGAAGAACAGGAGATCGCAAAGCTGTCATCGTTCACCGCCCCGATGGTCCTGCTTGATGCCTACAATGCCCATATCCCGCTTGATTCTGTCAGTATGAACAATGCCGGTGCCATGTACAAGGTCATCCAGTTCCTCACGTCCCTCGGTCACTGGAAGATCGGCTATATCCATGCAGATCATGGGAATGGGAATTTCTCTGCAAGACGAATGAGCTTCTTTCGGGCGGTGAAAGCGTTCGGCTGCAGTTATGAGCACACAGAGGATCATTTTCTGGTAGAACCGACGATCAAGGGTTCGTATCATCAGATGATGTCCTATCTAACAGCGGGGCGTACGGTCCCCAAGGCGCTGGTCTGCGGTAATGATGTGATCGCCATCGGCAGTATCATGGCTCTTCAGGAGTTCGGCTATGCGGTCCCCGATGATGTATCGGTGATCGGGTTCGATAATCTTCCCGGGTCCGAGATCTGCGCACCTCCTCTGACCAGTATGTGCATCTCCCCGAGACATATGGGATACCGGGCAGCCCTCAGGCTGCTTCAGCGGCTTTCCGGGGACAACAGCTCGTTCGAGAAGATCCTGATCGACGGGCATGTCATCCAGCGGGACAGTGTCAGACCTGCAGAATGATCGGTGATGGACCGAAACGGTGTTTTTACCCCTGAAGGACTGATTCTTCCCCCGATGAAACCGTACAGCGGTAGCAGGACCATCGACTTTCCGGTACTATACACCTGATACCAATCCAGGGAGCAGCAGATGATAACAGTAGCAGCGTTCAATGGGAGCCCGAGAGCCGACGGCAATACGGCTGCCATGATCAGGACCGTCTTCTCGGTGCTTGAGCAGCAGGAAGATATCGTATGTGAGATGATCCATATCGGGGGACGACCCGTATACGGCTGTAGAGCCTGCGGAGCATGCAGAAGACTTCAGGATCGCAGATGCGTCATCGATGATGAGATGAACAGCCATATCGCGAAGATGATCGAGGCGGATGTGGTCCTCATAGGATCTCCAACCTATTATGCCACACTGACACCGGAGACCAAAGCCCTCATGGACCGGGCGGGAACCGTCACCAGATCCTGCGGCGGCCTGTTGCGTCGAAAGATCGGTGCAGCGATCTCCCCGGCCCGCCGGGCAGGATCGATCAATACCTTCAGTTCGATCAACAATTTCTTTCTGATCAACGAGATGATCGTGCCGGGATCTTCGTACTGGAACATGTCAGTCTCACGGGATCTCGGAGATTTCGCCCAGGACTCCGAAGGGGCGAAGACCATGGAGACCCTCGGCAGGCAGATCGCGTGGCTTGCAGGGAAGCTGCAGTAAGGTCATGGTCCAACAGCTGATCGAGTTCAGTACACCTACGGCGACCCCTGCTGAGATCCGGTACATCACAGAGCTGCTGGAACGGGGGGCGGTGCATACCCCCGGTCATCACTACCGGCAGTGTGTCTCTCAGATCAAGGAGCTGTCGGAGATGCAGCGGTCTTTCTGACTGCATCAGGTTCTCAGGCTCTGGAGTTCGCAGCACTCGTGAGCGGGGTGGCCCCCGGTGATGAAGTCATCATGAGTTCCTATACCTACTACTCGAGTGCCAATGCGTTCCTCCTTCGGGGTGCGAAGATCGTCTGTATCGATATCGATCCAACCGATATGACCATGAACGCTGATCTGCTTGTCTCGGCGATCACGCCAAGGACCAGGGCCGTGGTCGCGGTCCACTACGGAGGGGTCTCCTCTGACCTGGATACCCTGCAGCAGATCTGCAGCGATCATCATCTGCTGCTGATCGAAGATGCAGCGCAGAGCATGTATGCCTGCTATGACGGCAGAGCTCTCGGGTCCATTGGTGCCATGGGCTGTTTCAGTTTCCATGCGACCAAGAACATCACCTCCGGCGGGGAGGGCGGGGCACTGCTGATCAACGACCCCCTGCTGATCCCGCGGGCCCGGGAGATCGCCCAGCACGGTACCGATCGTGAGGCGTTTCTGGAGGGACAGCTTCCCTCCTACACCTGGAGGCGCCCGGGGTCTTCCTATATGATGAGTGAACTCAATGCTGCCTGTCTGCAGGCTCAGCTGGAATCGATCGAATCGATCCAGCAGCGTCGCAGGACCTTCTGGGATCACTATCGTACGGCCCTGCAGCCGCTTGTCGATCGGGGCAACATCGGCTGGCAGCGCATCCCGGCGGCCAACGACCATAACAGCCACCTCTTCTATATCACCTGCAGGGATGCAGCAGAGCGTGCCGGACTGATCAGCCGGTGTGCTGCACAGGGCATTCAGACTGCTACGCACTATGTTCCCCTGCATACCACCCCCTACGGCAGAACAGTCATCTCCTTCCGGGGCGAAGACCGGTATACCACGATGATGAGTCAGCGGCTCCTGCGACTACCGCTCCACGACCGGCTCACCGAAGGACAGCTCGCGCATACTATCGGGGTCATCTTCGATTTCTATGGAGGAGTTCATGTCTGATCCTCACACATCTGTGAGCGTGGTGGTCCCGGTCTATTGTGCCCGGAAGCATCTCAAAGCGTTTCATGAACGGCTGCATGCGGTACTCGAGCAGATGGCCATGCGCTATGAGATCATCTATGTGGATGATCACAGTACCGATGAGAGCTTCGCTCTGCTCGAAGAGATCTCAGCGACCTGCCCGCAGGTGATCGCAGTACGTCTCGGTTCGAATGTCGGTCAGCAGCATGCCACCTTCTGCGGGCTGACCTATGCACGGTACAGCTATGTGATCACGATCGATGATGATGGGCAGTATCCTCCCGAAGAGATACCCCGACTCGTCGAGCTGATCCGCTCCGAGGACCTTGACTGTGTCTATGCGATCCCGAAAGCACGCAGCACCTCTGTATACAGGAATCTGGGCACACGGCTCACGGACTGTACGATGTACCTGCTCACGAGGAAGCCGGGAGACATCCAGGTCAGCAGTTTCCGGATCATGAGACGTCATCTGGTTGATCTGATCACTGAGACCTCTGCACAGAGTATCTACCTGTCGGTAGAGATCCTCTCGAGGACCCATCGGGTGGGAAACTGCAGCATCGAGAGTATCTCTGATGGACAGCGTACCCGCTATACTTTCGCGATGCTCTTGAAGGTATTCCTCAAGCTGGTCATTGGGAACAGACCATGGTGCAGACGTGTACAGAGCACCCCTCGCTTCATCGTCGAGAGGGAACTGATCCATACTGTCTCAGGAGGTATCCGATGATCATGCAGGTACTTGGTGGAGGCAGTGCCCAGTTGGGGATCATCAGGCGTCTCAAGGAACTCGGGCATACGGTCGTGGTCTCTGACTATCTGCCGGATGCTCCCGGGAAACGTCTTGCCGATCACTGTGATGGTGCCAGTACGTTCGACCTCGAAGCTACCCTGCGGTGTGCCCTACGATATGCAGTAGAGGGGATACTCACTATCGGTACAGATCAGCCGGTATACACCGCTGCAGTGACTGCCCGGGAGCTCGGACTGCCGTACTTCCTCACCCCTGAGCAGGCTCTGTCGGTCACCCACAAACGGCACATGAAAGAGCTGTTCCTGCGGCACGGGATCCCCACCGTTCGCTGGGTCTGTGTCTCACAGGAGTTCAGTGATACTGATCTTGATCATCTGAGACCCCCCTATGTGATGAAACCACTTGACAGTCAGGGACAGCGGGGGATCTTCAAACTTGATACGATAGCTCAGCTGCGAGGGCATCTACTGGAGACCTTGAGTTTCTCCCGGGATGATCAGGTGCTCATAGAGGAGTACTATCCTCATGATGAACTCACACTCAGCGGCTGGGTCCATGACCGAAAGCTCACCGTACTCACGATCACCGATCGCATCACCCGTGACACCCCTCCCTCCATCGGGGTCTGCTTCGCTCATCGCTATCCTTCACGCTATGCCCATGAGAGCGAGCAGATCACGGCAATCGCCGAAGAGGTGGTATCTGCGATCGGGATGCGGGAGGGGCCGCTCTATCTGCAGCTGCTCAAGGGGGCTCAGGGGTATCTGGTCAACGAGACAGCCTGCAGGATCGGCGGGGCATATGAGGAGTATACGATCCCGGCGGTGACGGACGTACCCATCCTGGATCTGCAGATCGAACTTGCCGCAGGGGGGGATCCCGATCCCCGGAAATGGTTCGATCAGGACAGCCCAGCCTCAGCGGCTGTGCTGGTACTGCTGTTCTTCATCAGAGAAGGGACCGTGGGAACGGTCGGGGATCCCAACGAACTGCTGAGCCTGCCCGGGGTCCTCTCAGGTGCCTACCATGTGCGGGAGGGACAGCAGTCGACATCGATCGGTAATGCCTCCCAGCGGGCAGGCTATGTGGTGCTTGCAGCGAAGGATGTACAAGCCCTGCAGCAGCTGCTGCAGCAGGTCCTCAGCTGTCTCACCGTCCTCGATCACGAAGGCCGTGATATGATACTGCCGTATAAGGAATCGTTATAGATGAACAGATTGAAGTATATGACCAAGGTGCTGCTGCTGATCATGGTGTCACTCATGCTGATGATCGGATGTACCAGGGACACCGAAGGTCGGTGACCATTGCCGATCAGTATGGGCTGGCCTATGCTCCGCTGCAGATCGCGAAGCTGCAGCAGCTGATCGAGAAGCGCGTTCCTGATGCTCAGGTGAACTGGGTGCAGATGGCCAATACAGCCGCCATACGTGAAGCGATGGTCTCAGGACGCGTGGATGTAGGATTCGGTGCGATCCCGCCGTTCCTCATCGGCTGGGATCACGGGATGGACTGGAAGATCGCGACCGGACTCTCACGGTCGCCGCTCGGGCTGGTGACCCTGGATCCCGAGCTGCAGAGCCTGAGGGACTTCTCTGCGGAAGACCGGATCGCCCTCCCGCAGCCGGGAAGCATCCAGCATATGCTCCTTTCGATGGCTGCTGAGGAGCAGCTCGGCAGTGCCGATGCCCTTGACACCCGGATCATCACCCTCAGCCATCCTGACGGGGTCAGTGCACTGCTCTCGGGAAGCATCCAGGCCCATTTCACCTCTCCTCCCTACCTGTTCACCGAGCTGGAACAGCCCGGTGCTCATATGCTGGTATCAGGTACAGAAGCCTTCGGTGAGCCCTTCTCCTTCATCGTAGGATATGCATCCCGTGCCTGCTATGACTCGAAGCAGAAGCTCTACCGGGCCTGCATCGAAGCGGTACAGGAGGCTGTCACGTTCATCGAGGAACACCCCGGAGAAGCTGCACAGCTGCTTTCGCAGGTCTATGAGATGGATCAGGAGCTGATCCTGAAGTATCTCACCGCTGAAGGGATGGTCTATGATACCCAGGTGCTGGGGATCAGGAAGTTCTCAGAGTTCATGCACAGCAGAGGCTACATCGAAGAGGAACCACGATCGTTGGAGGAGCTGTTTTGGGATTAGATCGAAGAAGACGTATGTCCATCATCATCACCAGGGCCGGATGGATCCTCAGTACCCTACTGGTGTGGCAGCTCATCGTCAGTACCCGGAAGGTATCACCGCTGATCCTCCCGTCCCTTCAAGCCATCGGAAGTTCCTTCTGGAGTTCTCTGATCACCGGGGACCTCGTTCGGTATGCTGGGGTGTCGATCTCCCTGGTCCTTGCAGGAGGATTGATCGGTACGCTGCTCGCAGCAGTGCTGGCAGTGGCTGCCTATCAGTCGAAGTTCCTCGCCGGCGGGATCGACACCCTCACCGCCGTTGCCCACCCCCTGCCCGGGATCGCCCTGCTGCCGCTGGTGATCCTCTGGTCCGGGACCGGGATCACCTCGGTGCTGGTCATCATCGTGCATTCGGTCATCTGGCCGATGACCATAAACCTGCGTTCGGGATTCTCCTCGGTGCATCAGCGCTATATCGATGTGGGAAGGAACTACGGATTCAGCAGGCTGGGGATCATGCTGCACATCATGATCCCTGCCTCCTGGTCCTATATGCTTGCGGGGTTGAGGATCGCCTGGGCGAGATCCTGGAGGGCAGTGATCAGTGCTGAGATGATCTTCGGGGTCATGGGCGCGAGCGGGGGACTCGGCTGGTACATCTTCCAGCGACGGGTCTTCATGGATACCTCAGGCATGTATGCTGGCATCGCCGTACTGATCATGATCGGACTGGTGATCGAAGATCATCTGTTTCGACTGCTCGAACACAAGACGATCTCCAGATGGGGAGGACGGCAGTGAGTGATACACTGGTTTCCATGAAGGGCCTTGATTTCAGCTACCGTACGCCCGATGGATCGATCAGGGTACTCGATCAGGTGGACCTGAACGTCGAACGGGGGGAGTTCACCTGCATCCTGGGACGATCTGGCTGCGGTAAGAGCACCCTGCTGCGGATCCTTGCAGGCTTTGAACAGCACAGCGGGGATCCCTGTTGATTGATGGTACACCGCTCACAGCCCCGAGCATGGAACGGATCATGATCTTTCAGGAGTTCGATCAGCTGCTTCCCTGGAAGAGCGTTCGGGAGAATCTGCTCTTCCCGCTGAGAAAGCGGTTCCCCGATGAGTCGGCAGCTCAGCTTCACGAACGCTCTGAGCAGGCACTGGCACTGACAGGGCTCTCGCAGGCTGCAGAGCTCTATCCCCGTCAGCTCTCCGGAGGTATGAAGCAGCGTGCTGCGCTTGCCCGGGCTCTTGCCCTGGAGCCCAAGCTGCTGCTGATGGATGAACCCTTTGCCAGTCTTGATCTGAAGACCCGTGATTCGCTTCAGCAGTTGCTGCTGCGCCTGTGGCGTGAAAGCGCAGCGACCATGCTGTTCGTCACCCATGATATCCAGGAGGCTATCCTGCTTTCAGACAGACTGTACATCATGGATGAGCGTGAGCAGGGGAGGCTGACCTGCTATGAGAATCCCCTCAGACGTCCGAGATCTCACTCCATGGAAGGGTTCAAGAGTTTCGCGCTGCGTATAGCACGGGCCTTCGATTAGGGGTCTGCGATGATCCGGTAGATGGAGAACTTCCAAGGGCGGTCCTGCTGGTAGCGGACGATCCTCATGGCATAGACTGCACTGGTGCCGGTATAGAGCAGTTCGAAGCGATCGTTCAGTACCTGCTGCAGTCCCGGATGGACCTGTGCCATGTTCCCATAGATGCCGTTCCACACCGGCCTGTTGGCATGGATCCAGTCAAGCTCCTCAGGATAGATCACATACTCGATCCCCCGTTCAGCGATGTACTGTTCTGCCGATATACCCTGCTCTGCTGCCGGGGCGAGGTTTCGCCAGTCATACAGATGACCTGCTGTGAACAGGTACTCGGTATTGAGATTAGCCAGAACCACCGCATCTTCGGGGATGATCCGTGTGATCTGTCCGGTGTAGTCCTCATATGAGCTCTGATCGATCTCATCGCTGATCTGATCGGCAGAGAGCACCGCTGCAGCTGCTGAGGCGATCAGGATCAGCAGTACAACAGCTGGTGCCCTTCTGTGCAGCAGATGACCGATCGTCAGCACCGTCAGCGCATAGACCGCGGGGAAGAAGAGCACGACCGAGGGCTGACCATATCTGCCGATCAGGATGAATACCACCTGCATGAGCGCAAGGGCTGCAAGCAGAGGCAGGGCCTTATGGCGAAAGGGTCTGCTGTACCGGGCAGAGACCAGAGCGGTAATGATCGAACAGCAGAACAGCACCAGCTGCGGTGTGATGAAGGGGGTATGATAGGTACCGCTGACACGATAGATGAGCTTCTGGAAGAACTGTGGATACCTCGTGATCTTCGTCAGCAGGTTCTCAGAGACCCCAAGCGTCTGGCCGTAGGCAGCATAGTCGGTGAAGAACGACAGGTTCATCAGCAGGCTGATACCCAGGAACAGTGCCATGACTGTACCCAGGCCTGCAGCATACCTGATCGTATGCTGTACACTCCGGTGATGCTGCAGATCACTGAGCAGATAGATGGAGAGTCCTGCTGCGCCTATGATGACACCATTGGGATGCATCCCGAAGGCCAACCCTGCGATCACCCCGGTGATCACCGGGAACACCGGTGATCTCTCATGCGTGTGGAAATCGATACTGCGAAGGAGCACGGTGATCAGCAGGAATACGAGGATGATCTCCTGCCGTGCCATATGCGCTGCATAGATGAACTGGATGTCGCAGGAGAGCCAGATCATGCCAGCAGCAGCTGCCGCTCGCGGAAGCTGCAGGGTCCGCAGGAGCCGATAGAACTGGATGAGGCCCAGCATACCGAAACACAGGGAGAGCATCCTCACAGATCTGATGGAATAGCCGAAGAGGGTGATCCAGCCGGACTGCAGCAGATGAAAGAGCAGCTTGATCGCATGGGGAGACCGGGGATAGGTATCGAAGAAGGGCTCGGTCACATCAAGTCGGCCGGTGGTGAGCATCCATCGCGATAAGCCGCTCAACCATGGCTCATCGGAGTGGACGAAGGGAAAGAGGGTGAGGATGCGAATCTGGAGTATCGCCCACAGACAAAGATAGATAGTGAGTCCTGCAGTGATGAAGAGCGAACGTCTGTAGGCAGGTGATGGTATCATAGCTCATTGTACTCCAGGTCTGCAGAAAAAGGAATGCCCGGCTTCACGCCGGGCATAATAGGTAACTGCTGACTGTTGGCAGTTCAGCAGGTCGGAGCTAGAGTACTACGTCAAAGCCTTCGATGGCCCAGCCGTTGCCGCCGGTACCGGCTGTTCCCATACCGCTCTTGATCGAAGCGGCATCGTAGCCGAGGAGTTTCAGGATGGCGACAGTCTGTCCTGCAGTCTGTCCGCTGTAGCAGTAGACGAGGATCTGCTTGTCTTTCGGCAGCGTGTCGAACTGTGTCTGCATGCCTTTTGCCCAGGGGATATTGATCGCCCCTGCGATATGGCCTGCATCATAGTCTTTGGTCTGTCTGATCGACAGGATCACCAGATCTCCGCCTTCTGAGGCGTCCATCATGGCTTTTGCAGCAGTTGATGAGATGATATTGTTCTTGGTATCGGGATCCTCTGCGAGGGTGTTGAAGTAGTTCACCACTGCAGCCTCGATAGCTGGATCGACTTTGGTATTGATCGCATCGAAGAAGTTGGGGTGGTCTCGATGACCTCCTCGTATCCCTCAACCTTCGAGATCCGAGACTGAAGCCGTATCGTACCGATTTCACATCGAAGCCTGCGACGTTCAGCAGGGCTGTGGTCTGTCCTGCAGTCTGTCCGCTGTAGCAGTAGAGGTAGATCGTCTTGTCATCGGGGAGTTTGCTCATGTTCTCAGCGACAGCAGGTCCCCAGGGTGCATTCACCGCACCGATGACATGCCCTTTCTCATAATCTGCTGCACTCCTGATATCGAGTACCATGAAATCACCGCCGGCTTTCACCTTCTCGATGAATGCATCCTGAGCGATCATGTTGTTATCTTCAGCCTTGTCGGCGAAGTAGGCAAGAGCCGCCTGTTCGACCGGGTCGACCTGGACGACTTCTGCGGCCTTCTCGACGACGACTTCTGCCGCCTTCTCTACGACCGGTGCAGCTTCCTGTTCCCCTGCGCAGCTCATCACGCCAAATGAGAGTAAGAGGGTGAGTAGGATCAGTGAAATGATTCTGGATCTGTTCATCTATATTCTCCTTACATGTGTATGGAATATCAGGAATTATCCTGCATATTCGATCGTACTGGCAATGCTTCGGGCATCTGGATCGGTCTGTTCGCATCCTTGATCCATTCTACCCATGCCCCGTCATAGAGCTTGAGGTTCCGGTACCCGGCATTGTAGAGGGCGAGAAAAGTCTGTGCACCCCTGATTGAGGTCTTGCAGTACATGATGGCGGTGTCCTCCGGGGTGATACCAGCCTCCTTGTACCTGATCTGGATGTCCTGGATCTTGCGGTAGGTCCCGTCCCCATAGTTGTTACCGGTGTAGTTCAGATGGATGGAAGTGGGGATGGTCCCTGCTTCGAACTCTTCAGTGGTCCTCGTATCGATGAAGCATACCCCGTCTGCAGGGTCGTTCACCTGAGAGAGTACCTCATCGACCGTCGCGATCAGACTGGTGTCCTTCGCTGAAGCCTTGAAGACTGCCGGGGTGACTGCCGGGACCGCCGTGGTCACGGTCAACCCTGCGGATGTGAGTGCTTTCAGCCCGCCGCTCACCACCTTGACCTGGTCATGCCCATAGACGAGCATGGTCCACCATAATCTGGCTGCATCCATGTTGTTATTATCATCGTAGATCAGAACAGCTGAATCGTTGCTGATGCCTCTGCTGCTGAAGACTGCTTCGATGACAGCCTGATCAGCAAGTACATTGACCACCGGGTCACTCTTCACGATATCTGCCCGTGCGATGTTGACCGCACCGGTTATATGTTCTTTTTCGTATGCCGAACTGCTCTGTGCATCCACAAGGACCACATCTCCGGATGCGATGAGCTTCGCAGCCTCTTTCGCATCGACGATGATCGTCCCAGTCTCTGCATAGTTACCGCTGCAGCCTGCTGCGGTAAGCAGCAGGATCATCAGTGCAGCAGCTATAAGGTTATTCCTGATTCTCATGAAATCTCCTTTTGTTCCGTATTCCTGAGTGTTATAGGTATGCTTCAAGAACATCCTGAGTGAACTCATCAGTCAGTACTGATATGATCTCACCGTTCTTGACCACTGCTACGCTCGGGAATGTGGTGATTCCCATTCGATCAGACAATCCTTTGGACTTGTAGACGTCGACTTTACAGAAGCTGATCTTTCCAGCACTCTCGTTCTCGATGGCCTCTATCTGCTGCAGTTTGTTCTGGCAGTTCGGACAGGAAGCATCGTAGACATAGACGAAGTGATCCTTTGCCAGGATCTGGCTGTTGTACTGTGCGGTCTCAGCGATATAGCGTTCAGCAGCATATCCGGCGACAGCACCGTCACCTACAGCGGTAGCGACCTGCTTGAGGAATTTCTCGGTGACATCACCGCAGGCGAAGACGCCTTCGATATTGGTCTCCATCTTCTCATTGACCAGGACATAGCCCCGTTCGGTCATATCCAGGATCTCCTTGAAGATCTCGGTATTGGGGATATACCCGATGAACTCGAAGCAGGTATCGACTTTGACCGGTACTTCACTGCCGTTTCTCAAGTCAGTGAGTACGACGGTGTGCAGATGTTCTTCGGTACCTTCGAATCGTTTTGCCACGGTATTCCAGATGAACTCCATCTTGGGGTTCTCAAGTGCTTCGGCCTTCGCGATCTCATTACAGTCCATCTTGCCGTGATCATGCATGACTGAGACGTAGACTTTGTCAGCGAACCTGGTCAGGAAGGTACCTTCTTCGATCGCGGCATCACCGCTTCCGATGACCAGTACCTCTTTGCCGGTGTTGGCAGCGGCATCACAGGTGGCGCAGAAGGAGATACCTTTATCGAACAGGTATTTCTCCTCGTTCTCTGCACGGGTGATACGGGGTCTTCCGCCTGATGCGACGATGACGGTCTTAGCCTTATAGGTGGTCCTGAAGGTCTCGACGGTCTTGACCGGGCCGTTCAGATCAACGGATTTTACATCGGTCCCCTTGAACTTGACGCCGAACTTCTTTGCCTGTTTCTGGAACAGTTCCATCAGTCCCAGTCCGGTCGAACCTTCCGGGAAACCGGGGTAGTTCTCGATCTCGTTGGTATAGGTCGCCAGTCCGCCGACCAGTGATTTCTCGATGATGATCGTCTTCAATCGTGCACGACCGCTATAGATCCCTGCAGTGAGTCCGGCAGCACCGCCGCCGATGATCACTACATCATATTCTTCAACTTTCTTTTCTCTTGCCATGATTGCTACTCCTGATTACATAAAGAATTTGACTAACAGTTTACTTCCGACGTATGCTCCGGCGAACAGGAAGATGCCGAACACCCATCCTGAGAGTGACAGCGATGAGATACCGCTGTAGAGTGCTCCGATGTTACAGCCGAATCCGATTCGGGCACCGTATCCCATCAGCAGCCCGCCGAGTACGGCAGCGACGACCTGTCTGACCGTCTTGAGCTTCTTGATCTTGAACTGACAGGCGGCAAGGGAAGCGAAGAGGGCACCGATGATGATCCCCAGATTCTGCATCGTCCCGCCATGCTGCAGGAACCCTGCATCGAGGGTCCTCTGAGCACCTTCGGAAGAGAAGTAGTACCACGTGTCAACATTCCCGCCGACGAGTTCGAAGATCCATGCTCCCCAGTATGCCAGTGTACCAGATACGCCCCAGGGGTTCCCGGTGGTGGCAAAGGTGATGATCTGAAATGCAGAGAGCAGGACGGCACCGGTCACATACGGCCAGGCATCTTTGAACCATGATTTATAGAATTCGTTCTTTCTTATATCCATTACGAATCGACTCCTGCGTGTTCTTATTTCATCTTCTCGATGACGACTTCCCATTCTCCATCGTCAACTTCATCAAGCTCCACGTTGTGACCCTCTTTACGGGCCCATTCAGGAACGTTCTTCATCGCACAGCTGTGATCGATCTGAACGATGAGGATATCGCCGATCGCCATCTTCTCGAGGGCCTTCTCTGCTTTGATCAGTGGTACCGGGCAAGCCTCGCCCATGCAATCGAGTTCTACTTCTGCCATTGTGTATCTCCTTCAGGTCATGATGTATCTGTGTTATTGGTGCGGATCGTAACAGATCCGTTCTTATTTCATCTTCTCTATGACGACTTCCCATTCTCCATCGTCAACTTCATCGAGTTCCACGTTGTGGCCCTCTTTACGAGCCATTCAGGGACGTTCTTCATCGCACAGCTGTGATCGATCTGAACGATGAGGATATCGCCGATAGCCATCTTCTCGAGGGCTTTCTCTGCTTTGATCAGTGGTACCGGGCAAGCTTCGCCCATGCAATCGAGTTCTACTTCTGCCATATCATATGCTCCTTGTTGTGTGTGTTGGTCATGCTTCTTTCTTTCGATCTTCCCACTTCTTTGCGGCAACAAAGAAACAGGCGATGATCAGCATCTGTACGATGATAGCCCCGATCCAGCCGAAGACATCCGGCAGGAACACGGCTTTCCCTTCCAGGACGAAGTGCAGTTTCCACCAGCCGAAATCATGTGCACCCCACAGTGATCCGATGATGAAGAACACCAGGGAAAGGACCTGCATGAGGAATCCCTCTCCGACTCGCATCAATGTACCTGAAGCACAGCCTCCGGCGATCACCATGCCGATACCGAACATGAAGGCTCCGATGGCAGTCGCAAGACTGATCGGGACCACATAGCTCTGACCGGGGATCGGTTGACCGTTCAGGTGTGCACCGTATTTGATGGCCCAGAAACCCAGCGAGGTGAGGGCGAATGCGATCAGCACGGCTCGGGTCACCGAGGTGCTTCCTGTGAGTGATGGGTCTCTCATCGATGCAGTGAAACAGAATCGTGATCTCTGCAGAATGAAACCAAAAGCAGTACCTGTGATCCAGAAGACCGCAAGGACAGCTGATGTTCTTGAGAGCAAGATACCGACCACTGCGACAGCTGCCAGGAGTAGCGCAGTCTGAGGCAACTGGTTCTTCTTTTTCTTCTTAGCTCTTGTGCGGGAACTACGCTGTATGGTAGCACCTTCAGCTTGACTGTCTCTCATCTAGTCCAAACCTCCATTTCCTTTTGATAATAATTGTCATTATCAATCAATAACTTGCAGGTAGTATAGTATAAAGATATAAGAATATCAATTAAAAATGATAATCATTATTAAAAAAGCATAAGATAATAAGTAAGTTATTTCCAATTTATAATTTAATGTGAATGAAGGGATAATAAAAAAAATTACTTATGTGACTGCTATATGAAAAAACTTACAGGGCATATGAAGTGAATCACATCATAAAGCGAGTTTTTGCTCTGTAATAATTGCATACACAGTAAATGTTTGCGAAATCGATGAAACCAATGGTAGAATGGTATGTGCACGCATATGAGTGACTGATTGATTGATCGATCGATCGATCGAGAGTGTGCATCACCACAGGAGGAATGATATGAAAAGAGCAGCTGCATTGCTTGTCATACTGTGTCTTGCCGGCTTTACTGCAAGCGGCATCGGTACCGAGAGTGTATACGATCTGGTCGTCCCCCAGAGTTACAGTACCCTGTCTGTCAGCGGAGCGCTGGGCTCTCTGGGCAACAGCTCCCTGGGCAACAATGTCCTGGAGATCGATCTGTCTGGCGGGACGACTTCGTTCTCCATCGGCGGGACCGGCAGGTACTATTATATGCATCAGGATGATGATACCTTCTTCGAGGTGTATCCGGGAGCCATCGTCACGGCAAATACCACCAGTGCCGGTATCTTCCTGTTCACCAATGATCCGGTGAGTTTCAAGAGCTATACCCTCGATCTGGAAGGGTATCCCGGGTTCATCGCTGCCGGAGGCGACGGCACCCTGAATCTCAGGACCACCGGGATCACGACCGAGATCAGACCCTATATCGGTGTCGGTGTCGGGCGTGAGTACTCGATCGATACCATCCTCACCGCGGAAGTGATGATGAAGCACCTGGGCGTGGAACCGACAGAGGAGCGGGTGCGAGCGGCAGCTGAGGTGATGTACACCAGCGCGAAGATCTTCAGTCAGTATACGGATGATCGAAGAGAGAATGCCATCGAGTACTACACGCAGCTGGCAGCGGCGATGGGGATCCCCGATCGTGTCCTGGATGTCATCTTCATCACCTCATCGCAGATATATGACTATGAGGTGGCCCGGTATACAGGATTCACCAAAGGCTGGGAGGCCATGGTGAGTCTGAACCCAACCTTCAGTTACTTCACCACCGCTTCGTTCTCAGGTACCATCGATATCGGGGCTTCCTACGGAGACTTCTTCCTTGATCAGATGCTCTATGCGAAAGCCTGGGCTACCGGCTCTGTCGGGTTCAACAGTGGATTGACCTATGGGCTGAGTGCTGACCTCCAGGCGGTCTATCTGCCGGAAGACTATCGCTGGTGGGCTGAAGGGCATCTGGAACTCGGGGTATCGAACAGCTCGAGCTTCAGCGCCGATGTCCTGGGTGAGGGCCACTACCTGCTGAACCCCAATTTCGACATCCATGCAGGAGCTCAGATCGGCACCAGCGGTCTGAAGATCTTTGCAGGCGGCTTCTACCGGATCTGGTGATCGGTCACAGTAGCAGCACAGAAGAGGGCCCCTGTCTCAGGGGCCCTCTTCATGGGTAGTGTCGTTACATCAGGCTCACTTCATAAGGATCGCTGAGAGCTCCTCATCGGTGATGAACTGGGCACTGTAGGTGATCCCGTATCGTGAGAGTCCTCTGGTGAAGGACCTCATATGGTTCTCAGATCCCCGAAGCAGGCTTGCATAGGTCATGAGGATGAGCTCGTTCTCGGTCTCGTCCATCAGTTCCTGCAGATCCTTGATGTCCAGATCTTCGATCATGGCTCCCACGCTGTAGGCCTCTGCGGCTGAGATACTCCCTGTTTCGACGAGCTCATCATAGAGTGACTGCAGATGGGCATCGGTGAAGACCCCGGGGTATCATCAGTGATAGGGTCGGGGATTCCGTAGGTGGCTAGTACCCGTCCCACTGCATCCATGTGGGTCTGCTCACTTCCTGCGATATTGCTGAACGCCCGCAGGTCCCAGATGTCAGCCAGGGCATCGTAGACATCCCGTGCCAGTTTCTCTTCTTCTCTCATCAGCAGCAGCCCTTCGACTTCTGCTGCACTCAGCCCGTCATATACCGACAGGTCCTCAGTGGAACTCTCGGTCTCGGTGATCTCTTCGGTGTACTCGGTCGTTCCCTGCGCAGCGATCGAGAAGATCATAAGCAGCAGCAAGGCGGTCATAGCGGTTATTCGTTTCATGGTATTCCTCCGTAGTTCGTTTTGTCTGTTTGGTAACTATACCATACTGAGCGGTGGTTAAGAATCGGCTGTCTTTACGGTTGAGATTCCTTAATCCTGTATAGGGTACGATATGGATCGGTGCTTGTAAACAGCCATTGTGTCGTTGCATGCATAATGGTTGTATGGTATGATCCACGTATATCGCTATCTGTGGAGCAGCACATGAAGATGAACACCTATATTCTCGAAGCCCTGGAAGAGGAGGCTGCCTCTTCGGTGATCGATCAGATCCATCTTGGTCTGGGCTATACTGCCGTGACTCTCAGCGACGGCCGCTGCGGGCTGTGCAGTACCTGGATCGAGAAGAAGGGTAGCTGTACGCTCTTCAAAGAGCCTGAAGAGTTCGAAGGGATGCCCGCACAGCTGCTGCTGCAGAAGATCTCCTCAGAGGATACGGTGACCCGCACCGCGGTCATCGCCCTGGTCAATGCCTTGAACTATCGCAGGGCAGCAGCTCTGAAGGATGATGAGGGCGGGCTCTTTACTGATCTCGGTCTGCATGCAGGCAGCACGGTCGCCATGGTGGGCTACTTCGCCCCGATCGTCCGACAGCTCGGCAGCATCGGCGTATCGGTACGGGTCTATGATATCGGGAAAGAGGTGGGCTCTCAGGATGAGTTCTATCAGTGGGCACGTGAGGAGGCTGATGCTCTGATCCTTACCGCGACGAGTGTGATCAGCAACAGCACCGAAGAGGTCTTCGAGCACCTCGGAGGGAAGAGGCTCCCGACGGTGATCATGGGACCCTCTGCGATCATGATCCCTGAGATCTATCGGGACCTGCCGATCACCATCTGTGCAGGGACGGTCCCGACCGATATCCCGGGTACGCTCAAGGCGATCCGCAACGGCAAGGGGACTCCGGTACTGCATCGGTATGCACGGAAGGTCTACTGTCGAATCGGTTAGTGACCCTCTGCCGTATCGGTAATCGTCACGTGTTCTTATTGAGTGATGAGGATTTCTACCGTATACTACGTGCAGAGGTCTGTCTTCTTTTACAGCAGGCCGGGGAGGTCTTATGAAATGGTACTGGTATATCATCATGATCCTGATCTGGGCTATCGCGATACTGCTGGTGGTAACCAGTTCCTGGTGGTATCTGCTGCTGATACTGATCGCGCTCAATCTCATAGAATATCTTCTTGCAGGGTTATGGTTCGGCAGGAGGGCTGGTACGAACTTCGTCCTGAATCTGGTGCTGTCGCTGATCTTCGGCTTCGTCTGGTGGTCCTCTCTGCGAGAGTCAGGGGCCTCTGGTCCCAAGACCCCGATAGAGTGACCCGGTGAGGCCCCTGCGATCTCAGCATACCGACCGTCCCCGCATCGTCTGTTTCGGGGACAGTATCACCCGGGGGATCCCCGGGTCTTCGTATGTCGCCTATCTTCCTTCTCATCTGCAGGCTGAGAATCACGGCCTCGGCGGTGATACCCTCAACGGGATGGCGAAGAGGGTGGATGCCTATCTCAAGCTGCATACTCCCGACCATGCAGTACTGCAGATCGGGACCAATGACATCCTGCATCCCTACCTGCGCGGCAGGTCTATGCGCTGGAAGAGTGTCGTACAGCGTACGATCGAGGGGAAGGGTATCCCCATCGTCGAGCCTGAGGCTTTCACTGAACGACTTGCAGGACTGATCGAGCAGCTGCTGCCCTGCAGGGTCTCCGTCGTGAGCATCCCCTGTATCGGGGAGGTGCTCCTGTCGGATCTCAATCTCAAGGTGGATGCCTATAACCGACAGATCTCAGCATGCTGCAGAACCTATGGTATACCTTTCATCGATTTTAACAGCACTCAGAAGCAGACCCTGAGTGCCCGAGAGGTCTGTAATCCTCTGGTCCTGCACCCGCATCCTTCGTACGTCGTGCTCGATATCCTCTCGACAAGCGTGTTCCCACTGGGTTCATGGCTTTCAGAACGACGAAATCTCTCTCTGACCATCGATGGGGTCCATCTCAATGAGACAGGTGCCGGGATCCTGGCACAGCTGGTGCAGGAGCAGGCCTTCCCTGATCTGCCCGGCTGATCGTACCTCATCCCCTGACACGTTATATCGATGATATGCCTGCTCTGCATACGTGCAGAGGATCCTGATCGATCGTATCCTGTCACCCAAAAAGACTCAATGAGGAGGAGCTCCATGGTAGATGCCCATGTACACATCGATCAGTATGAGCAGGCGACCCTCGATCAGGTGATCGGACAGATCGAAGAGCATCGGATCACCACCCTCTGTGTCGCAACCGATCAGGCCTCCTACACCAGGACCTGTGAGATCGCACAGCGGTCTGAGCTGCTGATTCCCTCCTTCGGTATCCATCCATGGTATGCACATCGTGCAGATCTGCACAGCCGAGAGACTGAGCTCTCTCTTGCCCGGAGTCCGGTGATCGGCGAAGCCGGGCTCGATCACTGCTGGGTCGAAGATGTCGATGGGCAGTATGACCGGCAGAAGCAGGTATTCACCTATCTCTGCGAATACGCAGCAGCTGAGGGGAAACCGATGAACATCCATACCAAAGGGGCAGAACGGCAGGTGCTCGATATCCTACGGGCAGTCGGTAATGACCAGGTCACGGTCCACTGGTACTCCGGGCCGATCCCGCTGCTGCGCGGCTATCTCGATGCGGGATGCTTCTTCACCCTCGGGTGGAGCTGTTGCAGTCCCCGCTGATCCGGGAAGTGCTGCGGTATCTTCCTGCAGACCGCATTCTGCTTGAGACTGATAACCCGGGAGGATATCAGTGGCTGTATGGACGTATCGGGATGCCCGATGATATCTTCCCCGTCTGTGCCGAAGCCGCCCGGATCAGGGGGGTGGATATCGAAGCGTTCACAGAGCAGCTCCTGTTCAACTGGAGGGCATCACTACAAGGGGTAGAGCTATGAAGACCATAACGAAACAGGTGATCGAACGGGGAGCTGCAGCATTGGCAGTTTCGGCTCCTCCTCTGTACCATGCGATCTATCAGTACCGGATGCACCGCTCAGGCGCTCAGGAAGTGAACCGGGAGCTGATGGAGTACCAGAATGCTGATGGCGGGTTCGGCCACTCGATCGAAGCTGACTTCCAGCTTCCTTCCTCCACTCCCATGGCGGTAAGCACGGCCTATGGCATCTGGAGGGAGCTCGGCACAGCTGCCGACAGGCAGATGGTCGGTGCTGCGGTGAACTATCTGGAACAGACCTACTGTGCCCCACGGGGCGGCTGGTACTCCGTGACCTCAGAAGTGAACAACTATCCTCATGCCCCCTGGTGGGAGTACGATGCGAAGCGGGGCGGGACGGTGATCGATGCACACTGGGGTAATCCGACAGCTGAGATCTGTGCTCTGCTGCATGAGCATCGTGATATGGTGAAAGAGCTTGATGTCGATATGCTCATCGACCGGGCGATCAGGTATCTCCGAGGGCTGGATACCTACCGTTCACCTCATGAGATCTACTGCTTCATCAGGCTGTATGATGTGCTTGATGCACAGAGACAGCACCTCATGCACTCCAGTCTATACCGTGCGATCGGTGAGTCGATGGAACGGGATCGATCCTTGTGGGGTTCCTATCATCCGAGGCCGTGTGACTTCGTCAGTGACCCTCAGCATCCGCTCTACGGAGCCCTGGAAGGGCTTGCTGAAGCGCATCTTGATTACCTCATCGATACTGTCACTCCCGAAGGTCTGTGGATACCCCACTGGGAGTGGGGACAGGATCCCCAGAGTTGGGCGTATGCGAAGAGAGCCTGGACCGCCGTGTTGTTTCTCAAACACAGTGCACTGCTCCAGGCGCATGGGAGGATCCGCTGAACAGAACCGGCCTTACTAGGTGTTCAGTACCTGACAGGCTGTATAAGCACGCTGCAGTGACTGCTCGGGGACTTGCAGTTTGAAGAGGGTCCGGTCTTCATAGAGTACCCGAAGTTCACCACCATGTACTTTTCTCTCGATCTCCCAGTTGATCTTCTCACTTTCCTGGATGAAGCTGATCTGCACGCCGTACTCATCGGGCTGCTCTGCGATATGGTCCTCTTCGTTGAACAGGATGATCTCATGGGCGGTACGGGCGATGAGGTATGGTGTGTAGTAGTAGTGTGATCCTGTGATCTTCTGGCGCAGATGATGTTCTGTGCTCTCCTGATAGTAGAGCACCTCCTTGTCCTCTTTTCCCGGCAGTTCTTCACAGAGGTAGTTATGGAGTTTGATGTTCCGCTGTTCGAGCCGATCTCGGAAGTTCACCAGCGGTTCCTCATGCTCCTCGGTGATGGATTCGAGTTTTCTGATGTCGATCTCGAAGGGGGTCGCGTGCTTGATGTTGTAGGCACGGAATGCCTCGACCAGAGGAGTGACGATACGGTCCTTGGTCAGATTATATTCGATCTTGTAGGTCCTGTTGATCGTCCTGATCATCAGTCTTCCGGTAAGGAGGACCTTCAGATGCTTCAATACGATGATGTCGGAAAACGGGATCTCGATAGACCGTTTGCTGTCTCCATAGACGAACATCTCGTCCTTGAACCCAAGAAAGACCGAGTGCCTCTTGAAGAGCCCATATGGCTGACTCGGGAAATAGACTGCACTGCTGCAGCCGGTCCCGAAGACCTTCTTCTGTACCCACTCTTCCGGGATCTCAGCATCTTCACTGACCTGTACCGGCCAGCTGTGCATAGTCTCAGCTGCTGACATAGAATACCTCCTATCAAAACGATTGGTGAACGGTATGTATGTACATCACTTCATGCACCATCATTATATCATATGCACTTCTGGTGAAGAAGATTGCAACCTGAAAGATTGTCAGTGATCGGTATAGCGCAGTCGAGATGCCTGCAGATCGAAGCTGAGGTCTGTGTGATGTGATCGTTCGGGAATTTCAGGTGCTGCACGGAAGGCAAGGGCTCAGGGGTAAGCACTTCGCTGTCTGACTGCTGCTCAGTCAAGTGCTGCAGCGATGATCACTTCGATTCCCAGCGCCCGCAGAGCTGTGACGAACTGCGGGTCCGCCTGATCATCGGTGATCAGGGCATCGATCGATTCGATCGGGCAGATGGTACTCAGTGCGGACCGGTCGAGTTTCGAGTGGTCCGCAAGTACGTAGATCCGCTCTGCCGCCGTGATCATCTGCTGTTTTACCGATGACTCTGCGATAGTATGATCACTGAGGCCGTTCTCGATCGATACGGCCTTCACCGCAAGGAAGAGGATGTCGGCATGGATATCTCGGAAGAACTGCTCTGCCGGTCTGCCTGTCAGGGAACGTGAACTGTGGTTCACGATCCCGCCGGGAAGGATCAGGGTGATCTCAGGGATCTCAGCAAGGAGATAGGAGGCGGCAAGCGAGGGGTGATGATCGTGACATGCTGTGCACCCTGCAGCTCTTCCGCCACTTCCACGGCCGTCGTCCCCGAATCGAGGATGACTGTCGTCCCGCTGGTCACCAGATGTGCAGCCTCTCTGGCGATCATCCGTTTGCACTCCCGGTGACGTTCGAGCCGGTGTGTGAAGAGCTTCATATCACTGCCCCGTTGTATGAGGGTAGCCCCGCCCTTGGTCCTGCAGCAGTAGCCGATCTCTTCGAGTTCTATCAGATCACGTCTGATCGTATTCTCAGAGACCCCGCACGCGGTGCTCAGTTCCGACACCTTGATACTCTTATGCTGTTCTATGAGTGAACGTACCTTTTCCAGGCGTTCGGGCTGAAGCATTCTCTCTTGTGAGTTCATACAGATAGTATACGGGGTTTTTCTTCCTTTGAACAGCTGATAAGATGGTGAAGTATGATGATATATGATTGAACATAGTGATGTATGGTGATACAGTACTTCTATCATCACACCCTGGAAGGTACTGCCATGAGAGGTCCCCTGCTGCTGCTGTTCATCCTGTCGATCTCCCCGATCTGGTCGGGAGGCAGCCATGAGAGCGTATCACCGGGTCAGCAGGGAGCAGTCCCGGTGACTGACTCCTACGGCCATGAGCTCCTCGTGCCGGCCGACCCTGCTTCTATCATCTGCTCGGGTCCGGGGGCCCTGAGACTTGCGGTCTATCTGCAGGCAGAGGACCGGGTCACTGCAGCCGATGACATGGAGAGCAGACGCAGTATGTTCGATGCCCGACCGTATGCCATGGCCAATCCCCAGTTCAAGGAGCTCCCGCTGTTCGGTGAGTTCCGCGGGGCTGATAATCCTGAACTGATCCTCGGTCTCGACCCGCAGCCTCAACTCATGTTCAAGACCTTTCCCGATATGGGCTACGATCCGGCAGACCTGTCGCAGAAGACCGGTATCCCGGTAGTCACGCTCGCCTATGGGGATCTTGCCGATCAGCGTGCTGCCTTCTATGGCAGCCTGCGCATCATGGGTGAGGTCCTCGGAGAGCAGGAGCGGGCAGCAGAGGTGATCGAGTTCTTTGAACAGTCTCTCGAAGATCTCACACGAAGAAGTGAAGTTTCACAGCTCCATGGGGAGCTGACAGTATATGTAGGGGGGATCGCGTTCAAGGGCCCGCACGGCATCGAATCTACCGAGCCGCTCTATCCTCCCTTCGAGATGCTCGGTCTGCATAACCCTGCCTATGATCCAAGGCTCCCGCGCTCCTCGCAGCAGAACGCCATGATCGCAAAGGAGCAGCTGATCATGTGGGATCCTGACCTGCTGTTTCTCGATGTATCGACGGTTCACAGCCCGCCGTCGGCCAATGCCCTCCAGCAACTTGCCGATCGGACCCTCTATTCGGGCATGCAGGCTGTAGAACAGGGACAGGTCTATGGCCTGCTTCCCTATAACTGGTACTCGCAGAACTTCGGATCCATCCTTGCGAATGCCTACTTCATCGGTACCCTGATCTATCCGGATACCTTCGGTGATATCGATCCGGCTGTCAGGGCAGATGAGATCTATCAGTTCCTTACCGGCGCTCCGGTCTTCGAGCAGCTCAATGAGGCCTTCGGCGGATACGCATTCAGGGCTGTATCACTGGGGAACGGTTCATGAGTAGTGGGAACGAACACCTGCAGCGATCCTATGGTTCGTATCAGCGCAGTAAGCGGATCGTTCTCCTTGCTGAAGTCCTGCTGCTGCTCCTGCTGGTCCTGGTCTCGCTCTCTCTCGGTGCGGTCCGCATCCCGATCTCTGCCACGGTGCGTGCCCTCTTTGCCCCTGATACGATCAGTTTTCAGTATGCGGCCATCATCCGTGAGATCCGTCTTCCCCAGACCCTCAGTGCCCTGGCCGCAGGTGCCGGCCTTGCCGCCGCGGGATCGGTCATGCAGGTGATCCTGCAGAACCCCCTGGGTTCTCCCTATACCCTCGGGGTCTCTCATGCAGCTGCCTTCGGGGCAGCCTGTTCGGTGATGTTCCTGGGGACCGGGGTGGCTGTCGGAGGCGACAGCGGCATCATCGAACTGCTCTATCCGTACAAGACCATGCTCTGTGCCCTGCTGTTCGCGCTCATGGCCTCTGCGCTCATCGTCCTGCTCTCGCATATCAAGAGGACCTCCTCTGAGGTCATGATCCTTGCAGGAGTCACCATAGGGCTCTGTGTACCGCAGGGACTATGTTCCTGCAGTATTTTGCCGATGATATACAGCTTGCCGCGATGGTCTTCTGGACCTTCGGGGATGTGGGACGGGTGAACTGGCAGGAACTGACGATGATCACAGTGGTGACCGTTCCCTCGATTCTCTACTTCCATATGCACCGATGGTCCTATAATGCTCTCTCCATGGGAGATGAGACGGCCAGGGGGCTCGGTGTCCCCACCGAGCGGCTTCGTCTCACGGGCATGGGGGCAGCCTCATTGCTGACTTCGGTGATCATAGCCTGTGTCGGGGTCATCGGCTTCGTGGGACTGGTAGCTCCCCATATAGCACGAAAGGTCGTCGGAGAGGATCAGCGGTTCTCTCTGGCAGCCTCGGTGCTCACCGGCGGTATCCTGCTGCTGGCATCCGATCTCGCAGCTCGATTGATCCTGGCCCCCAGAGTCCTTCCGGTAGCGATCCTCACAGCGTTTCTCGGGGCTCCGGTGTTCATCCTATTACTGATCAGGGGGTACAGATAATGAGACTGAGTATACAGGATCTGAGTTTCTCATACCGGACTACGCAGATCCTTCATCACATCGATGTGGACTGTGACGGTCCGGGGATCACGGCCCTGCTGGGACCGAACGGTTCAGGCAAGACGACCCTGATCCGTTGTATCGATCGTATTCTGCGCCCTTCGAGCGGGGATGTGCTGATCGATGGGGTATCGACAGGGAGTCTTTCGGCAAAACAGCTGGCCCGTCTGATCTCCTATGTGCCGCAGAAGATGCAGATGAGTGCCATGAGGGTCTTTGATGCCGTGCTGCTCGGCAGGGTCCCGCATCTGTCGATGCAGGTCTCCGATCATGATATGCACACGTGCATCGAGATACTCGAGCGTACAGGATTGTCTTCCATGATGCTCAAGTCCCTCCATGAGCTCAGCGGCGGAGAACTGCAGAAGGTATCGATCGCCCGGGCTCTGGCCCAGCAGGCACCGATCATGCTGCTTGATGAGCCGACAGCCTCGCTCGATCTGAGGAATCAGCTTGATACCCTCAAGCTGCTCACCTCGATCGCAGAGGAACAGGGGATCATGGTCATCATAGCCATCCATGATCTGAACACAGCCTTTCAGTTCGCACAGCGGTTCCTCTTCATGAAAGAGGGGCGTATCATCGAAACCTCGGAGAGAGGGGATGTGACATCAGCGATGATCGAGCAGGTCTATGATGTGCCGGTCGAGCTGCAGTGGATCAGCAAGGTCCCTCACGTCACCCCGAGGATATACAGGGAGCAGCAGTCATGTCAGCTATCGTAGAGATCGGAATCATCGAGAGCAGGTTCACCGAACCGGCAGACCCGTTTGTCATGCGAAAGGAGGAGAGCCTGATCCATATCCATCCAGAATTCACCGAAGGGCTCTATGATATCGAATCGAACGGCTATCTTCAGATCATCTTCAACTTCCACCGCGCCCGTGAGGTGCGGCTCAAAGGTCAGTGGTACTATGGGGGAGAGAAGGGCGTGTTCGCCTGCAGGAGTCCCAAACGTCCGAGTGCCATCGGATTGACCACCGTCGAACTGCTCGAGCGCAACGGGTCTACCCTGCGCGTCAGGGGGCTTGATGCCATAGATGGTACCCCCGTGCTCGATATCAAGCCCTATATACCCGAGGTGGATCGGGCTGTTCTCGATCAGGAGGTCCATGCGTTCACCGTGCAGGAACCGAGAGCACAGATCCAGCGGATGCTGGGCATGAAAGATCTCAAGGGGCTGCTCACTGAGGCAGGTGCGCTTCATGGACACTACTGCCCGGGGCTCTCCTCCGGGGTGCTGGCATCGTTCTACGGACTGCGCAGGCTCTCTGAGCATCTGGGTCTGTCCATCTCAGCCCTGCAGCATGCAGACGGCCTGGAAGAACTGCTTGCCGTGACGGAGATCAACAGCTGCTTTCTCGATGGTATCCAGTATGTCAGCGGGTGTACCTTCGGCAATAACGGATTGATCTACAGGGATCTCGGAAAGACTGCGGTGACCTTCTGCAGACGGGACGGGAAGGGGATCAGGGTCGCTGCACGGCCGGATGCCTTCGGGATCTACGACCGGCTCGACCCGCAGTTCAGCAGGCTCTTCACCTCGGTCGTCATCGATCATGACCGATCTGATCCCCTGCTCAAAGCATTCAGGGCATCGGCTGCGAAGGTGGGCTTCGCGCTCCTGGAGATACCCCAAGAGGAACTGTTCACCTTCACTCCGGTGACCATGGGGCTCCCGGATTATGCCGCCATGGACTCAAGCAGTATCTGCAGGCACTGTGGAGAGTCGGTGATGACTCATAAGATGGTCTCAGGATCATGTCTGAGCTGTACTCAGGCAGCCTATGAGGTACTCGACGGATCAGGAATACACACACAGGAGCGTACCCAATGAAAACTCTCATCTATGACCCATTTGCAGGAATAAGCGGAGATATGCACATCGGTGCTATGATAGATCTCGGGGTACCCCGGGAGTATCTTCTCGATGCCCTGAGATCACTACCGGTAGAACAGTGGTCCATCACCTTCGAAAAAGAACAGCGTAAAGGCATCACCGGCACCAGAGCCCTCGTCAGCATTGCCGGGGACCCAGAGCATGCTCACGAGCACCACCACCATGAGCATCACGAGCATGAACACGAACACCATGATCACGAGCATCATGAACACGAGCACCACCACCATGAGCACCATGAGCACCATGAGCACCATGAGCATGAACATGAGCATCATGAGCACGAGCACAGGACCATCGGGGATATCAGGAAGATCTTTGCAGCGAGCAGTCTGAGTGAACAGGTGCAGGAGTTGGCTATGAGGATCTTCACAGTCGTTGCTGCAGCAGAGGCGAAAGTCCATGATAAGCCGATCGATCAGGTGCATTTTCATGAGGTGGGGGCCCTCGATTCCATCCTCGATATCGCAGCTGCTGCGATCGCTCTGGACTATCTCAAGCCTGAGAGGATCATATCGACACCCGTGGAGCTCGGAGGCGGGTTCGTGGATTGTGCCCATGGGAGGATACCGGTCCCTGCTCCTGCAACCGTCGAGATACTCACCGGAAGACCGGTGAAGACCGGAGCGGTGCAGTGTGAGACTGCGACTCCCACCGGAGCTGCGATCCTCGCGGCTGTGGTGGATGAGTTCACCTCGAGCCCGGTCTTCACAGCAGAGCGCGTGGGCTACGGTGTCGGTACTCGGGATACGAAGATCCCGAATGTGCTGAGAGTCTACTGGGCTGAGACCGAAGATGATCAGGAGAGTGTCGAGGCGCTGATGATCGAATGTACCATAGATGATATGAATCCTGAGTTCTATCCAGCGGTACAGGAACAGCTGTGGGCTGCCGGGGTGAAGGATCTCTGGATGACCCCGGTCATGATGAAGAAGGGAAGGCCCGGTACGCTGCTCTCGGTCATGACCACCTCCGGACAGCGGGCTGCCGTACGTGAGATCCTCTTCACCCAGACAACCACTGCAGGGGTCCGTGAGTACGAAGTGAAGCAGTATATGCTCGAGAGGACGTTCGAGAAGGTAGAGACACGATACGGAGAGGTGACGGTAAAGAGACTCATGTATCAGGGCAGGGAAGTGTCCGCGAAGCCGGAGTATGAAGATGTGAGACGACTGGCACAGAAGCATCAGCTGCCGGTGAAAGTGATCTATGAGGCGATCGGCAGATGAAAGGACTTCAGGCTCTCAAGCGATGGGCATCCTCCTACAGCAGCTGTGTCATAGCCTTCTCCGGGGGTGTCGACAGCACGTTCCTGCTCTATGCACTGAAGACCCACACGGATCTGCATATCAGGGCGGTGACCCTGGCTCCCCCCTATGTGCCTCGCTGGGAGCTGGAAGAAGCGGGCCGGATCGCCGGTGAGATGGGGATCGAGCATCTGGTCATCGAACTGCCCATAGCAGATGAACTGCAGGACAATCCCGAGGACCGCTGCTATCGCTGTAAACATATCCTCTTTGAACGGATCATCGAACGATCGGATCAATGGCACGCCGATGTCGTCGTGGACGGGACGAACGCTGATGATGCCCGGGCATACCGACCCGGCATGAAGGCCTTGCAGGAACTCGGTATCCGCAGCCCGCTGCTGGAGTGTGGATTCACCAAAGAGGACATTCGAAAGCTCTGCAGGGACTGGGGACTCTCGGTGGCCGATAAACCTGCCTACTCATGTCTGATGACCCGGATCCCTCACGGTACCCGGGTCACCGAAGAGCTGCTGCGGACCATCGAGACTGCTGAGCGGTATCTGCATGCCTGCGGGTTCCCCGACGTGCGGGTACGGGTACACCGCGATATAGCACGCATAGAGATCGGGGGAGATCAGTTCCAGCGATTCTGCAGCAGCAGACGGCTCCAGGACATCGATCAGTATCTGAAGAGACTCGGATTCTCGTATGTCACGGTAGACCTCTCCGGGTATACCAGCGGCAGTATGGATCCCACACACCACAGGGGGTAACAGATGAATGAACAGCTCAAGGGACTGCTTGCGCAGGTCAGTGATGGGTCACTAGATATCACTCAGGCACAGCAGCAGATCGAATCACTGTACTTCACCGATCTGGGTCATACGGTCCTCGATATGGACAGAGAACGCAGGACCGGTCACGGTGAGGTGGTCTACTGCGCGGGAAAGAGCGTATCACAGATCCATGACATCCTCAGCCATCTTGATACTTCCGGTATCAATGTGCTTGCCACCCGTCTGGATGAGGTCATCTGGCAGCAGCTTGCCCCTCCTTCCCCCATGCTGCCTATGATGCATCCTCGAGGCTCTGTTCCCTCATCCATACTCAGCCCCGGCGCTGTACCAAAGGCTATATAGCTGTGGTCAGTGCAGGGACTTCAGACGCCTCGGTCGCTGAAGAGGCTGCCGGTACGATCGAATTCTACGGGCATGAGGTCCGCAGATTCAACGATGTCGGGGTAGCGGGGATCCATCGCCTGTTCAGGCACCTCGAAGAGATCCGCGGGGCGCGGGTAGTGATCACCGTTGCCGGGATGGAAGGTGCCCTTGCCAGTGTGGTAGGGGGGCTGGTAGATGCCCCGGTCATCGCAGTACCGACGAGTGTCGGCTATGGGGCGAACTTCCACGGGGTCTCTGCACTGCTTTCGATGCTCAACAGCTGCTCCTCGGGGATCAGCGTGGTGAACATCGATAACGGATTCGGCGCAGGGTATCTGGCAGTCATGATGAATGATCTGTAATACGACTGCATGGGCCCTGCTCTGACAGGGCCTGCGTATCCGGTCGATCTTCAGGCAGTCACTGCATGTTCGTCTGTGGAGCGGTATCGCCCCCTGTGATGTGGTGGCAACCCGGGTGCTCAGATGATCCTAGGGCATCGGGACCCCACGTGCTGCAACGAGCAGCTCGTACCACTGGTCCCTGCTCAGGGTCACATCATATCCCTGCATACACGCCCTGATACGGGGGATCGTGGTAGTGCCGATCACCGGTTCGATCTGTGCCGGGTGTCTGAGCAGCCAGGCCATCACCACTCCTTCCGGGGCGACTGACTGCTCCTGTGCGATGCGGTTCACTACCCGGGTCACGGCCTGTGCGGTGGCCGGGGTGCGTTCATCGGCAGGTCTTCCCGTGTAGACGCCTCTGGCAAGTGGACTCCAGGACTGCAGGGCCACATCGTGGGTCATGCAGTACTCGATGGTCCCGATGGGGAAGTCGGTGATCGGTGCATTGTTGAATCCTACAGCACTGCTGACGAAATCATGCTTCTTCAGACTCAGTTCCAGCTGGTTCGCGACCATGTGCCGTCCGGTATACAGCTCCAGCAGCTCGATCTGCTCCTTACTCATGTTCGATACCCCGATCGCCCTGATCTTCTTATCATCAAAGAGTCTGTCGATAGCATCCTTGATCTCCGATCGTTCCATGAGCGGATCAGGCCGGTGCAGGAGCAGGCTGTCAAGGTAGTTCGTTCCCAACCGCTCCAGGATGCCGTCCACACTGCTGATGATGTGATCATAGGAAAAATCGAATCGAGAACCGAAGGTGGAGCCGGTGAGTCGTATCCCGACCTTCGACTGGATGGTAAGACGTTCTCTGAGTCCCAGATGTCTTTTCAGGTATTCTCCGACCACCAGTTCCGATTTTCCCTGATGGTAGATATCTGCAAGGTCTATGCGGGTGATCCCAAGATCCAGGACCGCATCGAGGACCTCTGCGCCCTCGGCGATATCCCTATCGGTGAGCCGGTCAGCCGCATCCCACGAAGAGCCTCCCAATCCCATGGCACCGTACCAGACATGATCTCTATTACTCATATGCGTATCTCCTGTTTCATGATGTGTACCTACAGTATAGCATGGCTCAGCCCGGTAAGCATACGTGAGTGCGCATGAAGAGCAGTACTGGAAGATTCGACAGATCTACTCCACTATTTATCAGTGGGAATCTTGCTAACACCTCTAGTGGGGGGCGATACTATATAAAAAACGACAATGACTTGAAAAGTATTGTTACATAAGTCGGTGACTAAAGTTCAGACGCTGTTTCTGATCAGGTACTGCTTGTGATATGTATTGGGATCTACTGATTTTTGTATCTTCAACTTTCTGACAGGAATTATTGGTGCAGTGAGGGGGGGGGGAATCTCTTATTGCCGGAGCCACTATCATGCTTGCTGTGGTTTGTTGCCGTAATCAGGTGTCAAAGTTGGTGAGAGGTATGTTTGATATTGAAAAAAGTTGCGCAGAAGCCGTACGACAGTATATTGCTGTGTCTATCGAGAAGCGAGATCTTTACAGGATCCTTGAGGATGATGCCTGCGGGGTCACAGGGTTCGGAACAGGCCTTCCTTCGCATGAGATCATATCGAGCCCGGGTATATCGGATGAAGCCGGCAGTGAGAACAGGACCTATGCGACAGTCAGTTACACCATAGATACCGTCAGGTGTATACCGCTTGGCGATTTGTACTGCATCGCAATGGTAATAATGAGTATCGAGAGTATCTCCGATGCTGAACATCTGATCATCCATGATCTCAGACAGACGATCGTCTTCAGGTTCTTCGAAGACCGGTCCTATCAGATCACCTATGTCCATGCCTCTTTCCCCGCTGATCGCACGGGGATATCCCGTGATATGGGATAGGGCGGTGCAGGGCATGATTTTCTGCACAGTTCCAACCTGCGGGAAGCCTACAAGGATCTGAGGACCTTCATCAATACCGACCAGCTTACGCAGCTGCTCTCCCGCCGTAGGATAGAGGAGATGATACAGTTGGAGATGAGACGGTTCGAACGCTATAACAGCCCGTTCTGTCTGGTCTTCATCGATCTCGATAATTTCAAGATCCTCAATGATGCTCTCGGACACCTCTTCGAGGATCATGTACTGATGCAGTTCGGTGCGCTGCTCACAGCATCGATCAGGGTTACCGATCTGGCAGGTCGATGGGGAGGGGATGAGTTCATCATCCTGCTGCCGGAGACCCGAGAGTCGGAAGCCCGTCTGGTCATCAGGACGATACTCCGCAGTTTCAGAGAGCTGTCTGTCGAAGATATGTTCTATGCCTACTGCGAACAGGCTTCCCGTCTGGAGCCGATGCGCACGTTCCCCGCATTCGATCAGCAGCAGATCCGTGACAGACATCTGGGGTTCTCCTACGGAGTGGTCGAGTACTCACCGCGGGAGACCTTCAGCCATATGTTCGCCGAAGCAGATGCCCGCATGTATGATATGAAGCGGTCCGTCCATCAGGGATGAGCAGCCACGGCGATACGAAGAAGCCCCTGTCTTCATGCACTGAGGGACCGGGGCGGTACATGGCAGATATCTCAGCGGACCTGAGGCAGGGCTGTGATACAGCGCAGAGAGAACCAGATACTGGCGATCCAGAATACCGGGATGATGAACACTACGGGGATGATGGGATCTCCGGCACATCCCATGGCGATGATCTTGGCAAGAAGAGCCCCATGAGAAACACGAGAAAGACCAGAAGCACCGGACCGGTCAGGACTCCCATCGGGGTTCTGCGCAGCAGCAAAAGACCGCAGACTGCTGAGATCGGCAGAAAGAGTGCAAGATCCATCCCCTGGACGATCAGCGTCGTGTAGTGCTGCAGCCCGGCAGGATAGATACTCCCGTCGAGCAGCGGGGGGATGATCGCAGAGAGCCACAGCAGAGCCATGAGTGCTGCGACCACGATGAGAAATATCCCGGAACCCTTGGCGGTTCGATCGCTGAGGAAGGAGAGTCCGCTAAGCCGTTCATGGAGCGAGAACAGCGAGAGGGTCAGTGAGAAGAAACTGCAGCACAGCAGCAGTGCATAGAGCAGGAAGAGCTCATGGTACATGCCCATCGTCAGGTACAGCAGGTAGGTCACGAACAGATATGCGGTCACCCCTGTCAGGATCACAGCTGCCCGTAACGAGCCTCTACGGGCAGCAGCCAGTGCAGCGATCAGTGCCGGTACGGCAGCGAAGAGTGTCACATAATCCTGTGCGATCCCCTGGATCGCCACATCAGAGGACATATGACGATAGATCCCATACCCGTGAGTCATGACCTGTGTCCCTCTGACTGTCTCGATCATCATGCCGCCGTCTCCTCCGTGTGAGAAGATCCCAGCAGCTGCAGCAGTTGCTGCTGCCGCGGCGATGATCAGTGATAGCCTCGTGATGGTTGTCTTATGGTTCATATGGTTCCTCCCGGTGTGAACAGGTGATGCTGCAGCGATCTTGCATGCTCAAGGATCTGCTTCCTGCAGGTATCAGGGGGATCTCCGGATCGGCCTGAGCTCATCATGCACAGTTCCCCATGCAGGAAGCTGTGCAGGATACGGGTCTTCTCGGTCAGATGGGGATCATCTCCCTGTGTCTGTCTCACCCATGATCCGAACAGTCCGGAAGGCAGAGACAGATAGGAACGCACCTCATCCGGTGGAGTACCGCTCAGCGGTTCGATCCAGATCAGGTGATACCAGGGACCATGCTGCAGGGCGAAGTCGACCGTGACCTCAAGGAGATCAGGCAGTGCTGCAGGGAACGCCCCCGTCTCGGGGTCGATACCAGCAGAGGCGATCATCCGTACAAGAGCCTCTTTGAGGGCCCACCACAGCAGCTCTTCACGGGAAGAGACATAGTTATAGGCATTCGTATGGGCACAGCCGATCCGCTTTGCGGCACCTCGCAGATTGATGTTCCTGACCGGGATCCCTTCATCCATCATGGTAAGGACGGTATCGATGAACTGCTGCTTCATCGGCACCTGCTGTGCGCTCTCTTCTGTCGTTCTCATGCTTCCCTCAGGAACCTCCTTAGCAGATTACCAGTGGTAATGTACATGAAGTTGGACGGTTCGTCAAGAGGGAGTATGCGTATGGTATGTTATGGTATGAGTATGGTATGAGTATGGTATGAGCTTCTGTTCGTGTGAGCTGGGGAGGAGTCAGACGAGGCACTCGCTGATGGTCACGCGGGTAGAGATCGAGAGGAACCCCACTTCGGTGACGAAGGCCAGAAGATACGAGCCGGCAGCGATATAGATACCGGGAACCGGGAACAGCAGCGTCCCGAGATTCAGGAAGATGAGCATCGCACTGACGTTGATCAGTACCCCGGCAGTGACCATGCGGGTCTTTCGGCACGATACCAGGATCCCGCGATAGAGTGAGATGATCCCTGAGAGCAGCGGCATGAGGGTGAGCATCCCGAGGGTGATCGGCAGGAGATAGAACAGTTGTCCGGGTATCTGTGAGAGAGCGGAGAACCAGAAGTGCTGAAGCGCAGGACTGAACAGTACGAGGGCGTACAGCACACTCATGACCGATGCGACCCTGATCACGAAGGAGGTGATGATCTTCAGCTCCTTCCTGCCATGCAGCTGTGCGATGACGATCTCCTGAAGTGATAGAGAGATGGAGGTATAGATGAACATATAGGCAAGGACGACCGGCCACAGGGCGAGCGAATCGAGGGGAAAGAGTCCCCGTGCGATACCGAAGTTGAGCAGCGGCCGCACCCCGAGGGTGATCAGTGAAGTCAGCCCGAGCGGGACATAGAAGCTGATCATCTCGCGTGTGGTCATCCGGTGATCTGGATCATCCTCTTCGGCCATATCCCTGATGATACCTCTGGTATAGCCCCAGGCAGCGACAGCCCCGGCGATGACAGCGAGCGTCAGCGTCAATCCTCCGAGCAGTGCCCCGGGAAGAGCACCTGAGTACAGACCGACCCCAAGGACTACCGCTGCGACAGCCATACGGATGTACATGACGATCGGCACCTCTCTGGATCTGCCGTAGCGGATCATCACTCCCTGCCACAGCCGTCGGTACCCAACCGCCGCTGTCCAGGGGATCATGGCCAGGAAGCTGCGATAGGAGGGACGCAGCAGTTCATGGGGGAGGTGCATGATATCGATCGCAAGGAACCGGTAGAGACCGGGCAGGCACAGCAGCATATGTATGAAGGTCGTGATGACAGCCAGTGCATGCATGATCGACAGGATCTTGCGATACGAGGAGAGAGAAGTGGGGATGGCCGTTCCGGCTGAGAGCATCTGCACCACCGGTCCTTCGATGAACAGTGCCAGGGCGAAGGCATAGCCGAATGCCGCGAGCTCTATGGTGGGGTTGGGCATCCTTGAGATCACGGCGGTGATCGCCGGCTGTTCTGCAGCCATGACGATCCACATCAGGGCAAGAGGGATCCAGAGGTAGAGCAGTCGTGTGCGTGTCAACGGTCGTTCAGTATGCATGATCGCAACATTCTAACGATAAACACCCCCGGCGCCTAGTCATGATCCTGCGAATCTTCTACAGCCGGGCTTCAGCTCTGCGGATCGCAAGCTGTCGTCTTGACCAGTAGAGGGTGATTCCCGCAGCACTCCAGTTCACGATGACCAGACCCCACCAGATACCATAGACTCCCATGCCCATCACCTGTGTGAGAAAGGTGAACACGATAGCAGGGGCCAGGATCTGTCGATAGAGTCCCGCCCACATGATCATCATCGGTCTCTTGAGTCCCATGAGTATGGAGTTCGACTGGAAGAGGATGATATAACTGTAGTAGGTTATACCCTGTATGAGCAGGTAGTGGTAACCCAGGGAGAGGACCTGCTGGTTATCGGTAGCCGTAGAGAGGATGCTCCTGCCGAAGATCAGTACCGGCAGCATCAATCCCAGGAACAGGTAGAACCCGTAGCGCAGGGCCACTGCGACACTCTCATGGATACGGTCGAACCGGCGTGCGCCGTTGTTCTGTCCTGTGATCGCGCCCAGAGCAGCAGTCAGACCGTTCGAAGGGACCAGTGCGATCTGTTCCACCCTGATCGCCAGCCCGTAGGCTGCAAGGGCGTCAGTGCCGTAGAAGGCGGTGAAATAGGTGATCACGAAGGTCCCGAGTGCCATGATGAGAAAACTCATCATGCTCGGAAGCACCTGCGAGGCCAGTTCCTGAGCTCGAGAGCGTAGCGGACGCCATTCACTGCGCTGTAAACCAGTGAAGATCCCCAGCCTCATGGCCTTATAGGCGATATAGCAGGCGCTGAGAGCCTGGATCATGACCGTTGCCAGTGCGATACCTGATTCCTGCATCTCCGGGATGATCACTGTCGATCCGATCGAGAATCCGAACATCAGGAGCGGGTCAAGGGCCAGATTCAGGAAGAACCCGATGATGAGCATGTTCCTGTAGATCTTGGTGAAACCCCGTGCGGTCAGGGATGAGTTGAGCACCTGGGTGAGAGTCATGAAGATACTGCCTGAGATGATCACACGGGCATACCGCAGGGCTCTGGGCAGCACATCGGCTGCAGCACCCATGAGGTCGAAGATGGGAGAGAGCAGCAACAGCATGGGGATGATGACGGAGATCTGGACGATCGTGGAGATCATGATGCTCTGGAGAAAGATCTTGCGGGCCTGATCCGGTCGTTTCTCCCCCAGATAGTTCGAGATCAGTGCCGAGGTGCCCTGAGAGAACCCCACCCCGATCGCCAGTGCTACGAGGAACACCGGGAAGTTGAGAGACAGTGCTGCAAGGGATTCGGTCGAGAGCCTTCCTGCCCAGAAGGTATCGACGATGTTGTACATCGTGTTGAACAGTGTGCCTATACTCGCCGGGATGGCGATCCGTCGTATGATCTGAGGTATATCACCTGTGGTCAGATCGTGAATATCTTGTTTCTGCATACGAACACGATACACATAAAACAGTCAGGAGTCACGAAAAAAAAGGTCAACGATCGGTAGAAAACTGATACAGAGGATCGCCTGTGGTGTCTCGGAAGATCACCGTGAGTGAATCCTCAGCGATCTGCAGATCGGCGAATCCGCTGTCAAAGAAGTTCCGGTACTGAGAACCCTCACTGATGAAGGTGGGTTGCTTATCTTTTACCCGCCGAAGGCCCCGGTGATCAGGTAGTCGATGCCGTCGCGATGGATGTGCTCCATCTGATGATCATGGCCGGAGAAGACCAGATCGACACCCTGTCGATGAACAGCTGATGAAAGGTCCCGATCATATCCTGATTGTCATACCACGGCTTGTTCTCATACTTCGTGCTTGAAGCGAAGAAGAAGGCATGACTCATGATGATGATCAGATCATCAGGATCGATGGTCTCGAGCTGCTGTTCGAACCAGACTCGCTGATCGGTCGTGTAGGTCTCGGTTCCCCACTCAAGATCCATCGTGAAGATATGGATGTCGGGACCGAAGTCGTATCGGTGATACAGCCTGCTACCCGAACGGGCCGGCAGCGGAGAGGGGTAGTAATAGGATTTCCAGAAGTGGACGCCTGCGAACCACGTATCATGATTTCCCGGCAGTACGGCAGATGGGATCTTGGTGGTATAGGGTGAGAATAGATCGATCTGCCGGGTATAGTGACTGTCATCGTTGCCCATCTCCACATTATCCCCGAGATTGAACAGCAGTGCATACTCATCCCGGTCCCCGGTGATCTGCTGCAGGATCTGCAGGGTATCATCCTCACTGTTGGATCCGGCTCCTATATGGGCATCGGAGGCGATCGCTAAGCGCAGGATCTCTCTACCCTCATCGGACTGTGTGATGGGCATATAGGTGAACGAAGCTGTCAGCCCATCGGAAATCCTGCGGTAGAAGATCTCCTGACCGGGGGTGATCTCACTGAAGATGATCGCATGCTCCTTCGATGGGTGTTCCTCCGTGATGGTATGCCTGAGATCATCAGGATCGGTCCCGTAGCTGAGGGTCTCCTGCTGGTCTTTCAGCGTATACCAGGTGAGGGCGACATGAGGATAGTCTGAGTCACTCTGCTGTTCGACCAGCAGCAGCTGCGGGGCTTTATCTGCGATAACGGTATAGGGAGAGAGATAGGCGAACATGCCGACAGCGGCGGCAAGGCTCAGCAGCGCGAGCAGATAGGAGATAACACCGACATCTGAGCGGGAAGCCCGGTGTGATCGCAGATAGGTGTCGATGAAGACGGTCAGCAGTGCGATCAGAGCCAATGCGATGAGCCCCAGATAGAGCCTTCCGTACAATGGGTTCCACTTCATGAGCTGCAGGTTCCGATCATGCACACCGATCCAGATCACCACTGCAGGAAGTGCGAGCGTGATCAGCCGGATGAGATGGCGGAGTATATGCGGTCGATTTATGTTCATGTCCTGATAACGTGTCATACTATGCAGGATACCACTTTACACAGAGCTTGGCTATCAAAAAATGACCAGGATAAGACGTTTCAGCGGTTCTCTGCAGAGGGTCTGTGAGCCGGTATCGGTCAGCTGAGAGCCGGTTTCCCGTACTGCTCCTGTCCCGATGTGAGACTGGTACTTCTTCTCTCGTGTTCCGGGCATCGACTCGGGACTCAGGTGGCAAGTTTCGCTTTGAGCTTGGCAAAGAAATCCACCGCCTGTTCAGGAGTCGATTCCGCATCAGCCTCCTCATGGGTGATGAGCTCCGGAGGGATCTCTTCGATGAACCGCGACGGGATCGTGTCGATCAGCTCTCTCATGACCTTTCTCTGGCTGCAGCTGGTCATATAGAGTGACTGCTGTGCTCTGGTGATCGCCACGTAGAACAGTCTCCGTTCCTCTTCGATGTTCATCTCGTCCTCTTCGATACTCCTCGCATGGGGGATGATGTGGTCCTCGACCCCCGCAAGGAAGACGGTATTGAACTCCAGCCCCTTCGAAGCGTGGATGGTCATGAGGTTGACCTTCCCGGTCTCCTTGTCGTTATCGTCTTTCGTCGTCAGGGATATCCTGTTGAGATACTCATAGATGTTCGGATCGAGGTTGTCGGGGTTCTTCTCCCATCGTTCGAACATGTTGATGAAGATCTCGATGTTCTTCATCTTCCACTGTACGATACGCTCATTATCGGGATGCTCACTGATCAGATGACCCCGGTAGTCGATATCGCCGACGAGGGTCCTGATCGTCTTCGCCATATCGCGCTTGGAGAAGAGCCTGCTCTTGTAGAGCTCTATGAGTTCGGTGAATTCTCGACAGGTGTCCCTCAGGCGGTCCCTGATCGGTGCGTTCATGTCATAGGCGAGTTTTGAGACGGCTGAGAAGAGGGACAGATGATGGCTCTTCGCGTAGGAACGAAGCGACTCGATCGAGACTCTCCCGATCCCCCTTCTGGGTGTGTTGATGATCCTCAGGAAGTTCATGTTATCATCCGGATTGGTCAGCAGGCGCATATAGGCGATCACATCCTTGATCTCCTTACGGGAGAAGAAGCTCTGTCCACCGGAGACGGTGTAGGGTATCTGCTCCTGAAGGAAGGCCTGCTCGAGGGTAGAGAGCAGACTGTTGGTTCGCACGAGGACACCGAAATCGACATAGGTGAGCCCGTGCGAGAAGCTGAGCTCCTTGATCTTGGAGCAGATGAACTGTGCCTCCTGCTCATCATCCTCAGGATGGTGCAGTACGATGGTCCTGCCGTGCTCGGTCCCGGTCCACAGATTCTTCTTCTTCCGTTTGGTGTTGTTGGCGATCAGCGAGTTCGCCGCATGCAGGATGTTCCCGGTAGAGCGGTAGTTCTGCTCGAGTTTGATCTCTGTGACCTCGGGGAAATCCCGTTCGAAATTGACCAGATTCTCGTAGTCTGCGCCCCTCCAGGAGTAGATGGACTGATCATCATCGCCGACCACACAGATGTTGCGATGCTCAGAAGCCAGCAGGAGGACCATCTTGTATTGGGCATGAGAGGTGTCCTGGAACTCATCGACCATGATATAGTTGAACCTGCTGCGGTACTTCTCCAGCACAGCCGGATGCTCTTCGAACAGTCTCAGCGGCAGCATGATCAGGTCATCGAAATCGACCGCATTGTATGCTTTGAGGTGCAGAAGATACTCATCATAGATCTCCCGGTATTGTGAGGTCTCTGCCGTCCATACCGATCGTTTGGTCTTGATGGATGAGAACAGATTGTTCAGCTCATATAGATCGACCTCCTCCAGAGGGATCTTCAGTTCCCGTACCACATTCTTGATCAGAGCCATGATGTCGGCCTGATCGTAGATGGTGAAGTTGTTATCGTATCCGAGATGGCTGATCTCAGCACGGAGGACCATGACCCCGAAGGCATGGAAGGTGGATGTCGTGAGCTTCGGCAGTTTCGCTCTGGTGAGATCACGGACGCGTTCTGCCATCTCGGCAGCTGCCTTGTTCGTGAAGGTAAGAGCGAGAATATGAGATTGCGGGATACCCTGTTCGAGCATATGAGCGATACGGTAGGTGATCATACGTGTCTTTCCCGACCCGGCTCCGGCGATGATGAGCACCGGGCCTTCGATCGTTGACGCGCCAATATACTGTTTATCATTCAATGCACTTTTCAGATGCAGATCCATGTGAGTACCTCTACTGTTCTATGAGATCGGGAGCGATGATGATCAGACGGATTTGATGAAGATGGAGGAGGTCCCCACACCGAACATGATGATCGTCGAGACGATGATCCCGGAGATGATCACTCCTCCGACAGCCGCAAGACAGGTACGCTTCCAGTCCAGGCCGAGGATCCATGCACCGAGGGTCCCGGTATAGGCTCCTGTGATCGGCAGCGGGATCGCTACGAAGAGCATGACCCCGAGATAGCCGAAGCGCTCCACCTTCTTCTCGATCTTGCCTCGTGCACGTACGACACTGGCATCGAAGAGGGCTGCATACCAGCGAAGGCGGTAGAAGAGTCTGTGAGCGGAGGAGAGGAACACGAAGAGCACCGGGGCGACCAGTGCATTGCATCCGACGCTCAGCAGATAGGACTGCACCAGAGGGACCCCATTGAAGTAGGCATAGGGCAGGGCGCCTCTGAGTTCTGAGATCGGCAGCAGTGCAAGAAACATCGTGGTCAACAGTATTGAAGTGCTCATGGTCCCTCCGCATAATCTTCAACGGCGTATCCATGCCGGATGGTCTCTATCATGAGTGAATCGTACTCGATGGTCAAGAGCTTTTGACGATTATGGCACGTACCGGACAGACTTCATGGCAGCAGTAGCAGCGAATGCAGTCCCGGGTATTGACCACGATCTGGTCCCTCCCGCTTTCCGGGTTCGGTTCGACCGAAAGGGCGTCTGCCGGGCAGATCTCCACACATGCCCTGCAGAGGATGCATCGTTCAGATACGATACGGGGAGCAGGTGCTCTGGAACCGGAGAAGAGCGTCTTGACGTGGCTGCCGATCACCGAGACGAACCCATGCTTCGGAGTCTCATCCCGCTCGATCCGTGAGAAGTGTTCGGGTCTGAACTCCTGGGGCCGTGCCAGAGGGTAGATCAGGTCGTTATGATCGAGGGTCGAGATCATACCGCGCTCATAGGCACAGGAGAGGATCGGCAGTGCTGCAGGCTGCTCGTGCATCAGGTAGCTGATGCTCAGATCGAGTGCGATCGCATTTTTCGAAGCTGCGATCATGCCGATCCGTTTGGGGAATCCCCCGCTCGGGCCGGGCCCTTCCATGGCGGTGATGGCATCCATGATGTGGATCTCGGTGGGGATGCTCTGATACAGATCAAGGATCATATGGGCGAAAGCCTCTTTCTGCGGGTATTTCAGATGAAAAGGACTCTTGGAAAGACCGGGGATCAGACCGAAGAGGTTCTTGATCGCACCGGTTGCATACATGAGCTGATGGGTCTTCATCTTGGGGAGGTTCACGATATAGTCTGCGCTCTCAACGGCAGAGGTGACGGTGAACCGTCTCTGTACCTGCCCCCGGGGTTTCTGATCGTGACCGTCTCGCTGGTGAAATCGACCCAGGGGACACCCAGTCTGGTGCAGACATCGGCAATACCGCAGGCTGTGGGTGAGAATCCGCTGCGCTGCAGTCCAGGTGAATCGCCGACGATCGGGGATCCTCCCTGCTCCTGAATGATCCGACAGACTGCTTCGACGAGTACCGGATGGGTGGTAACAGCCTTCTGTGCTGCAGCATCGGTGAGGATGTTCGGCTTTACCAGCACGGTAGCTCCCTTCAGATCAGGCATCCCGAGGGCTTCCCAGACAGTCCTGGTCTCTCTGGTGACTGCTGTGAGGTCATAGGTATCGCAGCCGGCGATCGCTACCCGCAGGTCTTCGTTCATCATATGCTCCTTGAAGATGTCAACATTGACATTCTGTTCACTTCTTCGTACTCTACCGTAAACGACGCAGGAAGACTACCGTTTCATAAGGAACTGAACGATGAAAGATGATCCATGTATCAGGGCTGTCCTGTTCGATCTGGACGGGACCCTGATCGACACGATAGCAGATATCGCAGCAGCCATCGAGCCGCTGCTGGCAGAACGAGGGTTCTCAGGCCATGATCTGACCGCCTACAAGAGATTCGTGGGTTCGGGGCTGCGTAATGCCCTGATCAATGCACTGCCTCCCGGACACCGTCTCTCGCAAGATGATATCGATCAGATGTATCTTGGGCTTCTGGAGAACTACCGCAGGGCCCCGTATGGGCACACGAAGATCTATGACGGGATGGAGGAGCTGTTGGATATGCTGGGACGGAAGCAGGTGCCCACATCGATCCTGTCGAACAAGATCCAGGATCTTACCGAGATCATCGTCTCTCAGCTGCTCTCCGGGTACACCTTCACAGCTGTGCAGGGGCTCAGTCCTGAGTATCCGAAGAAACCTGACCCGGCCTCGGCATCAGCGATCGCCGCCCGCATGGGGGTGAGAGCTGATCAGGTGCTGCTCATCGGTGATTCGGAAGTCGATTACCTCACGGCGCAGGCTGCCGGCATGCAGGTGATCATCGTCAGCTGGGGATTCAGGACCAGATCGCAGCTGCTTGCACAGATCCCCGAGTCAGTGATCGCTGATGACCCTGCACAGCTGCAGGGAAGGATCAGCAGCATGCTGGAGCCTATAGCGGTCTCAGGCTGAAGAAATCTGGCTCCAGACCGTGAGATCCATGGTAGAGTAGAGCATGCAGTGGTAAGATGGTACACAGGAGGAGCGTATATGGACTTTGAAGACTATTATCAGAAAGCCTCGGATTATGTGAGGTATGAACAGGAACCGGTGTTTCGTGAAGAGGTCATCCAGGCGATGAACGAAGAGCAGATAGAGAGTCTGCATGACCGGTTCTATACAGAGCTTGCCTTCGGGACCGCAGGGATGCGCGGGATCATCGGAGGCGGGTATAACAGGATGAACTCCTATATGGTACGGCGCGTGACACAGGGGCTCTCTGACTATGTGAACGAGGTCTTCCCGGACAAGCCGTCGGTCGTGATCGCCTATGATTCCCGGCACTATTCTCAGGTGTTCGCCTCTGCAGCGGCGGCAGTGCTGTGTGCCAACGGGATCAGGGTGTATCTCTATGATGAAATCCATCCGGTACCGCTGCTCTCCTTCGCGGTGAGACGACTGCATGCATCTGCCGGTATCACCATCACCGCCAGTCATAATCCCTCTGAATACAACGGCTATAAAGTCTACTGGAGTGACGGGGCCAGGTGATCGCACCACACGATACCGCAATCGTAGAGAAGGTCCGCTCGATCACCTCAGGTGATATGATCGCAGAACGATCCCTTGCGGATGCCGTGGCAGCGGGGATGCTCACAGCGGTCCCCGGAGAGGTCGATGAGGCCTACTATGCCATGGTGCTCAACAGCATCGGTAATCCGGCGATCTTCTCAGCGGATATTCCCTGCAGTCTCGTATACACGCCGCTGCACGGGTCCGGGAATGTTCCGGTACAGCATCTGCTGAAGACCCTGGGAGTCGACTACTCGGTGGTGGCTGCCCAGGAAGAGCCTGACGGCGACTTCCCTACCGTGACGATGCCCAATCCTGAGAATCCCGATGCCATGCAGCTGGCCATCGCTCAGGCGAAGAGACAGAAGGCTGACCTGATCCTCGGAACCGACCCCGACTCAGACAGACTCGGGATCGGGGTGCCGAACGACAGCAGCAAACAGGACTATACGCTCCTTGGGGGTAATCAGATAGCTGTGCTGCTGTGTGACTATCTCCTTTCTCAGCAGAGGCAGCCGATCACCGGCGGTGTCTGTGTGAAGAGTATCGTCACCACTGACCTGATGAAACGTGTTGCCGGCTCCTACGGCTGCGAGTGTCGAGATGTGCTGACCGGATTCAAATATATCGCAGATCAGATGCACAAGATTTCAGAGGAGGGCGGACGATTCCTCTTCGGCGCGAAGAGAGCTTCGGCTATCTGTGGGTGCAGGAGGTCTATGATAAGGATGCCGTATCAGCTGCGGTACTGGCTGTGGAGATGATGCTCTATCATGCCTCACAGGGGACGAGTCTGCTTGAGCGGCTGGATGAACTGATGAGACAGTTCGGCTGTTTTGCCGAGAAGGTCATATCGAAGAGTTATCCGGGAGCTGAGGGGAAGGCCGCCATGGAACAGATCATGAAGAGTTTCAGGACTGACTGCCCGAACGAGATCGGCTCCCTGCAGGTACGCAGTGTACTTGACCTCAAAGAGGGGGCTCAGGGCCTTCCTCCTGCTGATGTGATCATCATCACACTCGATGGTGGCAGCAAGGTGGTGATCCGTCCCAGCGGTACCGAACCCAAGATCAAGTACTACATCTTCTCCGTATCAGAGGACCCGGATCTGGAAGCTGCCAAGCGTGCAGGTCTTGCCCGCCAGCAGAAGATCATGGATTCTCTTGGACTATGAGCTGGTCTTCGGCGGGTTCTATCAGTATGGTATATGATGACCGGCTGTACTGAATATGTGGCATAAGGAGTAGCTGATGAAACCGTTTTATTGCTTGCAGAGGACCTATGGGAATGAGATCCTGCTCACCCCGTTCAATGATAAGAAGGAAGTCATCTCCTGGGATGACCAGGAGATCGCGGTGACAGTCTCGACTGAAGCTGACAGTGCACTGAAGGAGACGATCCAGTACCGCCTCTATGGGGCGATCGATCTGGCAGTCGATGCCTGGATCCAGGAGCTCAAGTACATCCCCCGTCTGGTCAACTCTGCTCTGGCCTTCCTCGCTGCCTATTTCTTCTTCTCCTTCGTCGTGAGAGACCCGATCCCTATCCTCGATGAGATGCTGCTGGCATCAGGAGCTGCGGTCGCAGTCTATCTGTGGACGGCGGCGAGGAACAGGAAGTCAGAACTGGCTACCAAGAAGAGAACCGAGCTCAAGAACCTTGTCGATGCCTGCAGCTATACCACAGGGAGCACTCTCGCTTTCTATGAGGGGCTGCTCAAGACGTTCGATGAGATGGCACCGCTGACCCTCGCTGACAAGGTCTCCGGTAATGATGATGAGTTCGAACCTGTGGACCTCCCGTCAGATGCACCGATCATCCATGACTATCTTACCGAACTGCTCAGAGAGCAGGATAAGAACCGTACAGCACTCAGCAGCGTGAATGACCGGACGATGCGTGAGGACCAGAGGGTCCGTCTTTCTGCCAGACTGCTCACCCAGGCGAGAAACAGGAAGATCGATCTGCCCCTCATCGCTCTGTGTCAGATCACTGCCCGGTAGTTGAAGCATCATCCCATCACTGCAGTTTACTGCAGTAATGGGAACACCATCAGCAGAAACGGTCTGTGAGCTGCAGATAGTCACTGGTACCTCCTCCATGATAGCCCTCTACACCATCGGTGCAGACAGAGGGCTGTTCTCTCTTGTCTGTGCACTAGGCTCTGTGCTGTTTCTCTATGATGTGCTCTATGCCGCTCCGCATCTCAGGATCCCCGTATCGGCATCAGCCTGTATACTGCTGCTGGGGTGCGCTGCGGCTCTTCCTCTACCTGCGCCGCAGGAACCGGTCCGGGGTGTCGCTGCTTCCCCGGGCATGATCTTCAGAGCCCTGGCCCTTGAAGATGCCTCCTATGTGGATTCCCGGTTGATACGGTGTTCAGTGAGGGTCATCGGGATAGAGGATGCCGCAAGGCATCTGGTGCAGCGGGGGGATTTCGGCAGGATCGAGATCATGGGACGGACTGAAGCGATGCTGCTGTGGGGCGAGGAGCTGTGTTTTCACATCAGGGGAAGTTCAGAGAGCGGTGTGTTCTATACAGAGGCCCTGACGGGGACCGGTTCGTATGCCGGACCCCGCTGGTTCTTCTCCTTCAGGGGGATGCTGTATGAACAGATCCTCGGTCTCTGTGCGAGAGTACCTCAGGAGCAGGGGGAGCTGATACGGATGCTCGTGCTCGGAGATACCGGAGACCCTGATGCACCGATCATCAGGCAGTTCAGAGCATCGGGCTGCAGCCATCTGCTGGCGCTCTCCGGGATGCACGTGTTCGTCATCACCTGGATCATCTCGCGGATCATCTCATGCTTCCTGCCGCCGCTGGTCAGCCGTGTGGTCATCTGCTCCGGTCTCACAGCATTCCTGCTGCTTGCCGGTCTGCAGCCCTCCCTGGTCCGTGCCGGCCTGATGTATCTGATCGTGACCCTGTCAGCCATCCTCTTTCACCGGCGGCTGAGTCCTTTGAAGGTGCTTGCGCTGACCTGTCTGATCCAGATGCTTCTGTTCCTTCCCCAGGTGAGGAGTGCCGGGTTCCTGCTCTCCTATGGTGCGATGTTCGGGATCCTGCTCTCATCAGACACTGTCGCAAGCTGGTTCCCGCCTGCGGTCCCCCGGATGCTCAGCACTCCTGTCGCTGCTTCGGTCGCCGCGGTGATCATGACCTTTCCCGTGCTCTCGCAGACCTTCGGTGAGATCTATCCTGCCGGCATCATCGCATCAGTGTTCCTGACCCCGGCAGTCATCGCCTACATGGCAGTGAGTCTCCTCTTCCTGTCAACCGGATTCTCCCCGTGCCTCCTGCAGCTGGTGAGCGTGTGCTTTCGGGTGCTCTACCGGTATCTTGATACGGTATCATCGCTCTTCGGGAGGCTTCCCCCCTGCAGTACCGGGGTCTTGAGCGCAGTGAGCTTTCAGACTGGTATGCTCGTGATCATGGCTATACGTTTTGCGCTCAAGTATGGTAGGATTGCCCATAATCGAAAAAGGAACCGCCAATATGAACAATGCCTTTCGCTACGATTCACTGAGCGAAATACGACAACTGCTTGAGACGCACGATCTGAGTATGAACAAGCGGTTCGGACAGAACTTCCTGCTCTCTCCGGGGGTCCGCGAACGAATCATCCAGACCCTTGATACCGATCAGTATCGGACGTACTGGGAGGTCGGACCGGGGATCGGAGCGCTCACGCATGATGTGATCGATCGTGTCGATGCCCTCACGCTCTTTGAGATAGACCGGGGGTTCATCAGGATCCTCAGAGAGTTCTTCGGAGACAGGCCATCCTTCTCGATCGTCGAAGGGGATGTGCTCAAGAGCTGGCCTGAGTACCTTGCCGCGCATGAGGTCCCTGATGTGATCTTCGGGAATCTTCCCTACAACATAGGTGCACAGTGTATCGCCTCGTTCATCGAAGCCGGATGTCTTGCGAAGAAGATGGTCTTCACCCTTCAGAAGGAGGTCGTCGAGCGGATGGGCTCTCCTGCGGGGAGCAAGCAGTACTCATCGTTCACCATCCTGTGTGCGATAGACTATGAAGTCAGGCATCTGTTCGATATCCAGCCGGGTTCGTTCTATCCTGTTCCTGATGTGGTCTCCTCGGTGGTGACGATGACCAGAAGAGAGCAGCCGCTGGTAGCGAAGCAGGATCGGGTCCTGTTCATGAAGATGGTCCGCCAGCTCTTCGCTCAGAGGCGGAAGACCATCTTGAACAATCTTTCCGGATGTTCCGGTTTTCCCAATCGGACCAAGGCTGACCTCTCAGTTCTGCTGGAGGGTCATGGGTTCGATCCCAAACTGCGTATCGAGCAGCTCGACCTGCAGCGTCTGGTCGAACTGTTCTCCCTGATGGTCTGAATCCCCCTTTCTTTCGTATCGGGGCAGGAACTGCCTCGATACGAAAGGGGATCCCTTCTGCCTGCGCTATTCGGCCTGAGCGAGGGTGATCGCAGAGGTCACCACGATATCATCGATGCTGCAGCCTCGTGAGAGATCGCTCACCGGCTTTGCGAAGCCCTGCAGGATCGGACCATAGGCATCTGCCCCTGCCAGTCGCTGTACCAGTTTGTACCCGATGTTCCCGGACTGCAGATCTGGGAAGATGAGGACATTGGCCTTTCCTGCGACCGGGGAGCCCGGTGCTTTCTTGGATCCGACCGAGTCGATGATCGCTGCATCAAGCTGCATCTCCCCGTCGATCTTCAACTCCGGATGCTTCTGCTGTACCATCGCCAGCGCCTCGGTGACTTTGTCCACGTTCGGGTGGGAAGCCGAACCTTTGGTCGAGAAGGAGAGCATGGCGGTCATCGGCTCTGCTTCGAGGAAGACTCTGCAGGAGTCAGATGACGCTGTTGCGATCTCAGCGAGCTGTTCGGCTGTGGGGTCTGGTATCGTAGCGCAGTCGGAGAAGATGAACTGTCCATCCACCCCGAGTTCTTTCTTATCGGTGCACATGACGAAGCAGGAAGAGGCGAACTTCGTGCCGGGTTTGGTCTTTATGATCGTGAATGCCGCGACGAGCACTTTCCCTGTGGCGTTCTCCGCCCCGGCGACCATGGCATCGGCATCTGAGAGCCGTACCATCATAGCTCCCCACTTCAGCGGGTCTATGATCTGCGTTCGGGCATCTTCAAGGGTCAATCCCTTGTGCTTTCTCAGTTCAGCATACTCCTGTGCATACCGGTCGATATCATCGGAAACCGCGGTGTCTATGATGGTGATCCCGTCGAGTGCGGTCCCTGACTGTCTTGCCGCTCTCTCCACATCTGCGGTTGCTCCCAGCAGGAAGACCTGTGAGGCCAGCTGCTCATCGACCAGCTTCCGTGCGGCTGCGATGGTTCTTGGTTCTGTCCCTTCGGGAAGGACGAGGGCTTTCTGCAGCCCTTTTGCTTTGTTCTTCATCTTTTCTGCAAACGTCATGATTATACTCCCGTGTAATAGGTATTAACAGTGCAATCTTATCATACCAGCATGCTCTGCGCATAGGGGATGAGTGCAGCGCTCTTCACAAATAGTCATACCTGCTGACGCTGCAGGAGGGACAGGATTTCTCATCGGTACGTGTGGCTGTGCTCTGTACAGATGGACCGGTTTTAAGTAAGATGTCGGCATGAAGATAGGAGTATACGGTTTAGGGCGGTTCGGTTCCTTCTGGGCAGCGCTGCTGGCAAGAGAGTTCAACGTGATCGCGTATAACAGAAGTGCTGATCGGCCGCTTCCTGAGGGAGTGACCCGCTGTACGATCGAACAGCTGTGCGAGGTCGATGTGCTCTTCCTCTGTGTGGCGATCTCTTCGGTCGAGAGCGTACTCACCACGATCGGTCCGAGGCTCAGGCCCGGCTGTGTGGTCATGGATACCTGCTCGGTGAAGGTCTATCCCTCAGAGCTCATGGAGCGTCTGCTCCCATCCGGGATCCATGCGATCGCCACACACCCGATGTTCGGTCCTGATTCAGGCCGTAACGGGGTGAAGGGTCTGCCCATGGTATATGCTCCGCTGCGGTGTCCTCAGGAGATCGTGGACTACTGGCATTCGGTCTTCTCTGAAATGTTCGAGCTGCGGGTCCTGGTGATGACCCTGATGAACATGACCGGGAAGCTGCGTTCACCCAGGGTATCACCCATGTGATCGGACGGGTACTCGGGGAGCTGGAGCTCAAGAAGAGCAGTATCGGGACAGCCGGATACAACAGCCTTCTTGAGATCATCGAACAGACCTGTAACGACCCCATGCAGCTCTTCTTCGATCTTCAGCGGTATAATCCCCATACACGCGAGATGCATATGAAGCTGAATGATTCACTTGAACATGTGATGAGACAGCTCGAGCGGGCCGATACCGTCTGAACGTGAGTACCCCTTCCGGGATGATCGCCTACTACCATACAGATACCTCGTCACGGGGATCGATAGGAACAGCCATGAGAGCAGCAATCTATACGCTTGGATGCAAGCTGAATCAGTGTGAGAGTGAGGGTCTTGCAGACGCCTTCTCCCAGCAGGGCTTCACCGTCACATCCCCTTCGGAGGATGCGGATCTCTATATCGTGAACACCTGCACCGTCACCAGCAAGGCTGAACAGAAAGCCCGGAGGATGATCAGGCGGTATGCCCGTCTTGCCCATCAGCCGGTGGTCATCGTGACCGGCTGTTATGCCCAGCTCAACGGGGATGATATCGCAGCTCTGGCAGAGCGTCTGCATGTGGTGTCGCTGGATAAGAAGTCGTCGCTTCTGATGATGCCGGCCTACATCGCCTCACTGCTGAGCTCAGGAGTCAGCCTGCAGGATGCGGTGAGCTCGTTCATCAGTGATGACCTGACCGAATCCTCTCCCTTCGACTATCGTGCGATCACGTTCGTCTACCATGCCAGGGCGTTCCTGAAGATCGAGGACGGCTGTGACAATGCATGTGCCTACTGCAGGGTCACGCTGGCACGGGGTAATGCTGTGAGTCTTGATGTGCACGAGGTGATCAGGCGATGCCTTGAGATCGAAGCGCAGGGATACCGGGAGATCGTCTTCACCGGAGTCAATATCACGGCTTATGCATCGCAGGGCAGGGATCTGGCAGCACTGCTGCAGGCGGTCCTCGATGCACTTTCCCAACGGGTCTCCATCAGACTCTCCTCTCTTGAACCGGATATGATCACTGACAGGCTCATAGAGGTGTGCAGAGACCCGCGGGTACAGCCTCACTTCCATATACCGCTGCAAAGTGCCTCAGATGCGATGCTCACGGCAGTGAACAGACACTACAGTGTCGAACTCGCGGCGCGTCAGATCCGCAGGCTCATGGCGGTCAAGGATGATGCGTTCCTTGCCGCAGATATCATCACCGGTCTGCCCGGAGAGCGCGATAGCGACCACCAGAAGACGCTGCAGTTCCTGCAGGACCTGGGATTCTCCCGGGTCCATGTCTTTCCCTTCTCACCGAGACCGGGAACCGCGCTGTTCGATGCCCCGCATAAGGTCCCTGAATATCTTCGGGATGAACGGGCAGGGGAGATCCGCAGGCTCTCATCGAAGCTCTACGGTGAGTATGTCAGCCGCTGGCAGGGCAGGACTGTCGATGTGATCATAGAGGGCATGTTCTCAAAAGCGTTGCAAGGGATCACCGATAACTATCTCAAGGTATCGATCACCGCACTGCCGGGCGACCCTGAACAGGCACGCGGCAGACTCTGCCGTGCACGGCTGAGTACCGAAGGTGACGTGCTGACCGGGACTTTTGTCGAATTCGCCTAGGTATTGATTGCAAGAATCAGTGAACAGCGGTATAGTAACGAAAAATCAGAGACAGGAAGAGACAGGAAGATGAAAGATATACGTAAGCAGTGGAGACAGAGTATTCTCAGGGCAGTGATCAGAGCAGCCCGGGAGCGGGGGATCGATACTGATGCGATCACTGCAGATGATATTCTCATACAGAAACCGCCCAGAACGGAGATGGGGGACATCGCCGTGCCGCTGTTCAGTTTCGCCAAACTGTTCCGAAGTGCTCCGGCTGCAGTGGCAGCTGCTGTGATCGAGCAGCTTCAGGATGATGATCAACTGCCCTCAGGTGAGATCTTCAGTGCAGGACCCTATGTGAACATCAGGGTCGATACGGCAGCACTCGCACAGTCCCTGGAGCAGGAGATCGCAGCGCTCGGGGCTTCCTACGGCAGGACCGAGCTGTTCGCAGGGCGAAGGGTCATGATCGAGTTCTCCTGTCCGAACACCAACAAACCCCTGCACCTCGGGCATATGAGAAATGATGCACTTGGTGAGAGTGTATCTAGGATCCTCAAGGAGAACGGTGCCGATGTGCAGAAGGTGAATCTGATCAATGATCGCGGGGTGCATATCTGCAAGTCGATGCTGGCCTACCAGAAGTTCGGCAACGGAGAGACTCCGCAGACAACAGGTATCAAGAGTGATCACTTCGTAGGGAAATACTATGTGAAGTTCGCCCAGTGGGTGAAAGAGTACCCTGAAGCTGAGGCTGAGGCACAGGATATGCTCAGGAAGTGGGAGGATCAGGACCCTGAGACGATGAGGCTGTGGAAGCAGATGAACACCTGGACCATAGACGGGATCTCTCAGACCTATGAGAAGACCGGCATCTCCTTTGATGATGTCTATTATGAGAGCAGGACCTATACCAAGGGCAAGAGCGAGATCCTCAAAGGTCTCGAGCAGGGAGTCTTCTATCAGGATGAGGAGGGTACGGTCTGGGTCGACCTGGAACCGATCAACCTCGATAAGAAGGTACTGCTGCGAAAGGATGGCACTTCGCTCTATCTGACTCAGGATATCGGGACGGCGATCGCAAGGCATGGGGACTGGCCGTTCGATACGCTCATCTATGTGGTAGCATCGGAACAGAAGTATCACTTCACGGTACTGTTCTATGTCCTCTCGCTGCTTGGCTTCCCCTGGGCAGAGCATCTGTTCCACCTCTCCTACGGTATGGTGAACCTGCCTGACGGGAAGATGAAGTCCAGAGAGGGTACGGTCGTCGATGCAGATGATCTGTTCGCACAGCTTGAGCAGATGGCTCAGCAGGAGATCGTCGGCAAGGGAAGGGAGGACGAGGTCGGTTCGCTCGAACAGACCTCATCATCGATCGCTCTCGGTGCTCTGAACTACTATCTGCTTCAGGTCAATCCGACGAAAGATATGATCTTCGATCCAAAGGAGTCCATATCGTTCAACGGGAATACCGGTCCCTATCTTCAGTATATGGGAGCCAGGATATCCAGCATGCTGAAGAAGTACGAGCATCTGCCTGAGGAGATAGATGCACTGCCGTTCGACAGCAGCCTGCTCGGTGAGACCGAAGAGCGGGAACTGATCAAGCTGATCTCCTCGTATCCGGAGTATGTTCGACAGGCGGGAGAAGAGATGAACCCATCGATCATCACCTCCTATCTGTTCGATCTCTCCAAGCTGTACAGCAAGTTCTATCATGATCATCAGATCCTGAACCTTGATGACAGACGTATGATAAAAGCCAGGGTCACGCTGTCAAAGATGGCCCTCCAGGTGCTCAAGAATGCCTTCGGTCTGGTGGGTATTCCTTTTCTTGAAAGTATGTAAAGTGGTTCTATGCTATTGACCACTGTACATACCTTGTGGTATAAGTTATCCTGCATAAATTAAGATGGAAAGGATGTGATTTTCATGTACGCATTGGTAGAGATTCAGGGAAAACAGTACAAAGCGCAGGAAGGCGCAGTTCTTACAGTAGATAAGATCAACAAGGAAACTGGTGAGACCGTCGAGTTCGACTCGGTACTTATGGTTTCTGACGGCGATTCGACTCAGGTCGGACAGCCATATGTGGCAGGCGCTAAGGTGACAGCTGTCCTTGAAGATCAGGTGAAGGGTAAGAAAGTCGTGATCTTCAAATTCAAACGAAGAAAAGGCTATAAAAGAAAACAGGGGCACAGACAGAAGTATACTCAGTTGCTCATCAAAGAGATTAAAGCGTAATAGGAGATATTCAGCATGGCTCATAAAAAAGGTGGCGGAAGCACAAGAAACGGAAGAGATTCCGAATCGAAAAGACTTGGTGTAAAACGTTCCGGTGGACAGACTGTCAAAGCCGGTGAGATTCTTATTCGTCAGAGAGGTACGAAAGTACATCCGGGCGAGAACGTCGGAAAAGGAAAAGATGACACACTGTTTGCTACAGCAGCTGGTATTGTAACATTCTACTCCCGCATGAACCGACATTTCGTTTCCATAAAGGAAGCATAAGATCTTTATTTCACATCAACAGAACACAATAAACGAATAACATATGTTGGATTTTCAGACGAAACGTATATAGATATTGCCTCCGGAAACGGAGGCAGTGGCTGTGTCTCCTTCAGAAGAGAGAAGTATGTCCCCAAGGGCGGACCAGACGGCGGTGACGGCGGTCGCGGAGGCGATGTCGTCTTCGTGGTGGATCCGAACATGAGGACCCTTGGACCGCTGAAGGCTCATAGGAGCTACAAGGCACAGAATGGGCAGCCCGGACGGGGAGCCCGACGCCATGGAAGCGACGGGAAGGATGCCGAGATCCATGTGCCTGAAGGCACCATCATACGTGATGCCCACAGTGGTGAGATCATCAAGGATCTCAGTGGAGTGGATCGATATGTCTTCTTCGAAGGCGGAAAGGGCGGAAAGGGGAACTGGCACTACAGGACCTCGAAACGGCAGGCCCCGAGGTATGCTCAATCGGGTATTCCCGGTCAGGAGTTGAGAGTTCACATCGAACTGCGTATCATCGCAGATATCGGTTTTGTCGGATTCCCCAATGCCGGCAAATCATCACTGCTCAACCATCTCACCAACGCTCACTCAAAAGTGGCAGGATACCCGTTCACTACGAAGATACCTCATCTGGGGGTGTTCAAGTATGCAGAGCGGGACATCATACTCGCTGATATACCGGGGATCATAGAAGGTGCTTCACACGGTGCTGGGCTCGGTTTCAAGTTCCTCAGGCATATCGCCCGCACCTCAGGTGTCGCCTATCTGGTAGACATGGATGATGACCGGTATCTTGAAGCCTATGCTACCCTTCGTGCGGAACTGAGTGCCTATGCACCGGAGATGCTTGACAAGCCGAGTATCCTGATCGCGACGAAGATAGACATCGAGGGGACTGCTGACCGACTTGAGGAGCTCAAGGCTGCGTATCCTGATACCGAAATCGCGGCACTCTCGGTATTCACCGGAGAGGGGATCAGTACGGTGAAGCAGGCCTTCATCAGGATGGTCTCACCAGAGCGCCTATGAAGACAGTACTGTTCGGAGGATCGTTCGATCCACCCCATTACGGTCATCTGCACCTGATCAGGCTGCTTACCGAACAGAGTGATTACCAGCGGGTCATCATCGTACCGCTCAATGTGCCCAGTCACAAGCGTGTCGAGAGGTCCACTGATGCAGCGCACCGGGTGGGTATGCTCAGGCGCCTTCTCTCATCGTATGATCTGCCCGCTGTCATCGATACCTGCGAGATCGATCGGGGCGGGGTGTCCCATACCTATGATACGGTGCTGGATCTGGTCAGCCGGTATACCGATATGGATGGCCGGATCGGGATCGTGATCGGTGATGACCTGCTTGGTGAACTGGACCGCTGGTATATGGTCGATCAGCTGAAGGGACTTGCTGATTTCGTGGTGATCTTTCGCGGAGAGAAGCCTGCACAGGTGCGACGAAAGATCGAAGAGCTCTCAACAGCAGGGTTCTCCATACAGCTTGTCGAGGGGAGCCGCGTCGAGGTCTCATCGAGTGAGATCCGTCAGCGGCTGCAGAACGGCAGTGATGTCTCAGACATGCTGCCTGAGGATGTGATACGGTACATCGAAGAACATGGATTATATTCAGGAGCTTAAAGAGTTCATCCAGTCACAGGAATCACCGGCACGCTACAGGCATACGCTGCAGACTGCAGAGGTCTGTGCCGAGCTTGCCGACCGCTTTGGGGTGAGTGCGATCGATGCCACCGTAGCCGGTCTCTGGCATGATATTGCCCGTGGCTGGTCTGATCACAGACTGCTTGCCTATACCCGCACTCACGGCCTTGGAGCCCTCACCTATGAGATACAGAACCCGAAACTCCTGCATAGCGTCGTCGGCGCCCATCAGTTCAGCTCATCGCAGTTGCGGTATGACAGAGATCCTGATCAGATCGAACAGGTGTGGCTGGCGATCCGCTGGCATACCACCGGACATCATACCATGGGCACGATGGGGTATGTGCTCTTCATTGCCGACTACATCGAACCTGGAAGGACCCACTTGAGTGATGCCGATCGCAGGAAGATATTGCAGCTGGAGACATTAGAAGCTATGATGAGTGCAGTGCTGCAGATGCAGTCCCGGTATTTCTCTGCACAGGGTGTCGATGTCGCACTCGGACCGGGCAGGGGACTGTATCAGCTTCTGTCATAAGGATGGCCTGATTGAGACGAATGATGATCTTTGCGAGTCTTTCTGTACTCCTGCTGGCATGTTCCTGCGCTCTCCCGTTTGGGGAGGGGGTGAGTTCTACTCTGCTGATCATCGATGATGAGCGAATCGAAGAGGCGGGATATGAATTCCATGTGCTGCTGTACGATCGAAGGACCGCACGGAACGCGATCATCATCATCCCGGGAGAGCTCGATGATCAGGGCTTCGATCTGATCGGGGCTGCGGGGAGTCAGGATCAAGCAGGGCTGGAAGCGCAGATCGGCAGTCTCCTCGGGATCGACATACACCATACGGTCTTCGCTGATACGACCGAAGCTCAGGTACTCTTCACGATCCTTGACAGCCTGGAAGCCTTCGATCTCGAGGGTGAGAGTGTGTACGGTGATGTCTATTCGCTGCGTTGGGATTCGCTCTACCGCCATGCAGCACTGCTTTCGAGTGATCAGGTCATCTCCAAGGTCCTGGATGTCACTGACGGGCAGATCGCAGCGTCCAGGGTTCGGGCGGTACTCAAAGAGCTAGGCAGCAGCACAAATGAGCCCTATCTTATTCATTACCCTATTGATATGTATCATCGTCCGTTGTATAAGGGAGCTTACGGTAAAGAACTTGTTTCGGCGATCCTGCGCAGACTGGAAGAACCCCAGGGCGAAGCGACCGTACGGTAACAACCAGACGTGCACCGCACGTACTACAAGGAGAAGAATTATCCATGTTGGATGAGGAAACTGAACAGCAGGTCAAACAGCTTGCAACGAGTATTGAGGATCATAAAGGACAGGATGTCATGTGTATCGATGTGTCTGAGGAGAGCAGCTGGGCCAGCTGTTTCATCCTCGTGACGGCAACCAGTATGGGACATATGCGGGGACTCGTTCGAGAACTCCGTTCTGTCCTGAGTGATATGGAGCTCGATATACGGCATAAACATAAAAAGATATCTGAAGGCGGCTGGGAACTTCTGGACTGTGGTGACATCGTCATTCACATCATGTCTGAAGAGATGAGAAGCTTCTATGAGCTGGAAAAACTGTGGTATGCGGGCAGACTGATAGAGTTCAGGACCGCATAACGGTGCAGGATCGGTAGGAGAGACTGCATCTGCAGTCTCTCTAAGCCATGTATGGTGATCCCCCGGTGGGGTTATCGATCAGTCATCAAAATCGAAGGATTCATCTTCCTTGTACAACGGCGTCTCTTCTGCGAGGTCCTGTTTCTCGATGTAGAACCCCTCTTCGTTCAGGTATTCTTCGTCATACTCATCGGTGATACTGTCATCCTCGTATGGATCATCAAGCAGATCCTCATCGAGAAAGCTCTCATCTATCCCTGGATGGTCTCCAAGTTCATAGTCATCCTCTTCGAACAGCGCATCAACATCATCATCCAGAGAATCCTCGTCATCCTCCAGTGATTCTTCGTCATCATAATCATCTAACAAAATAAATCCCTCCTGTCCTGAACATGTCTCAAACATACCTATCAGGGCATACCATGTCAAGATTCAAACAGGTAAATGGTTTGACTCAGAAGCGTTAAAACGGTACTATTTCGCACATGCAGACACGACTGACGATACAGGCTCCGGCAAAGATCAATCTTCACCTCGAAATACATCAACGCCGCAGTGACGGCTTCCATGACCTGAGATCGATCTTTCAGCAGATATCACTTTCAGATACCATAGACATACGTATCGAGACTGCTGCAGTCTTCTCCTGCCGTGTATCCGGAACCATCGGTATCGCTGAGAGAGAGAACAGCATGTATCGGGCAGCATCGAAGTTCTACGAAGCCCTCGGGACGGGTGGGGCGCTCCAGATCGCCTGTACGAAGCGGATACCCATGCAGGCGGGGCTCGGTGGCGGCTCGAGTGATGCAGCGGCTGTCCTGAAGGCTCTGAACGAGGTCGAAGGGAATCCCATGAGTCGCAAAGAGCTTTCTGCCATCGGGGCTGCCATCGGCAGCGACGTGCCGTTCTTCCTCCACGGACCCGCTGCGCTGGTCTCCGGCAGGGGGGAAGTCGTCGAGCCGATCACCGCACGGGGCGACCTCTCAGGTCTGCTGCTGATCCCCCCGTTCGGGATATCGACGCCCGAAGCCTTCAGGGATCTTGATGCTTATCGTGCACGTAAAGGATCCAAATACTATACAATACAGAGTGAGAGTGACCTAAAATGGCTGTATTTGAACCCTGTAACATCATGGAGATTCACCAATGACTTCACTCCTGTCCTGTATGAGGCGTATCCGGATTATCAATTTTTGAGTGAAATACTTATGGATGCAGGATTTCCCTTTCTCACCATCTCAGGGAGCGGGTCATCCATGATCGGTATCACTGATACCTCCACAGCTGTCACTGAGGGGATGACTATTCTTCCCAAGCTCAGTAATATGCAGGTTCTTCCAATAAAAATGCTTGATGTCACACACAAAGCAGTTTACAATTAGATTATGCGTTTATCAGTAGCAAATGAAAAATTCAGACAGTCGCATAGGGGGAGTCTCACATGGAAATCACAGACATCCGAGTACGAAGGGTCACTACAGAGGGCAAGCTGAGAGCTTATGTCACGGTCACATTCGATAATGTGTTTGTCGTACATAATGTGAAAGTGATCGAGGGTAAGAACGGTGCTTTCATCGCGATGCCCAGCAGAAAGACAAAAAGTGGTGAATATAAAGACGTAGCGCATCCCATCAGTTCTGATTTCAGAGGTCTGCTTCAGGACCGGATCCTTGTGGAGTATAAGAACACTCCCGAAGATCTCGAAATGGTACAGTAGGGCTAACTAATCACAAAATTAGCCAACTGATATCTAGACATAGTTCCGAAAAACGTATAATCTTCCATACGTTGTAAATCGCTCGATTAACGAAAATAAAGAGGGTAATTGTTACCCTCTTTTCATTGGGGCGTCGTCAAGCGGTAAGACACCGGTTTTTGGTGCCGGCATTCGTAGGTTCGAATCCTGCCGCCCCAGAATATCAGATCAGAAGAAGGAGATTCCTATGAATGAGAAGACAATAAAAGGATATAAGAGAGAGACCCTTGGTACCGGTGAATCCAGAAGGATTCGCAGAGAAGGGAAGATACCTGCGGTCATCTACGGAAAGAACGCACCTGAGCATATCTCTCTTGATGTGAAAGAGTTCGCTGCAGCGATCGGATCGGTCAACGAGGCCTCCATCATCACGATAAAAGTCGGCAGAAAATCACACTCTGTCCTGATCAAGGACTACCAGACAGCCCTGATCTCCGGTGATGTGACCCATATGGACTTCTTCGAAGTTTCAAAGGGTGAGACTCTGCATACCCATATCCCTGTGACCCTGCACGGTAGTGCGAAGGGTGTCAAGGAAGGCGGTCTGCTCGAGCATGTCCTCCATGATCTTGAGATCGAATGTCTGCCTAAGGACATCCCCGAATCGATCGTCGTCGAGATCGCTGAACTCGGATTGAACGAGAGCCTTCACGTGAGTTCGATCGTCGTGCCTGAGGGTGTGAAGATCCTGACGAACCCGGAACGGACTATCGTCACAGTCGTATCCAAGAAGGCTGAAGTCACTGAAGAGAGTGAAGAGCTTGAAGGTGAAGAAGAAGGAGAATAGTCCTGTCTATTGTGATCGGATTGGGTAATCCGGGAAAAACCTATGAGAAGACCCGCCATAATGCAGGTTTTCTTGCAATCGATTCCCTCAGCGAGACGCTGGACATACCGATACGTAAACGACTGTTCCACCCATATATGTATGGCATCTGCAGGGGCTCTGATGATATGACCCATTATATCGTCAAGCCCCTTACGTTTATGAACAGCTCGGGACGTGTCCTGGAGTCACTCTTCTCACGCTCCGGCCAGAGTGCATCTGACATCATTCTCCTGTGCGATAATATGGACCTGCCTCCCGGTGACCTGCGCATCAGGAAACAGGGTTCGGCTGCCGGCCATAACGGCATCAGATCGATCATGGATCATGCAGGGACTGGTGAGTTCCTGAGGATCTATATCGGAGTCGGTCGGCCCGCCCCTGATGTATCAGTCATCGATCATGTGCTGGGTATTCCCAGTGCGGACGATATAGCGTTGATCGATCATGCGGCCGCTCATGCGGCAGCGTGTGTCGAGAGGCTGCTGCACGGTGAGAAACTGACAAAGGTGATCAATGAGTATACGAGAACGTTCAATCGCACAACATGTTCATGATGCGATAACAGCTCTACTCTCGGACACAGCCTCCTGGCTGCTGGCCTTTTCCGGCGGACCTGATTCGGTCTGTCTCCTCGATCTGCTCTCCTCCTACGATCAGGACCACCATCATCGCATTGGGATCGCCTATGTCAACCACGCACTGCGTGATCCTGAGGAACTCGCTGCAGAAGAGCGATTCGTCAGCTCCTGTGCTGAACGATACGGCTGTGAACTGCATCTGCTTCATGCCGGAGACCAGGTGATCGACACCTGGCTCAGCACAGGGGGAATGGGGTAGAGGAGGCTGCACGCACCATACGCTACGCCCTGCTCGAGCAGTGCAGAGAGACTCATGGCTATGACCGCGTCATCACCGCTCATAATCAGGATGATGTCTTCGAGACTCTGATCATGCGCTTCTTCAAGGGATCCGGTGTGAACGGACTCTGCGGGATCGCACAGTCCAGTGGCACCCTGGTTCGACCGATGCTCAGTATGTCGAAAGATGAGGTATACCGCTATCTGGAAGAGCGGCAGCTCTCCTGGTCTCTGGATTCTACCAACGCACAGCAGAGTTATGAACGCAATCTGATCCGCCAGAAGCTGATGCCGCTGATCGGTGAACTCTATCCGGGATACCGAAGGGCGCTCGGGCACCTGTCTGAGAAGATGCAGATCACCAGGGAGCATCTCTCTTCTGGTGCTGAATCTTTGCTGCAGAAGGCGGCGATCGTGCAGGGGGGCTATTCGATCGGCACAGAAGTCTTCTTTGAGATGAGCAGATATGAGCGGATGATGTTTCTCTATGCGATCTGGAACGAGCTGTGCCCGAAGGGGGGTACCCTCCCGTTCTCTGTGATCAGGGAGCTGGTAGAAAGACCGGTGACCGCATACGAAGGTACCAAGACCCTGTTTGTCTATGATCGAATCGTATGCTATGCTTCAAAAGAACGGCTTTTTTGGATGAGAACGGTTGTCCCAAGTGGTAAAAATCGCTATCTTAAAGTAGTAGCCGGTAGTGTGACCGAATTGTTTTCCGGTTATGCAGTAACCTGCTCTGCAGTCGAGCGTGTGGAACGTGATGCTCTCTGTCTTCGGGCAGATCTCATAGAAGGACCGTTACTGGTTCGATCGGCCATCGAAGGTGATCAGATCGCATTCCGCAACGGGACCAAGAGTATCCATCGGTTGTTCAATGACTGGAAAGTCCCCCGGGAACATCGGTGGATGATCCCGGTCGTTGCCCATTCGCAGGCTGTTCTCGGTGTGCTCGGCAGATCCTTCGGCTATGCTGATCGGATCACTGTTTCGCATACAGCCTCTATACAAGATAAGCCTGGTACGGTCCTGTGGGCGTTAAAAATCGTACACGTAGGAGATTTCAGTTGAATTTGAACAATGATGATGATGGAAAAAGACCCGATAATGAATCTGGCGGAGGCCCGAAGTTCGATTTCGGGAAGAACAGGTTCGCTCTGATATTCCTGTTCTTTCTCATACTCATGTTTGGTATGCTCGTATTCACCAACTCAGGAGTCACCCCGCAGGAAGTCCCATACTCTACCTTTCTGAACTATGTGAACTCAGGACAGGTCACTTCTGTGGAGATCCTCGATTCTGATGAAGTGAATTTCATGATGAACACTCAGCCAATACCATGGCAACACAGTACAGTACCCGCATACCCTATTATGATGAGCAGCTCATGCCGCTGCTGCTTTCTCTGGGTATCCGAGTGACCGGATCTGTGAAGGGTGTCTCTGCACTGCAGATATTCTTTGAGATGATCCCCTGGATCATCTTCATCGGATTCTTCTACATGATCTATAAACAGTCTCAGGGCGGGGGCAACAAGGCCTTCAGCTTCGGGAAGAGTAAAGCGAAACTCTATAAGAACGGTGATGTCGATATCACTTTCGATGATGTGGCAGGGCAGAAAGAAGCCAAGTTCGAGCTGCAGGAAGTGGTGGAGTTCCTCAAGAGCCCCAAGAAGTTCTCCGACATCGGGGCCAAGATCCCCAAAGGGGTTCTGCTCGTCGGTATGCCGGGAACCGGTAAGACGCTGCTGGCGAAAGCCGTTGCCGGAGAAGCCGGAGTCTCCTTCTTTCATATGTCAGGATCTGACTTCGTCGAGATGTTCGTGGGAGTCGGTGCGAGCAGAGTGAGGGATCTCTTCGAACAGGGCAGGAAGAGTGCTCCCTGTATCCTCTTCATCGATGAGCTCGATGCCGTGGGCAGGACCCGAGGTGCCGGATACGGCGGCGGGCATGATGAGCGGGAACAGACCCTCAATCAGATGCTCGTCGAGATGGATGGCTTCGATACCAAGACAGGTGTCATCGTCATCGCAGCGACGAACAGACCTGATGTCCTGGACCCTGCACTGCTCAGACCTGGCCGCTTTGACCGGCAGGTCGTGGTCGACATGCCGGATGTACAGGAGCGTGAAGCCATCCTGAAGATCCACTGCCGTAAGATCGAACTCGATAAGGATGTCGATCTGTTGAGAGTCGCACGTGCGACCCCGGGGACTTCGGGAGCTGATCTTGCGAATCTGGTGAACGAGGCGGCCCTGTTCGCAGCACGTACCGGAAACAAGAGCGTCTGCATGAACGATTTCGAACGGGCACGTGATAAGATCCTGCTGGGAGTCGCCAGAGAATCGAAGGTGATGACTCCCGAAGAGAAGAAAGCCACGGCCTATCATGAGGCAGGCCATGCCCTGATGTACTACTACCTCGAGCATGTCGATCCGCTGCATAAAGTGACGATCATACCTCATGGACAGGCTCTGGGCCTGACGATCTCCCTGCCGGAGAAGGACTCATATACCAAGAACTCAAGCTGGCTCAAGGACTGGGTCAAGGTCTGCATGGGAGGCTACGTCGCTGAGGAGCTCATCTATGGTGAGACCACCACAGGTACCTCCAATGATATCAAGCAGGCTACCAACATAGCACGCAAGATGGTCACCGAATGGGGCATGAGTGATCTGGGTTTTGTCTGTTATGGACAGGAAGACGAACCGCTGTTCATCGGTAAAGAGATCGCGCAGCATAAGGATTACTCTGAGAGTACTGCCAAGAAGATCGATGATACGGTATTACAGTTCCTGAAGACCTCTCTTGACGAGACCAGAGCGATCATGAAGGAGCATCAGGATCATCTGGAGATGCTCACTCAGGCGCTTATCGAACGGGAGACCATGGATGACGCTGAGATTCGGGAACTGCTCGGGCTTGAAGTGTACGAATCAACGACGAGTATGCACTAGCACAGTGTGACAGAGGAATCGCCTACATGAAAAAGATATCTCCAAGATCAGGAACTTCTGTATCATTGCGCATATCGACCACGGGAAATCGACCCTGGCAGACCGGTTCATCGAGCGGGCACAGATCATGGATTCACGTAAATACCAGAATCAGATGCTCGACTCCATGGATATCGAACGGGAGCGCGGGATCACCATCAAGTCACAGGCGGTCACCATACCGTTCACCTCGAAAGACGGGCAGGTCTACGAACTCAACCTCGTCGATACTCCCGGTCATGTGGATTTCTCCTATGAAGTCTCACGTGCGATATCTTCCTGTGAAGGGGCGCTGCTGCTGATCGATGCATCTCAGGGAGTTGAGGCACAGACCCTTGCCAATATGTATATGGCCCTCGAGTACAATCTCGAAGTCATTCCTGTCATCAATAAGATCGACCTTCCGAGTGCGAACCTGGAGATGGTGAGAAAACAGATCGACCATGATCTGGGGCTCGATCCTGATGTGGCGGCACTGGTCTCGGCAAAGACCGGGGAGGGTGTCGATGAGCTGCTTGAGATGATCACTGACTATGTGCCAGCCCCGAAGGGAAGGTCGAGAATCCGCTGCAGGCTCTGATCTTCGATTCACACTATGATGCCTATCGCGGTGTCATGATCCATATACGTGTGTTCGAAGGTGAACTCAAAAAAGGCGATACGATCAGGTTCTTCTATAACAAGTCGGAATACCAGGTCGAAGAGGTGGGGATCTTTCAGATGGGTCTGCATCCACGTGATTCGCTCTCAGCCGGCGATGTCGGATATATCATAGCAGGTATCAAGGTCATCTCGGACATCAGGGTCGGAGATACGATCACCTCCAGGGAGCATGCCTGCAGAGAACCCCTGGCGGGGTTCAAGGAAGTCAAGCCGGTGGTGTTCTCTTCGATCTATCCGGTCGATTCCAATGATTACGAGGAGCTGCAGACGGCGATCGACAAACTCCGGCTCAACGATGCATCGCTGGTCTATGAGAAGGATTCCTCAGCTGCCCTCGGGTTCGGCTTTCGCTGCGGGTTCCTAGGTCTGCTGCACCTTGAAGTAGTCCAGGAACGAATCGAACGTGAGTTCGATCTCTCTATCGTCTTCACATCCCCGTCGGTACGCTACCGGGTGTATATGAAAGGCGGTGAGAGCTTCTGGATCGACAATCCGCTGGAATACCCGGATCCCATGCAGATCGAACGCACGGAAGAACCGTTCATCAGAGCCCTGCTGATCACCCCTACCGAATATGTGGGTAATATCATCGCGCTGTGCATAGAGAAACGCGGTATACAGGTGGCGATGAACTATATCGATGAGAAGCGAGTGGAGCTCACCTATGAGATGCCTCTTGCTGAGGTCCTGTTCGATTTCTATGATCGGCTCAAATCAGTGAGCCGAGGATATGCCTCGTTCGACTATGAGGTCATCGGCCATCGGGAGACCGATCTGGTTCGACTGGATATCCTGGTCAATGCGACGATCGTCGATGCTCTTTCACAGCTGGTCTATCGCGGGAATGCCGTAGCCCGTGCACGGATGGTCTGCAGGAAACTGGAGAGAGAGATACCCAAGCAGCAGTTCAAGATCCCCATCCAGGGAGCTATCGGGAACTCGATCATTGCCCGTGAGACCATCTCGGCATTCAGAAAGGATGTCACGGCAAAGTGTTACGGCGGGGATATCTCCCGAAAGCGAAAACTGCTTGAGAAGCAGAAGGAAGGGAAGAAGCGTATGAAGATGGTAGGGAACGTGGAAGTCCCTCAGAGCGCGTTCCTTGCAGTCCTCAAGGGTAATGACGACGAATAGCAGTCCCTGCTGATGCAGAAGCTGAGCAGTTACATAGGGTAAGATACAAACAGCCTGTCGAAGATTCGACAGGCTGTTTTCAGATATGGGCAGAGACCATCACCGGTTGCCGATGATGGTCACGATACGGGGCTTACCCGTTCTGCAGGATCTCTGAGAAGAAGACATTGAGGAAATCATCCTCGAACTTGTCAGAGGAGAAGATCGTTTTGGTATATTGCTCCTGATTGACCTGCTGTACGATATAGGAGTAGAACATCGAAAGGGAGAATCCCTCATCTTCAGCTGTGACATCCTCGGTACAGTATGCGAGCAGCACACCATCTGGGGTGGTGATCGGAGTCGATGTGGACTGTGCCGGTGTGGTGTAGAGTGTCTTCAGGGCTGCCTTATCAGCAATGACAGATGCGAGGTATCGAGAAGGGTCTGTATTGGCAAAGGACTGCATGAAGGTCGAAGAATCATAGTTCAGCGGTGTGGCAGCCACTTCATGGACGGTGAGGTCCCGGGCGGTTGCTTCATCGGTGAAACCATTCCTGTCAGCAGCAGCGGCGAACTCTTCAGCTCTCTGATACATATAGTTCTCGACCAATGAGGTGTCATTCTGGATGATATAGCTCTTCACCGCTGAGAGCTTCTTCTCATCGGTCAGATCGGGGAACATCGATCCTTCGTTGATACGGAACACATTATAGCCGTATTCGGTCTTGTATAATCTGCTTATGTCACCTTCTGCCACAGAGAAGAGTTCATGTACTTCATCCTCGGTGGAGAACAGCTGGGCGATCTCATAGAAGGCGAAGACTCCCGCCTCTCCACCGTCCTCGGCAAATCCGTCTATCGAGTTGCTTCGTGCGGCATCCTCGAACAGCAGTTCACCTGACTTGAGTTTTTCATAGAGTGCTTCTGCTGCGGCTTCATCATCCTCAAGAGTGATCATGCTGATATCTATCTCGGTAAAGAGCAACAGATTCGCCTGAGCGTAGGAGAGTACCCGTTCTTCCGGGTAGTCGTTCAGCGGGAACACCACATACTCGAAACTCTTCTCATCTTGTGCCATGCTGTTGATGTACTCGATCTCCTCGGGAGAACTCAGTGTGCTGAACAGGTCGTTCACCACCGTCTGATATTCCATCGATGCACGTACGGACTCTCGTACCGAAGCTTGTTCGGCACCTGAGGTGCTGTTGTACAGTTCTGCACTGAATGTGCCATCCTCACTGATGTAGGGGCCCTGAGTGAGCAGGTAGGTATCGACTGCGGTGTCGGTCACGAAGATCCCGCTGTCTCTGGCCTGTTTTGTGATGGCGGTATGAAGGACGGTGTTATCAAAGGCCGTCTTCCAAATCTGATATATCTGCCACTGATAGTTCTCATCGGTGGTGTCTTCCTGCCAGCTTGAAGCGATGCTCTGCTGCTGTTCATAGAAATAGTTGCCATAAGTATATTCGATAGGGACGCCATCATAGCTCCCGAATACCAGTGAACCTTGGGAAGGGGCAAAGACTCCAGCAAGCGGGCTGAGTACGAACACAGCGACTACCAGAATCAGGAATATCACACTGAGAATCCAGATGAATCGTTTTTTCTTGTGGCCGTTATTCTGATCTTTTTTGAAATCCTGAACAGTAGCTTGGTTTTTTGAAGATGGCATAGTCAGTCCTTTATGGGTTCAAGTATCTATAGGTCTTATAGCCTAAAAAAAATAGCATGAAGCGGTTAAAGTGTCAATTGAAACAGTAGTTGACATAGAAAGACTCTTTGTTTTATAGTGTACCTCGTAGCAGATCATGGGGGCGTAGCGAAGCTGGTTATCGCGCCGGCCTGTCAAGCCGGAGATCGCGGGTTCAATCCCCGTCGCTCCCGTATCTTCTTCCCATCGGGCTGTGGCGCAGTGGTAGCGCGCTTGGTTCGGGATCAAGAAGCCGGCGGTTCGAATCCGCCCAGCCCGAAAGACAGACTACCTGGATAAAGAGAGAGGGGAGATACCGAGGTATCTCCCCTCTCTCTTTATCCAGTCCCCACAGTCCCCTCGACCACACAGTCCTCTCAATCCCTCGGTCCCACAGTCCCCTCGACCACACAGTCCTCTCAATCCCTCGGTCCCACAGTCCCCTCGACCACACAGTCCCATGGTCCATCCTTCATTCTCTTATATGATATATCGTTCTCTGGTTCTGCTGCCGGGGCCGTGACTCTGCATGAAGGGGACTGCATCGCTTCTACTCAGGAATGACGATCCGTCCATCCTCAACGGTCGCTACTTATACACTTTACCCTTCACAGCAAGATAGATGATACCGACAGCGATCAGCAGTGCACCGGTGATACTGAATACGATGATCAGCGGGTAGGTGCTCTGATAGAACGATACATGCTTGGCTGCAATACCGATCAGGGCCCAGGAGGCTACTGCAGCATAGTAGATATCGTGATATCTCTTCATCGAGATCAGAGCCAGCACCACTGCGGCGGTGATCACCAGGGCGGTCCAGAAGGACTCGGGGATACCGAACCCGTTCCAGTCCATGGATGCAAGGAGTGCTGAGATGTTGGCGATCGTTGCTACGGCGATCCATCCGAGATAGATGCTCATCGGGATGTGGATGAAGTAGCGTACCAGATTCCTGACCACCAGGGTGCCGATGGAGAGACGCAGATAGATCATGATCAGCGAAGCGAGGATGACGAGCATGATGATCAATGAGAATCCTATGAACCGTAGTGCCAGCAGAGGATCCATGCGAGGTTCGCAGCAGAGGAGATCATGAACCATGGCCCGATCTGTCTGACCGCTGATTTGTCAGGGTGCACGGGATGGAACGCCAGATAACTCTGGTACACAGCGAAGATGATGAGCAGTACATAGATGACACCCCAGATCGAGAAGGTGAAACCGATGGGGGTGAACAGATTCGGATAGGAATCTGAGACTTGCCCGGTATTCACCCCGTTGATCGGCAGTATGTTCGCCAGAGCATTCACGGCAAGCACCGCGATCAGTGAAACATCATTGCCGAAGGCAAGCCACATCGAAGAAGTCGTCTTAGTTCTCATATATCCTCCATGAATACGATTATGAATCTTCCCACATATCTACCAGCATACCCGTTTCGTCATGCAGGTAGATGATCTCATTGCGATCATTGATCTGGAAGCTCAGAGATGAGCGAGTGATGACCAGAGAGGTGTACGGGGGTATCCTCTCGGTAGTGAACCTCAGTGAATCCGGTCTGTTCTTATCACCGAGAGTATAGCCTCTGAGTCTGATCTCACGATCGGTCGGGTTGTACAGGCGTACACTCTCCTGCACAGTCGGTGTGGTGACCACCTCTGCGATGTAGACCCGGTCATCCGGAAAGGATGGGACCACTTCCGGTTCCGGAGTGTATCCTGCGGGGGTGAATGCATAGGCGACTTCTCCCCAGTCGGAATGGTAGTCATCATCGCGGTCTGTGCTGAACCAGGCACTGATCGGACGGTGGTCTGAGACCATGAGACTGGCTTGTCGATCGTCATCACGAAAGATCTGTTCATCAAAAGGATAGATCTCCCCGAATCGAAGATACTCGCTCTCGAAGGTATGCTCCTCTGAGAGCCAGATGTTGTCATAGCTGCTGGTATCGGTGATCGTCGTCTTCTGATCAGGAGACACCAGCGGCCGGTACCCGGCCATCTCCCAGCTATGGTCCTGCCCGTCCATATTGAAATCACCCACGAGGATGATATCTTGTTCGCCCGCATCGGTCTGCAGTACCAGTTCCATGACATCATCAAGATAGGAGATCTCCTGTCTCCGTTCGTCCTTCGAGTTCCCGAAGAGCACATGGATACTCACCAGAGTAAAATCGAACGAACCGCTGATGAACGATGCGATCGCCGGTTCCCTGATGAAGCTGTCGGATCGGTCATCGATGGTCTGGACATCCCGTATGAGCTGGACCCTGTCAGTTCGGAAGAAGAATGCGTAGATCTCCTTGACCCCTCTTCCCACGGGCTCTGATGCCGTATAGTCCCAGGCGCCGGGAAGGATATCCAGGAGCCGGTCAAGGACCCGGGTGTCGCGTACTTCCTGGACCGCTACCAGATCATAGCGGTCGATGACCTGTGCGATGTGTTCCAGCTCCCGATCGTCCCGGCTTCCGTCAGAGAGGATACGTACATTCCAACTTGCAAGAGCAAGCTCATCAGCAGAAAGTAGCGCAGGTATACTCGTGAGAACGCATAGTATGAACAGGACTGACAGCAGTTTTCGTATGGACATATTCCAGGCTGACCTCTTCGAGTGATTTCTTTAGCCTATTATACCTGTTTTCTGTACACGAATATATGGAAATCATCATTATATTCTTGTATAGATGGTCATCGAACCGCTATGATGAGGTATTCGATAGAATCAGATGGGGGATACGAGTGGACAGACGAGTGAAGATCATAGGCATCACCGGGGGATCGGGATCAGGAAAATCGACAATCGTACGGAAGATATCAGAGATCATCTCGGATTTCGTCTTCATCCCTCAGGATAACTACTATCGATCTGCCGAGTACATCAGCAATGCCAATATCACCGCATACAACTTCGACCACCCTGAAGCCTTCGATACCGGGCTGCTCTATGAGCACCTGTGCAGTCTCAAGGAGGGCAGGGATATCGAGATGCCCCAGTATGATTTCGTTCATCACCGCAGACGGGATGAACGCCAGCTCGTGGAAGCTCGGCCACTGGTGATCATCGAAGGCCTTATGGTCCTGTATGACAGGCAGATCAGGGAACTGCTCGATCTGAAGCTGTACGTCGATACCCCTGATGATATCAGGTTCATTCGACGTCTTGAACGGGATGTGCAGGATAGAGGGCGTACCCCTGCATCGGTGATACAGCAGTATCTTGAGGTGGTAAGACCCGGTCATTTTGAATTCATCGAACCGACCAAGGCCTATGCGGATATCATCATACCCGAGGGCGGGCATAATGAACGTGCGCTGAACGTGCTGATCCCCTTCATTCGGGAGATCGCTGCAGCAGCGGACTAATCCCGGTCTCTGAACCTTCGGTAGTCTGCTGAGATCTGTTTCCAGCTCACGGTCTTCGGGACCGGGTCATCACCGCCGGTGAACATCGAATGGCACCTGCCTATCCGGAAGGATCCGAGTAGCAGACCTTTGAGCACGCCGTGTCGTTTGATGGCTTCGATACTGTACGCTGAGCAGCTTGGATTGTAGATGCACCTGCTCGGGATCATCGGTGAGATGATATGCCGGTAGAGCAGGATCGGTGCGATAACGAGATATCTGAGTCCTAAAGCTGCCAGATGAAATACCTTCATGCCCTTAAAATAGAGAAAATCCTGCTCGTAAGCAACAAAAACCTTTGACCAACTGATACAAATTCGATATATTAACAACACCTGTGAGAATTATTGGAGGATTACAATATGGCTGGACCAATATCCAAGAATGCTCGTCGTGAAGGAGCTAAACAGCTTACAAGTCGATGGGGCGGAGCGATCAAGATGAAATCTGTCTTTGAGAACGGAAAGCTTCGACATATGGCATACTGCGAGAAGACTGGCAATTCTGCTAGAAAAGCGCGAGATCTTATGTAAGATCTGCTTCACGGCAGCAAGGAGACCCTGGTGATTTACCTCATCAGTGGTCTTTTTTTTCGCTCAGAACAAAAGACCTGTGGGACGGGGATGCATCCCAGATTCCGCTGTTCACTCCGACACGACTGATTCTGTCCACCCGGCAGGTGGTGTCTTCATCCTGCAGAGACCGGCTATGCTGTCAGAGTCTCTGTACGCTTCAGTGCACAAGAATAGCCCCAATGCTCATGAGTCTCATGATCATTGGGGGCATCACAGCCATAAGGGGCTATCTGTACTAGTGTGATAGTTTCGGGTTATAGATGGATGCTGTCCTCTCGAACAGATCGAGTCCCTGCTGTTTGAGCCACCATGGGATATCGATGAGAACCCAGTTCTCTGAGAGCTTATCATCGACCCGGTAGTAGACATCGACTACCTGCATGTCAGCAGCAATATCTCCGCCCCCCGGAAGGCCTAAGAAACCTCCGAGTGGTTTGTTCGTCAGGTTCGGCCATCCGAAGAAGCAGGCAAAACTCCCTTCTGCGAAACGGCAAACATGTCCATTGAACTTTTTACCAGCGAGATTGTTACGGAATGGCAACTGATGCTGCATCTGGTACCGGGGAATGGTATAGCTTGCACCGATACCCGCCGGTCCATACCAGATCATATCCTTTGCCCATGCCTTCTCAAGTACTTCGGGAGGACATCCCTCAGCTCCGCTGTCGTTGAGATCGGAGAGATCCTGGACCATCTTGTTCACAAGATCCAGAGTCTTCACAGCCTCCAGGGCCGGTGCATCTTCGAAGAGCAGTCCATTATGGTCTTTTGGTCCCGGATAGATGAAGTAGTGTCCGGTCGAAGGGGGAAGAGGGTAGACCCCTGCCTGATCCATGAAACCGATCAGATCAAGGAACAGTCCTGTCTCTGCGATCTTCCCATCCTCGACCTTGCAGAATTCTGCATATCGAAGACTGACCATCTTGCCGGTAGGTCTGATCCCCAGCCACTCTTCGTCGAAGAGCCCCATGAAGTGTCCCATGCTCATGACCCAGATGCCCTCTGAGATCTCATTGTCCCCGCCGATGAAGATATCTTGTCGGCGTTGTACGTGTTTCACTCCAGTGAGGAACGGTCTCCAGAAGACTTCTGCAACCGCTGCGGCACTGGTCTGTTCCCTGAAAGGATAGACTCCCTTCCAGCTGTAATCTGCTGTGGTATGCTCAGCGATGATTGCAGTGACTGTCTCAGGAGTCGCTGTGTCCATCTCATCGAAATAGGCCCGGACAACCTCTTTGGCTTTCTGATATCTTCCCATCAGACTATCTCCTTATGCTTATCTTATGTGGAAGCAGTATACTGCATAAACTGAGAAAACACAATTGAAAACTTACAATCGCCTTACTGTTAGCATTACACAGACTTACACATGTAAGATGTTTATGTGGCAAAAATATATGTAATAGCCTTAATACGGTTGTTCTGTAGATGTTTGATCACAAATAAAAAAAATTGACGTAAGGATACAACAATGATAACGTGTAGATCCTACAAGGATGATTCGTCTGTAGAAAATGAGGATGTTACAGTTTGACAGAATGAGAAGAGTCAGGATCTTTACCTGGCTGGAACCAATGCGAACACAGAAGAGGGAACACCGGTCAACCTCGATATGTTCGGTAATCGTGCCGCGCCCATCATGTTCGGGCCAAGGATGTGGTCATCTTCATCGGGCGGAACAAGATCGTTCCGAACCTTGAAGCTGCATGGACAGGATCAGGAACCATACAGCACCGGTGAATGCCCTCAGGCTGGAAGCAAAGACTCCTTACGCGAAGAGCGGCAGATGTATGAGATGCAGCAGCCTGATAAGATCTGCCGCTACTGGTCGATCATCGAGAATTCCTTCCCGGCCGGGAGGATCAACGTGATCCTTATAGATGAGGATCTGGAGATATCATTTTGGTAAGACTGACTGATTATGAGAAACGTATGGCTGATGGAAGCTGCGGCCCTGTCAAAGAGGCTGCTATGGTGTTATTGATCGACTATGCCAATGCTCTTGGGGCAGAAGAGTTCGTAGAAGTAGCCAGTGTCGCGGGAGGCTTGGGGGGATCACCTTTCATCCAGAGCCTTGCTGAGGATCGTGGGGGTTTGGAAGGGGTCTTCAAGGAGTTTCTCCTGAATTCTGATACCGATGCAGGAATCGAACCGGTCGATACCTTCACCTTCTCCCTCATCAACACGATGGATAAGAGCTGCTGGCAGAAGCAGAATGTCTCGGAGAAGAACTTCGAATGGGGTGTGCGATGTGAAGAGTTCTACAAGCAGGTGGGATTCAACTGCTACTATACCTGCACTCCCTATCTTGTTGGTACTGTGCCGCTCTTCGGTCAGCACCTGGCCTGGATGGAGTCGAGTGCGATCTCCTTCGCCAACTCGATAGCCGGGGCTCGGACCAATACCGAAGGCATGGAGAGTGCCGGGGCTTCAGCCTATACCGGAAGGACCCCGAACTGGGGACTCCATCTTCCGCAGAACCGGAAGGCGAGATATCAGATAGATGTTCAGGTTCCGATCGTGGATAGCTATGACTGGGGTACTCTCGGGTATTTCACCGGACAGTCCTTCAAAGAACAGGTAGGGGTGATCCAAGGGGTCACCGGCAGATATGATATGGCCATGATCAAGCAGTGTGCATCGGCAGCGGCTGCCTCCGGCGGGGTGGAGATGTTCCATATCGCGGGTATGACCCCCGAGGCTCATACGCTTGAGATGGCACTTGATAACAGGAAACCTCTTGAGACCTATGTCTATACGGAGAAGGTCCGCAGATCGATCCGTGAACGGCTCAATTCAGGAGCCTCCAGTGATATTGATTTTGTACTGATAGGCTGTCCGCACAGTGGGATCGAGGAGATCTGGGAGATCGTCCGATTATTACACGGTAGACGTATCAGTGAGAATACAGAGATGTGGATCTTCCTGCCGGATCCTCTCAGGCATCTGGCAAAAAGACAGGGCTATGCTGAGATCCTGGAGCGAGCCGGGATCTCCCTCATGTCAGATTCCTGTCCTGCAGTCTCCATGGTCTCTCCTGATAACACGAGAACAGCTGCGACCAACTCAGCAAAGCAGGCCCACTACTATCCGGTGTTGACCGGTATCGAGACCTATTACTATAGCACGGCGCAATGTGTGGAAGCTGCAGTTTCAGGTAAGGCACAGGAGTTGATTGTATGAGCCCGATAGATGAGATAACGATCACAGGACGGACTGTGTATCCCGGTACGTGCATAGGCGAGGCTCTGGTGAGTGATGAGGCGATCTCAGGCTGGGGCGGGACATTGCCTCTAGAAGGGAAGATCGTAGAGCGTGGTCACTCACTCGAAGGTGAGTGCTATACTGGTAAGATCCTCATCGTGCGGGGTGCTAAAGGATCCTCAGGCTGGACAGAAGCCTTTCATGCAGCGAAGCTGGTAGATACGCTTCCTAAAGGGATCGTCTTCACCGAGATGACCAGTAAGATCGCATTAGGCTGTGTCATCATGTGCATCCCTGCATTGACAGACCTGTCAGAGGACCCGTTCAGTCGTATAGAATCAGGAGATATCGTAGAGCTTGATGCTGATTCCGGGCTGATTCGATTGCTTTCGAAGAAGGTCTGACTGACAGAGGAGCATCGAGAGGATTCGCTATCTGTAGTATTACGGTGCTTTACAGATAACTATGATAATCATACATACCTGTAGATGCCAGGTCCTGTCTATGACAAAAATGATATCATAATACAGAGTTTATAAGTAATTATTAACGAGAATGTACGATTCTAACCGCAGCGGAATCACCAGGTGCATCGTGGTGACTGTATGGATTCACCTGCTGGATATCGGCAGATAGAAGCATCTGAGATGAGATGTTGAAGACCCCTATGCACCAGAAAACATGACTGTTCTACTAGGTCATAGGGTGGATTCAACATAAAGGACTCAGCTCCGGTAATCATGCCAGGTTCTCCCGAAAGAACGTTCGGTGAGCACGGTAGCAGGTGTCTCACACATTCTTGGCACAGGTTCTCAGGTGTACGCATATGCTCTGTTTTGCTACCTCTTTCGATCCTACCGAAACCTGGACGGTGGCCCTCAGAGCAAGCCCTGTGATGAGCTTCGCATAAGTTTGCTCCCTTTAGGGGGTATACGGCATGAACCGGTTGGCCTGTGGTCATGGCAGGTGGCACACTCGTACACAGCAGACTCCTGAAGATGCCTCTGGTTTTTTTTACCAATATCGTGACGAGCAGCATCGCTTCTGGTGGCTGATTATTTCATCCCATATGGCTGCCAGATGCTTTTCTGCTTCCCCTCACAGATCTCAATGCTAAGTAATAGAGAGTTTTTAAGGAGTCGTCTATCTCCTTGCTGCAGGCCAGTATGATGTGAACTTTCATACCGGTATGCAGGTTGCTGATGTGCAGGTCCCGCAGCGCCGATCCCTTGAGTCTGTATGTCGCTGGTGGTTGATAGAGGTGTAAGCGTCCTACCTGATTGAAAAAAGCAACTTTTTATTTGACGTAAGCTTACGACTGTGGTATGGTTAATGTACGTAATGACTACGCTGTCAGTTTTCAAAAGGGGGAAACATGAACAAGAAATTATTAGCATTTATGATTATGGTCTGTCTGGTGGCTCCGATTGCACTTTTCGCTGGTGGACAGCAGGAAGCAGCTGCACCTGCAGAAGAAAGCGCGATCACCGCACCGGCACAGAAGACAACGATCGACATGATCGGCTGGAGATATCCGATCACAGAGTTCTATGCTGGGGAACTCGAGAAGAGTAACTCAGTCAAGAACTTGACTGTCAATGTCCAGATGTTCGATTCAGGTTCAGCAAAGGAACAGGTTCGACTCGCACTATCAGGATCCGGTACATCTCCCTATGAGATCGTACATGGTGATGATGGGTTCGTATTGGAAATGGCTGCTGAAGGCTGGCTGATGCCGCTTGATGATCTTATCGCCAAGTATGCTGATAAGTATGACCTCGGTGATATCTCAGAGGCACTGTACGGACTCGGTTCATTCGAGGGAAAGACCTATGGTATCCCTATCATCTCAAACTCCATGAACTATTTCTACAACATGGACCTGTTCGAGAAATACGGACTTGAAGTCCCAGAGACCTATGATGATGTGATCGCTACGGCACAGGTTCTGAAAGCTGAAGAGAGCATCGACCTTCCTTTCACGATCAACCTGCATGCTGGTTGGGCTTGGAGGATCGAGTTCCATAACTTCCTCATAGGATATGGTGGGAAATGGCTCAACGATGACAATACACCTGCATTCAACAATGAGATCGGTGTGAAGGCTGTCAACAAGATACTCGAAGTATATCGTGCGACCATGGGCGAGAAGGGACTTACCTGGTCGATCGATGATTCTGAGATCGGTATGGAGACAGGGACCCTCGCTTCATGTGTCACATGGACTTCACGAGCAGCGAACATGGATGATCCTACGAAGTCACTTCTCGTTGGCAAGATCGGATTCGCTCCGGCTCCACGGGTCGTAGAGGGCGGACCTCATGCAGGACCTGCAGCAGCAGACTACTACGTGATCCCTGCGAACATCGATGTAGACCCTGAACTGATCTTCCAGGTCATCATGGAAGCAGCAGACCTTGAAAGCCAGATGGGCGCAGCAGAAGAGGGGATGGTAACCAGAGCAGCTGTCGCAGAAGCCGGTGCTGGTGGTAGATACCTTGCAGCCGCTCAGGCGACGGTAGCGAATGGGGCCGGAAACTACGGTGCGAACCCTGCAGTCAGACTTGCTACCGCAGCGATCGACAACCTGCTCTCAAAGGTCGCAGGTGACGAATATACGGTAAAAGAAGTCCTTGATATGGCTGCTGACCTCTACGTAGAAGAGGCAACCAAACAGGGCTACCTCTAGGATCCAGTAATCAGTAATCGATTGTGATGTAATATGAGCCTGATTCTGATATACTATGAATCAGGCTCATTTTTCAAGAAAACTAAGGTATTAAACTATGAATGATAAGACGTTCTTCGGTTTCGTGAGTCCCTCAGTGATCATCATGGTCCTCTTGATGGTGATCCCGTTGATGACCGCAGTGTTCCTGGGGTTCCACTTCGTTACCTATTCTAACCTTGAGTCACCACAGTACGTGGGACTTCAGAACTATACGGAGATGCTCACCGATCCTGATTTCTGGGCATCATTCAACTTCACGTTCATCTATATCGTGACTGTGGTACCTGCTTCGCTGGTGCTGGGCTTCGGCATAGCGATGCTGCTCGACCAGGTCACAGCTTTCAGGGGATTCTTCATCGCGGCGGCCTTGATCCCGCACATCATCACACCGGTGGTCGGTTCGTTGATGTTCAGGACCATGTTCGACCGTTCAGGACTCTACTGGTACCTCCTGAGGGTGCTCTTCGACTATGACTTCACCATGACGACCACCACGGTCAGAATGCTGATCATAGGTCAGGGGATCTGGCAGACAACCCCGTTCGCCATGATCACCCTGTTCGCAGGACTGCAGACATTACCGAAGCAGCTTATGGAAGCGGCTACGGTAGACGGAGCGAATGCGTTCCAGAAACTCTGGCACATCATCCTCCCTCACCTGAGAAGTCTCTTCCTGTTCATCAGTCTCATGGGTGTCATGGACGCCTATCGAGTCCTCGATCAGGTTCTTGTAATCACGAAGCAGAATCCGCTCTTCCGGGCAGATACGGTCATGTACTACAACTACAAGGTTGCAGTCATGTTCAGCAGGTTGGGTAAGGCGAACGCCATGTCGATCCTGACCGTCTTCGGAATCTTCATAGTTCTCATACCGTTCTTGAGAATCACCTACAAACAGCAGATGGAGAGTAGGTAATGGAAAAAGTAAAGAATCCAATCGGAAGAGTATTGATCTATCTGGCTCTCATACTCCTTGTTGTCTATAGTGTGATGCCGTTCGTCTGGAGCCTGCTCACTTCTATCAAGTATCCGATCGAAGCGAACAACCCCAAACCGAAACTGTTTGGTTTCACGCCTACGATGATGAACTATGAGGAACTGTGGCTCTACATGGAAGGATCAGCATTTGTTCCCTATGCCATAGCGATGCTCGTACTCATGATCGTGATCGTGGTATTCGCGGTCCTATCAGTCAGGCTGCAATGGCTTTCAAAGCCCGTGACGAACATGATCGCCGTCGGCCTGTTCCTCGTCTTGCTGTTCGTGCTGCCGCAGGTAGCTCAGATGTCGAAGTTCTATGACTACTTTCTCAACTCACTGGTCGTCACAGTCGGCACCCTGGTCGTCTCGATCTCCATCGGATGTGTCGGTGGATATGCCCTGGCAAGATACTCAAAGATCTGGGGGGTCATCATCCTGATCGCAGCCCTTGGTTTTCGGGCACTGCCGAGAATGGCTTTCAGTCTGCCGTACTACTTCATCGCACAGATGACTCATCTGTATGACACACGGATCCTGCTGATCATCGTCATGGTCGCTATCAATCAGCCGTTCACCATCTGGATGCTTCGTTCCTTCTTCATGGATATCCCCAAAGAGATCGAAGAGGCAGCCATGATCGACGGAGCGGGAAGACTCGAATCGTTCTTCAAGGTCATCATCCCGATCGCATGGCCGGGAATCATCACCACCAGCTTGTTCACCCTGCTGTTGGCCTACAATGAGTTCCTCATGCCGAAGATCCTGACCCAGGCGAATTGGACACTACCGGTAGCTATCGCATCGTACACCAGTGGTGAGGATGCAGCATACCGTGCGATCGCAGCAGCAGCGTCTGTATCGATCACCATCCCGATCATCATCGTGATCATCTTCTTCCAGAAATATCTTGTGAAGGGTTTGGCTTTTGGAGCCGTTAAGGGATAATGTTGTTCTAGATATGCTTTTTGTGGGGAGCTGTTGAAAGACAGCTCCTCACTACTTCTTACATTCTTCCTGTTTGGGAATTGACGTATGTGCTCCTTTTTGAGTAGGATAGACGTAAGTTTACGTAAGGAATCAATATGAATGGTCTTGAGAAAAAATCGAAACTGACATTGCAGCAGCAGATCGCTGAACAACTCGAAATACAGATCACCAGTGGTGAGTTGCAGGTAGGGCAGAGACTCCCTTCCATGAGGGCGTTGGGCAGGCAGTATGATGTCAGTCATGAGACCGGAAAAGGGGCTATCAACATTCTCCAGGAGAAAGGCCTTGTTGAGATCATCCCGAGCAAGGGAGCCTTCGTCGTCAATTGTCAGAAACAAGAGATAACCTCTCACGGCCTGATCGGTGTGGTCATCGATAACGGTGAGGGGACTACCCCGAAAGACCAGTTGCACATCCTCTTCGGGAATATCCTGACAGCGGTACATGATCTTGCTGATGAGTTCGGCTGGCATCCTGTCTCCAGCTATGTCAGTTATACTGATCTGCAAAGCAGGGCTCAGTATCTTGAGATGCTCAAGAAGATCGATGGACTGATCATCGTGAACCTGATCGATGTCGAGTTGATCCGATTGGCACAGAGCCGGGACATCCCCGTCGTGGCACTGATGCCCGCAACGATCGAAGACCTGGTGGATGTCGTTGGGATCGATTATATCAGGACCTACTTCCTTGCAACCCAGGAGCTCATTGAAAGGGGCTGCAGGCATATCACCTATATGGATAATCCGAAACCCTTCGATGCGGCAAAGAGACGTTGGCTGGGAGTCAAGCAGGCAGTGGCACAGTATGATGGGGATGATATCATCCTGGACAGACTCGATGTGACCGCCTGGACCATGGGGAAATACCAGGAAGCCGTGGAAGCATGGCTGAAAGAGGGGAACAGGCCTGATGTCATCATCAGCGCGAATGACCACATGGGGGTCGTGGCGCTCAATGAACTACATCGGGCAGGGATCAGATCTCCTGAGGAGATCATGGTTCTCGGCAGCAGGAACACCTCTGTCTGCGAGTTGTCCCATCCGACCCTCTCGAGTATCGATTTCAACTATGAGAAACTCGTGGAGATCGCCTTGAAACGGATCAACGAGCGAATTCAGAATCGTAAAGAGGTCAATATGCGGATCAGTATCAATGGGCATATCGTCTTCAGAGATTCCATCATCGATACGAACCGGGACTAAGCATACGACATATTCCAGATACTACCAAACCCATTCACACCTTCGATCTTGTGCCTGTGACCTGCTCACCTGAAGAATAGATGCCCGAAGTAGATGGATCGTCATACGAGAGGATGACTGTCATGTACCAGCTTACGCCTTCAGGTTCAGGATCTGTTGGGGTCGGGATCCCTGAGGACACTGCAGGACCTGTACGATCAGATAGCCACGATACGCAGCAGGAAGCTGAATGAACCTGCAGGGAGCACGTGCGTCGGGCCATGTTCATATCCTGAACAGTCCCCTGTGATGAGCAGGGAATTCTCTTCGGTACGGGACCCTCGGCAGCAGTGACCACAACCTCGGCATCTATCGTTCACCGAAAGGCACTGAACACGGTGTCTTCTTATTCGAACAACGTACGATATTCAGCGTAGCCTTCGTTCTCCAGCTCCTGCACCGGGATGAACCGTAGGGCTGCTGAGTTGATGCAGTATCGCAGTCCTCCCGGAGCAGGTCCATCAGAGAACAGATGTCCGAGATGACTGTCTCCCCCGGTGCTCCTGACTTCAGTTCTGGTCATTCCCAACGACCTGTCGGTGATCTCACGAACGCTGTCCTGATGCAGGGCCCTGGTGAAACTCGGCCAGCCGGTACCTGAATCGAACTTGTCGGTCGAACTGAACAGCGGTTCACCGGATACGACATCCACATAGATACCTGCCTCCTTATGATCCCAGTAGTCATTTGCGAAAGGTGCTTCAGTAGCGTTCTCCTGCGTGACGCAGTACTGGAGATCTGTGAGCTGATCCTTCAGGATCGCATCATCAGCTCTGGAGTATGATTCCAGAGGTGTACTTCGAGGTATATCTCTCTGTGGGGGTGCTGTCGGTGATTCTGCGGAACCCCGTGCTGCCAGCGGAAAGGCTGCAAGGGCCGAAATGAACAGGATCGAAAGAATGATAGTTTTACTCATGATTGACCTCCGTCCCTGATAAGATAGTCATTTCTCCTGGGAAAGACAACGATCACAGTGACCGGTACGCAGGAGAGAGGTCTCAGGAGAGAGGCAGGAGCTGCAGGGCGACAGCCAAGAGCAGGCAGAAGAGGATGAACCGTATCAGCACTCGCAGCTTCCGGTGGTGCATGTGGCGGTTGATCACAGCCCCGAAGGCAGCCCAGAGTGAGATGGCGGAAAACGAGCACAGGGCAAGCCCCGCTGCGGTCCCATAGGCTTGGACAGAGGGCACAGACATGTCTTGGAAGAAGGTACTGTAGAGCATGACCCCGTAGATGATCACTTTGACATTGACGAACTGCAGGACCATGCCGTTTGCGAATCGCAGCGGCATCTGGTCTGATCCGGTGATGCGAAGGTCAGCCCTGAGGGTCATGAGCGCGAGATAGACGATATAGGCGGCACCAATGATCGAAAGGTACGGCTGCAGGGCTGAGAAGCGCTGCAGCAGCAGTTCTGAGATGTGAGCACAGAAGAGCATCAACATGAAGAACCCTGTGCCGATCCCTGCACGATAGGGAAGGGACCTGCGGTATCCGTAGATCAGCCCCATGGTTGCACTCGAGAGGGTGTTCGGACCGGGACTGAAGGTCGTCACCAGGATGAATGTCAATGCTGCATAGAGATCTGAACCCATATATGGCTCCAAAGAGCAGAACGAACACGATTCGCCCGCGATAGCTGCTGTATATGAAAGCAGCTGCCGTTACGGCAGCTGCTTATGATCTTCGTATGTCCGATATCGAATCTAGGGAATCGGGTAGTAGGTCTTCATGTATTCGATGAGCACTCCGTCGAGGGTCCCCACCTCAGCCTGAAGGGGCTTGCCTGCGAACATGGTATACCCGTCTCCGCCGGCTGCCATGAAGTCATTGGTAGCGACACTGTAGGTGGCATCCTTATCTACCGTCTCACCGTTGATCTTGAGTTTGTAGACTCTGTTGCCCGGTTCATTGTAGATATTGTAGATGGCAACAAGATTGCCGAGCTGGCTGTAGGCACCGTTAGGTTCCGGAGCCTGACTCAAACCATGTTCCACTGCCTGATACAGTTCTTCACCTGTGATATTCACGACAACACAGGTGTTGTTGAAGGGAAGAACGGAGATGATCTCACCCATGGTGACCTCTCCGGGCTGGATGGATGCCCTGATACCGCCGCCGTTGGTGATCGCACAGTCGGCACCGGTAGCCTCTACCATCGCACTGGTAATGATCCTTGCAAGGTTCGTGGGGCGGGTCCTTACCTGTTCCCGTTCACCATCAAGCACTTCATTGGTGAAAGCGACCACTTCGTTGGTGATCTTATCCTGTTCGATGATCAGGTCCTCGACCACTGCGATTACTGCAGGATCATCGGCGATCTCCCGTTCAGCTACCTGTTCTTTCGAGTAGAGCTGGGCAGTGATCCCGGTGACCTGTCTATCGACGATATGGATATCGACCGCACCGAGGCTCTTATCATAGCTGCCTGCCTGCACGATCAGTGTGTCATTGACCAGCAGACCTTCAGGGAGGGTCGTGTGGCTGTGACCGTCAACGATCAGATCGATGCCTGAGACCTGCTCAGCGATCCTGATGCTGGTATCGGTACTTGCCTCATCGACCCCGAGGTGAACGAGCGCGATGATGACATCCGCTTCTGATGAGAGGGTATCAACCATCTCCTGACTGGTCTGGACAGAATCGGCGAAGGTGAGTCCTTCGATATGTTTCGGATGGACTTTATAGTAGCTCTCACTGGTAGTGATACCAAAGACAGCGACCTTCACATCATTGTAGGTGAATATGGTATAGGGAGGGAGGATCCTGGATCCTTCGGCAGCGTAGGTGTTGGCAGAGAGGATGGGGAAATCTGTCAGCTCGTTGAGTTCGATCAGACGTTCATACCCGTAGTTGAAATCATGATTCCCTGCAGCCATGGCATCATAGCCCACCGTGTTCATCACCTGTGCGATACTCTCGCCCTGGACGAGGGTGGCAAGGGTCGTCCCATGCATCGCATCCCCGGCATCAAGCAGCAGGACGTTATCAGCCTGTTCACGGTACATACCGGCGATCGTTGAGATCTTGGCGAATCCCATACCGTCATAGGCTCCTTCGAGCACTCGGCCGTGGGTGTCATTGGTATGCAGTACATAGAGATGAAAATCTGTCTCGACAGGCTGCTGCGGCTTATCAGCAACGGCAGGGGCTACAGCCTCTGGCTTGACAGCAGCAGGAGCTTCGGGTTCTGCCGGTACGACAGGTGCGGGAGTCTCTGCAGGTTCAGGCTTCACGACAGGGACAGTCTCTGAAGGTGTTTCAATGGCAGCTTCTGTGACCGGCTGTTCAGCGACACTCTGCTGTACCGATGGTTCGGTAGACTTGCAGGATACGACGGTCATGATGAGCAGGGTGCTGATCATGAGCAAGATAAGAACTCGTGATATTCGTTTCACTTGGATCCTCCTGACGGATGTTTCAATGTAATAAACCATCAATATATCACAACTGCACCATCTCGTATAGTAATCACCTTAATATATATAGGTCAAGTTGACGAGGAGTGCGCTTTGCCGGTCGCTTCCAGGCACCGGAGGATATCGGCTGTGTAGCGGTGGAATATGCCAAGTCTCTGGTGTGAACGCAGCAGCGGTATCCCTGCGCAACGTCTTCCATCACTGCGTTGAGCTCTCTGACCGAGAGGAACGTAGCGATCTTCTTGAAGAGTCTGTTCTGTTCTGCAGGGGTCAATGCCCCGATCTGTGCTGAGATATCGATGAACATGCGTTGAATATAGCATATGTACACCGGCTTGTGCAGGTCTTCAGCGTTATTTTACCGATTTCTCATCACGGTACCCTCAGTTTCTGTGCAACAGCTGCCGATCCTGTCAGATCCGATAGTGGCATCCGGTAGATACGGTATTGTGCAGTGCGGCACCGACGATGATCCTGGCAGTGGTGATACCGTTTCTCAGTTCGATGATATCTCTGGTCAGCTGGGCTTCGCGATAGAACTTGAGTATCCTATGGGCATAGTACCCGAGGTCTGCCTGTGCCCGATCGAGTCCCTTCTTTGTCCTGATGATCCCTGCATAGTTCCACATGGTAAGCTGGATCGCTTTCCAGTCCTGTTTGAGCAGCAGCGGATCGAAGGTCTCCTGATCCTGCGGAGTATCCCACTCCGGGATATGGGCGAATCGTTCAAGCTTCACTCGTTTGAGCTCTGCTGTAGAGGTTTCGGTCAATGGCTGCTCACACATCGCACCCATGATGTTCCCGGCTGCATTCCAGCCCCACAGCAGTCCCTCGAGCAGAGAGGTTGATGCCAGTCTGTTCGCACCGTGCAGTCCTGTGCAGCTGACTTCGCCCACCGCATAGAGATTCTTCAGCGAAGTCCTTGCACAGGTATCTACCTTGATCCCCCCGCAGAAGTAGTGAGCTGCAGGGACGACCGGGATGGGTTCCCGCGTGATGTCTATGCCGCCCCTCTTGCAGACTCCGGAGATCTGAGAGAATCGTGTGGTGATCGGTTGGCTGCCCTGGTAGTGATCCGCAAGATTGAGCAGGACATATTCGGTACCATCCCGACTCATCTGATCATAGATGCTGCGGGCTACCACATCACGGGGGGCCAGATCTCCCAGCGGCGAGTATCTGCTCATGAACTCATTGCCCTGAAGATCGGTCAGCCTGGCACCTTCTCCGCGCAGGGATTCAGAGATCAGGAACCGTTTGATATCTTTATGGAAGAGGGAGGTGGGATGGAACTGCACGAACTCGGTGTTGATGATATCGGCTCCGGCGTGATAGGCCATGCTGATGCCGTCGCCGGTAGCACCGGTGGGGTTGGTCGTATGCTGGTAGAGGTTCCCCACACCGCCTGTGGCAAGTACCACATGATGGGCACAGCAGCGTTTGACTTCGCCTGTGGTGTTCTCCAGGATATAGGCACCGAAGACTTCGCGCTGTCTGTACAGTTCCTGTGTATCGTTCGAGTGATGATTGTTCGTGATCAGGTCGATGGCGGTATGGTCAGCAAGTATGGGCACACTGATCTTCTGTGCATAGGCATACAGTGCCTGTTCGATCTGTTCTCCGGTATGATCCTCGAAGTGGATGATCCTCCTGTCAGAGTGAGCAGCCTCCTCGGTATAATCGATATGTCCCTGCTCATCAGTACTGAACTGCGTCCCGATATGGTCGATGAGGAAATCGAAGACCAGGCTGGGGCCGTCCTGGGAGAGCGTCTGTACTGCATCCGTGCTGTTGTAATGCTGACCTGCCTCATAGATGTCAGCAGCCAGTGATGCCGGTGGATCTCCCTGTTTCCAGGCGATGATGCCCCCTTGAGCATATCGGGTATTCGTCTCGATCGGGTCTGACTCCTTGGAGACGATCAGCAGTCTTATCCCGGCTTCATGCAGCCGTATGGCTGTGGTGAGTCCGGCGATACCGGTCCCGATGATCAGTACGTCATAGATCTCCTGCATGTCATCAAGCTCCTTCTACGATCTCGATCATCTTCAGCAGCGCCGCCGCGGCATCTTTCTGATCGTATGGTCGACGGTGATCTCTCTGGCAGAAGTGAGATTCCGGTCAAGATCGATACGTTTGAGTTCTCTCAGGGTATCGAGCAGGGATGAGACGGTGGTCTTATCCATGTTCGGGCAGAGGTTCCTCTCCAACGGGATCACGATCTTGTTCCATCGTGCACCCTCGAGAGCGATCCGGTGGACGAAGTTGTATTCGGTCCCGATGCCCCAGACGGTCCCGGGTGCCCCGCCACGTACTGCGGCGAAGATCTGCTCGGTAGAACCGGTCAGGTCAGCAGTCGCTGCTACCGATGAATGGACTTCAGGGTGAACGATGATGGTGATATCGGGATACTCCTCACGCAGAGCTTCGATCTGAGTAAGGGAGAATCTCTGGTGTACCGGACAGAATCCGTCCCATACATAGATCCTTGCCGCTTCATGGGTGGAGGTGTCATCGGGAAAGACCGGGACGATCCTGAAATCTCTGGTCATCTTCTTCATCTCATGTGTGTGCAGGCCCATCTGGATCCCGGTGTTGATCCCCAGATACTGATCGGGAAAGAAGAAGACCGATTTTCCCTGTGCGAAGTAGTGGTCAAGGATCTTTCGGGCATTGGAGCTGGTACAGACCGCTCCTCCGTGTTCTCCGCAGAAGGCCTTCATGTCAGCATGTGCGTTCATATAGACCACCGGAACGACTGCTCGATCACAGGTCTCTCTGATCAATGAGAGAGCCCGATCCGCTTTCTCATAGGTGATCATCTCCGCCATGGGGCATACCGCGGTCGTTTCGGGAAGCAGGACGCGCTGATACTCCTGTGCTAGCACTGAAGCTCCTTCTGCCATGAATCTCACACCGCAGAAGACGATATAGTCAGCATCAGACTTCCCAGAATCTACCGCCAGCTTGTAGGAATCTCCTACGAGGTCCGCAACCTCGACGATCTCTGACCGCTGGTAGTGGTGGGCTGGAATCAGCAGCCGTTTCCCGAAGTACTTCTTGAGTTCCAGAATCTCACGTAGCAAAGCCTGCTCATCACTCATATGGGGTATTCCTTTATTGGGGAGGGGTCTGTTTCAGGGAGAAGTCGAATGCTCTGACCGAGTGGGTGATATCCCCGACGGAGATGAAATCGACTCCCGTTCCGGCAACTTCTCTGATCCGCTCAAGACTCATATTACCTGAAGCTTCCACTTCGGCTCTGCCGCCGATGATCTCGACTGCCTGGCGCATCATATCGCAGCTCATGTTATCAAGCATGATCCGGTTCACACCGCAGCTGAGTGCTTCCCGCACTTCTTCAAGGTCACGGGTCTCGACTTCGATGGAGAATCGGTCCTCCCATCTGCTGCGTACCCGGGTGACTGCTGAAGTGATGCCGCCGGCTGCATCGGCATGGTTGTCTTTGATCATGACCATGTCGTACAGTCCCTGTCTGTGGTTCTGTGCCCCACCGCAGGTCACTGCGTACTTTGCCAGTTCCCTGTATCCGGGGAGGGTCTTTCTCGTATCCAGGATCACTGCTTTTGTATTGTGTGCCTCGATCGTATACTGGTATGCCCTGGTCGCGATCGCCGAGAGATGTGAGAGGAAGTTGATCGCTGTACGTTCTGCAGTCAGGATGGACAGGACCTTACCGGTACAGACTGCGATGAGGGCTCCATGGGGAATCTGCTGTCCATCAGAGAAGGACCATTCGATCCTGACATCGGGATCGACCGCAGAAAACACCTCGTTCCATATACCGCTGCCGCAGAGCACCCCTGAGTCCTTTGCATACAGATAGAAGGTATCCTCTTCGTCTGAGAAGATCGCCTGTGAAGTCACATCCCCGATGTCTGCGAGGTCTTCTGCCAGTGCCAGTTCAATGAGCCTGTTCATCATTTCATCCTTGTTGAAGCAAATGAGTATGTACTCTATCTGCGTGTGTGTGACAGGATCTGCAGAGGGATGAACCAAGGGCAGTCCCTGCCTGTCTGCTTTCATGGTACCGAAGAATCACTGATTTTTCAATAAGAGAGCCCCCTCTCGGGGCTACTTCGCAGCAGCTTTCGGTGCCGGGGAACGCCTGGATATGCTCTGAAGCTGTACCTGTACACTCTCCCGGGATCCCCCCTCAATCATTGTGCAGAAATATCCTGGGCGCAGGGGGGCGCCTACTTGTAATTTTCTCTACAAGGATGCATGGTATGTTCGCCGTAGATGCAGTGCATCTTGTGTGCTCCTGCGACTGAATTCTCCACATCAGGGAGTGCGTACAACCATGTCTACCAATGAGTTCGTTCCTAAGCTTTTCACGATGGTACTGCAGGGGATCCCCCGCAAGCAGCTTGTCAGAGATCTCTCAGCAGGGATCATTGTCGGTATCATAGCGCTCCCGCTTGCCATAGCCTTCGCTATCGCTTCCGGGGTAAGTCCCGAGAAGGGTATCATCACCGCTATCGTCGGGGGGCTCATCATCTCCCTCTTCGGTGGGAGCAGGGTGCAGATCGGCGGTCCTACCGGGGCGTTCATCGTCATCATCTATTCGATCATTGCCACCCATGGCTTCGAGGGGCTGCTCACAGCGACGTTCATGGCGGGTGTCATGCTCATCGTGTTCGGTCTGCTGAAGATGGGATCCCTGCTCAAGTATATCCCTCAGACGCTGATCATCGGCTTCACCACAGCGATCGCCGTGATCATTTTCACCACACAGATCAATGATCTGTTCGGGATGAACATCGAACATCTTCCCGGAGACTTTCTGGGAAAATGGGGAGCCTATGCTGCCCACCTCTCTGATGTGAATCTCTATGCGCTGCTGATCGGTCTGCTCACGATCCTCATGATCGTCTTTATGCCGGCGGTCGCTCCCAAAGTCCCCTGGACGTTCGCGGCGATCGTACTCACCTCAGCTGCCGTGTGGTTCTTCAGACTGCCGGTAGATACGATCCATACCCGGTACGGGACTATCAGTTTTGCGATGCCCCAGCTGCAGCCTATGGACCTGAGTCTGGACAGCGTTCGTGTCCTGTTCGTTCCCGCGGTGAGCATCGCCATCCTCGGGGCTCTGGAATCACTGCTCTCAGCTGTGGTCTCAGACGGGATGATCGGCGGTAAGCACCGGTCGAACATGGAGCTGATCGCTCAGGGGGCTGCGAATGTCATCCTGCCGCTGATCGGGGGGATCCCCGCCACCGGTGCGATCGCCCGAACCGCTGCGAACATCAAGAACGGCGGCAGGACTCCTGTCGCCGGTATCGTGCATGCCCTGTTTCTGCTGCTGGTATATCTGTTCGCCATGCCGATCATCACCTATATCCCGATGGCTACCCTCGCAGGGGTACTGATCGTCGTCGCCTGGAACATGAGCGAACTCGATGTCTTCTTCAGTTCTCTCAGGATCAACTGCTACGAATCACTGGTGCTCCTGACGACCTTCTTCCTTACGATCCTCATAGACCTTACCGTGTCCATCCCGGTGGGGTTCGTTCTCTCTACGATCCTGTTCATGAAGCGTATGTCCGATTCTATCGAGATCGCACCGCTGCTGACGACCAAGCAGTCAGACGACACTCTCTTCTCTGCAGAGTTGGGCAGCTATTCGGACCGTATAGCCATCTTCGAGCTCAATGGTCCCATGTTCTTCGGTTCAGCTCATAACTTCGTGCATATCACCGAGAAGAGCCATGACTCCTGCAGATGCGTCATCCTCCGGTTCCGCTATGTCCCGATCATCGACACTTCTGCGCTGCATCGACTCAAAACGATACACGGCGAACTGCACAAACGCCACTGTGAACTGGTGATTTCTGGGGCTAATGAGAAGATCAGGGATAAACTGACCTCTCTGGGGATCATCGATGCGGACCATATCCATAGTGATATCTCAGATGCACTGACGTACGCGGAGTTCGTCTCCTGCAGCAGCAGATGACGTGCAGCAGGAGGGGAGCGCTGCTGACGATGGTGGGGAAGGTGGTCTGACCTCAGGAGGCGGCGTTGCAGATGCTCTTTTGTGCGGGAACTCCTGCTGAGATATCTGCTGAATGAACGGGTACCGACTTCCTCTTGTACCGGGATCACTGGTATAATGGAAATACAGTCGACTGGTGCTGTGCTGACTTGAACGGGTGCTTCTCTGTCTGATGGTACCCCATATCTTCCTGATCAGCCGGTCTTTCAGCTTTGGCAGATCCCCTTTGCAGAGGGGGTTGCATCCTAGCATTGACGATCAAGCCTGGTTTTGAGTAGTGCTCAACATGAGTATCGCCGTGCATGAAATCGGTCTATCGATGTGAGGGGTGATCGAATGGTTCAGAGACAGGAGCTTTCAGCACATTCCCGGCAAGAGGATGTACGACGATTCGGCACGTTCGGCGGGGTGTTCACACCGAGTATCCTGACCATCCTCGGTGTCATCATGTTCCTCCGTTTTGCACAGGTAGTCGGGAACGCAGGGTTCCTCTATACCCTGCTTATCCTGATCGCTGCAAAATCCATTACCCTGATCACCGGTCTTTCCATATCTTCGATCTCAACGAACATGAAGGTACAGGGCGGCGGTGCGTACTATCTTATCAGCCGTTCTCTGGGTATCAAGTTCGGCGGGGTCATAGCCATCATCTTCTATCTGGCACAGGCGGCGGCAGTGACGCTCTACGTCATCGGGTTCACCGAGGCTCTGACCTCTGCGTTCCCCGGTATCGGGATATCTGCCAGAGTCCTCTCGACGATCACCAATATCGTCATCTTTGCCAGTGTCTATAAGGGAGCGGGATGGACTATACGTATCCAGTACGGTATCCTGGCTATTCTCATGCTCTCCATAGCCTCTTTCTTCATTGGGGGAGCTCTGGCGTTCTCTCCTGCTATCCTCACTGAGAACCTGTCACCCAGATGGTCGGAGGGCACCGGTTTCTTCTCGATGTTCGCGCTGTTCTTCCCGGCGGTCACCGGTATCATGGCAGGAGTGAACATGTCGGGAGACCTGAAGGACCCCGGCAGGTCCCTTCCTGCGGGGACCCTGCTCTCCATCGCATGTTCTGCCTGCATCTATGTGGTCGCTGCCCTGCTGCTGGCTGCAGGCGTCGCACGAGAAGAGCTCCTGGGTCCCGGTTTCGTCATGCGTGATCATGCCCTGGTACCGATGCTCATCTATGCAGGAGTATTCAGTGCGACACTCTCCTCAGCCCTGGGGAGCATGATGGGAGCACCCCGCATCCTGCAGGCCTTCGCCCGCGATAAGATCTTTCCGGTGCTCGATTGGTTCTCACGAGGCAGCGGGCCTTCAGAAGAACCTCGGAATGCTATCGTACTCACCTTCATCATATCGCAGGCAGGGATCCTGCTGGGTGATCTCAACACGGTCGCTCCGGTCATCACCATGTGCTTCCTTCTCACCTACGGGACGGTGAATCTTGCCTGTTTCTCAGAGATGAGAGCAAAGAACCCGAGTTTCCGGCCTACCTTCCGTATGAATCACTGGTCTGTGTCGCTCTTCGGGGCCGCCGGTTGTCTTGCGGTCATGTTTCTCATCAGTGCTGCAGCAGCAGTGGCCGCACTGCTGCTCAGTGCACTGCTGTATTATGCGATCGCACGGGTCGATCTGAAAGTGGAGTGGGGGGATGTCGAGAGCGGGCTCATCTACCAGCGGGCACGTGATGCTCTGCTCCTGCTCGAACGGAAAGTCTATCATCCAAAGAACTGGCGTCCTTCTATCCTGGTACTCAGCGGAGGTGCCTTCAACCGGCGTCATCTGGCTGATTTCGCCTGTCAGTTCACAGCCGGTAACGGTATGGTCTCTATCGCTCAGGTAATCCGGGGAAGGCTTGAAGATCTCTTCGAGCAGCGGCATGAAGCTGAAGAAGTGCTCCATCATTTCATCCTGCAGGAACAGATCCCAGCGTTTCCCGTGGTCGTGGTCGAGGAGAATATGCATACGGCGATCTCTGCTCTTGTCCAATGTCACGGGATCAGTGGTCTGAAGCCGAACACCGTGCTGCTCGGATGGAGTCAGGATGAACAGAAGAGAGACCTCTACATCAAGACCCTGCAGCTGGTGAAGAAGATGAGGAGGAGTCTGATCATCGTATCAGGTGGGGCCAAGCACAGAGGTGCGGCAGGGACAAACGGCATGATCAATATCTGGTGGTCTGATGATGAGCATGACACCCTGATGGTACTGCTGGCGTTCCTGCTCTCGAAGAATCCGCAATGGGTGAACACTACGCTGCGGGTCATCAGGACGGTAGGTCCATCAGATGATGTGCCGGGAGTCAAACACCGGATGGAGAGGCTCCTCTCAGGTGCACGGATCGATGTGGATCTGGTGATCGTTGCGACTGATGATCCGCTGACAGCCGTGCGAAGAGCCATGATGCCCTCTGCCGTGCTCTTTGTCGGGTTCGATCCCGATACCGCTGCCCATGCATGGCTCGAGCAGATCATGGACCTGCCCGGTGACATCCTGCTGGTCTACCATGCCGGAAGGGCTTCGCTGCAGGCATAGGAGGCCCTCCCCGGGGTGAGTAGCTGCGGTTTCAATCGATCGCCTGTTCCAGATCGAGTATGCCCCTGATCGCAGAGGCGAGCTGAGCCGAGGAGAAGGGCTTCTGGAGAAAGTGAATACCCTCATCAAGGATCCCATGATGGGCGATCACATTCGCTGTGTATCCTGATACGAAGAGGCATCTGATCGCAGGCTGCTGCTCAAGGACCTTCTTCGAGAGTGTCCGTCCATCCATCTGCGGCATGACCACATCGGTGATCAGTAGATCGATCGTTCTCTCATGACCTGTCACCAGTTCCAGAGCCTTCAGGGGCGACTCGGTGCTCAGGACGCTGCACCCGAAACGGGAGATCAGTGCGGTGTTCAGTTTGAGTAATATCGGGTCATCTTCTACCAGCAGTATGGTGAGCTCTTCGAGCTGCCTCTCCTGCTGCTCTGTCGGGATCTGCGGCTGAGCCTGTGCAGTCTGCTCATCTCTCGTGATAGCCGGGAGATAGATCTTCACCGATGTACCTGAGCCCGGTTCGCTGTAGACGTTGATGAACCCGTTATTCTGCTGTACGACCCCATAGATCATCGAAAGCCCGAGCCCTGTCCCTTTGCCTGTTCCTTTGGTCGTATAGAAGGGATCGAAGATCTGCGAGAGGATCTTCTGGGTCATACCGATACCGTTGTCACTGACTGTCAATCGTACATAGTCTCCAGCCTGTGCATCCATGTGGTCTGCGGCATAGGTCCTGTCTACGTGGATCGAAGCGGTCTCGACAGTGATCTTTCCTACCCCTGGTATCGCATCACGTGCATTGAGCATCAGGTTGATGATGACCTGACTCATCTGTCCGGGATCTGCATGGATCCTATGCAGCTGATCGCCCGGTGACCAGAGCAGTTCGATGTCATCCTTGATCAGGCTGCGGATCATAGCCCTCAGATCCTCGATACTCTCATTGAGGTCGATCGGTACGGGAGCGATGGTCTCTTTCCGTGCGAAGGCAAGCAGCTGCCGGGTCAGCAGGGAGGAGCGTTTTGCTGCTTTGAGGATCTCTGTGAGGTGCTGCTGCAGGGGCTCCTGCTCGTGGACCAACAGCAGTGCAAGATCTGCATAGCCAATGATCACTCCCAGCATGTTGTTGAAATCATGTGCCACACCCCCGGCGAGCTGCCCGATGGATTCAAGCTTCTGTGCCTGTCGATGCTGCTCTTCGATCAGGAGTTCTGAGGTGATATCACGCAGGACCGCGATGATATTGACCATCTCTTTGTCTGTACCGAGTACCGGTGAAAGCGCTGCATGCACTGTCAGCAGCTCCCCGCTGCTGGTGGGTATCATCAGATTACCGGAGAAGGTCTCCCCGTGCACCAGCAGTCGTTCGACCGCCAGGCACGGCTGGTCGACTTCCTGCTCGAACAGCAGGGATGAGAGGACCGGGGCATCGTGCTGCAGGTATCCTGTCTTCCGGGTGAAGGTCTGATTCACATAGGTGATGGTCCCCAGGGGGTCAGCCATCACGACCATCTCCCCGGATTGTTCCAATGCCTGCAAAAGGCGTTCTTTTTCCAGCTGCTGGTTCTTTCGTTCGGTGATATCACGAAGGATCACATGTATTCCTGATTCCCCGCGGTAGGAGAAGGGTGCGGCAAGGACCTCCACATCCACGATCTGTCCATCGATCGTGACGATCTGCTCTTCGGCAGGAGCAGCAGGTCTTCCGGTCTCTCTCATATACTGTATTCGTTCTCTGATCTGTCGGTGGCTCTTCTGCGGGTAGAGGTCGAAGACGCTGCGGCCAAGTATCTGATCTTGTTTCGATGCACCGAAGAGCTCAAGTCCCTGATGATTGATCAGGGTGACCTGATCCTGGAAATTCAGGAAGATCGCATCAGGAGAGTACTCGACCAGCGATCGATACTGTCCTTCCTGCTCCTTGAGCATTCGTTCGGTCTCTCTATGGACGGCGATCTCCTGCTCAAGATGGACTTTCTTATCTTCGAGTTCCTTCGTGCGATCGGTCACCTGCTGTTCAAGATCTGCGAACAGCTGTGTCTTGAGTCGCTCTGTCGCAGTGATCCTGCGGATGAGCAGGATGCTGATGATGATCATCACTACAGCGAGTGCTGACAGCAGCAGCAGATTTCGATTGAACAGTCGTACGATATCAGCGCTGAAGACGGTCTTGTCATAATGGGTGCTCACATAGAAGGGGTTGCTCTGGAGCTTCTGGGAGATGAGCAGACAGTGTTCATCTTCGAAGACCTTCATTGCTCTGGTTATATCGGTGGAGCTGAACCGATCGAGGGCTGCGCCGAGCCTGTTCATCATCAGTTCAAGGGAGGCTGCACTGGTGTTCAAATGGGGCGGCTTCTCCTTGAGCCAGTTTGAAACGACCCTGCCTTCTTCATCAGACAATAGAGCTCCATTTAGTTCCTGAGTCTCGATGGTTCTCAGCTGGCTGAACAGCGAATCTTGGTTGAACTCTACGACCAGCAAAGTACCGGCATCTTCTGTGCTGGAGATCGTAGCACTGATCACGATGCCTCCCTGTTCTGGGTCAACGAATAACCGGTACCTGAGATTCTGTATCTGATGAGCGGTGATAAGACTCTCTACCAGGGAAGCTGAGAGAGCAGCCTCTCTCCTGGTAGAGTAGATCTGGGTACCCTCGCTATCTATGATAAATGCGTTTGATAGCAGATCATCTGCGAGGACCAGACGCTTGAGCATCTGGTCGAACGCAGCTCGTCTATCGGGTTGCAGGAGGTCGGTACCGGCACTTACCTCCTGTAGGGTGAGCACCATAGCTGAGACTGCATTCAGGGAGTTTTCGATTGAATCTGCAACGAACGAGTTCTGCAGCAGGGCGTGATCTCTCAGCCGATCATATGCTCGTTCCTGAATACCGGAGAATGCAAGGAAGAAGATGATGAAGATCACAGTGATGAAGGTGATAGAGGCAAGCAGGATCATCACAGGTCGGTAGTACATGGGAGCTGATGAAGATCTGTCATTGTACATATGGTGTGCCTCTCCCTTATTCTGCTGAGTCTATCGACATGAATCGTTCAAGATCGACCACATATTCAGAAGAGATGCCCATCTGTTCAGCGATCCTGAGCTCTCTGCTCTTCAAGACATCCCTCATGGATGCAGAGCCTTCCGGACTCGGGATACTGATCAGGATACCGTTCGCCAGTGCAGCCTCTTTTGCTGATCTCTGAGCCTGTCCAGCAGCGATCCGCTGCGCTGCTGCTGCCTCTTCCCAGCTGTCGGTGATGATCTGCTGTACCTCAGCAGTGAGCGAATCCCAGAAGGGCCTTGAGATCATCGGTACGTACTGGGCGAAGTACTGGTTGTCCTCAAAAACATATGCCACCCCATGCTCCCAGAGAGCGGCACTGCGGACTGATTCATAGGAGGTCAGCAGACCTGAGATGATTTTCTGATCTAGACTGCGGGGAACCTCCGGCCAGGCAATTGTGACGGGTCTGCCACCCATCGTCGAGATGCGGGCTTCATTACCGGTACCGCCTGCGACCCTGATGCGCATCCCGGAGATATCGAGATAGGAACTGATCTGTCGTGTCGTTGAGAACAGGTGGGTGTATCCCAGATCCATCCAGCTTCCGGGTATATGGACGAGCAGGTCCTGCTCGATCAGTGAGATGATCTGCTTCCCGGCAGCACTGGCAAGATACCGGTAGACACGATCTGCTGAGGTGCCGTAGAAGGATGGAAGCAGGAAGATCCCGGTCTCCGGCACCAGAGAGTCGAACTGCCAGGTGCCGGGAACCGCCATCTCAAGCGTGCCCTGAGCCATGGCTTGCACCACGTCACTGTCTCGAAAGAGTGAGGCTGATGAGTAGAAGCGCACCTCGATGATCCCGTCGAGCTTCCTGCTGATATCTTCGGCGAACGCCCGCACCGCAAGAGTCTGTACATGCACATCAGTGTTCTCCACCGATATCCTCATGAGCGGTTGGGCTGCTGAGACTGCGGTGAGCACGGCGATCTGAAACAGTAGGAGAAAGCAGGTTCTTTTCATGGGTATGGTACCTCAAGATCATTATACGGCATAGAAAACCGGTTCGCAAGGATAATTCGGAACAGGGACCATGGGTACC
>LQAJ01000044.1_pt1 | contig 122225 bp, 148 predicted proteins | sample 1535811 | NCBI WGS metagenome assembly LQAJ01 (sample SAMN04331587, study PRJNA305678) | bioreactor metagenome | isolation source: bioreactor_6 inoculated with Wadden Sea sediment 2nd replicate of a... | place: Germany: Wadden Sea, Janssand Flat | reverse complement strand
TTTTGTGCAGAATATCCGGAGACACGATTTTCATGACCACGTGTCCGTCGATTCTCTTTGCGATCCGGATAGCTTCATCTGCGGATTTCGCCAGTCCACCCACCGAGGTGGGGGCCCCGTGGAGCTTGATGAGCTGTTTGGCCTCATGCTCCAGGAGCACGTGCCGTCCTTCGGCCAGGGCCATCTGAATGATGGCGTCACCTTCAGGTTTGGCTTTATCCCGCCAGTTGAGTACAAAATTGGTCTTGGCGTGATAGGTTTTCAGATAATTACCATAGGTGCACAGGCAAGCCATGCTCTTGCAGGCGATGTCCAGGGAATCATGCACAGGAATGTCATAATGGCGCAAAAGATCCAAGGCATGCGAATCATAGGCACTGTACAGGGAATGCACAAATATCGGTTTGCTGCGTTTTTTCCCCATGGCGCCCAGGCGATGGGCTGCCTGTTCTTCGCCGATGGCCAAACTTTTTTCAAACCGGATGCCATAGCCCCCGAAAAGGCCCACAATGAGAAGTCCGCCCACAGCCGGATCCTTAAGCAGGATCGTGGCACAGTCGGCAAAAATACTGGGATCGGCATCCGTACCGCCGGCCACATCCACGGGGTTGGCCACGGACGCTGCCTCCGGCAGAATTTTCTGAAGATTTTCCTTTGTTCTTTCCGACAACTCCGCCAGTTCGATGCCGTAGTCGGTCAACAGGTCTGCGGCAATGGTAGCGTGTCCGCCGCCGTCCGCCAGCACGGCAATGGCATTGTTTTTCACCGGCGGCTGGCTGGACAGGGTTTCCGCCACCGGAAACAGTTCGTCCGAGTTTTCAATCACAATGATACCGGCCCGTTCATACGCAGCCTTGGCCACCTGTCCCATTCCGGCCAGAGACCCGGTATGGGATCCGGCCGATTTCCGCCCTTTGTCGGACCGGCCGCTCTTGAGAAGGATGATGGGTTTTTCAATACTGGTGTTGTATGCCTCCTGCAGAAACTCCCGGCCCTGGCTCATGCCCTCCACATACATGAGGATGGCCCGGGTATCCGGGTCGTTTCGGAAAAATGCCAGATATTCATGAAACTTGATATCTGATTCATTGCCTACGCCCACGTAATAGGTAAACCCCCCGTGTTTTCGGATGGTGGCTTCAGTAATCAGGGTCAGGGCCATGTTTCCACTCTGGCACAGCAACGCGATGCTTCCCTGGGGTGCATTTTCGATTCCCACCAGGTTCATCCGGGACTTCAGGTTGATCATCCCCGAGGTGTTGGGACCGATGAGCCGGACCCGATTTCTTTTGGCCGCATCCACCATTTCCTGTTCCAGAATGCGCCCCTTTTCTCCCAGCTCCCGGAACCCACCGGCAATGATCACGGCCCCGGCAACCCCTTTAACGCCGCAGCTGTCAAGAATTTTGGGGATGGTTTTGGCAGGCGTCGTGATCAGGGCCAGGTCCACCTTCTCCGGAATATCGGTAATATCCTTGAAGCACTTCAGGCCCAGAATAAAGTCTTCTTTGGGATTAACCGGATAGATTTCTCCCTCAAACCCATCCGCCAGAAGCGTTTTAATGGCCTGGTATCCCCGCTTGGTCTTGTTCCGGGACGCCCCGATGATGGCAACGGATTTTGCATTCAATACATGTTCCAGCATGGATATCTTCCTTTATTGCTTTTTGCGCTGGGCAAATTCATCCAAAGATGTCTGGCGTTCCTTGGTGGACACACAGGCCAGGCAGGCTTCAATTTCATAATCCATCAAGGCTTCCAGGCTGACCTCTCCGGCGGCCATGGCCAGTCCTTTTTTGATGAGTTTCAACGAAAATGCGGAATTAGCGCTGATTTTATCCGCCATGGCAAAGGCTTCGTCCATGAGCTTATCCAGGGGCACAGACTTATTCACCAGGCCGATACGGCAGGCTTCTTCTCCGGTAATATTTTCAGCGGTGAACAGCAGTTCTTTGGCCTTTCCCGGTCCCACCAGGTCCTGAACCAGACGAAATGCCCCGCCGGTAACCGATGAGGTGACTTTTGCCTCAGGGGAGCCGATCAATGCTTCCTGGGCCGCAATGCGAATGTCACATGCCAGGGCAAGCTCATACCCGGATCCCAGGGCATATCCGTTGATGGCCGCAATGGTGGGTTTTCGAACCGCATGATCTTACGGGAGGCTTCCTGGAGCGATTCCAGGTACTGGCGGTACGCTTCAATGGTTCGTCCCTTGGAATCTTTCAAATCCGCACCCGTTGAAAAAGCCCGGCCTTCTCCAGTGATGATCAGGCCTTGACCTCATCATTTTGGCCCAGAATTTCCAGGGCGGCCATCATTTCCGTCCATAGCTGTCGGTTCATGGCATTCAGCACTTTTGGCCGGTTCAACCGAATCACCCCGACATGATTCCGGATGTCCACCAAAATTGTTTCATAGTCCATTGAATTTTTTCTCCTTTTGTTTAAAACCTTTCACAAAATTATTGCTAAGTGACCTCGACAATTTTTTTTTACCTCATTTACATTTAAAATAAAAGGGTCTTGCTGGAAAGATCTTGATTGTCAGCTTGAAATTCACCAGGATCAGGGTGAGGTGTTTTGTGAACGGATTCGACTTTGAAGTGGAAGGTAACTCCGGCCGTATACCCGGTGGGCCGTGGACTACCGGTTCACCATTGATGCAGACAAAACCCGGCTGACAGCTGCCCTGGATCGAATCATGCGGAACCGGTACCCCTAGTCCGACTTGAGCACAGATAAAAACGCTGATTGGGGAATCTCCACCGATCCCACCATTTTCATGCGTTTTTTGCCTTTTTTCTGTTTTTCCAATAATTTGCGTTTCCGGGAAATATCTCCGCCGTAACATTTGGCCGTCACATCCTTGCGGAAGGCGGAAACGGTTTCCCGGGAAATAATTTTGCCGCCGATGGCTCCCTGGATGGGAATTTTGAACTGTTGCCGGGGAATTTCCTCCCGCAATTTTTTACAGGCGGTTCTGGCCCTTGCTTCGGCCTTATCCCGGTGAATCAGAATCGACAAAGCATCCACCCGTTCCCCATTGATGAGAAAATCGAGTTTCACCAAATCCGTCTCCTGATACCCGGCGATCTCATAATCAAAAGATCCGTATCCCTGGGTCACTGATTTAAGCCGATCATAGAATTCATAGACCACTTCGGCCAGTGGCAGCTCGAATTTCATTTCCATGCGGTTGGAGGTCAGATATTGATAGGTCTTGCTCACACCCCGAAATTCATGGCACACCTGCATGACATTCCCCATATACCGGTCCGGCACGATAATGGTGGCTTTGATAAACGGCTCTCTTACCCTGGCAATTTCCGCTGGATCCGGATAATTGACCGGGTTGTCGATAATGTGAGCTTCTCCGTCCGTAGTGGTGATCTCATACTGAACCGAAGGGGCGGTCAAAATCAGAGAAATATCATATTCCCGCTCCAGGCGCTCCTGAACCACCTCCAGGTGAAGCAGCCCCAGAAACCCGCACCGATAACCGAAGCCCAGCGCTGCGGAACTATCTTTTTCATAAATCAGGGACGCATCGTTGAGTTTGAGCCGTTCCAGGGCTTCGGTCAATTCTTCATAATCGTCGGACGCCACCGGGTACATGGAAGAAAACACCACCGGTGTCGGCTCCCGGAACCCGCCCACCGGTCTGGCACAGGGCCGGTCCGCCATGGTAACGGTATCCCCGATTTTGACATCGGAGATATTTTTGATCCCGGCGATAAGATATCCGACCTGGCCGCCGTACAGGCTTTTCTGAGGAATCCGCTTGATCTGGAACAATCCCACTTCCTCCACCTTGTATTGGGAATCATTTTGCATGAACAAAATAGTATCACCTTTCCGGATGGTCCCGTCAAATATCCGAAAATGCACAATGGTTCCCCGGAACGAATCGTAATGAGAGTCAAAAATCAGGGCTTTGAACCGATTTTCCTTGTCAACATTTGGCGGTGGAATCGCTGCCACAATGGCCGGAAACAACTGTTCCACCCCCTGCCCTGTCTTGGCGGATACCTGCAGAGCGTTTTCACCGTCCAGGCCTAGATCCTCCTCGATCTGATTTTTCACCCACTCGATTTCCGCAGACGGCAAGTCGATTTTATTGATGACAGGCAAAATAGTCAGGTCATGTTCCATGGCCAGGTATAGATTGGCCAGTGTCTGGGCCTCCACCCCCTGGGTTGCATCCACAATGATCAGAGCGCCTTCACAGGATTTCAGCGCCCGGGACACTTCATAGGAAAAATCCACATGCCCGGGGGTGTCAATAAGATTCAACAGATATTCAGTACCGTCCTCAGCAGTATAGGGCAGCGATACTGTCTGGGATTTGATGGTGATACCCCGTTCCCGCTCGATGTCCATGGTATCCAGCATCTGTTCTTTCATATCCCGCTCGGAAACAATGCCGGTCAATTGAATCAGGCGGTCCGACAAGGTGGATTTGCCATGATCGATATGAGCAATGATGGAAAAATTGCGAATCTGTTTCTGGTGAATGTTCAACGGTGCTCCAAACTAAAAGTTGACAATTATCTTTTGAATAAGCTAAATTTATCTTTTAGTACATGTATCAATTGTGGCAAAATGTGTCAAGATCAGCCCATACGAACATCCCCTGCCTCGGGAGGAAAAATGACACACACCATCCTGATAGTTGATGACGACGACGCGATTAAAGACTCGGTGAAAGAATATCTCACCCTTCTTTCCTATCGGGTGGACGCTGTTTCCAGTGCAAAAGAGGCGTTGAAGAAACTGGACACCTACCCGGTGGATGTGGTGCTCACCGATATCATGATGCAGGGTATGGACGGTCTTGAACTGACACGCATCATCAAAGAAAAATACAATCTGGAAGTCATGGTCATGACCGGTTACAGTGCGGATTATTCATATGAAGAAGCGGTCAGAACAGGAGCCAGTGATTTCATATTCAAACCTTTTCGTTTTGAAGAATTGAATCTTCGAATCAAACGGGTATTGCGGGAAGCCAGACTCAAACGGGAGCGAACCCAGCTGCTCAAAGAAATGGAACAGCTGGCCATCACCGATGCCTTGACCAAACTATACAATTCCCGTCAGTTTTTCCATCAGATTAAACTGGAAATTGATAGAAATGAGCGGTACCAGCATCACTTGTCCCTACTGGTGCTGGATCTCGATCGTTTCAAACATTACAATGACACCTGGGGCCATCTGGAAGGCGACAAGGTTCTGATGGCCATCGGCCGTATCATCAATGACTGCATGCGGTCCATGGACACCGCCTACCGTTACGGCGGGGAAGAATTTGCGGTCCTTTTACCGGAAACCGACCTCAAACGGGCCTGTGTGGTGGGATACCGCATCAAACACCTCATTGGGCAGGAGGTGTTTGAGCCGAAACCCGGGGAGCGTCAATCCATTACCATCAGCATCGGAGCCAGTGAGCTTGCGCCGGGTGAGGATGCTGTCTCCTTTATCCGCCGGACGGACCAGGCCTTGTACCGATCCAAGAAAAACGGCCGGAATTGCCTGACCTACGACGGCTGAGGCGCCGGCGCTTCCAAGATACGCATACTCAAATCCACCGACCGGGCCTGGTGGGTCAAGGAACCGCATGAAATCAAATCCACCCCTGTTTCAGCGATGTCCTTAACTGTGTCAAGGACACATTGCCGGACGCCTCCACCAGGGCCCGCCCGCAGATTCGCTTCACAGCCGCTGCCATTTCCTGGATCGACATATTGTCCAGCATAATCACGTCCACACCAGCTGCCAGGGCTTCATCCACTTGATCCATGGTTGAGATTTCCACCTCGATTTTCATCAGATGGGACATCCGGTTTTTCACCGCCTGAACTGCGGCAAGGATGCTGCCAGCCACCGCAATGTGATTGTCTTTGATCAGAATGCCGTCATACAGGGAAAACCGGTGATTAAAGCCGCCACCGGCCCGGACCGCCTGCTTTTCCAGCAGGCGTAGGCCTGGAGTGGTTTTTCTGGTATCTATCAGCTTTACCGAATGTCCTTTGAGGACGGCGACGTATTGATGTGTCAACGTGGCAATGCCAGACAGCCGCTGCAAAAAATTCAATGCCACCCGTTCTGACTTGAGCAAGCTCAGCAGATCACCTTCCACCCGCAGCAACTCATCCCCTTTGGACACGGCATCGCCCTCTTGAAACAAAAACCGGAGTGTCACATCTGGGTCCACCATCTGAAATGTTCTTCGGGCCGCATCGGTTCCCGCCAGGATACAGTCCTGTTTGGCAACGATCACACCACTGCCCTGCCGGGGATGTTCCAGGATACTTTCCGAGGTGATATCTCCGAGTCCCGAATCCTCGGACAAGGCCAGTGTAATGATCTGTTCTATCATGTCCATGGGTTATGCCATCTCCTGGATACGCTGAAGATTGGCAGTCAGCTTTTCATGTTTTTCCGTCAAATCGGCATGCCGGGCATGTACCTTGTCAATCACATCCTGGGGGGCCTTTTCCAGAAAACTTTCATTTCCCAGGCGTTTCTGTACCCCCACCAGCTCCTTTGTATTTTTATCCAGTTCCTTTTCCAGGCGAAGAATTTCCTTTTCAAAATCAATCACCCCTTCCAGCGACACAAAACAGGTGGTGTTGCTGGTCACGGAGCTGGCACAGGCCTTAGGCACATTCTCCAGATCACAGAATGACAGCCGCTCCATGATGGCCAGCGTGGAAATCACGGCTTTGTTTTCAACCATCAGCAGTTTTTCCTTTTGATTGTCGGTATGAGCCAGCACCTTGATTTTCATGGACGGCTGAATGTTCATTTCGCTTCGAATATTCCGGATTCCGGTAATCAGATCAAAGACAAAGCCCATGTCCGCTTCGACCGCTTCGTTTCTATACCGGGTGCAGGCCTCTTCCGTATTGGGAAACGCTGCCTGCATCACCGATCCCCGGGTGGCGGGCAGCAGATGGTACAGTTCTTCCGTAACAAACGGCATGAACGGATGCAGCATCACCAGGATATCCTCCAGCACCTTCGCCAGCACCGCCCGGGCGGTTTTCCGCCGGACTCCTCCCTGTTTTTCATACAGAGCCGGCTTTTCCGTTTCAATAAACCAGTCGCAGAATTCATGCCACACAAACTGGTAAACGGCGGACGCCGCCTCGTTAAACCGGTAATTTTCGATTCCCTGCTTCACAGCCAGCGAAGTGGCGGCTGACCGGGACAGAATCCAGCGTTCCCACAGCACCAAATGATCATCATCAAATGTGGTGTCTTCCGGGGTGATGTGCATCAACGCAAACCGGGCCGCGTTCCATAATTTATTGACAAAATGCCGGTATCCCTCCACCCGGGATTCCGACATTTTCACATCCCGGCCCTGGGCCGCAAACGCAGCCAAAGTAAACCGGAAGGCATCCGCACCGTACTGATCGATCACCTTCAAGGGATCGATGACATTGCCCTTGGACTTGCTCATTTTTTTGCCGTGTTCGTCTCTGACCAGGGCATGGATGTAAACATCTTTGAACGGGACTTCCTCTTTGAAATGAATGCCGAACATCATCATCCGGGCCACCCAAAAAAACAGGATGTCAAAGCCGGTGACCAGCACACTGGTCGGGTAAAAGGTCTTGAGCAGCTGGGTGTCTTCCGGCCACCCCATGGTGGAAAACGGCCACAGGGCCGAAGAAAACCAGGTATCCAGCACATCGGTTTCCTGAGTGATTTTTTGGACCCGCACACGGCACAATCTTTTGGATCAGTTTCCTCCACCATCACATGACCGCACCCCGGACATTTCCACACCGGAATCCGGTGCCCCCACCAGATCTGCCGGGAAATGCACCAATCCCTGATATTGTCCATCCAGTCGAAATACGTCTTGGACCAGGTGTCCGGGATAATGCGGGTCTGACTGGACCGGACCGCTTCCGTAGCTTTTTCTGCCAGAGGCTTTACCCTGACGAACCATTGTTTGGACAAGGCCGGTTCCACCACGGTTTTGCATCGGTAGCAGCTGCCCACACTGTTTTTCAAGGGTTCTTTCTTTTCCAGCAGCCCCTGATCGGCAAGAGCCTTGACCGCCCGGGTCCGGCATTCGAACCGGTCCAGTCCCTGGAACGGGCCGGCCGCCTGGGTCATGATCCCTTTGTCGTCAATGACCTTGATGCGCTCCAGCCCATGTTTTCCCCGAGATTAAAATCGTTGGGATCATGGGCCGCGTCACTTTCAGGGCCCCGGTACCAAAGGCGGTATCCACATAGTCATCTTGGATAATGGGAATAATCCGGTTAGTCAACGGCAGGATCACATGCGTTTCCTTTAAACCGGAAAACCGCTCGTCCGAAGGATTCACCGCCACAGCCGTATCCCCGAACATGGTCTCCGGCCGGGTGGTGGCCACGGTCAGCCCTTTTTCTGGCCCTTGAACGGGTACCGGATATAATACAAATAGGAATCCTGTTCCTCATATTCCACTTCCAGATCCGCCAGGGCCGTGAAACACCGTGGGCACCAGTTGATGATATACTGGCCTTCATAGATCAGCCCTTCTTTGTAAAGCCGGACAAACACCTTGCGCACCGCATCCGACAGCCCCTCATCCATGGTGAACCGCTCCCGGTCCCAGTCACAGGAGGCCCCCAGCCGCTTGAGCTGGTTGATGATGGCGCCGCCGGACTTTTCCTTCCATTTCCAGACCTCTTGGATAAAGGCTTCCCGGCCCAGCTGATCCCGATTTTTCCCCGGGCCGCCAGGTCCCGTTCCACCACGTTCTGGGTGGCAATACCGGCATGGTCCGTGCCCGGCATCCACAGCACATTATACCCCAGTAGCCGCCGATACCGGCACATGATATCCTGGATCACATTGTTCAGGGCATGCCCCATATGGAGAACACCAGTCACATTGGGCGGGGGAATGACGATGGAAAAAGGCGGTTTGTCGCTCGTGTCTTCCGCCTTGAAAAACCCGTTATCCTGCCAGAATTGATACCATTTTTCTTCAATTCCTGCCGGCTCATACCCTTTGTCCAGAGAATCCGAACCCATAATCTGCTCCTAAATACCCTTATTAATGAAAAAGGGGATCAGTAAATGAACCCCCAGAGTTTGTTACGTCAATTTATGCCTGCTGTCAGAACGGACCGAGTTGATCCATGTCCTTGAGCAACGCGGTTTTCATTTTTTGGATTTCCTGCAAAATCACCCGTTCCACCGTCTCGAAAAGCAGCGGTTCGATCTTTTCAGCAAACTTTTTTTCGATGAACCGTTCCAATGCCGCCTCTAACTGTGCTTCGGAAACCGATAACTCTTCCAGATCAGTTGCCTCTCTCAAGACGGATGCCTGTTCCGCAGCATCCTCGTCTTCAGGAATCGGCCTGTCCCCGGACGCTTCATCTCGAAGGGAATTTTCCATCCCGATCTCTTCAACATCTGATTCCGTTTCCATTTCAAAACCACTGAAATCCTCCATATCGGTCAGTTCAATGGAACTGTCTTCCGGGATCTCATCTTCAGAGAGGATATGATCGGGCAACAAATCTTCTTCTTCGCCGCCGTCATCCACCACATCTGTCAATTCGATGATCGAATCACCCTGTTTTGTTTCTTCGGTCATATATCCTCTCTTTTTCGAAAACAAACCAGATCTTTATAGATACTAATTTGTAAAATTTATCAAAGTGACACTCCGGTGTCAATATATTAAACCTGAGGCCGGCATGGAAGCGGGATTGTTTTTTTCTGATTGATTTCGTATTATTCGATTGCATAGAATAACTTTGAGGAACTGAATGCAGAAATTTTTAATCAACTCAGACCATATCCATAATGACCGGATCATCCTAAACGGATCTGACGTTCGACACATTGTCAAAGTGCTGCGACTTTCCACAGGAGATCCTCTGGCACTCACCGACGGCAGGGGGACCGATTTTTTCGGTCGCATTCTGAGCGGCGACCAAAGCCGTGTGGAGGTGAAAATCCTGGAGACTCACCCCTCCCGAACCGAATCCCCTTTGTCTCTCACCGTCTGCACCGGCATGCTCAAACATCAGAAAATGGACACTGTGATCCAGGGCCTGACCCAGATCGGGGTTACCCGGTGGATTCCTTTTTTCTGTGAACGGTCGGTCCCGTCCCCGGATGAAAAAGCCCTAACCCGGCGCATGGCGCGCTGGCAGACCATTGCCGATGAAACCATCAAACAGTGCCAAAGAAGCCGGGTGATAGACATATCTTATCCCGTGACCTTCGCCCATGTTTTAAGTATGCACAATGAGTATGACCATTGTATCGCTTTCTGGGAGCAGGGTGGAAAAACGTTATCCAGGCTGACACCCACGAAAGGCATCAACCAGGCCCTGGTATTGATCGGACCGGAAGGAGGGTTTTCGGAATCTGAAATCCTTGAGGCATCTAAAAAAGGATTCGTCCCCTATTCCCTGGGACCCCGGATTTTCCGGGCGGAAACCGCATCCCTTTGCGGGGCCGCCCTGGTTCAGCATCGGCTGGGGGATATGTAATCCTGCCACGAAAGTTTTTATTTTTTGCTTGACATGACCGATCAAAAAACATATAAACCCAAACGTTTGCTGCTCACGCCCAGGTAGCTCAGTCGGTAGAGCAGGGGACTGAAAATCCCCGTGTCAGCAGTTCGATTCTGTTCCTGGGCACCAGATTTTAAAAGGCTTTCAACGATATTCGCTGAAAGCCTTTTTTTATTTTATGTTCCCAATATGATCAGTTTCGAAAAATGATCCGAAGTTCGTCATTCAAGCGCTTAAAAATCAAGGAGCACAGATCAAAAATGACCGGCTCTTTTTTGCGGCCGGTACCCGTAATAACCGGAACTCAAAAAATGGGAATCATCCACCCGAATCTTACTTAAGGAGAACAATGCCCGTTCCAGCGCTGCAATACAAAAAAGACTGTCCAATGAGTTCGACAGTTCCCATGAAAGAACGTATCGGCTATACCAGTCGATTACAGCGCTCAGGTACATGAACCCATGCCGCATCGGGATGTAGGTGATGTCGGTTCCCCAAGCCTGGTGGACACGTTCAATCTCAACACCTCGAAGCAAATACGGATATACTCTATGTCCTGGAGCAGGCTTGCTCGTGTGCGGCCCAGGTGTGATGGCCTGAAGCCCCATCGCCGCATTAGACGAGCCATCCGTTTTCGATTGACATGATGTCCATCTTTAGTCGCCCGATTTTTTCGTAAAGTGGTGCAGTAAGTTCCTCTTCGCGTTTTGCCTGTCGGTTTTTTCCTGACGAAAAGAGTTCCGGAGCAGCTGTGAACAGTCGTTTCTTCCAAGCCGATATTTGATTTGGATGAACCTTATAGGCCGTTAATAATTCAGCTAAAGTCTTTATCCCCTTGATTTTGTCAACCGCTACTTTGGCCTTGAATTTGTCAGAAAACTGTCTTCTTTTACGTGTCATTTTCATACGTCCTTTCTTACCATTTTCAGGACGTAAATTCCACTTAAGATAGTGGTCTAAAAATTGGGGTTAACCGCAGTTTCCGGTGGTTGTTTAGTCCGGTGGGCGTAGCATGTATCCAACGCCTGGAACAGTGACGATATACTCGGGCTGATCCGAGCTTTCTTCCAGCTTTGCCCTCAACCTCAGAATATGCACATCCAGAGTCCGGCTCCATTTATACAATTGCTGGCCAGGCCAGATCTCTGCCTTAATGGTTTCCCGATCAAGGACACGATTTGCATGTTTGAAAAGCAGACTTAAGATGTCAAATTCCTTTTTGGTCAGTGGTATCTTTTTTCCCTTTATTTCAGCTTCCTACGCTCCGGGATGAGTTCCAGGTCTCTTACACGGTATAAGGTTGCTTCCGAGCGATATGCCTGGCTGCGCCTTAGCCGGGCCTTGATCCGGGCTGCCAGCTCCAGGTATTCAAAGGGTTTGACAAGATAATCATCTGCCCCGCTTTCAAGGCCAAGCACCTTGTCGGACACCGTATCCTTGGCAGTAAGCATGATGATTGGCACATGGGAGAGGGTTCGGGTGGTCCGGCAAACCTGGATCCCGTCCATGTCCGGCAGCATGAGGTCCAACACAATCAAGTCTATGGCATTGGCTTTGAAAATCGCAATAGCCTCTTTGCCGCCGTGGGCTTTGTATACGGTATACCCGTCCAGTTCGAGATTATCTCTGATAATGGTCAGGATATCCGGATCATCGTCAACGACCAAAATGTTAAATGATTCCATTTTTCATTCCTTTTGGGGTGGCGCCGACAGAACATCAGGGCCATCAGGGCCGGGGAAGGGTGAAGACAAATGTGCTTCCCTTGTCCTTCCGGCTTTCCACCCGGATGATTCCGCCGTGGGCTTTTACAATTCCTCTGCAGATGGCAAGCCCAATGCCAGAAGATCCTTTTTGAAAATCCTGTTTGCCATTTGCCCGGGGTGCCTGTTGGAATTTTTTAAAAATAACCTGATGGTATTCAGGCTCAATCCCTATGCCCTCGTCTGCCACATAAACCATGAATTCGTTTCCCGAGGATTCAATGGAAACGGATATCCGGCCCTTGTCATGGGAAAATTTAATGGCGTTGGCCATGAGGTTGGAAATTACCTGGTAGATGCGATACCGGTCCACCCGGACCTCAAAATCCCTTGAGGGGTTAAACTCAATGATGAGTTGTCTTTCCATGGCTTCCGCCTTCCTGGCATCAATCACCTCCCGAATGATGTCGGTGAGGGACTCATGGGTATAATCCAGTTCAAGCTTATCCGCTTCTATCCTAGAGTAATCCAGGAAATCCAAGATAATTCGGATGAGGTGGTCTGTATTATTCTTAATGATGTCCAGGTAAACGGGATCACTGCAGGAGGATTTGCGGATGAGAATATCCGCAGCCCCCTTAATAGAGGTTAAGGGGGTCCGCAACTCATGGGAGATATCGGAAAAAAATTCGGTTTTGGCCGTGTTCAGGGCGGTGAGTTCCTCGTTGGCCTGCTTTAGGTTCAAGGTGGTGGCATAGAGATCCTCAGTGGCTTCCTGAATTTTTAATTCCAGTTCATTGTGGCGGTTTTTGAGTTTTTTGTCGATCACATGGCAGATATTTCCAAATTCATTTAGTTCATCCCCCTGGAACTCAACACGGCCCTCCTCGAATTCCTCGGCCCGGATGCGCTGGGTGAGCTTCCGTATTTTTTTTACCGGGGAAAAGATGAGGCGGTTGGTGAAAAAAAACAGAATGATAATAATCGAACCAGTGAGGCTGGTCATGGTGAAAAAAGAATGAGGTTGTTCTTGTTAATGGCCTTTTGGACTTGTTCAAAGGGTATAAACACGCTAATGCAGCCGCCTACCCCGCCAGATTTCTCCTTCATGTCCTTGTGGCAGTTCAAGCAGCTTTGCTTTATGGGAAGGGGGGCGGCATACCGAAATACCTTTTTACCGGCGTGGGTTTCAATACGGCTGGCTTCGCTGGCCTGACCCGAAATGAACCCCTGCAAGGCTTCGACTTCAAAGGCATCAGGCCGATTATCAGGATTCAGAGTGTGTAGGTTAGTCAGATTAAAGGAATAAAGGTTGCTTCTCATGGCATAATCTGAAAGCTGCCGTGTCAGCATGGAAGGAGTGATTTTGACGTAGATCCCGCCCTGATCATCCTTGATTTCAGCACGCCTTAAAAAAATTTCACGGGTCTGTCTTCTTGCTCTTTGATGAAAACATAGTTACGATCAGAGACCCATTCCCTTGTGAGTACGATTTGTTTGTGCAGGATAACGGCCTGTTTCTTGACCTGTTCCATGATCAGCTGTTTTTCCTGGTGGGAAAGCCAGAAATAAAGCAGGGTAAAGACAAAGGCAATGGTGACTGAGGTCACCAGGATATACTTCAACGAAACCCGCTGTTTTATATAAGAAAGCATGGGTTATCTTGCCTGATAAACGTTTTTTTTTTCAAGATCAGTTCCACGATCCCAAGGGTGTTCGGGTAAATTTAACATCTTTGTTACATCCTTTAACACCCTCGTTACACGCAAATCTGATATTAAAGGTATTATTGGCATCATAGAGAAAAAACAAAACGGTCTGGCTCATACTTGGCAATGGCCACGGCATGGCGATCGGACGAAAGGATACGTATGAAAACAGACAACCTGATGAAATACATTGCTCTGGGATCTGTCATCATCTTGATCGGTCTTTCTGCTTATGTAGGGAATGCCTCCAACATGATTTCATACCTCTCCGAAGATCCTAAGGTATGCATCAACTGCCACGTGATGAATCCCCAGTATGCCACCTGGCAGCATAGCTCCCACAGGGAAAGAGCCACCTGCGTGGACTGCCACCTGCCCAGGGATTCCTTTATTGATAAGATGATCGCCAAAAGCCGTGACGGATTTAACCATTCCGTGGCCATGACGTTAAGGACCTATCCCAATAATGTCCGGATCAGCGACAATGCATCCCTAAGAGTACAGGCCAATTGCATTTCATGTCACAGAGAATTGGTTTCCAATATGATGGAGAGTGCAAACGTTAACCGGAAAGGCTTCATGAACGACCGAAAATGCTGGGACTGCCACAGAATAACCTCCCATGGTTCCACCCGCAGCCTGACATCAACCCCCAACAACATCGGGTGAAAGAATTATATAAATAGACTAAAGGAGACAAGTAAGATGAAAAAACCCTTAGTGATCACAATTGTTTGTGCATTTGCGATTGTGGGCTTGCTCTATCTGGGGATGTCCATCAACAAGAATAAGGCAGAGCAAAAAGCCATGAATGCGCTGGCCATCAGCTCCACTGCCGATATAGCCAAGTTTGAGTCCAGAAGCAGCGAATGGGGGAAATACTATCCGCGCCAGTATGATTCGTATATGAAAACCAAAGAAAGCGACCACATCGGCGATATGCTTAAAAAAGATCCTGCACTGATTGTCTTGTGGGCCGGATACGGTTTTTCCAAAGATTATAACGCCCCCAGGGGTCATTACTATATGCTTGAAGACAATATCAACACCCTTCGGACTGGTGCGCCCGTGGATGACAAAACAGGCCCCATGCCCACGGCCTGTATGACCTGTAAGTCCACCGACGTGCCCCGGTATATGGATGAACACGGAGAGATGGACTTTTTCACCGGGAAATGGGCCCGGCTGGGTAAAGAGATCTCCAATCCTGTCGGGTGTGCGGATTGTCACAACCATGAAACCATGGAACTGACCATTACACGTCCCTATCTGGTCAGGGCGCTGGATAATGAAGGCAGCCTGCCTGCTGAAAAGGCCACCCACCATGACAAACGTTCCCTGGTCTGTGCCCAGTGCCACTCTGAGTACTACTTTAAAAAGACCCCTTGGACCGACCAGGACGGTACAGAAAAAACCGCCGCTGTCGTCACCTTTCCATGGGATAATGGTCTCAAGGTGGAGGACATGGAAGCCTATTATGATGAGAGGGAGTTCAAGGACTGGACCCATATAATCAGCAAAACCCCCATGCTTAAGGCTCAGCATCCGGGTTACGAGATCTTCAAGACAGGGGCCCACGGCCTGAACAATGTGTCCTGCGCAGACTGCCACATGCCCTATACACGGGAAGGCGGGGTTAAATACTCTTCCCATACCGTGGGCAGTCCCCTGGATAACATGGGTAACACCTGTATGAATTGCCACAAGGGAACGGAAAAAGAACTCAAGGATACGGTTGAGCGGAAACTGGCCAGAAAGACCGAACTCAATACCATTGCCATGGATGTCATTGCCAAGGCCCATCTGGAGGCCGGCAAGGCTTGGGAATTGGGGGCTACCCAAGACGATATGGCAGACATTCTCACCGATATCCGCCATGCCCAGTGGAGATGGGATTACTCCATTGCCAGCCATGGTTCTTTTTTCCACGCGCCCGAAGAAACCCTCAGAATACTGGGTTCAGCCATCAACAAGGGCCATGAGGCCCGGCTCAAGCTCAAGGTGGTTTTAGCCAAATATAATGCTGCCGGATATGAAGCTCCGGATTTCTCCACCAAGGAAAAAGCACAGACTGTCATTGACCTGCCCTACAAAAGCTGGTGGACGAAAAGATGAATTTCCAGAAAACCCTGAGAAAAAATGGGTGGAAGAGGCCAAGGAAAAGGCATAATATGATCCCAAGGCCTGGGATGGTATGGAATTTAAGACCTCATACTCAGATATGTAATATCGGGCTTTAACCTCATACCTTCTCAGATATATAGGCCCCTTTCTGCCAGTCCGGCGGAAAGGGGCTATTATGTATGTTCGGTTCCACTCCCCTTAAGACAAGAATCGAGGCAAATAGTAGAAATCCTATACCCAGGACCTTGTCTATTTATGTTGTCCATGAGCCTTTCCAAATCAGGCATAACTACTTCAGAAGTGTGTCGCTGGAGCTTGAAATGAATGCCACCGATGCTCAACTATTTTTTTGGTATCCGCAAAAGACCGGCCATAACTCAACAGAGTGTTTCATGGCTCCAATCCCATCATCCGTTCGGCAATATCAATATCCCTATCTTCAAGGTTGCGAATCTGCCACCTGATCCAATTCCATGTTTTCTGATGCATATTTTTGGATTTAAATATTGGAAGCGGATTTGCAGCTCCGGTAACAAAATGGACACACAAACCAAATCCTTTTCCCACCGAAATGGCACGGGTCCAGGTGAACATGATATCCTGCTCGACTGGCTCTCCACGGTGATTGTACTAAAGCGTTAGCCGGGTCTGTCCATGCCACTGCTGCAATTGAACTGTAAACGCGTCCGCCGATTGACCAGCTGCCTGTGATACTGGACCCTGGGCATATCACCCCTGTCCGTACCACTTGCGAATATCAGCCGGTAAAGCATCTTCCGCCTTCTTTTTGCCGTAACCCGATGGCCGGCCTGATCCCCACCGCCCATTATTTTTTTACGAATCATTAGGCAAATTATCCTTTTCTGTTTCTTGGATAAAAGTCACGATCCCTTACTGTCAACTGTTTCGAGTTTTTTCAGTTAAGGTGACATGTTCAACCCGTTCCAGCAGAACCAGTGTCAGCGTAATGCCGTTTTGATGGTTTCTTCACACCGCCGGATCTCTGCTTCCTTGTCGGAAACGGAGCGCCTCTGTGCCTGCAATAGCATGTACGCCACTCTGGCGGCATTTATCGGCTGCTTAAAGGAGTCGTGATTGATTATGTGCTTCAGAATTGGTGCAAAAGATTCACCCATCGCATTGTTCTTCTTTATACCCGATTGCGCCATAACTCTCCGCCTTTTGATTGCTGCACCCAGGCGGGCGGACGACTGAGTGCCCCGTCGGAAACCTTCATAGCAGGCCAGCAAATTATGAAAATCATCTGTTTGGTAACCGTTTATGAATTTGCCACTCCTTCCCGCCTGGCCAATATCTGCCTCACTTGCTCATAAATCCCGTCCCTGGCACCGCATTCATGATATAGCCCATAAAACAGGGTTCAGTGTTCCTTGTCGGCAGCTGACAATTCACCAGGTCCGGTTCTGTGACAATGGTGGGCATCTGAAAATCCCCGTGTCAGCAGTTCGATTCTGTTCCTGGGCACCTGATTTTAAAGGCCTTTCAACGATATTCGCTGAAAGCCTTTTTTTGTTATTGAGCATTGAGCCTTGAAGGGCATTTTCGCAGGGCTTTACCAACAACGGATTCAGATATCAATCAAATTTTAGGACTGTACTGACGTTTAAGCCAGGAACTCAAGCCGTCCAGCCCGGGAAACAACACACGCTCTGTAATGTTACACTGATCCAGTTTATCCCTGAATTCCCATTTTAGGGCTGCCGGAATGACAAGCCTTCTGTACAGATTTCGGTTTTCATTCAGCCAGCTGTCAATGATCCGCCCCGGATTGGGCATGACAGAAAAAAGTGCAAATTGATTGATGATGCGGTCATTTATGGAAGGAGGTTCAAAAAAAGCAAAAAATCATGTTCATCACCCAGTTTATCAAATTCGGTGAGCGATTTAACCACATCATGGAATGCCCCCTCCTCGTTCACTTCTCCGTTGTGCCGCAGCTTGTCAGTAGCTCAACTGTGAACGCCTGTGCGCCCTCGGCCTTCAAAAGATCTGACAGTGGTTGGGGTAACAGCCGGTGCGTTTTTTCAAAATCTACTATCCAGATCACCCCGTCGATATCAAAGCGTTGTAAATTTGAGAGTGCAAAATGCAGCGCGATGTATGGAGAATAAGTCCAGTCGAGCAGCCTTGTCGGCAGGCCATGGTGCTGCGCTATCGATAAAAGATGCCAAAATGAAACGATTTTATCAACTTCGGATTGCGCATATTTTCGAAAATTACGCAACAGATTCTTCTCCAGCCTTAAATACGGTCCGCCCAGACGCATCAGGGATGTCTCCAGACGGTAAGAGGAATCTGACAATCCTCTGAACACATAAGGAGACCGATAGCGTTTTATGGAATCATTCCATGATCCTCTAAACAACTCCAATTGAAGCTGGCACCAGCTTTCTATCACGATATCTTCCAATTAAGCCTCCACCTCCGAAAAACATGAAACTGGCAGATACCCTGCCTGTCACCCCATCACCACAAACATTGTCATTAACGCTTTAATGTCGCTTTCAGGTGAATGGGATCAACTTGGATTATGGCCAAAAGTTCGATACTGGGCAATAAGAATTATGTTCAACAGATTCTTCCATCATTGTCAAGATCCAATGCATTCCGAATGTTTTCAAACGCTGAAAGCATGTCAGTTTTCCTGTTACTCCTTTTATCGGGTTTCGCCTTTCAATGTGGATACGTGTGCCTTCACCACATTGCTGGGCATGCTGCTTTACAACATCCGGATGGACAGCCTCAACAACCAGGTCCACCTGTTGATCCCCGATATTGGACAATGCTTCCAGGCGAAGCCCACTTGGTATTTTTGCAGCCGCTTCAAAATTGATTTTACATACAAATACCACATTTGCCGGATTTATGATCGATGGTCGTTACCAGAGACAATGTTACAACCACTATGGCCCACCCAAGATGGGTGAGCAGATGCCCTTCAGTATCCTGAAGCAGCACCTGTGTGTAAAGCAGCTGATATGCGCCCATCCCGAGGGAGATCAGCTTTAAAAAATCCATCTTAGTCGACCGGGTGTGATTCATGTAACGTCAATTCATTTCATGAAAGTTATCGGAATTCCAATAGTAGTAGGATTTGACACCGTCATGTTGTGGCACTACCGAAAGCACTGGAGAGACCGGCTTGATCTCATCGGTCATATTGATTTCCTGGGGATGCATTTCTGTTATTCATCCGGTTTGGTTTCAAAAACCACACGAGTAATCTCTTCGGCAATTTTCGGATCCATTTTCATGTCCGCCATTAGATACACAGCATCGTTGAATCCCCAGTTCAGTCTGTTTTTTTTGGAAAAAATCTACAAAACCGGACTTAAATGGACCGTTCTTCGCTCAAATGATCAGAAAAATCATAATAGTGGATGTGCTGAAATCAAATAAATCGAGAAAAACACCGCCATTCCACAGATGCCCCAAAAGTTTTCATTTGAATTCCCGGAATTGTCCTTGCCAATTATTGTGTTTTTATATATTATTACCGATTAGCAAAAAAAAAAGAAACCCGCTGCAAAGGGAAGGAAATAAATCATGGCTAAAATTTTTTATTCCGGAAACAGAGAGGCGAAACTGCTTTCCAAAATAGAATCATCCAAGGAAAAAGAACGATTCAAAACCCTTAATGCGATCCGGGACAATATCGACTATTTTGCCAACAAAGTAGCCATGAAACTCATTGAAAGCGGACTCATCGAGACCGTGAGCAAATCCTCCATCGAAAACCAGATTATCCGATGCCTGGACACATTGATCAAATCGGAGGATTTTGATGTGGATTATACTGTGGCGCCCTTCCGCACCCTGGTTGCCAACCCCAACATCGCTAGTCTCTACCTGACCGCGTTTGTGGTAGAAAAATTAATCAACCACAAAGATGTCATTGATGTCTACGGCAGTGATGAAGACATCTATTACTGCATCCACAAGGAATTGTCACATCTGATGACGGAATAGTGTTTCCGCCATCAGATGTGTGTGCTCATTTTATCACCCAGGAACCGTCCGGCTTCTGGATATAGGTTCCTGGAGCCGCCCGTTCCGTCAGCTGCAGTGCCCGGTTCTTTTCCACGATCGATACCGAGGTGTTCTGCTGCTCTGCAATATGAGTATAAATGAGTTTTCGATCCTGATTCTCCTGGACAATCAGAGTCTCATGTCTTTTTGCCTCTCCCACAAATGCCAGATATCCCTGGTTGTTTTCTCCCACGATTCCCTGTTTTTTCAACTCCGCGATCACCGGAAGCCGTTCTTTCATCCGCTCCTTGATCCCCTGGGCCAGCCCCGGACCGGCAGCTGCCGTCAGGGCCAGGATTCCCAAAAAAATCCACAGGGTCCATTGTTTATTCCTCATTTTGTTTCTCCAGTTTTTCCATAATTTTGTCCTCCTGGGCATCGATATCTCCGAAGAAATCATCCAATGCCTTCTGCACCTTAACGTTCACGTCGATGGTGATGTGAATGGGCTTGACCTCCACCGGCTTAACATCCACTTCATGGCGTGTTTGACAGCTCCCGAGCATCATCATTACTCCCATCATCACCGTCAACACCCATACCATCGCACAGGATTTTTGGATCATCCTCCCTCCTCATTATTTTAAGAGTTTCCGGATCTTGTTTCCAAATGACACCACCCGATTGAACGGTAGTGTCAGGTTCACATCCAGTTTGATGCCCTGAAACCGGGAACCCGGACTTTGGGCATCCACCCGGACAAATGAATTGACATCTTTTTCATAGACAAACGGCAGTACCCGCCCGGGCTTACCGTCCAGCTCCATGTTTGCGGTCAGGGTTTCCCCCTGGGTGTCAAAGGTGAGTTTGGCCAGGTATATTCAAAATCCTTTAATGCCTCTGCCGCCAGATCCAGCTGACTGAACCGTGGGGAATCCATGGGAATTCCGGCCACCAGTTTTCAGGATTCTGAATTACAATACGCCCCCCTGCCCCGGGGTTGAAAATAAAAATGCATTGTCAAACGACAGTTCCCCGTTTCTGAATACCACCGGAATCCGTCCGTTCAGGCTGCCGTTTCCCTGGACATCAAATCCGCCCATCTGGGCCAGCAAGCGGTCCAGTTGAATGCGGTCACAATACAACGTCAGCGCGACGGACCGGTCCGGCGAAGGAATCCGTATGGACTCGGTGGAAACCCGTCCGCCAGCCCAATTGACCCGCATGTTTTCAAGCAGCAGAGACGGTCCCGGCTCCAGGGTGACACGCACAGCTGCATCCGTGGCCGTAAAATCCCCGGCCTGGACCCGGGCGACGGTCACCACCTGCCCGGGAAATGACGCCGGGGCCAGAAGGTCTTTAAATGCCAGACGTCCCTGGATACCGTTGACACTCAGGTTCTGATCCGGCATCGACACGGATCCCTCATGAATGACCAGATCCGCTTTTGTGGCAAGATGATGATTCTGCCACTCAGCAGACCCGGATACCTGAACATCCAGGTCATACTCGGACAAAAACGGAAGGCGGGGAAACAAGGTGTCAAACCGGTAAGGTGAAAGTCTGAACCGGTTCGTTTCCGCGTCCACGTGAATACGAAAGCCTGGATCCAGACCGGCTTTTCCATTCAGTGAAATGGTCACGGCGTCGGAGTCCGGCACATGGAAGACCCCGTCAAACCGGATGTCCTTTTTTCCGGTGCGAAGAATGCCGCCTTTGCCCGTCAAAACTGCCCGGTTGTCAATCATCAGTTTTTCCACGGAGAATTGTCCTGCGCCGCTGGCATGGGGATAGGTAACCGGTATCTGTGCCCATATCCCCTGAACGGCCACTTTTTTGTCCGGAACCGCGACACTGCCGGAAACCAATTCCGTGGTCAGATCCATGCGGAGAGATTCGGGCAATCCGTCGGTCATTGCCATGAAAATCTTGCCGGCAGTGTCCAGACGCTGGATTTTTAAATCACTGTCCGGAGTATGCATGTCAATCCGGGACAAATGGGATATTAAATCAAACGTCAGGCTTTGGGTATTCACAGTCCCGTGAATACCGGATTGAAAGGCTCCCCGGCCGGATGTGACCGTTTGCCCCTGCTTCTGAATGCCGGCCTGGACAAAAGTGACGTTCAGATTTCCGTCAATCACCTGGTCTTTGATCTGCAGCGACAGGGCTGCCAATGGCTGTTCAACCCTTACCGTTATCTGCTTTTGCTGCACGACCAGCTGTTTCAGCGGCTGTGTTTCACAGGTCAGGTGCACTTCCTGAACCCCGGATCCGGAAGGGTTCAGCGCCACCCGGGCCCGGCCGGCGGCGGTCAGATCGGAAAACATGGGATGAGATATGCCGGCCTCTCCCAGCACTGTGATCTGCCGGTCTTCGGTTAAAATCCGTGCCAAAGCAAAGGGGATCACAAGTTTGTCCGGTTTTTTAAGCATCATGTCAGACAACGCCACCTGCCAGGTGTTATGGGTCAATTTTCCACAGACCAATCCGTGATGCCGGAAATGACCTGATTGCTGTTCATGGACACAAACCGGCTCAACGGCTGAAAATCAAAGGAATCCGCCTTTAAAAGAAACGCTTGCATACCAGCCACTGAATGAATCCGGGTTTTCAGAATTACCGGCTGTCCGAAAGGATAAAACACCGCATCACACACCAGCTGATGATCGGATTTGTTTATCGACACAGACCCGTTGAACGGCATCACCGTGACCTTCTGATTCACTGTGAGTTTCAGGCGGGCACTGGTCACCTGAACCCGATCCGGCAGAAAAGGCAGCCAGTCCGACGGTATGACGTCGAGGCCCGGGGGGGATCCCTTTTCAGACGCGGATGTCAAGGACAATTTTCCGTCCCGAAATACCGGATCCATCACCATGCCGTCCCGGGGATGGTATGTCCCCTGAATGGTCACACCGGACAGTGTCAGATCCCGGACATCCGGCATGCCAGCGCCTTGAAAAGCATAGGAAACTGAGGCCAGGTCCACGGAAATGTCCTTCCCCCATTTCAAATCCGAAACCAGTATCCGGTTTTTCCCACATGGGAAACATGGAACTGCATGCCCTGGGATGCCAGCAACGCCCCATACCGGTATTGAATGAACCACTGAACCACCAACGGAAGGTTCACTGCCAGAACGGCGAGAACAAGGGCGATGATTCCCAAAACCATCAGAATTCGTATACCGGCTGCCGGTTTAAATCGCATTCTTGATCCTTATGGTTAAAACATGTCCCCTTTGGGCTGTTTTGGCAGAGACCGGCCCATGCCCGCCAGGCGCAACCGGGTTCCTTCCCTCACCCCGGGCGGAATGGTGACCCGGTACAACGGTTTGGAAAACCCCCAGGGAATGGTAACCAGTTTCCGGGTTCCGGTCAATGCCTCCAGAGAGGAGATTTCAATGGTGCCGTGAAGATCCCGGTCATGGGATTCCGGGGTGGCCAGAATGGTCTGCAGTTTCGGGGTATGCTGTTTGCGGGTGAACTGCTGGATCTTTTCCCGGGTACCGATGACAGGCATCCGGCGGTTGAGTTTGACCAATACCAGGCCGGCTATGAATCCGCCGATATGCGCCCACCAGGCGATCCCGGCCCCGGCACCCTCTCCTGCAGCGTTCAGAAACTGAATAAAAAACCAGATCCCCAGAAAAATGAATGCCGGAATTTCAATGAACCAGGGAATGATAATGATGGGGATCAGAGTCAGGATTCTGGCCCGGGGATACAGCATAAAATAAGCACCCATAACCCCTGCGATGGCACCGCTGGCGCCAATGGTGGGCACCATGGAAACCGGATTGAGCAGAAAATGAAACCCGCCGGAAATCAGGCCGCACAACACATAAAACCCCAAAAACCGGACCGATCCGAAATGGGCTTCCACATTGTCCCCGAAAATATACAAGGACCACATATTTCCCAAGAGGTGCCAGAATCCCCCATGGAGAAACATATAGGAAACACTGAAAATACCTGGTTGAAAATGGAAAAATGCCGGGACATCTCCTGGACGGTATACTTGGCCGGCACCAGGCCGTATAGATAATAAAAGGTGTCACTGACCAGTCCCGCCTGAATCTGAAACAGCCATGCCAGACAATTGATGGCCATCAGTCCATAGGTGACCACGGGCACACAATCGGAAATCTGGTTGTCCCGGATCGGTATCATGGGACAATCCTCAATTGACAGGCCTGTTCGCAGGCCGTTTTCACAGCCTTAATAACCGCCATCACGGCATCTTCGACCGTAAAATACGGCAGGGCGGCATCCCGGCGGCATGCTTCCAGCAGAGCCGTGTTTCCGGCATCCAGACCAAGCTGAAACCGCAGCCCGTCCACCCAGGAAAAATACAGGGTCTGAATTTCCCACGGATCCAGCCGGGCGACCGCTGTCATTGATTTCAAAGGCAGATCCGACATCACCTGATCCACCGCCCCCTGAACGGAATCCGGATACGCCTCTGCATCGTCCATGACCGGTGCCTCATACGGCCAGGAGATCTCCTTTTCCAAAAACAGCAGATACACGAAAATCTCCAGAACCATTTTAACATCCATGTAAATATCCGGATCATGGCTGGCCCGGGGACCTGCTATATTAAGCACATTGATTTGGTATTCGTCCCTAAAGGACTGGAGTGTTACGGCTGTTTCAAACGGGTCATGGGTTTCGAGATTGACAGCCATACATGGCTTTCCTTCGGTTCTTGCCAGCTGCCGGGTCAGTTTGGAGCCGCCCATGAGCCGGTTGCGATACAGCACGGCCGTTCCATGGGAATCCTGAATATTTTTAAGGGTTCGATCCCGGTACTCGGCGGAAGGCATCAGGGACATCCGGTACCGGGCGGGCAGCGGCCCGGCTTCGGTTCTCCTTCCCTTAGGAATCCATCCGCCGTAAGGAATGTTGTATTTAACGGCCACATCCAGTGCCGCCTGGTCCGCACCGGTCTGGCCACCGGAAATAAATTTTTCAATCATGCCGAAAACCTGAATTGTAAAAAAACCTTTCCTATCATATCAATACCGCGTATAACTGCAACAGTAATTTTATGAAAATACCCAATCGAACACAATGCTTTCAGATCATCCGGAAGATGGGTATGATGGACCATATTGTCGATCATTCCATCATGGTCGGCAATGTGACCCTGTGCCTGTGCAGCCATGTCAGGCAGACCTCCCCGTCACTGAACGTGGAACTGGCCACTGCTGCGGCGTTGCTCCACGATATCACCAAAACCCGCAGTTTTGAAACCGGGGAACGTCATTCAGACACCGGAGGGGATCTGCTGGTCACTCTGGGTTATCCGGAAGTGGGAAACATCATCCGCCAGCATGTGATTCTGGATAACTGTGAAAAAGACGCACCGGTCACGGAACAGGAAATCGTCAATTACGCGGACAAACGTGTGCTCCATGCCACTGTTGTCTCCCTTTCCAGACGTCTGGAATATATTCAGGACACCTACGGCCGCCATCATCATCTGCAAGACCGGATCGCCAGAATGTGGCAGATGACACAGGCACTTGAAGACAAGCTGTTCCGACGGATTTCCTTTTCACCGGCCCAGTTGCCGGACCGGGTGTTAATGGACATCCCTTTCTTTTAACTCCACGATACTCCGGCGAACCTGTTGAAGCTGTGTCATCATACCGGCAATTTTTTCCTTCTGATATCGCTTTTCGTTGTCATCGAGTCCGCCTGCCTTAGCCAAATCCGTTTCCAGCGATTCATACATGGAGAACCGGTCATGTATCTTGTCAAAGACATCTCTGGCCACCGCTTTGATTAATGGGATGAAATACTGAGATTTCACCTGCATGTGAAATTGTTCGATCTGTCGATCTACTCCCTGCAAAGCCTGTCTCTTTATTCGGTGCACCGCCCCATCCAGGCCGGAAGAAAAAAGAAAAAGGAGCGTGCCTGACAAGCATTGATCGAAAAAAACGGGTCACAAATGAAAGCCCCATGCCGGTCAGCACACGGGTCTGGATCCGGCCCGAATACCGAGGCAACAGGATCATGTCCGGCAGCGTCAGCCCCAGAATTTTCTTGATGGCCTTAACATCCACATATGCTTCAGATTCCTGTTGTCCGGCTGCCAGCCGTATCAGCATATCCGTTTCGTCGGCTGGATCCGGCTCCAGCAAATTTTAGCGGATCGATCCGGTAGGTATCCAGAAGCGATTGAAAATATGCCTGTATCCGGTTCTCCTGTTCGAAGAGCAGAGTGTTGATTCCTGGCAGGATATCGGTCATAACAAACAGGTCCAGGTCTCTTCTGAAATCCTGAAACATCAGGTACACCACTTTTTTAATGCCTGTTTCCCGAAGCCGGATTGAATACGGCGCCAGGCTCAAAGGAGCCTGATGGACATAATCGGTTATTATCCGCCGGATCTGGATGGCATCTTTTTCAAAGGCTTCATCCAAAACCGTTTCGATCTCACGCATAAGACCGGACACGGCTCCGGGGACGGCATTTTCCACAATGGATGCCAGCTGCCGGGCATGGTCCTGAATCCGGGCGATTTTTTCCCGGGCATTTTTTTGATCATTTTTCTGCGTATCCAGAAGATCCAGGGCCAGCTGCGCTTTGTTTTCCAGCGACTCACTCATGAGAAACAGACGTCCCAGGTGATTAGACACCAGCAACCGGTGATGCTGACTGGCCATCAGATCTGACATCCGCATGTCAAACCGGTCGGCGTTTCTGCGGCACCAGGATGTCATGGCAGCATCTTCCTGCCACAGAGCCAGGCGTTTTTTGATTGCGGCGGCTTAATTTTTTTTTCCATGGCCTCAAACAAACGCATGAGCGCGGAAAACGAATACATCTCCGGTGAAGGGATAAGAAATTTCAGTTCCTGGACTGTTTTACGTTCCAGTATCTGCAAGTCATCCAGCGTATCATGCTCAGACAGATCACAGTTATTCACAAACAGCAGGTTTTTAGCAGCCCCATGCCCTGAATAATTCTGAGAAACCGCATATCCGATCGGCGAAGACCGATTCGGGAGCTGATGCAGTAAACGATGAGATTGGCCTGCTGAAGATAGGCCGCCACCCGGTTCATCTGTCCGGGGTCTGTGGAGTCCGCACCCTGGCAGTCCGCCAGTTCGATACGGGGATCCAGAAGTTTGCCGAACAGCTCCAGACAGGCATCTTCCACATAAAAAGCGTTGGACGCATCGCCGGTAAACAGCTTGTGATCCTCGAAATTCCGGCCTTCGAAGATCAGCTGTTTCCGGTCCGGCCCCACATGATTCCGGCAGAAATCATATCCCAGCAGTGCGTTCCGGATCACCAGGATTTCCGGACGGACGCCCTGATCGGTCACCGGAAAATCCTGAACCATTTTTTCATATACCTGGTTCAGAAAATCCCGGTCTTTTTTTCGCCGCAGATCAAACGTTTTCAGTTCCATTTCCGGAGAGCTGTTTTCATCTCCGGGAAACATTTCCAGTGCATGTCTCAGGGTATGGTTGATATCATCCCAGGATTTCAAAAACAGAACGGCCCGGTTTTTTCTGCCTTTTCGGATCCGGGTGGTGACCGCTGTGACCACACCGGCACCCCGTTTCACCACCTCTTTTCCGATCATGGCGTCGATCAGGGTACTCTTACCGGATTTAATCACCCCCACCACAGCAATTTTGATCCGGTTGGACCGGACCTGATCCGGAATTTTTGCACAACGGATTTTCATGGACTGAAGCCGATCGTCAGACATCCGGGGATCCGTATCCATCTGATCGATCACCGACAGCAGATTGGAAACAATGCCCTCAATGGCTAAATATGCATCATCAGGCGGGGTCATTCAGGAAATCAGCATCATGGCTTTTTCATATTTCAGGTCGCATTTGGTTTCAAATATGACTTCTCTGTTCATGGGGCAGGTCAGCCACGCATTGTCATGCAATTCATTGTCCAGCTGCATAGGGCCCCAGCCGGCACAGCCCAGCATGATCATGAAATCGGACGGCCCTTTCTGAACGGCAATGGCCTCCAGAATATCCCGGGAATTACTCAACGCCAGCCAGTCCGTTACCACCAAGGTCTCGTTCCAGTCAAACGGCGGGCCGTGAAGCACAAACACCCCGGACGGCTGCACCGGTCCCCCCAGGTAAATTTCGAGCTGATCCACACTTTTGTCGAACGTAATATTCAGGTCTTCGAACAGTTCCCGCCCGGTGAGCAGCGGGTGAATTTTGTTGATGATAAATCCAAGAGCCCCTGATTCATTGTGTTCGCACATGCCGGTAATCGTCTGGGCAAAGTTGGGGTCCGGAAGGCCCGGCATTGCCAGAAGAAATTTACCTTTCATGGTTTCAGAAATCATGTCAGCCATAGACCCGCTCCAAAGTTGAATGTATTTTTCTGTTTTTCCCATGCACATGCGTGTTACAAAGGATCAGTTTTAAATATTTTTCAAGGATTTGCAACCTTTTCTTTTTCCTTTTCCCTGCCATAGATATCGTCCAGCCGGACGATGTCGTCTTCTCCCAGATAAGGGCCGGACTGAACTTCGATCAGCTCCAGAGGAATTTTGCCCGGATTTTCCAGCCGATGGACCGTGCCCAGCGGAATATAGGTGGACTCATCCTCCTTGAGAAGCCGAATTTCCTCTCCCCGGGTCACGACGGCGGTTCCGGATACCACAGTCCAGTGTTCAGCCCGATGAAAATGTTTCTGTAAAGACAGTTTGGCGCCTGGCTTGACCGTGATCCGCTTCACCTGGTACCGGTGGGACTGGTCAATGGTCTCATAGTCGCCCCAGGGCCGGTATACCTTGGCATGGGTGGCGGCTTCCCGGCGGCCCAGGGATTTGAGCTGATTCACGATCTGTTTGACGTCCTGGACCCGGTTCCTGGGAGCTACCAGTACGGCGTCCCTCGTTTCCACCACCACCATCGAATCGACGCCCACCGCCGTCACCATCCGGCTTTGGGCATGGAGGTAAGACCCGCTCACATCATGGGTCAGCACTTCGCCTTTGATCACATTGGTGTGGCCATCTTTTTTTTCAGTCTGCCACAGAGCATCAAACGACCCGAGATCATTCCACCCTGCATCCAGGGACACCATCACCCCCTGGTCGGTTTTTTCCATCACCGCATAATCGATGGAATCCGCCGTGACCTGATCAAAAATCGCCTGTTCCACCCGGAAAAAATCCAGATCCTGGCGGCCCTGGACCACGGCCTTGCGGCAAATCTTTACCATTTCCGGCGCATGGGCTTCCAGCTCCCTTAGAATGGCGGACGACCTGAACATGAACATGCCCGAATTCCAGCAGTAATCACCGGATGACAAATAAGATTGCGCCGTGTCCAGATCCGGCTTTTCCACAAACCGTTTAATACGGCAAACATTGTCTTCCAGGGGAGATCCTTTCTGAATGTAGCCATACCCGGTTTCAGGCGCATCCGGCACAATCCCGAATGTGATGAGATATCCCTTATCCGCCAGGATTTTCCCTGTTCGATGCCACGATGAAATGCGGACACGTCATCAATGCGATGGTCGGCCGGCAGCACCAGCATTACCGGGTCCTTCTCCCGTTCCATCAGCTGGATGGCTGCCAGGGCAATGGCTGGGGCCGTGTTTTTTGCAACCGGCTCCAGAATGATGGCCTGAGGGTTGACCTGAATCTGGTGGAGTTGTTCCGCTGTCATGAACCGGTGGGCATCATTGCAGACAATCAACGGATCATCCAGGCCGTCCAGATCTTTGAGTCGGAGTACCGTGTTTTGAAGCATGGTATGCTGATTGTACATATTGATGAGCTGCTTGGGATAAAACTCTCTGGACAGGGGCCACAGCCTTGTGCCGGAACCGCCTGCAAGGATAACAGGTACGATCATGAAGTCTCCTTATTGTCGTGAAAAACTCATTTTTCGGCAGAAAACAGATGAATATACAAACCCCGCTCCACGGCAAACCGTTCCATGGACTGCAGTCGAAATCCGCTTTTGGCCAGCCAGGTTTCCACCTGTTTTTTTTCAAACCCCAGCCAGGAACCGCCGATAATCTCCTTGATTTTTTCCTGATCATGATGTTCAAAATCCGCCAAAAAAAACATGCCCCCGGAGTTGAGGACCCGAAATACTTCCTGAATGGCTTTTTCAGGCTGCAAAATATGATACAGCACCATACTCATGACCACAGTATCGACTTCCTGGTCCTTCATGGGTAGATGTTCCACTTCTCCTAAACGAAACTCGATGGAACGGATGTCTGTCAATTTGATACGTGCCTGTTCCAGCATTTCAGGGGAGGCATCCACACCGATGAGCACACCGGTATGGTCCCGAACCAGCCGGTTCAAAAGTTCTCCGGTGCCACACCCCAGATCAGCAATCGCCTGACGCGTCCCGATTCGCTGAGTTAGCACCTCGTTCAGGTTGAAGCTGCCCAGGATTTCTTTTTTCAATCCTTCCCATTGAGGCGCCACTGTACTGAAAAACCGCTTGGTTCTGTTTTTCCGAATCATAATGATCTGTCGGGCTTTCTCAATATCTTGGGAACACACAAGATCCGCCTGAACCCGGGAACAGGCCAACTGGATCAAAGACTGGTTTTCAGGGTCGGTATTGGCACTGTAATACATGAAACTGCCTTCTTTTCGGGCCACAAGCAGGCCTGATTCCAGCAGAATTTTCAAATGTCGGGACACCCCTGATTGAATCATGTCCACAATAGACACAATCTCATTAACGTTGAGTTCCACTTCACTAAGGATATGAAGCAGCCGGAGCCGCGTGGGATCGGAAAGCGCCTTGAATTGACGAATCACGTCCATTACTTGACCGACACCACCGGACAGTCTGCCTGCAAAATCACCACCTGGGAGGTGGAACCGAACAGGAGTTTGCCGACTTTGGACCGGCTCCGGACTCCGATGATGATCTCATCCACCGTGTTTTCATTCGCAAACATCACAATATCTTCGCCCGGCTCCATGCCTCTGACAAGCAGATGGATCTCACAGGGAATATTTTTTTCTTTGAAAAACGACTGGATTTCCGCCAGGTTGTCTTCCGCTACCTTGATCTCCGTCGGGTCGGTATTGCTCCCCCTATCATAGACGTCACCACTATCACCTGCCCGTCAAAGGCCAGGGCATGGCGGGCCGCAATTTCTATCAAATCCTTTCCCACATTGACACCTTTGTACCCCACCAGAATTTTCATCGCTTTTTCTCCATCAAAAATTAACGGAACCGGCTGAACAAACCAATCAGATCAACCATACTGAATAACTATATCTAAAACAATTGATATAATCAAGGCGAAATACTCTGATATTTCCGGCCCGCCCAAACGCCCGTCATTCTGTGAAAATAAACAAAAAAACATATGCCTTGGTGACTCGCCTCCCGGTCCTGGAAAACAATCGGTCCAGGGTCGGCAGCGGCAATGATCTGATAAAAATTACCGGCGATATCCTGGAACCGGTTGTGGAGGAAAACCAATGGGAAGCATTGAAATGAATCTGGTGTTGGACACGCTTATTCAGTTAAGGCAAGAAAGCGTCTCTGAACCTTGAGATGGAGCTTCAAAGCAGGCTCGTGAAATTACCGCGCCAGAATCCTGCGGACCGGCTCCTGGTGGACACTGCATTGGTTTACGACTTGGTGTTTATAACGGCGGATCAAAAAAATCTTGATTCTGACGGCCATGAGATCTGTTTTTAAACGGGATTGTTTTTCAAGTCAAAAAAAAAGGGCTCAGATTTTCACCTGAACCCCTTGACTTCATGATGGAGGCGGCTCCCGGATTCGAACCGGGGATATCGGCTTTGCAGGCCGTTGCCTTACCCCTTGGCCAAGCCGCCTTGAATGGAGCGGGAAACGGGATTTGAACCCGCGACTTCGACCTTGGCAAGGTCGCACTCTACCACTGAGTTATTCCCGCTCAATCACAAAAGTTATAATTATTTTATTTCTAGTGTTTTGTCAACCTGAAATTGGGAAACCCGGACGTTTTTTTAGCCGTTCTTTTTGTTCCAGTCCGCCATAAATGCGTCAATGCCCTTATCGGTCATGTGGTGGGAAGCCAGTTTTTTAAGGACCCCATAGGGGATGGTGGCGATATCCGCCCCCATCAGGGCTGCATCCAGCACATGCAGGGAGCTTCTGACACTGGCCACAATGATCTCGGTCTCAAAATCATAATTGGCATAGATCTGGGCGATCTCATTGACCAGTTCCATTCCTTCCTGAGCCAGATCATCCAGCCGCCCCACAAACGGGGATACATACGTGGCCCCGGCTTTAGCGGCCATCAGGGCCTGGAGCGGGGAAAACACCAGGGTGACGTTGGTTTTGATGCCTTCGGATGCCAGGGTTTTCACGGCCCTGAGCCCTTCCACGGTCATGGGAATCTTCACCACGATATTGTCGGCAATTTTGGCCAGTTCCCTGGCCTCGGCCACCATGCCTTCATATTCCAGGCTGATGACTTCCGCGCTTACCGGGCCTGCCACCTCTTTGCAGATCCGGGCGATAATGTCCTTGAATTCCCCTTCTTCTTTTGCAATCAAAGACGGTTGGTGGTAACACCGTCCACCATGCCCATGCTGTTGGCATCTTTAATCTGATCGATATTGGCTGTGTCAATAAAAAATTTCATGGGTTTTCTTCCTCCTCATCCAGGGGGATCACCGCCTGGTTTTCCTGTGTTTTGATTTGATTGAACAATTCTTCAATGGTCAGGCCCAGAACTGCGTGCACCGCTTTGGGATCAATATCACACATGGGCCTCAACACAAACTGTCGTTCATGCATTCGGGGATGGGGGATTTCCAGTTCCGAAGTTTGGAAAACCTGATCTTCAAAATAAATGATATCCAGATCAATTTTTCGGGGTCCGAACCGGAACGGTTTGCCTTGTTTGTCCATGCTGGATTCAATCTGCTTAAGCAGTTTAAGTAGTACCAGTGGATCTGTAGTGCGGCACCGGATCTTGACCGCCGCGTTCACAAACCAGTCCTGATCCGCATAGTTCTGGGGCTGGGTTTTATAAAACCGCGACACCGACACCACATCAATGTCTTCATGGATATCCAGGCAGGCAATGGCCAGGTGGAGATTGGCGGCCTTGTCCCCTTTGTTGGAACCGATGCTCAAAAGGGCCGTGGAACTGTCCGGCATTACTGTACCCCCACCATGGCCGTTTGCGAATAATCAGACCGGACGTCATAATCTCCCACGGCCTGGACCCTGAAATACCGGACCCCGGATTCAGGCGCCGGCATCCGGAACACCATGTCCGGCATGTGGGTCTGACCCACCTGTCTGAAAACAAACGGGCAGCCTTCGCAATCTTCCGGAACGGCCATGGATATTTCAAAGTATTTCGGGGGCAGGACCGCGTGGTCCAAATCCATTTCATGAGTCCAGGTCAGCAGCACCTGCCCGCCCGTCAGGACGGCAGCAAGGTTCCCCGGTGCAGCCACGGCCTGGCCCGGTTTTTCCGGTGCCCGGGGCGGGGCTTTCTTGCCGCAGCCGATCCCGGCAACCATCACTGCAACACACAGGCACACCCCAATCATCACCCCTTTCCGGACCCAGTCCTGCACGGTCCATCCCCTTCCGGATCGATCATCTGACTCACTGCCGGGTCTGGTGCCGGATGTTGCCCCGGCTGAGGCGCTTTCTATCCACTCGTTTGAAATGCTTGTGACGTTGGTGCCGGGCGGTGCACCGGCAGGTGCGCTCTTGAAGCGTTCCCCTCTGATCCGTTTCAGGACCGGATTCATGGGTTCAATTCCTTTTGCACTTTTTCCACTGCGGCACGGACATTGTCAAACCCGGTGCCCCCTTCGGAGTTCCGTCGGGCCACCACCTGATCCAGGCGGATAAATTCATACACGTCTTCTGTCACCAATTCGCTGAGTTCCGAAAGCTGGGCCAGGCTCAGGGCATCCAATTCTTTGTCCTGCCCAATGGCCAGAGCCACGGCCCGGCCCGCCACGGCATGGGCCTCTCTGAACGGCAGGCCTTTGCCCACCAGATAGTCGGCAAAATCGGTGGCGTTGAGAAAGCCTTGTCCGCAGGCGCTGCGCATCCGTTCGGCATGAACCTGAATGTGGGGGAGCATCCGGGTGTAGACCTCCAGGCAGATGGACAGGGTGTCCACGGTGTCGAACAGCGGTTCCTTGTCTTCCTGCATATCTTTGTTGTATGCCATGGGCAGGGATTTCATGGTGGTAAGAATGGCCATCAGGTTGCCCACCACCCGGCCGGTCTTGCCCCGGACCAGTTCCGCCACATCCGGATTCTTCTTCTGGGGCATGATGCTGGAGCCGGTGGTAAAGGCATCGGAAATAGTAATGAACCCGAATTCCGAAGATGACCAAAGGATGAGTTCCTCAGACAACCGGGACAGATGAATCATGCAAATGCCGGCGTGGGAAATGAACTCCATGATGAAATCCCGGTCAGATACGGCATCCATGCTGTTTTCACACAACCGGTCAAACCCCAGGACTTTTCGGGTGAACTCCCGGTCCACCGGATAAGTGGTACCGGCCAGGGCTGCTGTCCCTAAGGGCATGGCATCCATGCGCCTGTGGGCATCAGCAAACCGGTCCCTGTCCCTTTTGAGCATTTCATAATACGCCATGAGGTGGTGGGCGAGCAGCACGGGCTGGGCCCGCTGCAAATGGGTGTATCCGGGCATGATCACATCCAGGTGTTTTTGGGCCAGGTCCACCAGCACCTTTTGAAATCCGGTGATCCGTTCCATGATCTGCTGTGTCTCTTTTTTCAGAAAGATCCGGATATCCAGTGCTACCTGATCATTTCGGCTTCTGCCGGTATGCAGCTTTTTGGCGAGATCCCCACATTCCTGTCCCAGGGCATCTTCCACATGCATGTGGATATCTTCCAGGGAATGGGAAAAAGGAAGATCATTGTTTTCGATCCGGGTTCTGACCCGTTCCAAGCCTGCCAGAAGCGTGTCTGCCTCCTCCCGGGAGAGGATCCCCTGCTTCGCCATCATTTTCAGATGGGCCATGCTGCCTTCGATGTCACTGGCATAGAGCCGCTTGTCCACATCAATGGAGGCGTTGAATGTTTCCACCAAAACGTCGGTATCTTCAGAGAACCGTCCCCCCACAATTTATCACTCATCGGTTTGATTCCTGTCGTGGTTTCCTGTCCGGACAGGTGCGGCATTTCCTCTGTCACCTGCCTTTTTGGAGTGGATTGAATCCTTATTTGAAACAACTGAAAAACGCATTATTTTTTCATGCCTTGCTAAGCCCGGCAGGGTTTGGCCGGTATGGAAACCCATCAGTCCAGAATCAGTTTTTCCAAAATAGCCTTATGCATGTGCCGCTTGTTTTCCGCCTGGTCCCAGAATACGGCCCCAGGGGCTTCCAGCACATCTTCGGCGATCTCTTCCCCCCGGTGGGCCGGCAGGCAGTGCATCACCAGCACATCCGGGGCCGCGTGTGACAACAGAGTCTTGTTCACCTGAAACCCGTCAAACACGGCCAGCCGTTTTTCCAACTCATCTTCCTCGCCCATGCTGGCCCAGACATCGGTGTACACCACATCCGCGTTTTTAACCGCTTCTTTTGGATCGGTTGTGAAACGGATTTGCTTCAAGGCTCCTGCTCCAGAAGCAGCAATAATCTCCGGCTCAACCATATGATTTTCCGGGCAGGCTGCCACCAGGTTCAAGCCAAGAACGCTGGCCGCGTTCACCCAGGAATTGGCCACATTGTTGCCGTCTCCCACCCACGCGATTTTCACATTTTGGTATCCACCCTTATGTTCGATGATTGTCATGATATCGCTTAAAATCTGACAAGGATGGAACGAATCGGTCAGCGCATTGATCACCGGAATGGTGGAGGATGCGGCAAACGTTTCCACCAGGGCATGGTCAAAAGTCCGCATGGCCAGGCAGTCGATGTACCGGGACAACACCCGGGCCGTGTCTTCGGCCGGTTCGTTTCGGGAAATCTGAGTGTCCTGGGTGCTCATGTAGATGGGATGTCCCCCAGCTGAATCATGGCGGTCTCAAACGCCACCCGGGTCCGGGTGGATTTTTTGTCAAAAATCAGGCCCAGGGTCTTTCCGGTGAGCACCCGGTCCTGAATGCCCTGAGCATAGCGTTTTTTCAGCTGCAATGCCCGGTCGAACAGGTATTCAAAATCAGTTTTCTCCAGGTCCAGTAGTGACAACAGATCTTTTTTCAAAACCAAACATCTCCTTGAAAGGTTACAACAGGCTGTCCAGCACAGACACCAGCCGGTCAATATCAGCGGTTTCCACAATCAACGGGGGTGCAAATCTGAGAACTTTATCCTGAATGGCATTAATAATAAACCCTTTTTTGAAGCATTGGGTCTTGACGGCATCGGCCCCGGCATCCAGCTCCATGCCTATGAGCAATCCAGCCCCCCGGACATCCTTGACACGGGAATGGGTTTTCTTTAATTTTTGAAGCTGTGACTTGAAATACCGGCCTTTTTCCCGCACCCTCGCCAGAAACGCCGGATCGGAAATCAAAGCCAAGGTCTTGAGACCGGCGGCCGTGGCCAGGGGCGTACCCCCGAAGGTAGAGCCATGGCTTCCCGGTTCAAACCCTGTGGCCGCTTCTCCGGTGGCCAGCATGGCCCCAATGGGAACCCCGTTGCCCAAGGCCTTGGCCAGGGTCATGATGTCCGGGGTCACCTGGTATATTTCATGGGCGAACAAAGTCCCGCACCGCCCCATACCGGTTTGGATCTCATCAAAAATCAGCAGGGCCCCGGTGCGGTCGCACAACGCCCTGACCTCTGACAGATATTCCGGGTCCGCCGGGATCACCCCGCCCTCTCCCTGGACTGGCTCCAGCATCACCGCGCATACCGTGTCATCCATGGTCTGTTCAAGGGCGGGAAAATCATTGAACGGTACATGGGAAAATCCGGGCAGCAGCGGATAAAACCCCTGCTTGACCTTGTCCTGACCGGTGGCGGTGAGGGTGGCCATGGTCCGGCCGTGAAACGATCCTTTCATGGTGATGATCCGGTACCGGTCTGTGTCACCTTTCGTTGAAAATACCGCCGGGCCAGCTTGATGGCCGCTTCATTGGCCTCGGCCCCGGAATTGCCGAAAAACACCTGATCGGCAAAACTGTTTGCCACCAGAGCCTGGGCCAGGTCCGCCTGAGGCAGGGTATAGAACAGGTTGGACACATGCACGAGTTTTCCGGCCTGATCCTGAATGGCGGCCGTCACTTCCGGATGGCAGTGGCCCAGGCTGCATACGGCGATTCCGGCCAGAAAATCAGTAAACACCTGTCCGTCTTCATCGGTCAAAAACATGCCGCTGCCGCTGACAAACGCTTTCCCCTGACGGGCATAAGTGGGGCAGACAAACGTCTCGGTTTTTTCAAGGGTATCCATGGTTTTCCCTTTTATTATCTGTCTTATGTGAGGTTAAAGCCCCGCCTTTCGGGCGGAAAGCTTCAGCTGCTTTCAATTTGCAAACACCTGGGTACCGATACCGGAATCGGTAAACAGTTCCAGAAGCACGGCATGGGAAATTTTGCCGTTTATGATATGGGTCTTTTTCACTCCGCGCTTCAGCGCATTCAGGGCACACTCAACTTTGGGAATCATGCCGCCCTTGATTTCTCCCTCCCGGATCATCTGCCTGATGCGCTGATCATTGATAGAAGATATCAGTTGACTGCCCGCATCCAGGACTCCGTCCACATCCGTGAGCAGGATCAAGCGCTCCGCTTCCAAAGACGCCGCAATCCGGGATGCCACCACATCCGCGTTGATGTTGTAGGTTTCCCCGTTTTTTCCACCCCCCACCGGCGCAATAATGGGAATAAACCCCTTTTCGGTCAGGGTATGAATAATCTCCGGGTTCACGGACTGGACATCCCCCACCATGCCCGGATCAATGATTTCCGGAGGTTTTTCCTGGTCATCCTGCACATAGATTTTCATCTTTTCCGCCAGGAGCAGGCTCCCGTCCTTGCCGGTAAGACCGACCGCCCGGCCCCCTTCCTGGTTGATCCGGGCCACAATGTCCTTGTTCACTTTTCCGCCCAGCACCATCTCCACCACATCCATGGTGACGTCATCCGTATACCGCATGCCTCTGATAAAGGTCGAGGTGATGCCCATGGCGGACAGGACCTTGCTGATCTGGGGACCGCCCCCGTGGACCACCACCGGGTTGATGCCGATGTACTTAAGCAACGTGATATCATTGGCAAAATCCCGCTTCAGCTTGTCATCCACCATGGCATGGCCCCCGTACTTGATGACAATGGTCTTGGTGGAGAATTGCTGAATATACGGCAGGGCTTCCACCAGAATATCCGCCACGCTCGGGGTCTGGGTCTCGTGATCCATCATAGAATATACCTGCTCAAATCCTGGTTCTCCACAATGCCCATGAGCTGGGTCTCCACAAATGACGCGTCAATGGTGATTTTGGGATCTGCCACATCCGGGGCCGCAAACAAAATCTCTTCCAGCAGTTTTCCATCAAGGTATGAAGACGTCTGGCCCCGATATTTTCCGTGGCCGCATTCACATCCACGGCAATGGCCGCAATCTTTTCCACCGCATCCTGGGTAAACGTGATATCCACGCCCTCTGTACGCAAAAGCGCAATATACTGGAGTACCAGCGCATTTTTGGGTTCAGTCAGAATCCGGACAAACTCGTTTGCTCCCAGGGACGTCAGTTCCACCCGGATGGGAAACCGGCCCTGAAGTTCAGGAATCAGGTCCGAAGGCTTTGACACATGGAACGCGCCTGATGCGATGAACAAAATATGATCGGTCCTCACAATCCCGTATTTGGTGGGCACGGAACTGCCTTCCACAATGGGCAGCAGATCCCGCTGGACCCCTTCCTTGGACACTTCAGGCCCGTGGCTTTTTTCCTGACCCGCAATTTTATCGATCTCATCGATAAAAATGATGCCGGACTGCTCCACCATGGCCACGGCATCGGACTTAACCCGTTCCATATCCACTAAGTGGGCCGCCTCCTCCTGGGTGAGAAGCTTGAGAGCTTCCTTAACACTGACTTTTCGGCGCTTGGTCGATTTGGGCATGAAATTGCCCAGCATGTCCTTGACATTGATGCCCATCTCCTCGATGCCGGTATTGGAAAAAATCTCCACCATGGGAGAGGATTTGTCCGGCACATCCAGGTCCACCTGCCGGGAATCCAGTTTTCCGGCTCTGAGCATGGACCGCAGTTTTTCCCGGGTGCCGGAACCGATATCTGCTGCATCATCGGGCTGGCCTGCCAGTTTGAGTGGGCCAGGATCCGACCGGGTGCCTGATTTAGGGGTCGGCGGCAGCAGAATATCCAGAACTCTTTCTTCCGCAATTTTTGCGGCTTTTTCCTGGACCGCATCCTGCCGTCTGGCCTTAAGGGCATTCACGGTGAGTTCCACCAAATCCCTTATCATGGATTCCACATCCCTGCCCACATACCCCACTTCCGTGAACTTGGAGGCTTCCACCTTATAGAACGGCGAATCGGTGAGATGGGCCAGGCGCCGGGCGATCTCAGTCTTTCCCACGCCCGTGGGACCGATAAGAATAATATTTTTCGGGGCGATCTCATCCTGAAGATCCGGGTCTACCTGACGCCGGCGCCAGCGGTTTCGAAGCGCGATGGCCACGGATTTTTTTGCATCCTTCTGGCCGATGATGTATTTGTCCAGCTCCGTGACGATTTCCCGGGGTTTCAGATCTTTCATGAATGAATGTCCGGTGTCAGTTAAGTTCTTCAATGGTGACCTCATGGTTGGTATAAATGCAAAGATCGGCAGCGATTTTCATGGCTTTTTCAACGATCAGACGGGCAGACAGGTCCGTGTTTTCCATCAGGGCAATGGCGGCGGACTGGGCTGCCGGGCTTCCGGAGCCGATGCTGATGACCCCCTGGTCCGGTTCGATCACATCCCCGTTGCCGGAGAGCAGATAGGTGTTGTCAACATCGGCCGCAATCATCATGGCTTCCAGGCGCCGCAGGTATTTGTCGGTGCGCCATTCCCGGGCCAGTTCCACACAACTTCTTGTCAGATTACCGTTGTACCGCTCCAGTTTTTCCTCCAGTTTTTCCGACAAGGTCAGCGCGTCTGCCGTAGTGCCCGCAAATCCGGTGAGAATCTTATCATGAAAAATACGACGGACTTTTTTCGCCTTGTGCTTGGTCACGATACTGCCCAGCGTGACCTGGCCGTCTCCGGCCATGACCACGGAGGCACCAGACCGCAACGCCAGAATGGTGGTGCCGTGAAAGGTGTCATCTCTCATATAACGATATCAACTCCTTGGGTGTGCATTATCATATACCTGCATCAAATGATCCATGCTCACATGGGTGTACACCTGGGTGGTGGACAGGCTGGCATGGCCCAAAATTTCCTGGATTCCCCGCAGATCCGCCCCGGAATCCAGCATGTGTGTGGCAAAACAATGGCGCAGCACATGGGGGGAAACCGGTACGTGCAGCCCGCACCGGGTTACAATGTGATCCAGAATCCGCCGGATGGACCGGGGGGTCAGACGTCCGAAGTCCTTGTTCACAAAAACGGGCACCAGGTCTTTGGACAAACTATCCCGATAATGCGTCACCGCTTTCAGGCTCTTTTTCCCACCGGCACAACCCGCTGTTTGCCGCCTTTGCCGGACACTCTAATCACTTGGCTGCGAAAGTCAATGTGATCCATGTTCAATCCATGGATTTCGGAAATACGCATGCCCGTGGAATAGAAGGTTTCAAACATGGCCTGATTGCGCTTTCCCAGCCAGGTATCGGTCTTAATGGAGTCCAAAAGACGGAACACATCCTCCACGGTCAGGACCCGGGGAATGGGCCGGCCCAGTTTGGGAAAGGGAATCCCGTCCGCGGGATTGGCCGGAATCAGTTTTTCCCGCACCAGAAATTCAAAAAAAGCTTTCAGTGCCGACAAGCGGCGGGAAAGGGATCTTTTCTGTTTCCCGGTCCGGACCTGGAACGCCAGGTATTGTTTCATGGTCAGCTTGTCCACCCGGGCCGCGTTTGCCTCAAAACAAGACTGCACATCCGCCGGCGGATCTGAATCATCTGTCCGGCCGGCAAAAACCGCATAAAATCCAGGATATCAGACCGGTAAGCCCGGCAGGTATGGGCGGAATATCCTTTTCCGCAGTCAGAATATCCATGAACCGGTCAAGGATCATGACGGCATACCGATTTTCTGCATGACCTGTTGCATGTCTTCCCACACAGGGCGCTTCAGGGCCGGATCTTTAAGAGTTCGGAAGGGTGAAACGTGGGCATGACCGGAATTCCCCGGATATTGACAAATTGTCCCCGGACGGCCGACAAAGGGCTGCTGTTTCCAGTCATCACCTGCACGGCCTGGTCTCCGAAAGCGACCGCAACCTCAGGGCAAACCGACTGCATAAAGGTCAGGACCTGATCCTGATCCGGGGCATTGCACAGGCAGACCCTGTCTGTAGACAGTTTCATGGCTTCCAGGATTTTTTTCAGCAAAACCCCGGCCTCGCCCCTGAAAAACCGGCCGGTCCCCTCCACCAGTAACACTTTGGCCGATACAGGCCCCATGTGAGCAAAGCGCTTCTGAGGCGCCCGGGGCCGCCCCCAGGCAGCCAGGATCTCCAAAGATGCTTCGGAAAGAGAGACCCGGGCGAAACCCATCTGCTTCCGGCTCCGCAGATATCCGGAAAGATCATGGATAATGGTTTGAAGATCCCCGGATTTTGACAAGGGAGATGTGGGACTGGAAAAAGTCATGATGGATCTGCGTCAGGGCCGCTGTTCAAGCCGGGCCAGAATGATGTCCAAAAGCATTTGGGCCACGGCCGGCTTGCCCATCAGCGGGATATCGGCTTGGGACCCGTCTTTAAAAAACACGGTCATTTGATTGGTGTCCGCCTGAAACCCAGTATCTTTTCTCCCCACCTGGTTGGCAGCGATCATGTCCAGATTTTTTTTCTTGATTTTCTTGACCGCGTTGGCAGAAAGATCATGGGTTTCCGCAGCAAATCCCACTAGAAACTGATCCGGCCGTTTACGTTCCCCCATGGACCGGAGGATGTCCGGATTCTGGACCAGGGTCAGGGAGATGCCGTCTTCATCAGACTGTTTTTTTATTTTAAGCGTCTCCTGACGATCCGGCCGGAAATCCGCCACAGCCGCCACCTGAATGATGATATCCGCACGATCCATTTTCGAAAGCATGGCATCTGCCATGTCATGGCAGGTCCGCACTGAAACCGTTTCAACCCCCACCGGGGGATCCAGGCTCACCGGTCCGGTCACCAGGGTCACCGCCGCACCACGCATTTCAGCGGCCCTGGCTATGGCATATCCCATCTTGCCCGAGGAATGGTTGCTCACAAACCGCACCGGATCAATGGGCTCCAAGGTAGGACCAGCCGAAATCAGCACCGTTTTGCCGGTAAAATTTTTGGGTGTCAGCATGTGCTGGATTCGATCGAAAATAAGCCAAGGGTCAGGCAGACGGCCGGGCCCTGTGGTTTTACAGGCCAAAGCTCCGGTGTCCGGATCCAAAACATAAATCCCGTCGGTTTCCAGCAGATCCAGATTCCGCTGCACCCGGATATTTTCGTACATATAGGTGTTCATGGCCGGGCAGACCATGATCGGGGCCGTGGCTGCCAGAAACGTGGTGGTCAGGGCATCATCGGCCATGCCATGGGACAGCTTGGCAATGCAGTTGGCCGTGGCCGGCGCGATCACAGCGGCATCACATCTCGATGCCACATCAATATGGGCCACGGATCCGTGGGAATCCTCCCACAGATCCGTGATCACCGGATTTCCGACAACACCTCAAACGTGGCCTTCCCACAAACCGCAGGGCCGCTTCGGTCATGGCCACATCCACCTGGGCCCCGGCTTTTTTCAACAGCCGCAACAGCTCAACCGCTTTGTACGCTGCAATCCCGCCGGTGACGCCCAGCAGGATCCGTTTTCCCGCCAGAATCGTCACTGGGACAAATCCGACGGAGACAGCGAGTCCGGGGTGTCCGGCAACCGGCCCTGGTTCATCCGGGCCGCCACACCGACTTCCACATAGGTGAAGAAATGCTCGCTTTTAATGGAAATCACCGCTGACTTCATGGGCTTTTCAAACACCAGGATAGCCATGTTGGGTGAGTCGATCCGGCTGACCACCGTCCAGTTGTCCTTAAGCATGTTGTTGTTGAAAAAATTGATCAGAGAACGCCGCTCCACCCTTCCTTGGAGCATCAGAATCCCGGAGGTGAATCCCGGGGTGGAAACGATCATGGTTTTGTCCTGAACCACTGACAGCTCCACCGGAATCAGGACGTCTTCAAAATCATAATACACCGCCGTGGTCTTCCGGGATTCCGGTGCCGTCATGGATGCAGCAGTTGATGACACTGCCTGGGTTTCGGCCGCTTGGCTGTCTGAAAACACATTTGCGCACCCAATCATCCCCATAACACATCCCAGTGCTGCCACCGTAACCAATACCCTTTTGAACATTTCTCTCATCTGATTCTCTCTTTTTGTCTAAGAATATTCTTTCTTAAGATGAACTCGCTTTGCCCTATTTTATCAAGGTCGGCATGTCGGAACCTTCTTTTTTAAAATTTTTCCGCCAGTGTCATGATATAGCCAGCTGTCTCTTTGAAATCACCTGTTCCACCATTCCTTTATTGGGTTCAATAGGAGTTCATCTTCTTCCGGCACAAAGACCAGGTACCGGATCAACACCGCCGAATATTGCAGTCCGCTCACCGAAACGTCCCGGATCAGTCTATCGTTGGCTTGATCGCCTGGCTACCGTTTTTTCTAAACAAACTAAATAAAATTTTAACCGGCCCGGCTAGTTGAGTCAAGAAGTATGTTTAACAGATTCAAAGTTTCGTTCCAATGCCAGCCATCTATCTATAAATTTCCGAAAATTCATGGGCGGCCCTCATCGCTGTTTATATTTTCGACAGCCCGTCCAGACAATCGCCCCATGATGTTGCATAAAAAAACCTATTCAGAAGGCTGCTACAAATGAAGTTCAGTAAAGCACAAATTTTTGCCAACTCCCACAAAACTCCGGCAATCCGTTTTGAAGGCAGGGCATTGGCATCTTTTTCCGGCATGATTGTTTTCCAGCTCTTGTTCAGGCAGTTTGCATTAAAAAAAAACGAAAAGATGCTTTTCCCCTCTGAAGATACCCCCAATATTTGACCATCACCTGGTGGTGATGCTTCACGTCACCCACCTGATTCTGGGTTGCAGATGGTTGCGTGAAATATAGTCTATTACAAAGACGATCCAATGATTCTCCGGATGTTGAGACTTAGATCTCTTACGGATGTATCGACCATTTCAGGGATCCTTTCCCTAATCGATAATCCCAGTGTTGATATCGTGCAAGGCCTGTCACGTTCCCCTGTTGTTGAAAGGTTACAGGAACGGTTTTTATGCCTGACCCAAGATTTCAGCGGGACTGGATTATCGACAAAGGGCCATGCCCAGGGTACCATTGTTGGTTTCAACAAAATCAGAAAAGAGATCTTATTCGGATTTAAGAATCCAGATATCGGTTATCTCTTTTTTATCATTCCGATTGAATCCGATCTGGAAGCCCTTCTTAATCTGTCTTGACACCAGGCCACCCGGTTCAGTACTATGATAGCTTACATTTTTGGCAAATTTCAGAAGATGATCGTCTACGACAATCTCATCCCTTCCGACTCTCTGAACAAAGCCTATATGCCGGTAAGTAATCTCCGGTTTGAGGGATTTGTTATTAATTCTCTGATCGTTTTTCCCGCCCTTCCCTTGGCCCGTGACAGCAGGGGGTGTTAAAACAAAGAGACATATCATCACGAAAAAGGCTGCGATGCCCATTCCTTTTCGAAAGTGGCTGATTTTTTTCATCTAAGATCTCCTTGTATCAAGAAATAAATTCGTTAAATCAGGTTTGGAACGAGCCATATCTATTCCGGTACTTCTAAACGCTTTCTAACGGAGTTCCCGCCAATAGAACATGCCATGTTTTTCTGCCCGTTCTCTTTGTGTGACGATACCGCCTGCGGCAGTGCTCATCAATTTTAGCTCCTGGTCGCCTGCCCTTAGAATCGTGGGTTCATAAAGGAGGGTCGGGAAGTGGATCCCCGAGGGAGGGATCGTATCCTCACCCCAAAGAACCTGGTCTTGTTCATTGATCAATCCATCCTCATTAATATCGAGCTGGGGAGACATAGGTCGAGCACCCGAACACCCCTGAATCTCCATCAAAATTGATTCACCTCCAGAGGTACAGGGAATGCTTTTGGGAATAGTGGTGATAACAATGACCTTGCCATCACGGATCATCGGATTCCGAATGATCCGCTCCTTTAAAAGGGGTAGATCAAAGTACCATCCCGCATGGTTGACGACCAAGCTGGAAGGATTGGGTAACTCCCCGTCCGCAGAAGTCTCCTCTTCAGTGGCCCAAATTGGTTTATAATCGGATGTGATCCGCATGAACCGACCGCCAAACGAGGACCACACCAGTTCAATCTGTTCCAGCAGAGAGACGGTATAAGGTTGGTTGGAGAGATTGGGGGTAGCCGCTCTGTCGAAGGCCCCTAAAAATTCGGAAGAATCCGTGTCATCCCCATAATCCCAGATACCGTAAAGTGCTTGAGTGGAAAAATCATCAAAATCGGAGCTTCCCAGGTATTTCCCCGTTCCAAAGACCACAATATAGCCATGTCGGGCACAATGGAACATCACATCCGGTTTGGTTGTGATGGGCTGAATGCTGTCCCCCGGCCCTCTTGCAGCAAACAAGGGAGCCGGGGCACCTCCCGACGTATGGGCGACCTTCCAATCGCCTGGACTGGCAGATCGGATGTCGAATTTCCAAAGATTTCCCAGCAGATCACCCGCGTAAACATAGTCTGCAAGCAGGTCGTTGTTCACATCCACGACGGCGGGGGTTGAGAGGCCATTGGAGGGGCCCGAATCCGTATCGATTTTGGCCAGCACCGATCCGTCAATCGCAAGAGCGAAAAGCAAGGCACTCTCATTGGGGCTGTTGTAACCATTTCCAAAGATGATGACCCAGCCAGCCTTGGTGTTGACGATGACCGGCCGGCTGAAGCTGTATCCTATGTCCGCCACATCATCTGAATCTGTAGTGGCTTTGGGGAATTCCCATTTGACCCTGGCGGCCAGGGCCGCTTCCGTAGCAATGGTAAACGGGTCGGTCACATCCAGACAGTAATAGCCTTTGCCCCCTTGCCCAAGCCGCCCACCAAAAGGTCGACTCCGTTGACGGTTTTTGCAAAAGGTGTCAGATCCACGTAGTATTTATGGGAGTAACCAGGATCGGCGAGCAAGGAGAGGTTAGGAAAACAAGTCCCGGCATATAGGCGAAGAGCTCCTCTCCGCCTATTGTTTTGCTGGCATTAAAAGCATGAAGCATGCCGTCATTCCCCCCCACAAACAAAACCCCGTTGTGATAAAGGGGAGCGGAGTGGACAAAATCTCCCAAGATGGTCTCTCTAGTTCTGAAATCAATTCCTTCCGAGCTTCGATTTCCCCGAAGGTATTCGAACACTCTTTCACTGGTGGCAGGATCAGGGGATAGCATTTCTTTCTGGGCAATGCCAAGACTCGCAAAACGGAAGGGGATTCCGGAGGTTCCATTATAGGTGACGATGCGCCTACCCGCATCCCAGTCGGCCGAGGCGAGCTTTTCTGAAGCCGACCACAACTCCTCGCCCTCGCCACGCCTTATTTCGCCGGTAACCGCATCAATGCTATAGGCCTTGACATCGCCACTCCAGAATTCGGTCGAGTAGCTCGACTGGTAAATGACGGTTCCTTCGTTCAGTTCTTCCGCATTGATGGAGACTTTAGCCGATGATCCGATTCGAGCGATCACATCATTGATAACAGACAGAAACGCCTTGATCAGCTCCTGGGGATTCTGGGCGTTAAGGTACTTTCCCCGGCTATTGACTGCTGCGTGCCAAAGATCGTCGATGCGCTCATAGTCATTGTTGATAGGGCTTGGCCAGGTAGGGTACTTGCGTTCGGAGGTGTCGATATTGTAAAGGTCGTAGTCGGCAGGATTAAGGGTGCCGTTCACTCCAAAGGCCACCGTATATGTAACCATGTGCTGCCAGGTTGCGCTGTCATAAAAATTGGTCGGAACGAAGTTGTTGTCCGGATCTCCGTCCAAATCTGTCATCCAGTAATGCATAGACACATCGGCAAGGCTTCCCGAATTTTTGTCCCCAAAAGGAGGAGGAAAGGCCCCGTCAACGTTTCCCAGTCCAGGAGCAAGGCCATTATAGGCAGCATCCGTGAACATAATGGCGAAATTCTGCTGGCAGCCGCCGCCTGCTCCTGGATCAATAGGTGAAACCGAAAGTTCGGGTTCAAGGGGGTTAATAACCTCGCTGGTGCTGTAATATTCGCCGATCTTTTTGAGACCAGCTCTTAATGGAGTGGACCCGATAGGGTTTTTGTCGTGACGGAAGCTGGTCAAAAGATTCAAAATAGCAGGAGTCTCGTCAACACCACCCACTTTGATAGGATGAACCCGTTTAATGATATAGCCGTTCAGGCTTCGGATACCCACATTGACCCCTTCTATCACCTCAAGAGCCTGACAAATAGCCCTACCGCGACTCCCACCGTTCCGGGAAAGGAATACCAGTTGGCAAAATTCTGCCGCTCCTGTTCATAGCTTCTGCCAGTAACGATATCCGCAGGTGGCGATCCATCCAAAACGAGTTCTCCGGGCTCGATGTAGTCATCACCATTGTCATTGTATCTGTAATAGGTGATCGCCCCATCCAGGTTTACCAAATAGGGTTTTCCTGCCGACTGAGAGTAGACATGGTAGTGTGCGTTGACAATGTTCACGCTTCCCGTCACCTTGACGAATTTCACGGCGTCCGCGTTGGTGTATACGCCTTTGGTGGAGTGATCTTTACGGGTCACGGTGACCGAACCCGTGGTCCCCGCATTGAAAGTATATGTTCCCAGAAGATCCCATTCGCCACCCTTGGCACTCTGATCGGAATAAGCGGTAGCTACTCCCCCTGCATGGACAATGGTATACTCGGCATTCTGGTCATTACCGTCGTAATAGGCGTTGAAAACCCATACCTCGTAGGTTTCGGTCGAAGGGATGGTGGGAATCCACGTGAAGGTTGAGCCGTCCACGCTTGTGTAGCTGTCCTTTTCCCCATAGGCTGCGCTATAACTATATAATACCCAGTTATCTGACTTGGTAATGCCTGTACTATCCCGGTCATCTTTGATGATCTGACTCCCAAAGCTGAGAGAGTAATAGGCGGCATTAAGGTTGGTGTAGTTTTCCGCATACATGGGATGAGAACGCACCATATCCGGATCAGCATCCGGCATATCCGAATGCCAGGGCTTGTAGGTGACCTTTGGGTCATAATACATCTTGTTGTATTCGGACCATTGGGACTTCCAATAACGGCGGTTGTCCCCGGCGATAACATAGGAGTAGACGCCCGAGGTGTACAAGTTATCTCCGGGGTTATCAAACACATATTCATACCCAGTGTTACCGATGGTGAAGAGCCCGTCACTTTCATTTGTGAGAATCTCCCAATCCATGGATCCTGAGTCGTCAATCCCGAACATGATATTGGGAGCCGATGCTTGGAGTTGGACATCTAAGGGGACGTCCGCTATATCCACCGAAACGGCACACACCAGGGGAGAATAAATAAAGGTTATCCAGGACACTGCAAAAAGGGAAATAAAGAAACAACACAGGTGGTTGGAAAAAAAAGCCGCTATTTTTTGAATCGGAAAAGGCAAAAGCGATCTTTGATCATCATCATGTCATACTCCTAAAAAGCGCACCAGACAGTTCCCTTTTCCGCGTCAGGAACGTCCGTTGATAAAATTAAGACTCGAAAAGCCGTTACACAGGATCTTCCCCTGTGTTTAACACTGACGCTGAATTCTCCGCTGATACAGATTTTCATTTAATCGAAATCCCGGTTGTAGATGACAATCTCAAATATTCGCAAAAAGATAGACAGCAAAGACAACCGCAGGCACGAATTGATGGCAAAAAACTTACCTGGATTCTTTTTACATTGGTAAGCACGCCAGCGACCGCCTCATCGACCCCGGCGGATACCGTTCTGATTGGAGAACCATTCATGGGACCCATCTAAAACCGCTTCAAATAACCGATTTCAATGATGGCGTTGCCACTGTTGGTTTTTCCGTGCCCGAACACCGCATATTCATACAAGCGCGTGTTTGAGTCACCGATGTCCAAGGAGCTACCTCTTGCAACCCCTTTGAATACACTTGAAAAAAAAGCATCGGTGTTGACAGCCGCCTGTTCCGAGTTGTCACTTGAAGAAACGCTGTACACCCAATTGTCGGGATCTGAAAAATTCATCGGATTGTTATTGCTGTCAACCACATCATGCATCCAGAGCCAAGATGAATAGTATGGTATCAGATTGTCACTGTTTGTTTCATTTTCAATCTTCTGGGCCGCTTCATTGACACCGGACTCTGCCAGGTAAAAATTTTCCTGATAAACCCGTTCATTTCGAACGATTCTATTTTCAATGCTTGCTGTGTTGATGGTGGACAATCCCACCAGGGTTAATACCGCCATCACGATTAAAACGATGATCAGTGCGGATCCCTGATGATTGTCCAAGCAGTCGAACGAAACTTTCAGCGAATCTTTTCTTAAAAAAAAGATCATACCTCTATCCTCTGTTTTTTACAACCGTCAAAGCCAGCACCTTTTCTTGAATTTTGTCTCCAAGTTTGAGCGATTTTTTTGACGCGGACATTTATTTTCTTCATATCGGCCGTATGGTCCTCCGCCTTCCATTCAAGGGTATATCCTGGTGGAATGACACTACTGTCCTCATGGGTTTCAACGACATATGTCGTGCTACTGGTGATATTATCAAAATCTTCCATAAGCAGGTATTCGATCCGGCTTTGTGCCGCAAGCAATGCATTGGTAAATGTCACTGCATGAGCATTTGCCTGGGAGGCTGAGATGTGCATGCTGATAATAGCCAAAATACCAATTGCCTGTATACTTAAGGCGATCATCACCTCCAGAAGGGTGAAGCCTCTTTCTTTTTCGAAGTTCCTGCAAAATAATTCATTGCTCATTTCAGTTTTGTTTCCCCTTCCCGGTCATTACAATCCCAGATTACGGCATTTTATCACGGCAGATACAGACCGTTTCGCCCCGGGTATGGTGTGATCCACGGCACCGGCATCCAGCCCCGCGGTAATGTCGATACGAACCGCCCTGATATCTGAAAGGTCAATCGGAGCAGCCAGACCATTACCATCACTGTCAAGGTATGTAAAAGTCAGGGATTGAATATTTTCAGCGATTGCCTGCCTGTTATCAACATTTATTTTCATGCCGATATCATCATCCCCATCACTCAATGAATCAAAAAGATCGAATGCAACCGTCTTTAAAATCCCCGGGTCACTGTCTGTGTCATTTTCTACATAAGTCAAGGTCAGCGGATTCCCGTTCGAACCATCTCCTGCATTGGTGATACCAGCCGAAAAAGCCCTGTGAGGATCATAACCAGACATTCGAATTTCTATGGACATAATATACATAGCAGCACGGAGACTTTGTTGCATCTCCACCAGTTGGGTCTGTGACAATTCGGATTTCTGTTGTCCTGAATAGGAATAAATGACACCCGAAACCACAATGCTTATGATGGCCATGGTCACCAGAATTTCAACCAGAGTAAACCCCTGGCTGAAATCATTTCTGTTTTCGGTATGCCGTTTCCCGTTCATGATAAATTTTCAGCTTTGAGCATATTCTTCATTATTCAATTCATTCAATCCGGATTCTTCCTATCTTATTAATCACAACTTGCTTTTGTCTGCCGGATGTGTTGGAAATGGTAATGGCACAATTATTGACCCCTGATAGAAATCCTCTACTGGCGAACCCAAAGGAAGAATTATTCGATGTTATCTCAAGGTTGTCATTTTTCAGATTCGCGATCGCAATGATTTCCTCTCCTGTATTATAAGCCCCGTCCTCTGGATTATTATCAACAAAAGCCTTATAGCTGTCGTTTGTTTCATCAAAAACAATACTGGCGACGGCATTTTCCTTAATGGCTCGGAGTTTCATTTCCTGCAACGTGGATACCAGTTGCCGTGTCACCGTTTTCAGCCTGGTATTCCTGATCAACGCACTCATTTCCGGAATCGCAATGATTGCCAAGATTCCAAAAATGGCCACGGCGACCATGAGTTCCACCAAAGTGAACCCATTGTTGTGGTTCTCCCGTGGATGTGAGGTCTTCATTCCGGACATAAGCGTCTTCTCCTCCATGGGTTGACAAGGAACAGGGTGCGATTTGCTTCAGCATACGAAAAAACGGTTCAAAAATCAAGAATCCTGATCCCATTATTTGCAGGGCCTGACAAACAACGCTTGACTTTTACGGACAGACATCTATAATCGCTCCATCAGCCTTGAAACGGCTGACGGATTGTTTCTGCCTCAAGGAGTTTTTCCTGATTCACAGGAAATTTCGCCCCAAAGCAGACAGATTTATTTTTATTTTTTATTACAGGAGAGCGCCGACATGGCAAATGGTATTGTGAAATGGTTTAATGACTCAAAGGGGTTTGGATTCATCGAAGTGGATGGTGGTGGTAAGGACGTGTTTGTCCATCACTCAGGAATCAATGCAACCGGTTTTAAATCCCTCAATGAAGGGGACCGGGTGTCGTTTGATATCGAAGAGGGCCAAAAAGGGCCTTCTGCCAAAAATGTGACGGTGCTCTAAAACACTTTTTAAGTGTAACTCAAGACATACTTGATAGACCGATCAGAAAGTTCCTGAATAGCCGGCGATTATTCAGGAACTTTTTTTGTGTCGTGGTGTCAGCCGTGCCAGACATCGCCTTTCGCCGTCATCCGACAGCCGGTATTCATCCCACGCAATGGCAAACCGGTTTTCCAGGTTCCGAGTGATCTCTTCCCGGGCGCCTGGGCTTTTCAATGCAAAAAGAATGGCTCCTGGTGTCAGAAACTGGTCCGCCAAATCGGCCAACCGTTCCAGGTTCGCCAGTCCCCGGGCCAGAACCCCATCAAATCGCCCGGCAAAATCCGGATCTTTGCCAAACGCCTCCACCCGGCCATGGACAGCCTCGATCCCGTTAATGCCCAACATCCGGATCACATGTTTGAGAAAATGAATTTTTTACGGGACCCATCCACCAGAATCATCCGGATTTCCGGATTAAGCAGTTTCAGCGGCAGCCCGGGAAATCCGCCGCCGGTGCCCATGTCCATCCATTGTCCGTTTCGGGTATGAATGAACGGCTGAATGGCGACCGCATCCAGAAAATGCTTCCGGGCCAGATCGACCGGTCCCTTGATGGCCGTCAGGTTGATATGCCGGTTCCATTTTTCCAGCTGGGCCGCATGACAGGCCATCTGGCTCACTTGTGCTTCTGTCAGGGCGATGCCCATTTTACGGCTTCCCTGCCACAGGGTGTTGCAGAACTGGGTCATCCAGTTATCGGACACGGGGCTCAAAATTGGTTCCAGGCTCTGACATAGGCTTTCATGCCGGTTTTTTTTGACGAATTGTGCCATGGCCTGTTCCGCTGTTTTCCTGTCAAAGAAGGTCCCGGTTCTCACCAGATACCAGGTTACCTCCTCGGGATGGGTCAATGTCAGGATCCGGGCGTCATATCCGAGTGCCTGCAATTTGTTCAACCGATCCCTAGCATTTTCCTGAACCTTGAACGCTCCGGTCTGGATTTCATATTCCGGATCAGGTCCAGACGATCTGGCATCAGAATTTTCCATTTCAGGGCCCCGGGATTGAGCCATTCAAGGCCTGTTCCCCGGTTTGTTTTGGTTGGGGTTTTTCTGTTTGCTCAGTTGCGGACACCTCCGGTTGTCCAGCAGATGGTTCCCAGGATGACGTGTCCGGAACGGTGGCTTTCCCGGGTTTCTGGAGCTCCGGCGTTTCTCTGACCGCAGGTGCCGGCCCAGTGTTTCCAGCTGGCTTCTGGCATAATCCGCTTCAGAATCCACTTTCACAGCTTTTTCATAGGCAGCCCGGGCTGTTTCCGCATCCCCGAGCTCCAGGGACAAATCCCCTTTCAGGCAATAGGCCAGGTAAAAATCCGGTTCCAGTGCCAGGGTTTGAGAAATATCCGCCAGGCTTTTGTCGTAGTTCTTGAGTTCCGCCCAGCAGATGGCCCGGTTGAAATAGGCATAATGACTGTCCGGAGACAGAGCAATTTCCTTATCGTAATTAGAGATAGCCTCCTCATATTCTCCCTTGTAATACCAGGCCACCCCCAGATTGCTGTGCAGCCCTTTCAGATCCGGCACCATCTGCCTGGTTTTTTCAAAATCCTGAATAGCCGGATCATATTGAGAAAGCTTCATGTATGCCACACCCCGGTTTTTATACGCATCCGGATTATTCGGGTCCAGTTCGATCAATTGAGTGAACAATTCAATGGCTGCTTCATACCGATGCTGCTTCAGATGGTCGACCCCGGTTCAAACAATTGTTTTTCCGTAGATGCAAACACGGATGAACCCAGCAGACAGAAAAACAAAAAAGCAGATATGGTAATGTTTCGGTTCATGACTCTCCAGACATTTTCAGGATTAGTGAACAGGTCTCATCCTAAAAAAAAATCCTTTCAAATACAACAAAAAATCAAGAAAACGTCACCCTGACCATTTGCATGAATCAATCCTGATGGATTTCAACGATTTTTCTAATTTCCGGTTCCAGGGACAGAAACACTTTCACCAGTTCGGGATCAAAAAACTCCCCGCTGCCTTTTTTGATCTCCGCCAAGGCCTGGTCCACCGGCCACGGATTTTTGTAAGGCCGCCTGGAAATCAAAGCATCAAACACATCGCAGATACAGGTGATTCTACCGACAAGAGGAATATCTTTTCCCTTGAGATGCTGATGATACCCGGTGCCGTCCCATTTTTCATGATGGGTCATGGCGATGATTCTTGCCACTTCCAGCAGCTGGGACGTGCCACCGGATAGCAATTCCTCCCCGATGCGGGTATGCGACTGCATGGATTCCCATTCCTTGTCGTCCAGTTTTCCGGGTTTAAGCAGGATATTGTCTGAAATGCCGATCTTGCCCACATCATGCATGGTGGATGCCAGGTCCAGCCGGTCATACTCGTCCCTGGAAAGCCCCAGGGCCTTGCCCATGAGCCGGCAGTATTTGCTCATCCGGTTGATATGGGTGCCAGTATCCTGATCCCGGTATTCAGCGGCTTTTCCCAGCCGGTTGATCACTTCGATCTGGGCTTTTCGCAATTCCCTGGTCCGTTCCAGGACCATCTCTTCCAAAATGGCATTCTGGTTTCTCAGGGCTTCTCCGGTCAGCTTCAGAGTCAGATGGGTTTTGACCCGGGCCTTGACCTCGGTGATATCAAAGGGTTTGGTGATATAATCCACCGCCCCGACATCAAATCCCTTGGTTTTATGGGTCAGGTCATCCATGGCTGTGATAAAAATAATGGGAATCTCCCGGGTCAGGGGATCCGCCTTGAGGCTGTGGCAGACTGCAAATCCGTCCGTGCCAGGCATAATGATATCCAGCAGGATCAGATCCGGCAGGTTCAGTCGCGCAAACCGAAGTGCATCTTCCCCGTTCAAACTGACCCCCAGTTTATAGGTATCTTTGAGGGCGTTCACGAGCACGTCCACGTTGGATTTGGTATCATCCACCAGCAGTATCGTGCAGTCATTGATCGTTTTCATGAATCTCACATCCTTGTTCACTTCCCAATCCCCGCTTGATCCATGAGAATGGTGACATATTTCCGGGCATCCTCGAAACGATAATTTTCACGGCATCGGTCAGTTGATCCATCTCGGTTTTCCATGTTTCCTGGACATGATGGGCCATTTTCCGGATCAGGGTGCCGGAAAGGACCGGATCACACTGATCGATGCTGTCCATCAGAGACCGGGCCAGGTCTTCCATATTTTTTCGTCAGTATCCGGGGCTGAGGATAAAAAATCCGATTTCTCACTGGGTTTCATCGATTCTATCTGCCAGCAGAATTGTTTTGCCGATTCACACACGGTTTCATAGGCCGACTGAACCGATTCCAGCAGTGACCAGGCCGTCTGCCTCTTTTTTTGCCGACAGGCCTGCTCCAGCGCTTTGGCGGAATCAAACAAAGCCATGGCAGACACATTGCCGGATGCCCCCTTTAGGGAATGACTCAAATCCCCTGCACGGGTGAATGCCGAACTGTCAATCAACTGTTTCATCTCCTGCTGAAATCCGGCATATGTCTGACAAAAATCGGATAGAATTTCTGCATAAACAGCCACCTCCCCCCCAGCCGCTCGACGCCGTCGCTGACGTCCAGGCCCGGAAGGGCCTGCATATCCGCATCCGAACCGTTTGATGTCTGCCGGGACCGCAAGACCGATTCCGGAACTGCTATTTTGTGACCCGGACCAATCTGATTTTTCAATGCGGTAAACAGCACGTTTCTGCTGATGGGTTTGAGAATATAGTCGTTAATCCCTGCTTCCAGGCAGGCTTTCCAGTTATCAGCCTTGGCATGGGCGCTCATGGCGATGATAGGCAGCCGGGTTCTGGAAAACTGCTGCCGAATGATGCGGGACGCTTCAATGCCGTCCAGATGCGGCATCTGAATATCGATTAACATAGCCGCATACTCTCTTTTCTGGACTTTTTCAATGGCTTCCAGACCATTTCGTGCCGTCTCCACTGACACGCCTGCCATACAGAGCATCTCCGAACCGATTTTAAGGTTGATGGGATTGTCTTCCACCAGAAGAATCCAGGTGTTTGAAAAAGAAGTAATGTTGTTTTTCCCAGCCCGATGATGAGATCCAGTTTTCAGGGGATGACCAAACGTATGCTGCAACATCTCTCTTAAAGTAGACTGCTTGACCGGTTTGGTCATGGACTGGGCAATACCTAGTTGATCGGCGCAATCCAGATCGTCATTCCGGCCCATCCGGGTCAGGGCAATGGCTTGCTCAACCGATTCAACCATAGCTTTCAGACGGTGGGAAAACTCAGGTTCCCTGATATCCGGCAGCCCCATATCCATTATCGCCAGAGAATATGCCCCCACCCGGGGCGCTTCGGATATGAGATCCGCAGCTCTTGAGGCAGAACCGCAGGCAGTCACCTGACATCCCCATGATTTCAGCAGTTGAGCCAGGGCTCGCCGGCCGGACCGGTTTTTCATGGCAACCAGGGCACGGCAGGATTCCAAAACCCTGGATGTCTGTGTCCGGTTTTTTCGTAATTTCCGGTGTATGTCAACGGGACGTTGAAATAAAAGGTACTGCCCTGCCCCGGGTCGCTGTCTACACCGATAGAGCCGTTCATCATTTCGACGATCTGCCGGCAGATGGCCAGTCCCAGACCGGTACCCCCATATTCACGCGTTGCGGCCCCGTTTATCTGGGTAAAGGATTCGAACAGGCGGTCGAAATGCTCCGGGGCAATGCCGATACCTGTGTCTGTTACCCGGAATCCCAGCTCAATTTTCGAATTGTCCCGACGAACCGGTTCCACCCGGATGATGATTTCGCCCTGATGGGTAAACTTGAGGGCATTGGAGGTCAGGTTGATGAGCACCTGACGTAGGCGCATGGGATCCGCGATCACCTGTTCCGGCACGTTTGGATCGATATCTACGATTAGTTCCAGATTCTTTCGGGTGATCATCTCCAGAAAAATATCAGACACCTCTTCCACGACATCCCGGATATCAAAGGGAACTTCCTGGAACTCCAGTTTTCCGGCTTCAATTTTCGAAAATCCAGAATATCGTTGATCAGCCCCAGCAGAGAAAAAGCCGAACTTCGAATGATTTCAAGGTATTCAGTCTGCTGCCGGGAAAGATCATCCGCCATGATCAGGTCACAGGTACCCACAATGCCGTTCATGGGATTACGGATCTCATGGCTGATCACCGCAAGAAATTCGCTTTTGGCTTTGTTGGCTTTTTCTGCCTCTTTTCTGGCGGCCTCCACCTGTTTGATGGCGCTGGACAGCCGGGCCGCGTTTTCCTCCTGAATTTTTTTTGCCAGGTTCAGGGCACGGGCTTTCTCCCTGAGCTTATGTTCGGCTTTTTTTAACGCCTCTTCCGCTTCCATCTCTTTGGTTACAAGCGTGAGACACCCGGATGAGACATGAATCCGATCCTGTTTAAATGCCGTGACCGTTGCCTGGTCCTTAAGCCAGATTACCGCGCCGCTTGAAAGCTGCAATTTGTAGATGGCCTCCACACGGCCTTTTTTTTCGCCCTGTTCCCGAAGCCCTTTTCGAAAGCCCGTCAGCTCGGATCGCCTCAATGTCTGTTGATTGACCCGGGTATGACTGTCTCCCTGGTAATCATAGACCCGCCGTTCGATAATGCGTTGTCGGAAAACGTCTGCCAGCTTGTCTGCCGGACAGCCCATTAGTTCGATGAACTGCCTGCCGGCAAATTCGTACCACATGGCATTTTCATGCTCCTGCCAGGCGGAAACATAGGGGATGACCGGTATGGCAGTGCTGTCAAACGCGGTCAGCTGACGGATATCCTCTGTAACATGCTTTTTCAGGGACTGACTATAATTTCCATGCAGTATTTTCCTGGATAATCCCCGTTTTCCATTATTTATTATCTTTCTTTTGACAGATCCCCGTTCGCATTTCAGAACTTATGACCGGCTCAGTTGCAAATCAATTTTATTTATGATGTCACGGCCCACAAACGGCTTGATAATATAATCCACGCCACCGCATTTGAAACATTTTTTTTTCTGACCCGGTTGGTCCGCAGCTGAGATAAAGACCACCGGAATATTCTTGGTTTCAGGCTCGGCCTTCAGTCTCCGACAAACCTCAAACCCATCCATCTGCGGCATGACAATATCCAGAAGGATCAGATCCGGGCGGCGTTTTTTCGCAAATTGAATCGCATCTTTGCCGTTAAGGCTGACCCCGATCTTGTAATCGGCTTTCAGGATCTGGACCAGTACGTCGATATTGGTCTTGGTATCATCCACGATCAAAACGGTTTTCATACCAGGATTCCTCTGTTACCGCCGGCAGACATATTATCAGCTTCGTTCCATGATGTTTCCTTGAATCGACCGCCACCTCCCCCCCGTGGCGGTGCACGATCGCCCGGGCCATCGCCAGGCTCAGCCCGACCCCGTTCTTTATCCCTACGGATTTTGAAGAATAATAGGGATCAAATATCTGGCACAGCGATTCGTCATCCATACCCCGGCCATTGTCCTGGATGACCGCCTGCACATATCGGCCGGAGTCCAGGTGAATCCCGGGTAACGACTCGTTTTCAAGCGGGCCGGTATCAATGGAACGGTTCCGCAGGGTAACAGTAATCAGTCCGTCCTTTTTCTTCGCCAACGCTTCACAGGCATTGACCAGAACATGCTCGATGGCCCGGTCCATCAACCGGGTATCCACCCGGCACGGCCATAGCCCCCTGGGCATGTCCACCCGGTAACGGATATCGCTGCCCTCCAGCAAGGCCCGGACCACCCTGGCAACCACCCGGGTGAACAAGGAATTTTTTTCTAAAGGGCCATCCTGACCGGACAACAGGGAAATATCCCGGTTCAATGCCAAAGCCCTGCGGCTGATTTTCAGGGCATTGGCCAGAAACCGGTCCCTGTCCTGGGAACTCGCCGATGTCCTGGTCGACAGTTGAAGGTAATCTGCGATTCCGGTCAACAGGTTGTCCAGATCATGAGAAACCCCTTTTGAAAAGGACCGGATCACATCTTTTTCTCTGAACGCCACCCGGCGTTTCTGCGCCAGAATCCGAGCCGTTATGTCCGTAGTAATGCCGTCAACCCGGTATAAGGCATCGGCTTGATTTCTGCAGGGAATTCCGGTTTTTTCAAGAAACCAGACAATGCGGTTGTCCCGACATTCAAATCGATAAGCAATGTCTAAGGGGACATGCTCCTTAAACAACCGTTTGAATGCCATTCGTACCTTTTTTCATCTGCAGAATGAACCCGGCTCAGCCATCCGCTTTTACCCATCTGCTGGATGCGGCTGACAGAAAACCCGGTCAACCGCTCCACCGCCGGGCTGATATACGTAAAATTTCCTCTCTCATCCAGGGTCCACACGGTCCCGGGGACATTGTCCAATATCCGGGTAACAAACCGTTCCTGACCTGATGACTCGACCATCCAGAAGGGCTGTACAACCGTATCCGATTCCCTGTGACGAGCAGTGCCTGACACTGTACTGCCATGCTGCTGGTGTTTTCTGAATCGGGAGGCGATGCCGCCAGAATCGTATCAATGGTTTTCAAGAGCTTGGCCGGATCTGCCGGTTTTCTGATCACAGCACAGGCGCCCACTTTTCGGGCCTGTTGCCGGATATGTTTTTCGTCCCGGGCCGAGGAATAAAACACAAGGGGGATATACCTGAGCGCCTCATCCAGCTGGCATAACCGGCAGAATTGAAAACCATCCATTTCAGGCATCTGGATATCGGAAATGATCAGATCACACGAATGATCCTGAAGCAGAACCAGGGCTTTTTCAGCACTCAGGGCCGGAAGAACGCGATACCCGTTTCGGGTCAACAGCACTTCAAGGACTTTGAGATTGACCTTGATGTCATCAACAATGAGTATCGTTTTCATCAGATCCTGAATGGGTGCTCAGTAAACCAGGCCTGCCAAACCGGTTTCATGGAAGGCATCTCAACAAATCATTTAATCAATTCTTACATCTTTCTCAACTCAGGCATGCCTTTTAATAATTTTAAAAAACACTATCAAAAAATACGGACCAAAGTCAAATAATAAATCATGGAGAAGCGTATCACACGGATCTTCTGAAAAACCATATTCGCCGGAAAATTGAAACGTCAGACGAACATAGGCTTTCGAAAGCATGCATAAGATGCCTGTAATTGAACCGCCACAATTGATGGTCGAATCGTCCATATGGCACAAAAATTGCTGAGAAAATGCACAGGACATTAAGCCTGATTTTCATGGCTCAGTTGAAATCAACACCAACACAGGGAGTAAAAAAATGAACAAATTGCTTTATGCCGGCCTGGTAGCATTGATGACCATGTTGTTTTCATTCAGTGCCACAGCGGCCACAATGGATGTTAGCTATGGGAACACCAAAGGGGTGTCTTATGACTATGTCAGCCCATATACCGGTGCCACAAAATCCGGCGGAACTTCTGCAGAATTCAGCATCACATTGAATGGTGGGGTTGACTGGGATGATTTTTTCACCATTGCCTATTGTGTGGATCTTGACCATACGATCTCGAACGGGTCATACGAGGTGACACTCAATCCGGTTACTCTTGGTAGCGACTACCTTCATGCCGCCTGGCTGATGGATACATGGTCCGGTGATGCTTCCGGGAATGCAGAAAAAGTCGCCGGGCTGCAGCTGGCCGTCTGGGATGCAATCTATGCTAACGATAACTTTACCAACACAACCGGCGGCGCCATCGGCGGCTATTACTCACATTACTATCAGGATGCGCTTTCAAATGACGACATGTGGGCTTCTCTGGGATACCAGTATGCCGTCACCACATACGGCGAAGGCATCAATGCCCAGCAACTTCTTGTCCAACTGGATCAGGTCAACCCGGTTCCGGAACCCGCAACTATGCTGTTGCTGGGAATGGGGATTGCCGGCATAGGAGCGGTCGGCAGGAAACGGTTTAGAAAAAGGCAACAGTAAGGAGCCATGAAACGAATTTTTTTCCCGGATTTTCAACATAATGGCAGCTACGACAATAAAAAAAGATGACAATTGCGAAGAATGGAATTATAATTATGTCAACATCAAATCAAAATGCACCACCCTCAACATTGAGGAGAAATCAAATGAAACAAATAGTTATTTTTATGATGTTGATTGTTTTCTGGAGTTCAGGCGCTGTTTACGCCAGCACCTGGACGATTCAAGACAATTATATTGGCGGGACCATTCTAGAAAAAACCGAAGACAAAGGATGGGTTCAAAACGATGGCGATGTGATCTCCCTGTCTGATGAAGTCAAGTACTTTAACATAGACTTCATGACCATTGCCATTGCAACCAATGGCGATGTGACTGTCGAGATCCAGACCGGTTATACTGACGGACGTCGGGGTACCAATTACGGGGACCTGTTTGTGAGCACTGACGGATGGAATCCTTACGGTGACGCAGGCGCTGGATATCCTGATGACAGATTTGGTTTTGGTGAGACTTGGGAATACGCTCTGGACACCTCATCCAGTAACATCTATTCAGTCAATCCGGACCATATCCAACTGGCCAATGACGTCATGACAACCCCTGCATACCACTACCGGAACAATCAGGAGGTTCTCTATAATCCTGACGTCAATGAAGGCTCCCAGGGATCATTTGCCTTTTCCCATGCCGGGAGTCTGATCAGCTATTCTTTCAATCTGTCGTCCTTCGGCCTGAGCTGGGAAGATGAACTGGACCTGGGATTTCACTGGGCCATGACCTGTGGCAATGACGTGATACAGGGTGGCATTCACAAAGCAGCCGTTCCGGAACCCGGAACCATGCTGCTTTTGGGCCTGGGTATTGCCGGCTTGGGAGCAGCAGGAAGGAAACGTGTGATCAAACGTTAAGAAGGCAGAGGCTCATAAATTTTTGACCCCATGTGTCACATTTTTTTGGCATTTTTTGACAAATCTTGTTACACATATACACAAATTAAAAAAAGGGGGGATTAATGAAACCGTTATTTTTAAAAATATTCATATATTTTTGTACTTTGTTTTTATTGGCAGGGGTCAGTACGGCCTCCCCGATTTTCGTGGGAGATTCTTCATCCTTGACAGGCCAATCAAGCCATCAAGATACTTCAGACAATGTCAATATCCTGGTCGATTTTTATAATGCAACCAAGGACCCTGATCTGCCCGGTAACCTGACTCTTCTGGGAAAATGGGATGTCGGCAGTGGCTGGGATGAAGGGACCAACCCGGGGTTCACAGGCAGCTTCATTGATGGCAGCACATCGGGAGACTGGTTCGCCAATGAGGGCTGGCTGGCTTCGGATCCTATCTATTACAGCCTTAAGGCATCCACTCACTTTGCCCTGTATTACGCCAATGGAGAGACCAGTGGAAACTGGGAGATCAATTTCACCAATAATGGCGGAAAGACTCCCGATTTGTCTCACATCTCTTTCTGGACGGCTGAATCGAATACAACCAACCAGGTGCCTGAACCCGGCACTCTGGCCCTTGTGGGATTAGGACTTGCCACCATTGCGGGATACCGGCGAAAACGGCACACCCGATAGCTTTTGTGTCGGCGTTTTTTTCCGGTGAGTGGCACTACGCCATTCACCGGATTTTTATTTACAATTGACAAAACCAAATCTTTCCTATAAAAAATCAAATTCTCATATATTGAAAAACTGAATATAACCTGAAGATTCGATTATAATACCATCGTACCACCAAATTAGCTGAACCCATAAAAATGGAACACCCGGTTGGCAGACAGTTGAGTACTTTGGCCCAACAGAAGGTGTCGCCTTTTGGGTAACATTTATTCATGAAGGATGATGTAACATGATCAGAGATTTAGAGCGGGTAAGAAATATCGGCATCAGCGCTCATATAGATTCCGGCAAAACCACCCTCACCGAACGGGTCCTGTTCTACACGGACCGCATTCACAAAATTAATGAGTCCGGGGGAAAGACGGAACCGGCGCCATCATGGATTCCATGGAACTGGAAGAGAGCGGGGCATCACCATTGCGTCCGCGGCCACGTATTGTGAATGGAAAAACACAATATCAATATCATCGACACCCCGGGCCATGTGGATTTCACTGTGGAGGTGGAACGGTCTTTGCGGGTGCTGGACGGAGTGGTTCTCATTCTGTGCTCCGTTGCCGGGGTTCAGTCCCAGTCCATCACGGTGGACCAGCAGATGAAACGGTATGAAGTGCCATGTATCGCCTTTGTAAACAAATGCGACCGGTCCGGTGCCAACCCGGCCAAGGTGACCGGACAGCTGAAAACCAAGCTGGGGCACAACTCCGTGATGATGCAGCTGCCCATCGGACTGGAGGACAAGCATGAAGGGGTCATCGACCTGGTGGCCATGAAAGCCTATTTTTTGAAGGGGATAGCGGCGAACGGGTCGCAGTCAAAGACATTCCGGAAGAACATGATGGCACAGGCCCTGGAAGCCAGAGAAACAATGATCGATGCGGCCTCCCTGTTCTCGGAAGAACTCACCGATGCCGTTCTTGAAGAATCCGACATCCATGAAGACATGATCAAAAAAGCCGTGAGAACCGGGGTGATGTCCAGACAGCTCACACCTGTGTTCCTGGGCTCTGCCTACAAGAACAAGGCGATCCAGCCTCTGCTGGATGCGGTGATCGATTACCTGCCCTCCCCCCTGGATATTCAAAACGAAGCCATTGATCTGAACAACAATGAAGAAAGCGTGATTCTGGAAAGCAAGTTTGACAAACCCACCGTGGCTCTGGCGTTCAAACTGGAAGACGGCCAGTACGGCCAATTGACTTATATCCGGGTGTACCAGGGGTGTATCACCAAGGGTGACGCCCTGGTGAACAGCCGGGACGGAAAAAAATAAAAGCCGGCCGGCTCATCCGCATGCATTCCTCCCAGATGGAAGACGTGGATGAAATTCCTGCCGGTCATATCGGCGCCATGTTCGGGATCGACTGTGCCTCAGGAGATACCTTTGTCTCTCCCGCCATAAACTATTCCATGCTGGCCATGCACGTGATGGAACCGGTCATTTCCCTTTCCATCGTTCCCAAGGACAACAAAGCCCAGATCAACATGTCCAAAGCCCTGAACCGCTTCACCAAGGAAGATCCCACCTTCAAGACTTATGTGGACCACGAAACCGGGGAAACCATCATTCAGGGCATGGGTGAACTTCACCTGGAAGTGTATGTGGAACGTATGAAGCGGGAATACAAAGCGGAAGTGGCCACCGGGGCACCCCGGGTCGCCTACCGGGAAACCATCACCCAGAAAGCATTGTTCAACTATACCCACAAAAAACAGACCGGTGGCGCGGGTCAGTACGGTCGTGTGGCCGGATTTCTGGAACCCTGTGACGAAGACTTTGAATTTGTCAACAAGATAACCGGGGGCCGGATTCCCACCCAGTATATCCCTGCCTGTGAAAAAGGCTTTGCCGATTGCATGGCCAAAGGTCCCAAACTGGAATTCCCAGTCACCGGTGTCCGGGTGACCATTGATGACGGCGCGTTCCATGCGGTGGACTCCTCTGAAATGGCATTCCAGGCAGCTGCCCGGGGCGCGTTTCTGGAAGGGTATATGAAAGCCAGCCCGGTAATCAAGGAACCGATCATGAAAGTCGTCATCGAGACCCCCAATGAATTCCAGGGGTCGTGCATGGGGCTGATCAACCAGCGCCGGGGAATCATCCAGGGTTCCCAGGAAGAAGGGGTCATGTCTGTGATAGAAAGTCAGGTGCCGTTGTCAGAAATGTTCGGTTTTTCGACTGTTCTCCGGTCCGCCACCCAGGGAAAAGCCCAGTTCACCATGGAATTTTCTTCCTACAAACAGGTCCCCCAGTCCATTGCCGACGAGATCATCAAAAAGAAACAGGAAGAAAAGAAAGCCTAAGACGCCACATCAAGGAGAGGGAATATGTTAAAAAAAGATCTCAATCTCAGAAGTCCCATTGAAAAAATCATGGGCATTGACAATATTGCGCAAACCCGATTCGGGGCAGTGCTTTCCAGAGCCGGCGTGGGCAAAACCCGTTTTCTGGTCCAGATTGCCCTGACCCGGCTGCTGCAAGACCAAAAATCGTTCATGTCAGTCTCGACGATTCCATTGGAAAAATCAATCTGCGCTACAATGAAGGCTATACCAACCTGGTGGACAGTATCGGGTATGTCGATCCTCAGAAAGCGCTCCGGTTATGGGATGATATCAGTCTCAACAAAGTAGGCATCAGTTATAATGATGCCACTTTTGATACTGAAAAACTTCGGGATTACCTGAAGAGTTTCAAAAAGCGAGCCTGCCCATACCGGCGATGATGGTCATCGACGGCCTTAATTTTGATGAAGATATCACACAAATCCTTGAGAATTTACAGGCGTTGAACCAGGAATTTTCCACGGCCTTCTGGTTCGCCATGCAGACCCACCGGGATGAAGCCCCGGCTGAAGGCGGTTACCCGGTTCAGCTTGAAACCCGGAAAGAGATATTTGACAAGGCCCTGTTCCTCAAACCCGTCAACAACAAGATCCAGGCCGTGGTTCTCAAGGACGGCAACCGGACCGATCAGGCTTTTATGCTGGATCCGGCCACCATGATGCTGGTGGAAGAAGAGATCTGATTTTCACCTCATTCGGCTTATTCAACAGGGATGCTTCGGAGGACACACAAATCCTCCTACCGGCCATCCCTGTTTTTTTGATCTGTCAAGCCCACTGCCGGATATAATTTTCGATAGCCTGATATACCCGTTTCACCCCATCCCCGATCAGAATTCCATGCCGGTCATAATCAAACAGATAGTATTCCTTGACATGTGATCCCAGTTGACGGAACAGTTTTTCGCTTCCCCTGGGATTCACCACCGGATCATTCCTGGATTGAACCACCAGAACCGGTTTGTCAATCTGCCCCAGCTTGCCTGCCAGCTGTTCCATGAGCTTTTCCAGCTGGTGAACCCCGGCAACGGGATTTCGCCGGTAATTGATCTGGGGATTTTCAGGATGATTGTCGATAAACTCTCTGGCCATGCCGGCCAGGTGAATTCGCCGTATCATGGCGTTCCATGTATTGATGGCCGGCACAAAATGGGCACCCAGATCCTGAAGCCGCATGGGGGAGCCACCGCAAAAACCGCCTCATAATCCCTGACACGGGTGGCCATTTCCAGGGCCAGGCCGGCTCCGGTGGAGAACCCGCCGATAAACCGCTTGGCGCAGGAATGGCGCAAGGCCACATAGGCTTCTTCCACAGATTCGATCCACTGCTCATACCGGGTCTGGGCCAGGTCATCAGGAGAAGTGCCGTGGCCCTTGAGCCGGGGCACATGAACTGTGAATCCCCTGGCAAACAGATAGCGGGCGAAAAACTTCATCTCTTCCGGCGCAGCCATGTACCCATGGATCAGCAGTACGCCGGGATTGTCCAAAGACCGGTTCAAAAACAGGGGCCGGCCAATTCGTTTTTTTTTGGATTCATCCGGTCTGAAATACGCGGCATAATCGGCGGTAAAATCCACATTCATTTTTTCTATGATCCGGGATCTGACCCGCTCCCGAATCTGGCGCCAGGGTTTCTGGGCAATTTTTTTTTAGGCAAATTTGGGCTGATTCCACCGGCTCCACTTCATTGGCCATGACCAGGATGGGATTTTCCATGCGGACAGCATGAAATTCCGAAACCTTGTAAAACCGGGTCTGATCTTTGAAAAACCGTTCGCCGTCCATAGAAATCACATCGGTTTTCTCTGCCAACGCCAGGAAATCGGATATCCGGTCGAACCGGTCATCCACCAGCAGGTGAATCTGATTCTCCATGAACAGGTCCACCACATGACAGAGCCGGTTCAGCACCAGGCAGGTGATGGAGTAATAAACCTTACAGGCGAATTCATACCGGTCAATCCCTTCTCTCTTGTATGGATAATGTTTGAGAATAGAGGCCATAACATGGTCATAGTTGAGGGTGGTCAGCCCGTATACCTGAGACATGTAGGTCTGCATGACCGATACGGCGATCCGTCTTGAAATCTGTCTGGACTCCGGATCTTCGAACGGTCGTATCCGTCGTTTCACCGCCAGCATACTTTCGATATAAGGATGATGAAGATACGGCGCCATATCGATGGGCGGGCCGAACCGGATGGTGATATCCACTCCGGTGAACAGCATAGCCCCTTCGGTCATGAGTTCATCCATCACCCGATGGGTGGGTTTTCTGACCAGAAGACCGGCCAGAGAACTTAGAATATTGTCCCGGGGATTGGCCGGATAATAGGTGATATTCACCGGCACGATATGGGTGGGCAGGCCTAAGATCTCGTCGATGTTCTGCAGATCCAATTCTGCAGTCAACCGGTCGAATTCCGGGGCGTTAAAAGCTTTCAGGCGGCGCAGACGTTCTCTGAAAAAGGCGCACCGGAGCGCCACCACTGCCGCTCCGGTATGGGGCCGTAACTCCTCTTTGCCATTCATAAGAACAAACCGGCCGTCCTTGACCAGCTTCTTGTTTTTCACCATCATGCCTTCCGGAAAAATGAGCCAGTGGGAATCTCCGGAAAGCAGGGGTTTCAACAGCAGATCGTCCCGGTCCGGAGCATCCGTGGACACCGCCCCCAACCGCCTGAGAAGTCCTTCCAGCAGCGGCACATCGAACAGCTCCCGGGCAGCCAGGGACCAGACCTGTTTGCCGGTAATGGTATAGATATGATGGGGCAGAAAAACCGTCTCAATCCGTGTAAAATGATTGGCGCAAAACACCACGGAACCTTTGGGGATGTTTTCCGCTCCCTGGATGGTGATTCTGGCCCTGGAAAACCCGGAAAGCGTTTTCAGCGTATACGAGGACAGTTTGAATGCAAACCGGTTCATAGAAGCCTTTATTCATAAAATCGTTGCCTGGTTCAGACCGGGTGTGTTGAATTTTCAGCCGGTTGGTGATACAACACGCATGACGACAAAAACCCGGACCTGACATGATTTTTTTGACAATCTGTCAGGATTATAATATGGAACCCCACCATGTTGTCAAAAACATTTTTAAACGGAGGCCTGATTTGTACTCTAAAATCGTTGTCTTGACATTTCCTCCCAGTATTGCCCAGAAACCCATTGTCTGCCAGCTGGTAAAAAAATTCGACCTGTTGTTCAACATTTTGAGAGCTGAAGTTTCCAGCCAGAAACAAGGCTCCCTGGTGATGGAAATAACCGCGGCTTCCCGGCCCGACTTCAACAAAGGAATCCAGTTTCTCAAACAACAGGGGGTTCAGGTGTCCACGCCGGAACACCAGATCTATAAAGACGATCAGATCTGCACCCACTGCGGGGCCTGCACCGCCGTCTGTCCCACGGGAGCCCTGTATATTCAGCGGCCGTCCATGGAAGTGGCGTTTGACAAGGAAAAATGCTCGGTGTGTGAACTGTGTATCGTGACCTGTCCTTCCCGGGCCATGGGGCTGTTTACCAAAGATCCGGAACCTGTGGCCTGATGCCTGACCCTGCCATCGGTGTCGCTGTCAGCGGCGGGGTGGACTCCCTGATGTCCGCCTTTCTGCTCAAACGGCAATACAAAAAAGTCTTCGGCCTGCATTTCACCACAGGCCATGAGCTGCACAAACCGGATATCATGCGCCTCAAGGACCAGCTGAACATGGACATTTTCACCCTGGACCTGTCGGTGCCGTTTGAAACCGACGTGATCCAGTACTTTGTATCCACCTACAGACAGGGCAAAACCCCGAATCCCTGCATGATTTGCAACCAGAAAATCAAGTTTGGGGTGCTGCTGGAACAGGCAAAAAACTGGGAGCGGATTTTTTGGCTACCGGCCATTATGCCACCATTGTCAATGACCTGACACAAAAGGAATCCGGCAGGCCGTTTCCCCGGATTGAAAAAGCAGCGGACACGGCTAAGGACCAGTCCTATTTTCTGGCCCGCCTGTCCCGAAAACAGCTGGCCAGAATCCTGTGTCCTTTGGCAGGAATTACCAAGGACCAGGTCAAGGTCCTGGCAGCCGAGCATCATCTGGTGCCGGTCACGGGCAAGGAAAGCCAGGATATCTGTTTCATCCATGACAGAAATCTGGCGGATTTTTTCTCTGAACGAATCGGAGCAATATCCCGGCCCGGACCCATCATCGATAGTCACGGCCGGCAGGTGGGAACCCACACCGGGGTCCATGCGTTTACCGTGGGGCAGCGCCGGGGCATCAACTGCCCGGCGTCCGAACCCTATTATGTGAGACGGATCGAGCCGGCAACCCGCACCCTTCACGTGTGTTTCAAAAAAGATCTGGCACAGCAGGAGATGGCCGTGGATCATATCGTCTGGCACGACACCCGGTCTGACCCGGTAGAACAGGTCTCGGTCAAAATCCGGTACCGCCACAAAGAAGCGGAGGCCACACTGACCCGCCAGGGAAGCGCCGGGGGCCGGGTGACCTTCCACCAGCCTCAGTATGCCGTGACTCCGGGGCAGGCCGCCGTGTTCTACAGCGGGTCGAAAGTGCTGGGATCGGCGATTATCCAATGAAATCATTTTATATCAAAACCTTGGGGTGCAAGGTCAACCAGTACGAATCCGACGGAATTGCCGCCGAGCTGGAGCAACACGGCCTGATCCGGTCAAAAAAAGGCCGATCCGGTCACGTATGCATCGTCAACACCTGTGCCGTGACTTCAAAGGCAGCCATGCAGTCCCGTCAGGCAGTGCGCAAACTGATGCGGGAAAATCCTGAAGCCAGAATTATCGTGACCGGATGCCATGCCCAGACAGATCCGGATATCTTTCGCCAGATCAGCCGCACCCTCGAACTGGTCTGCCATCAGGACAAAACCCGTCTGGCAGAACATATCGCCACAGATTCCTTTTCGGTTCCAATAAGCTTCAAACCTGCGGACCACTCTGCTGAAAACCGGTTTCACTGCTTTGCGCAGCCGGTTTCCGGCGATATGACCCGCACGTACCTGAAAATCCAGGACGGATGCGATGCGTTCTGCACCTACTGCATCGTCCCCCATGCCCGAGGCTCTTCAGTGAGCATGGCGCCAGACATAGTGATGCACCATCTAAAAACTCTGGGGAATGCAGGGTTCAAAGAGGTAATTCTCACCGGAATCCATGCCGGCCGGTACGGCCGTGATCTGAGCCCGCCCACCACGCTTCTGGCACTGCTGGAAATGATTCAGAACAAAAAACCGGTGCACAGGATACGGCTGTCCTCCATCGAACCCAATGAAATCGATGAACGACTGGCAGACATGGCCGGCCCGGACGGCATAGTGTGCGATCATTTTCATGTGCCGCTCCAATCCGGTGACAATACGGTTCTGGGAAAAATGAAACGCCCGTACACTGCTGAACGGTTCAAAGAAATCATCTCCCGTCTTCATGAAAAACAGCCGTTTGCCGGCATCGGCGTGGACACCCTGATCGGATTTCCCACGGAAACCGATGCCCAGTTTGAGAACACCTTTCAATTGATCGAACAGCTGCCGGTATCATACCTGCATGTATTTCCGTTTTCCCCAAGAAAAGGGACCCCGGCCTTTTCCTTTAAACCACGGGTTGCGGATGCGGTGATCACTGAGCGATGCCGGCGGATGCGGGACTTGAGCCGCCGGAAGCAAGCCACATTTATCCAGGCCAACCAGGGACGGTGCCTGGAAGCGGTGGTGCAGAACCGGACCGACGTCCGCACCGGCAGGATGGTGGCAATGACCCGAAATTATTTGACCCTGTATCTGAAAAAAGATCCCTCTCTCAAAGGATGTGTGGCAAACGTGACCTATGACCGGTGGGACAAAAACCTCAACATTTCTGGAGAACTGTATCATGGAAACCGTTTATAAAGATTTGGCCCGTCATTTGGACAACACACCGGGCGGCTTTCCCGCCACGGAATCCGGCGTGGAACTGCGCATTCTCAGCCAGTTGTTCACCCCAGATGAAGCCGAACTGGCTCTGTGTCTGGTGATGATGCCGGAACCTGTGGAGGCCGTTGCCAAACGGGCACAAAAATCCGCTCAAGGGATTCTGCCCACGCTCAAAGAGATGGGGGAAAAAGGATTGATCCTGCACATCAAAAATCGAACGGGGACACGTTCATGCTCCTGCAGTTCGTAGTGGGGATCTGGGAATACCAGGTGAACCGGCTGACCCAACAGCTGATCAAAGATTTCAACGAATACGTTCCGTATCTGATGAAATCCCAGGAAACGCATAAAACCCAGCAGCTCCGGGTGGTGCCGGTGGAAAAATCCATCAATACCCAGCTCAACATCATGGACCATGAACACCTGGAAAACCTGGTGAGAAGCCAGTCCAAAATTCTGGTGGCCCCCTGTATCTGCCGGCGGGAGCACACCATGGTGGGCAAAGGGTGCGGCAAAATGGAAGAGGCCTGCCTGATCTTCGGGGGCGGAGCTTATATCTATGAAAGCCGGGGTATCGGCCGGACCATCACCGCTGATGAGGCCATGGACATTGTGCGAAAAGGCGCGGCCCAGGGACTGGTGGCCCAGCCCTCTAATTCAGTGAAACCCATGAACATCTGCCTGTGCTGCGACTGCTGCTGCCAGATTTTAAGCAATATCAAAAAAATCCGGCCCCGGCCCGGATCGTGAATTCCAATTTTCAGGCCGAAGTGGACCCAGACCTGTGCACCGGGTGTCAGGCCTGCGAAGAGATCTGTCCCATGGATGCCGTTGCCGTGACAGACGGCCTGGCCGACGTGGATCAAGAACGCTGCATCGGGTGCGGGCTGTGCGTCACCGTGTGTGAATTTGACGCCGTTTCCCTGGCCGACAAAAAAGAGATGGAACGCTGGGAACCGCCCCGGACCCTGGTGGACACCTATATGAGAATCGCGCAGGAAAAAGGGCTGTTCTAAAACCCTCTTTTTTTGCGGATCTGGTCATAGGCTTCCTGGATTTCGGCAAATTTGTCATTGGCGAATTTGATGAACTCTTCAGGAAGTCCCTTGGCCTGAATCTTATCCGGGTGGTATTCGGTCACCAGTTTTCTGTACTGCTTCTTGATCTCCTCGTTGGACGCGGTTTCATCGCACTTGAGCACGGCATAGTACTTGTCTGCCGGACGGATATATTTGGATTTCAACCGATTGAGCTCTGAGTCCGATACACTGAAAATTTTTGCCGCTGACCGCAAGGTCCGGTCTTCGGCATCGGACAGACGGCCGTCCACCGCAGCCACTCGGAACAGCACATCCATCATCAGCGCGATGATATTGGGCTGGTTTCTAAATACGGAATAGAACTGCATAGCAAAGGCGTCAAAACTTTCAGACGACCGGACCGCCTGTCTGAAAATATTTTTGGCGCTTTCCTGGCCGGTGGCATCCAGCTGAAGGTCCTGCTTCATAAAGGCTTCCACCACCTGGATTTCTTTTTCAGTGACCTGGCCGTCCACCTTGCACAGTTTGGCCAACATGGAAAAAGCCGCCGTGAAAAACACCAGCTGGGCCTCTTCATGGGAAGACAGGGACCCGGTTCTTCCGGGAATGGAAGCCAGATAGTCGTCCTCTTTTTTGTCCACGAATGCATGGCCGAATGCAGCCCCAGCCACGGCCCCGATGGGACCGCCCAAGGCGAATCCGATGGTGCCGCCGATCATTTTACCCAGCCAGCTCATGCTCAGGCTCCTTGTTTCATTGTTCCGTTACGATGGTTTCCCCAGGCTTTTTTCTTTCGAACCTTTGCCTTGACCGGGGCACACCGGGTTTCAATGCATCCCTTTTCCATCAATTTCTCCACTTCCTCGAAAAATCCCGGATTGGAACAGGTCATATACTCATCCGACAGTTTCACCAGCACGTCGGGTTTATCCGGAATACAGATTTTCAGACAGGCGGTGCAATCCCCGGGATAGCGCTGAACAATGGGCTTGAGCCGTTCCAGGGTTTCGGTATCGAACCGGGCGGCATCCACTTCGATCAAAATACCGTTGGTCCACTCCTGAGCCGCCTGGTCGATGGGCACCACTTTTTCCGCCAGAAGCTTGATGCTGGTGTCTTTTTTCTGAACTTCCGCCTCCAGGATCACCACCTGTTCCTGGGACAGGATCGGATGAACCAGGGCATAGACCTTGGGAAACACCACCACTTCCACACTGGCATTCCGGTCTTCAACAGCGCAGAACGCCATTAAATCCCCTTTTTTGGTCTTGTGGGTTTTGAGCACCTTGATCAAGCCTCCGATGCGGACCATTCTGCCATCCGGCATTTCCTGAAGGGTCAGAGTGTTGACCGTGGCAAACCGGGCAATGTCGACCTGGTGTTTGTCCAAGGGATGACCGCTGATATAAAATCCCAACACTTCCTTTTCCATCTCCAGCAAAAAATGCTCTTCCCATTCTTCCATGTCCGGCATCTTGGGAATGCTGGCCGGAATCTCAGACCCCAGTCCGGAATCCGCAAATAGATCCATCTGAGAGTCTGCTTTTTCCTTCTGAACCCGGTTACCGTGTTCCAGGGCCTCTTCGAGAACCGCCATCATCTGGCTTCTTGCCGCTTTGGTGGAATCAAACGCACCGCATTTGATCAGGGCCTCCAGCACCTTCTTGTTCACCTTGGATAAGGGAACCCGTTCACAGAAATCATACAGGCTTTCAAACGATCCGTTTAGTTTTCTGTCTTCCACAATCACGTCAATGGCAGCATTTCCCACCCCCTTGACTGCGGCCAGCCCGAACCGGATCCGGTCTTTGACCACAATGAACTGGGATTCACTATCATTGACATCCGGCGGCAACACCTGAATATCATGGGTCCGGCATTCATCCATGTATTTAAGCACGGCATCGGTGTTGCCCCGTTCACTGGTCATCAACGCCGCGATGAACTCCAGGGTGTAGTTGGCTTTCAGAAATGCGGTCTGAAACGCGATCAACGCATAGGCTGCACTGTGGGATTTATTGAACCCGTATCCGCCGAATTTCTCCATCAGGTCAAACAGTTCTTCGGCTTTCTGGGGGTCATGGTTGTTTTTGACGGCCCCTTCCAAGAACAATTTCCGGTGGGCCTCCATCATGGCAGCGATTTTCTTTCCCATGGCTTTGCGCAGCCCGTCGGCATCCGCCATGGAATAGTCGGCCAGGACCCCTGCAATCTTCATCACCTGTTCCTGGTACAGAATCACGCCATAGGTTTCTTTGAGAATCGGCTCCAGTTCGTCAAACAGATAGGCCACCTCTTCTCTGCCATGCTTTCTTTCCACATAGGTATTGGCCATGCCACTGTCCAGAGGGCCTGGCCGGTAAAGGGCCACCAGGCTACGATATCGGAAAACGTAGCCGGTTTGAGGCGCAGAATCAGGTCTTTCATGCCTGAACTTTCCAGCTGAAACACCCCAGTGGTATCGGCCCGCTGAAGCAGAGCAAAGGTATTGTCATCCGTAAAATCCAGATGATCCATATCCGGCACCGGCTTGCCCTGTTTTTCGATCAGTTCCAGGCAGTTCTTGATGACCGTCAGGTTTCTGAGCCCAAGAAAATCAAACTTCACCAGCCCCAGTTTTTCCACATAGTTCATATCGAACTGGGTGATGGTCTCTCCTTCTTTGCCCCGGAACAACGGCAGGTATTCGTTCAAAGGCTTATCCGCCACCACCACTCCGGCCGCATGGGTGGAGGCGTGCCGGGGCAGTCCTTCCAGCAGCAGGGAAGTTTCCAGCATTTGTGTTTTTTCTTCGGACTCACGGCATTTTTCCCGAATGGCCGGCACCTCTTCCAAAGCCTTTGTCAGGTTTTTTGCCCCGTCCGGTATCAGTTTGGCGATCTCGTCCACTTCAGGCAACGGCACCCCAAGAGCGCGTCCCACATCCCGGATCACCGCCTTGGCTTTCAGTTTTCCAAAGGTGATGATCTGGCAGACATATTCAGGCCCCCCATACCGGTCAATGGTATAGTGATACACCCGGTCCCGGCCTTCGATGCAGAAATCCACATCAATATCCGGCATGGAGATCCGGGAAGGATTCAAAAACCGCTCGAAAATCAGGCCGTGTTCAATGGGATCCAGCGCCGTGATATCCATGGCATAGGCTACCATGGATCCGGCGGCAGATCCCCGGCCAGGGCCCACCGGCACGCCAATTTCTCTGGCATGGGCAATGAAATCAGCCACAATCAAAAAATATCCGGGAAACCCCATGTCCAGAATAATTTTGATCTCATAGGCAATGCGGTTCCGGTATTCCTGTTCATTGACTTTGGGGTTCTTTTTTTTAATATTGGCCAGTTTTTTTTCAAAACCGGCCATGGCTTTCTGCTTGAACAGTTCCGATTCACTGTCTTCACCGGAGCGGGCGTACCGGGGAAAATGATAGGTCTTATCGTCAAATTCCACATTGCAACGGGCCGCCACATCTTTTGTGTTTTCAATGGCCCCGGCATACTGACCCAGGGTGGCGGTCATCTCGTCGGCGGATTTGAAATACAGCTGGTCCGAATCGAATTTGAACCGGTTCTGATTGGACACGGTATCCCCGGTCTGGATGCACAACAGAATGTCGTGGGCTTTTTTATCCTCTTTGGCCAGATAATGGCAGTCATTGGTGGCCACCATGGGAATGGACAGGCGCTGACTGATATCGGCGATCCCTTCATTGACCTTGTGCTGGACCGGCATCCCGTTCTCCTGAACTTCCAGAAAAAAGTTGCCCTCCCCGAAAGTATCCAGATAAAACGGGCCGCCGCGTCCGCCCCGTCCATATCATGGGCCATGATGGCTTTGGGAATATCCCCTTTCAGACAGGCGGACAACCCGATCAAACCTCTGGAATGGGCCGCCAGCAGCTCTCTGTCGATTCTGGGCTTGTAGTAGAATCCCTGGAGCTGGGCAATGGACACCAGCTTGCACAGGTTGGCATACCCTTCCCGGTCCCGGGCCAGCAGCACCAGGTGGCTCAATCCCTTGTGATCCATCTGGGTTTTGTGGGTGATGGTCCGCGGGGCCACATAGACCTCGCACCCTAAAATGGGCTTGATCCCGGCTTTTCGGGCTTTTTCATAGAATGCGGCCACACCGAACATGGTGCCGTGATCGGTCATGGACACTGCATCCATGCCGAACTCTTTACACTTTTTAAGCAGCTCATCCAGACGGATGGCCCCGTCCAGCAGCGAATATTCTGTGTGCAGGTGCAGGTGATAGAACATACCGGCAGAATCGGTCATAAATGTCAGCTGCTTTCCACCCGGTAGTTGGGTGCTTCCTTGGTGATCACCACGTCATGAACATGACTTTCCTTTAATCCAGCAGCCGTAATTTTCACAAACCGGGCCTTATCGTGAAGGTCCTCAATGGTGGTGGCGCCCAGGTAGCCCATGCCGGCCTTGACACCCCCCACCATCTGAACGATATTTTCCCGAATGGTGCCCCGGTAGGGAATCCGTCCCACAATGCCTTCGGGCACCAGTTCCTCGGCTTCCGACGTGTCTTTCTGGTAATACCGATCCGAAGATCCTTTTTTCATGGCTTCCACCGACCCCATGCCCCGGTAGGCTTTGTAGGAACGGCCCTGATAGATCACGATTTCACCGGGGCTCTCATGGGTACCGGCAAGAAGGCTGCCCAGCATCACGGAATGAGCTCCGGCGCCCAGAGCTTTGGCAATATCTCCGGAAAACTTGATGCCCCCGTCGGCGATGACGGGTACCCCGGTCTTTTTGGAAATCTCCTTGCAGTTCTGTATGGCGGTGAGCTGGGGAACCCCGACGCCTGCCACGATCCGGGTGGTGCAGATGGACCCCGGCCCGATACCGATCTTCACAGCATCAGCCCCGGAATCGATCAGTGCAAGGGCCCCTTTTTCCGTGGCCACATTGCCGGCCACCACCTGTGCATCGGGAAATGGTGCTTGATCTTTTTCACCGCATCGATCACATTTTTGAATGTCCGTGGGAGGTATCGATGACCAGGGCATCCACGCCGGCACGGATCAGGGCATCCACACGCTCCATCATGTCCGATCCCACCCCCACTGCTGCACCGGCCCGCAAACGGCCAAATGAATCTTTACAGGCGTTGGGGTATTTTCTGATTTTCTCGATATCCTTGATGGTGATCAACCCTTTTAGTTTTCCCTGGCTGTCCACCACCAGCAGTTTTTCAATACGGTGCTTGTGCAGCATGATTTTGGACTCTTCCAGGGTGCATTTTTCCGTTACCGTCACCAGGTTCTCACTGGTCATCACCTCTTTGGCCGGTTTCTCCAGTTCGGTTTCAAACCGCAGGTCCCGGTTGGTGACAATGCCCACCAGTTTTTCCCCCTCAACCACCGGGATCCCGGAAATACGGTATTTGGCCATGATGTTGAGCACCTCGGAGATGGGCACATCCGGATGAATGGTCACCGGATCCACGATCATTCCGCTTTCCGATTTTTTGACCCGGTCCACCTCAACGACCTGCTCCTCAATGGTCAAATTTCTGTGGATAAACCCCATGCCGCCGGCCCGGGCCATGCTGATGGCGGTCAACGCTTCGGTCACGGTGTCCATGGCGGCCGAAACAATGGGAATATTGAGTTCAAGCTCCCGGGTCAGCCGGGTTTTGACCGACACCTCATCCGGAAGGATCGCGGAATAATCAGGAACCAGAAGGACATCGTCAAAAGACAGCCCTTCATCCGTTAATATTGTGGACATAACTTGCCTCCAGAAAGGAATAAAATTGTTTATTCATACCATCGGAACTGCCGTGACAGAAAGGCGAAAAAAACCTGCCTGACGTTACCCCCGCATCTGGTATATATAAACAGGTTCTTTTACCAAATTTGGGATGGCAAGGCAAGATGTTATCTCCCCCTGGTCTAAAGACCCGTGCCGGAGGATGCCTGATGCCTCAAGCAGCTTGAAGTTTCCGGCAGTTTTTATCGAACTGAAGTTCAGTAACCAAAGACAAGGAGCTAACCCAAATATAAGCGGTCACCCATGAAGAAATCATAGTATAGTTGAGATATCTCTTAATGACGGTCGGATGTCAACGGCAGAATGATGTTCCGGTCCGCCCGATGCTCACTCATGCCGCAACGCCACGATGGGGTCCACTTTTGCGGCCCGGGCTGCCGGATACAGCCCGAATACTATTCCGATTCCCAGGCTCACGCCCAGCGGCAGCAGAATTGCCGGCAAGGTAACCACTGTCGGCATCTTGGCAAACCAGGTGATGAAAAATGGAATCGCCATGCCCACGGCAAGTCCCAGAATACCGCCCACACAGGACAGCACCACTGCCTCGATGAGAAACTGCATGATAATCTGTTTCCGCTTGGCCCCGATGGCCCGGCGGATACCGATTTCCCGGGTCCGTTCCGTCACGGATGCCAGCATGATGTTCATGATGCCGATTCCGCCCACCAGCAGACTGATGCCGGCAATGGCTCCCAAAACGACATTAAAGGTACGCTTGGTGGCTTCCGCCTGCCTGAGCAGAGCCAGAGGCACCTGTATCCGATAATCCTTTTTTATGAAACAGATCCAGCATGCGTTCGATAGCCCGGCTGCGGATTCCACTTGATCCAAAGACGTCACCTGAACGATGATCTGATTGAGTTCCACCTTTTCCCTAAGACGTGACCCGGCAGACATTTTGATCACCACATCGCCGAAGTAGGACCTGGCCGTGGTGATGGGAATGTAGGCATCGATTTCCCGGTCAGGAATCTGCATGGTTCCGGAAGACCCGGTTTCATTTCTGACAATACCGATCACCTTGAAACTGTCCACCCCCAGCCTAATGGTCTGACCAATGGTATGACGAGTCGCAAGCAGTTTTCTGGCCCCAAATTCCGTGAGCACCACCACCGGGGATTTATCAGCCAGATCTCCGGGAATCAATGTCCGCCCCCCCAGCAGGGGCCTGGGAATCACCTCAAACCACTGGTGACTGGTTCCCACCACCCGCAGCTCCAGTGCCCGTTCTCCCAGCCGTGCTTCCTTGCGCACCAGTTTGACAGGCACATTTTTCGTCACCGATGAAAAACTTTGCTGAATCCGTTCATGGTCCGGATAGGTCAACCCATAGATACTCATAAATGAAGGGGTGGAGCCTGCGGCATTTTCTTCCACCGGTTTGACCGACGAAATGAGAATATTGTGGCTCCCCAGTTTTCGGATCTGGGCCAGTGCCTCTTTGCTGGCCCCCTCCCCCACCGCCAGCATGGCCACCACGCTGCCCACCCCGAACACCCACGCCCAGCATGGTCAGGAAGGACCTGAGTTTGTGGAGCAGCAGTGTCTGGATGCCGGAGGCCAGCTCTCTGGAAAATTTGATCTGTCTCATCTCACTTTCTCTCGATCCGGTCAATCCGGCCGTCTTTCATATACAGCAGATTCCGGGCATACTCGGCAAGATCGGGTTCATGGGTCACCATGATGATGGTTTTACCGCCATTATGCAGGGACCTGAGCAGGTCCATGATCTGACGGCTGGTCCGTGTATCCAGATTTCCAGTGGGTTCATCCGCCAGAATCAGATCCGGATCCGACGCCAAAGCCCGGGCAATGGCCACCCGCTGCATCTGTCCCCCGGACAGCTCAGACGGACGGTGGGTCAGCCGGGTCTCAAGCCCCACCATGGAGGCAAGATCCCGTGCACGGGCAGCGCTCTTTTCTTTTTCCCAGCCCAGGTAATACAACGGCAGCTCGACATTGCGCTGGACCGTGAGCTGAGGAATCAAATTGAAACTCTGAAAGATAAACCCCAGGTGCCTCAAACGGATATCGCTTAAGGCATCATCATCATACGCGCTGATATCGGTGCCCTGAAACAGATACCGACCCGAAGTCAGGCGGTCCAGACATCCGATAATGTTCATGAGCGTGCTTTTACCGGACCCGCTGGAGCCCATGATCGCCCAGAAACTGCCTTTTTCAAATGCCGCATCAATGCCGTCCAGGGCCGCCACCTGCTGCTGGCCCATAACATACACCTTTCCGGCATTTTCAAGCCTGATGACCGTTTCCGGCCGGGCATGTGTCATCCTTGAAACCGCACTCCTTATTCTTTTGTCCGGGATTCTTTTGTCTCTTGCATCAAAGAAGCCTCTTTTTGCGCAACCCTGAGCGGCGGGGTGAGCAGCACAACATCCCCGGGCGCCAGTCCCTGCTTCACATGAATCAACCGGTTGTTGTCCATCCCGGTCTCCACCTTCCGGGGGACAAATCCGCTGCCTGACCTGACATATACCGTGGGAACCCCTTCCACCCGCAGAACCGCCTGGACCGGCACGGACAGCACATTGTCATGTGTTTCAACAATGATCCGGGCCTGGCAGCTCATACCTGTTCTCATGTTGCTGTCATTGCCGTCCAGATATATCTGAGTGGTGAACACCTTCAGATCCGGATTCATCCAGATGCTCTGGGCATCTGGCAAGGGGGCGATCTGGGTGATCCTGCCGGAAAATTCCCGGCCCGGAAGCGCGTCCACCGTCACTTTTGCGGGCATTCCCTTTTTCACCTTTTTGAGGTTGGATTCATGAATGGCGATCTCCGCATTGCTGGAACTGGCTGTGGGCAGGTAGATCAGTTCCTGCCGCTCCCGGATATCCTGGCCTTCCTGAAGCGGTTCGGTATTTCGCCGGAACATCCCGCTCTGGGCGCTGGTGGCGTAAATCACCAGGCCGTTGGCCGGTGAAAAATTCCGGTTTTTCCCAGCTGCTCAAGGATTTTTTCCAGTTTGTCCTTCTGCCGTTGAAACTCCGCTTTCCGGGCCTTGAGTTCCGCTTCGGCTTGCACCACATCGGCCCGGGCCTTTCGCCGTGTCCGTTCCAGGGCCATCTCAGCCTGACTGACATCACTTTTACGCTGGGCCAGGTCCCGTTGATTTGTGTAATTGACCAGCAGATCCAGATTGTTTTTTGCCAGGACCAGGTCCAGGGCCTTTTTTTTCTCTGCCAGTTCATCGGCCGCCAGCTCGGTCTGAGAAATGAATTTTTCCTCATAAAGGGTCTTTGACCATTCCAGGCGTTCCCTGGCCCGGGCCAGCTCCTCCTGGGCCAGGGTAATTTCAGCTCTGGCCTTCTGCAGGTCATTGGGATATTCACCATCTGTGTATTTTTTCAGATCCTGCCGGGCAAATTCCAGGGTCAGTTTTGCCAGATCCAGGTCACTCTTGGCCTGGTTCTCCACCACAGCCAACGTTTCCGTGGCATTGACAAACGTTGCTTCCGCGTTCTGTACCTTGATTTCCTGATCGATTTTCGCATCCATCAATGTACTGGCATCCAATTCCACCAACAGGTCCCCCTTTTTGACCTGGGTGCCTTCGGGAATCAGATACAGAATCGAAGTTTTGCCCTCCACCTCGTTTTTGATCACCAGCTGCTCTCTGGCCTTAATGGTGCCAGACTCCACCACATCGATGATCAGCGGTCCGGACTTAACCTCGTACACAGCTTCCTGGACCAAAGGCTCCGGTGAATCGGAAAACCGAAACCACAGCATGAACGAAAGGCCGACCAGAATCGCTGCTAAAACACCCCGTTTTATCCATTTTCCATCCGGCATCAAAACGATCCTTCTAATCGATATTCCTTCCACAATCCGGTATCTGTCACCGTGATCACCCCCATGTCCCGCTGAATCTCCAGCTCTGCGATGCGGTAATTCACCCCTGCCGACGTCAGATTGTTCTGGGCCGCCAGCAATGCATCCTGGGCTTCCAGCAGATCCCGGGTTTCTGCCCGGCCTGCTTCCATGAACAAAGAGATGCTTCTCACCCGCTTTTCCGCCAGGGCTACTGCCTGGGCCTGGATGAGCAGAGTCTGCCGGGCCTCAAATAATTCTCTCAACCGGTTTCGTATCTCGTTTTTCACGGTATCTTCCAGTTTCTGAACATTTCTCACCGCCTGTTCCAGTTCAATAAACCGGTTGCGGTAAGCCACGGCCTCTGCCGTTCTTTCAAACGGCAGATCCAGGGTCAGCAATGCGGAAAACAGACCTTTGTCCATGCGAAGCCTGGCATTGTCCAGATCTGCGGTGGAAATGGTTCTGCGCTCCCCCGCAGACGCAGATCCCAGAAACGTCAGCTCAGCCCCCAGGGCATCGGCCGCCACCACCACCTTTCTTTGGGCATCCACCACTTTGCCCAATGCGATCTGCAAATCCTGCCGCCGATCAAGGGCCAGGGATATGGCGGTCTGCTCGGGTAACTCCAGTGGACCGGAATCCGACAGATCCCGGTCCCTAATCTCCTTGATCTGATTAAGCCGCTGTTTATCCAGTTGAACATCAGCATCCGGCGGCAATCCCAGCAGCATCTTAAATCCGTCCATCTGTCTTTTGAACGATTCTTCCGCTGACAGCCACCGCTGTCTTGCCACCAGCTGGGTCTGTACGGATTGATCCACTTCGATCTCTTTGAGCCGGCCGGCATCGCCCAGGCGCCGGCTCCGCCGTGTCAGGGCCTCCCGCCTTGTATAGTCATTTCTGGCATTGTCTACGACGTCCATCTGTTTCAACAGATTCAGATACTGGGTGCCCACCTCCACGGCAAAGGTTTTTTTGAAGTGTTCAAATGCCAGTATGGCATAGATGAGATTCTGTTCCGCCTGGCGCAGATGTTCCACAATTATATGCCGGCTTGATCCCCGCAGCAGAGGAATGGACAAACTGGCGTCCCCGGCGAGCCCCAGGGAAGAATTACCCCCGTTGAACAACAGGGCTGCCAGATCTGCTGCCACTGATGCCGTAAATTCGGCACCACCCTCAAACCGGCGCTCACCGCCCATGGATCCACTGGTGCGGGTACCTTTCTGCTCAGGCGCAGTGGACAGGTCCGCGCTGAACAGCTGCTGCACCTGCCCGATGAACCGGTTCCGAAACACGTCCTGCTCTATATACAGAGCCAGGGCCGCCTGAAACACGGCCTCTTTTCGGGTTTGATACTCAAAACTGTTTTGGGCCCCGATTTCCATGGACTGATACAGGGACAGTCTCAACGGGGACACCCGTCTCTCCGGGCGGCTGTCCGTGCCGGGAGGCGGTGCCGGAAAACCGGGTTCCGGCCAGTGCTCAATCTCGGGAAGCTGGTCCGTGCCCAGAGACGCGGACCCGGCAACCGGCAATGACAGTTCTTTCAGCAATCGCCTCCGCAGGGAGTCTTCAGGGTTTTCAACCTTGAAGTCTGTCTCGGTTTCAAGCACCTGATTCCGGGAATGGACCACAATCTGCCGGACGTCGGCATCCACTTTCCGGCGGAACGCCTCCGGAGTCCGGCAACCCTCAGTCACCCCCAGCATGCCGATAACCACGGCCAGAATCCATCGGGCATGAACAGACTGCAAAAATTGCAATGGCATCGGTTTTGTCAGTTTCCCTGGTTTCAGATTCAGAATATCAAATCTACCACATTCAAGACCCGTTTGGAAAGAGTTACCGGCATTCGCTCAATGGGTCGTATCTTTGCCGGATGACTCAAGCAGTTTCAAAATCACCGGAATAGCCGGCGGCATCCGGGAACTGGTCCTGATCAGATTTCGAATCATGGAAAAATGAGTGCCCGGGACCCGGATCACCGGCACCTGTCCCAGCCGGGTGGCATTCACGGAGACCAGGCCGTCCCCCATCATCTCTTTCAGCCCCGATGGCCTCTCTGAGAAAAAAATCATGCCGGCAATGATGGTCATTGGCACATCCGCCGGAATCGGCCGCTGATTCAACCGGGTCAGGAACCGGCTTCCGGGCAGCAGATCCGCACCGGCCGCCCCTGTCCCGTCCATAAGGCAGTGAAGCCAGTGCGATTTCGGGACAGACAGGTGATAGATCTGATCCCGGATCTCGGTGACAATCCGGAACCGGGCCAGAGGCGCTCCCTGGTTGGGAGTTCCCAGCAGAATCAATCGCCTGACCGCCGGCACCTCTCCTGCGACCGCTGCCTCGGAGAAATCCAAATCCGGTCGGGTCAGCATGTCCCTGGCCACCAGCCCGCCCATGGAATGGGCCACAATGTTGACCGGAGCCGGGTCTTTTTCAGCCAGATTCCGCATATGGTCGAAAAAGAAACGGGAAGATGCCTGGATGGCCTGGTCATTGGGATAGGACATGACAAGGACCTGGTACTGGTTTGCCTGAAGTACCGGTCCCAGATCTTTCCACATGATACCCGGATCATCCAGGCCGTGAATCAGAACCACCCGGCCCCGGGCACTTTGATCTCCTGTCTGCCATTCGCCCCCAAAAGGGTGAATCCCCATCCGGTTTGCCAGGTTCAGGGCAGGTTCAGGGAACCGGGCCTGCACAGCCCGGTGAAATGCCTGCCGGATCTGGGATTCGCTGGGCAGGATCATCGGACGGGACCATTGAAGCAAAACGATCAACAGAATTAACCCCATCCCCGCCATCCGCCATTTTGACGACTTTAGTTGAAATGGATTGTCCAAATCTTTCATATCTGTTAGCATTCCTTTTAAATGGATAATATCTAAAAATACATCAGGAAATTCATGAACACCACCCGTCAAAAAAAGAAAATTGGAATTGTCACCGGCGGTGGAGACTGCCCCGGACTCAACGCAGTCATCCGGGCCATTGTTAAGGCCGCGGCCCTGAAGGAATGGGAAAGCATTGGCATTCAAGGCGGTTATGATGGCCTGCTGTCTCCCATGAAAACCAGGCATTTGGCGCTCAGGGACATGGATGGCCTGCTGGTCCGGGGCGGTACGATCTTGGGCACGGCCAGCAGCGGCGCGTTTTCCGCCAAAACCGGACAGGGAAAGGCCCGGCTGATTGATTCTGACATCCTGGTCCGGGCCAGGGCCAATTTTGATCATGAACACCTGTCCGCCCTGGTGGCCATCGGCGGAGACGGCACCCTGACCGTGGCATTGCAGATGTTTGAGGCGGGATGGCCTGTGATCGGCGTTCCCAAAACCATTGACAATGATCTGGAAGCCACCCTCATGACCTTTGGGTTTGATACGGCCGTCTCCTGCGCTGTAGATGCTTTAGACCGGCTTCACAGCACGGCCCAGAGTCATGACCGGGTCATGGTCTTAGAAGTCATGGGCCGGTATGCCGGATGGATCGCGGCCCAGGCAGGCCTGGCCGGCGGCGCCGATGTCATTCTGATCCCTGAAATTCCATTCCACTACGATGCAGTGTGCCGAAAAATAAATGCCCGGGAAGCGGAAGGGAAACACTTCACTATCGTGATTGTGGCGGAAGGGGCCGCACCGGCCGGACAAGATCGTATTTCTATTGAACCGGAAAAGGAAAACCGGGAACTCCGTCTGGGCGGTATCGGGCAGCGGGTGGCCGAAGAAATCCAGACCCGGACCCAGAAAGAATCCCGGTGCGTGGTGCTGGGGCACCTGCAGCGGGCGGCACCCCGACTCAGTTCGACCGCCAGTTATGCACCCGGTTCGGAGTCTATGCGGTCCAGATGATCGCCAAAAAACAGTTCGGTATGATGGCGGCCCTGACCGGGACGGGCATCGCGCCGGTCCCTCTGGCCGATGCCGTAAACCGGATCCGCACCGTTCCCGAAGACGGGGAGCTGGTCATGACGGCGCGGGCCCTGGGCATCAGCTTCGGAGACGGTTAAGCCTTTCAAGGTCTTTCAGGGAACAATCCAGACCGCACAATCCGATACACACCCAATGATCTGACGGGACACCGATCCCATGAAAAAGGATTTGTTGATCCCCCGCCGGCCAATAACCAGCGTGGTGAATTTGTTTTTTTCCGCATACGCCACCACATCTTGTCCGATGCGGCGGGAACCTTCCAGGGTGTGAATGTTCATCTGATCCTTTGTGAGCCCCAGCTGTTCGAATTTTTCCATGGCTTTGGGGTAGAACAGATCCACACAGGCCCTGTCTTTCTTTTCAATAATATGAACGAATTCCGGGTCCGCCTCCAAGTCAATTTCACAATAGTTGCGGGCTGTGTTGGTCACATGGATCAGGGTCACATGGATCTCTTTATTTTCCGATACCATGAATCCCACATGATCCACCGCCCTCAACGCATCTTCAGACCCGTCAATGGCCACCAGAACCTTCTCGGACAAATCCTGCCGGACATCTTTGCTCACCATCCACACAGGAATCACCTGGGACCGCTCTAAAATGGCATCAGAAACACTGGTGTCGAAAAATTTCTGAATTCCTGACACACCGCGCCGACCCACCACAATGGCATCCATCATGTTTTTCTGGGCATATTCAATCACATCTTGGGCCAGCCCCAGCTCTCTGGGCCGGGTCAGAAGACGGATCCGGTCTTCAGGAAAACCGGCATCTGTCATTTCCGATTTGAGCTCATTCAGAATCTTCATTGCCGCTGCCTCATTTTTTTTCAAAGCCTTGTTCATCTGGGTGCGGACATGCATGTCCCTGGCAGCCTCTTCCTTAAGATACAAAGAAACCGGGGCCTGCACATGAAACAGCACGCAATGCAGTTCCCTGACAAACGAGGACACCCGGGCCGCATATCTGACGGCCTGCACCGATGTCCGGGAACCATCCACGGGAATGAGAATCTGTTTTTCCATAACAAGCTCCTTTATTCAAAAAAGATAGGTTACCATACCCCTGGCCGGGGTTCTCGGTCAAGTCAAGAATGCCACTGGATTTTTTCTTGCCACAGCCAGCAGATATGATATGGTACCGGATTGAGTTTATTATTTACAGGAACCGATGCCATGCTGCTGAAGATAAATCCGGACAATCCCCAGGAAAGACTGATTTCACAGGTTGTAGGAATCCTTGAAAAAGGAGGCATCATCGCCTATCCCACTGATACATTTTACGGTATCGGATGCGATATCATGAACAAAAAGCCATTGAACAGGTGTATGCCATCAAACAGCGCGATCCAAAAAAACCGTTCAGTTTTATCTGTCCGGACCTGAAAGACATCGCCACTTATGCCAAGGTGTCCAACATCGCCTACCGGAATATGAAACGGCTGTTGCCCGGTCCTTATACCTTTGTGCTGCCGGGATCCAGAATGGTTCCCAAAATCATGCTCACCAACCGAAAAACAGCCGGCATCCGGGTACCGGACCACAAAATCTCCCTGGCCCTGGCTTTGGGACTGGGTAACCCCATCATCTCCACATCCGCCACAGATCCCAAAGGCAAGGTCTTTCAGGATCCCTCACTGCTTCATGATTATTTCGGTCCCCGTCTGGATATAGTCATTGACGGGGGACCGGTTCCCGGAACCCCCTCCTCGGTGATCTCGCTATTGGATGATGTACCGGAGATTATCCGCCACGGCGCCGGAGATATCGAGGTCTTTGAATAAGGTCCGGGTCATTTTCCGCATAATGGATATGGGGGTGTCCTTCGGATACACCGGCACCGGTTTTTCTTCCATGCCAGCCAGTTCGGCGGCCCAGGCCACAGCATCCTCCAGGTTTCCCGTGCGGTCGATCAGTTTCAGATTCAAAGCGGTCTGACCGGTATACACCCGGCCGTCCGCCAGCTTGGCCAGGGCTTCTTCCGGCATATCCCGGGCAAATGCCATATCAGCCACAAACTGCTGGTGGAGCTCATCCACCATCTGTTGAAGCAGTTGTTTTTCGTTTTTTCCAAGTTCCCGGAACGGAGATCCGAGATCCTTAAACTCACCGCTTTTGATGACCACCGGTGCAATACCGATTTTCTGAACCAGATCCGTCAGGTTGAGATGATTCATGATCACCCCGATGCTACCGGTAATGGTACCCGGATTGGCAACGATGGCCTGGGCCCCGGCAGCGACATAATATCCACCGGACGCGGCCACGGCCCCCAGGGATGCGATCACGGTTTTGACCGGCCGGGTTTTCACCACTTCACGGAAAATTTCCTGGGACGGCCCCACTCCTCCTCCGGGGCTGTCCACCCGGATCACAATGGCTTTGATGGCATCATCGTCCCGGAATGTTTTAATATTTTCAATCACCTGCCTGGAAGAGACAATCGGCCCAGTCACCTCAACGATACCGATGTTGCCCGGTTGTTCCTGAAACGTTATGGCTGAGCCGGCCATCAACCGGGTAACGGAAAACACCACCAGCAATCCGCCCACGCAGACAACCGTGGCACAGACTGCCAGTATCAGCAAAAAAAATAGGACCGGATGACGTCGTGAAAACATGAATTCAGACTCCTTTTTTTAAATCTTACACAACCTACAGATGCCACATGCACAAAGGGCCGGGCAAAAAAAATTTTACCCGGCCCTTTATCATTTTATTCTAAGGTATTGCAGAACTAAAAGACAGTGATAAGTCTATTTGTCTTTTTTGTTTTCCTGAGCTTTGTTGGCTTCGATCTGTTCCTGAATGTTGCTGCGCAGGATTTCTCCAAAGGAAGACGTGGCCGGTTTCAGGTTCTTGGCAAATTCCTCCAGATATCTGTCATCATCATCGTCTTCCAGCCGTTTGATGGACAAACCGATACGGCGCTCTTCCGAATTGATGTTCATGACCTTGGCGGTGATGCTGTCGCCCACCTGGTAATGATCCTTGGGGCTTTTCACATTTTCTTTACTGATCTCAGACACATGCACCAGGCCTTCGATCCCTTCTTCCAGTTCCACAAATACGCCGAAGTCCGTAAGGTTGGTGATGACCCCGGAGATTTCCGTGCCCACTTCGTACCGCTGGGCTACGGTTTCCCAAGGATCGGCCTGGGTCTGTTTGATACCCAGGGAAAACCGTTCGTTGGCTTTGTCTATATCCAGAACCACGGCCTGAATGGTATCGCCTTTTTTGTACACCTCGGACGGATGCTTGATCCGTTTTGTCCATGAAATATCGGAAATATGGACCAGCCCGTCAATGTCGTCATCAATACCGACGAACAGGCCGAATTCTGTGATATTTTTGATCTTGCCCTCGATGATGGTGCCTACCGGGTATTTCTGGGAGATCACTTCCCAGGGATTTTCCTGGGTCTGTTTGATGCCCAGAGAAATTCGCCGGTTATCTGGTTTAAGGTCCAGTACCACAGCCTCGATTTCCTCGCCCACGGAAACCATTTGGGACGGATGCCGGATTTTACGGGTCCAGGACATTTCACTGACATGGATGAGGCCTTCCACCCCTTCCTCCAGTTCAATAAACGCACCGTAATCGGTCAGGCTCACCACTTTTCCGGTGATTTTCGAACCAATGGGGTATTTTTCCTCCGCCGTGGTCCAGGGATCCGGCGTCAGCTGCTTCATGCCCAAAGACACACGCTCCTTTTCGAAATCATAGGACAAAATTTTGACTGTGATTTTGTCGCCCACTGAGTAAAGTTCTGACGGATGCTTGACACGGCCCCAGGAAATGTCGGTGATATGCAGCAAACCGTCCACACCGCCCAGATCCACGAAAATCCCGTATTCCGTGATATTCTTGACAATCCCTTCCATGACCTTGTCGTTTTCAATGGCTTCCAGGGTAGCGGCCCGCAGTTTTTCCCGTTCCGCTTCCAGCAGAACCCTCCGGGACAAGACAATGTTATTGCGCCGTTTGTTGTACTTCAGAATTTTGAATTCATAAGTCTTGTTGACCATCTCATCCATGTTCCGGATGGGGCGCAGATCCGCCTGGGATCCGGGCAAAAATGCCTGAAGGCCAATGTCAACGGAAAATCCGCCTTTGACCCGGTTGGTGATGACACCCTCAATGGTACCATCGGCATCATAGATATCCTTGATGGCATCCCACACCTTGACCTTTTTGGCCTTGTCCCGGGACAGAAGCACGGTTTCCTCTTCTTCATCCCACACTTCAATCATGACCTCAAACTGGTCACCGACTTTGACATTGACATTGCCTTTCTCATCAATGAATTCCTGAATAGAGATCCGGCCTTCCGATTTATATCCCACATCAACCAGGACCATGTCCCGGCCCACGGAGATGACCGTCCCTGTGACGACCTGCCCCTCCTCAAATTTCTTGAGGCTGGATTCATAGATACCCAGTAACTCTTCCATGGTTTCTTCACCGGTGATTTCCGTTTCCGGTGACAGGGCATTCACTTCTTCGGGTGCACTGGATTCTTCTTCTGTGTCCAATTCCGTTTCCCGGGCCTCGATGTCCACGTCCTGTGTCTCTAATTCTTCAGTATTCATTTCCTGGTTTTCGTTCTCTTCAGCAATGTGGTTCATTAATAATAATCCCCCTAATCGAATTTAGTTACCCGCATCCCTGGGCGGTCAGACCGGCTCAAAGAATGTGAGTACAATTTATCTTTATAGCAATCAGTAAATAAAAAATCAATAAAATAATCAATCTGTCTGTTGATTCTAAAGATACTTGCGCATCTCCTCCACCACCTGGGGGGCTGTCAGCTGGGAAGAATCGATGAGAATAGCATCGTGAGCGGGTTTCAAGGGTGCCTGGGCACGCCGGGAATCCTGTTCATCCCGGGCTGCCATATCCGCCTGGATCCGGGACAGGTCTTTTTCAGAATCCGGCATTTCGTCATATCGGCGGCGGGCCCGGACCGTTAAATCCGCCACCAGAAAGAACTTGACCGTGGCGTCAGGAAAAACCACTGTGCCCATGTCCCGGCCTTCAAACACCGCATCCTGCTTCCGGGCGATCCGGCGCTGGATTTCCAGAAGGGCGGCCCGGACCGGTGGTCTGGCTGAGGAGGCAGATGCAAGCATGGTGATTTCAGGAGTGCGGATAAAAGAAGTGATATCCCGGCCCGAGGATAAAATCCGCATTTCCTCATTTTCAAGCATCACATTCAGATCCAACCGGGATAAAAAACCCGTGAGATCTTCATCGTTTTTCCAGGAGATCTGCTGCCTGTGGATTTCAAAAGCCACCGCCCGGTACAAGGCCCCTGTGTCCACCCGGACACAGCCAAGTTTTTTTGCCAGCAGGCGGCTGACCGTTGTTTTACCGGCACCGGCCGGCCCGTCAATGGTTATGATTCGAAAGGTCATGACAGCTCCGTTTTCAATGCAGCGATACAGGCCTGATTTTCTTCAGGGATACCGGCATTGATCCGCAAAAAGGTATCAAATCCGTACGATTTCATGGAACGGACAATCACGCCGTGATACAGCAGCCGGGTGAACAATTCCGTAGCATCGGTTTTGACATCCACCATCAGAAAATTGGCCTGGGTGGGCAATGGGTCCAGCCCCAGACCGGACAGTTCCTGGGTTAGATAGTCGATTCCCTCATGAACCGTATGGATGCTTTTTTTCAAAAAGTCCTGATCTGAAAGGGCGGCTTCCGCCGCCACCTGGGCCAGCCCGTTGACATTGAAAGGCTGGCGGATCCGGTTCAGAATCTCTGCCACCTCCCGGTCCATGATCCCGTAACCGATCCTGAAGCCAGCCAGGCCATAAGCTTTGGAAAAGGTCCTCAATGTCACGATCCGGGGATCAGCCAGAGGATTTTTCAGCGAATTGTACACGGTCTTTTCCCGAACGAATTCCATATAAGCTTCATCCACCACGATCAGGACATCCGGGGGGACCTGCTTCAAAAAGGTGGCAAATGCATTCTCTGTCACGATGCTGCCTGTCGGGTTGAACGGATTGGTGACAAACACAAGTCTTGTTTTGGCAGAGATTTTTCCATGCATGGCTGCCAACGGGGTGTCAAACCCGGAAAGGGGCACCATCACCGGAATCCCTTTGGCGGTTTTCACGCAGATCTCATACATGAGAAATGAAGGCAGGGGCATCATCGCCTGATCCCCGGGATTCAGATACGCATGGGCCAGCAAGGCGATCAGGTCATCCGATCCGTTTCCCAAAACGATATTTTCGGGTGTTACTTTGTGATACCGGGCCAGTTCCCGGCACAGGTCATGGGCCACCGGTTCCGGATACCGGTTCATGCCATGCAGGTTTTTCATCACTGCTTGCGTGACCAGCGGCGAAAATCCCAGCGGATTTTCATTGGAGGCCAATTTTACCGCCGAGTGAATATTGAATTCCCGTTCAAGTGCCTTTAGCGGCTTGCCAGCCTCATAAGGCTTCAGGGATGCGATGGAATCACTGATTTTGAACAACATGGACAGATTTCCTTCCCTAAAAAACAAATAAAAACAAATTAATGGTTGCAGTCAGGCATCCACATAGTTAGGATTTGGTCGTTTGTCAATGATAACCTGTAACACGAACTGATTCTGTGGAGAAACCTATGCAGCCTTGTGTCACCATCGGACTGGAAAACCTGGAACATGGTTTTTTATCACTGCTCAAAGACCGGCGCCTGGGCCTGCTTGCCAATCCCGCATCTGTGGACTTCCGGTTTTATCATGCGGTCCGTATATTCCAGAATCTGCTTCCCGGTCATCTGACCGCCCTGTTTTCTCCCCAGCACGGATTTCATGCGGAAAAACAGGACAACATGATTGAATCCCCCACGGCCGGGAACCGGAGATGGATATCCCGATATACAGCCTCTACAGCCACACCCGGATTCCGACAGCACAGATGTTTGACCATATCGACACGCTGGTGGTGGACATTCAGGATGTGGGGACCCGGGTCTACACCTTTATCTACACGATTTCCTACTGCATGGAAGTGGCGGCCCAAACCGGAAAACCCGTGGTTGTTCTTGACCGGCCCAACCCCATCGGCGGGAACCAGGTCGCCGGCAACGTTCTAAGACCGGAATTTGCTTCGTTTGTGGGCCGGTTTCCCATTCCCATACGTCATGGCATGACTGTTCGGAGAAATTTGCCGGTTTTTCAACCAGACCTTTCGGATCGGGTGCGACCTGACCGTCGTGCCCATGTCCGGGTGGGAGCGGAATATGTACTGGCATGACACCGGACGGGCCTGGATTCCCCCTCGCCCAACCTGCCCACACCGCTGTCCTGCATGGTTTATCCGGGTCAGGTGATCTTTGAAGGAACCAATATCAGTGAAGGACGCGGCACCACCCTGCCTTTTGAGCAATTCGGAGCCCCGTTTCTGGACACGGCCGCCATGGCGCCCATATTGAATCGGGACGTGCCGGGAGCATTTTTCAGGCCGGTATGCTTTCAGCCCACTTCCGGCAAGTGGCAGGATCAGGTCTGCAAAGGATTTCACATCCATGTCACGGACAGAAACCGGTTTGACCCCTATACCGCTTCCCTGTTGGCATTACAGATGATCATCAGGCACCATCCGGAAGCCGTGGCTTTTAAACCGCCCCCGTATGAATATGAATACGACCGTCTTCCGCTGGACCTGATCATTGGGGATGCCTCCATCCGCAATGATCTTTGCTCATTGAAGGACATCACTGAAATCAGGAATCAGTGGAAATCCGAAGTGGAAACATTTAAAACCGATTCACAGACCTGTTACCTTTATAAATAACCGTGCGAGACACTCTTTAAAACAACATATCCGGCCCGCAGGTCCGCCGGATACAAACGGGCATAAAAAAGGGCCGGTCTGAAACTGGCCCTTCTGATATTCGAACAGAGCAAACCGGTTCATCTGAACCGCCTGAATTATTTTTTCTTGAGTTCGTTCAGTTCTTTTTCCAGTTCGGCGATCCGCGATTGATCTTCTGCAGGGGCTTCTTTGCCTTCTTTGTTCTTCCACGAATCCTTGAGTTCATCAAATCCCAGATACAATGCAAGCCCCCCGCCCAGCAGCAGAACCGGCGGAATACACCCAGCCAGCAGATTCAAAAAATGACCAAACCACACTGCCAGTCCAACCACACCGAGAAGCACTGCAATTGCACCGCCGATCAACGTTTTCATAATTAACTCCTCCTTGTTTTTTTTTCACCACCCGAAATGGGTCACACAAAAAAAGCTTTCTTGTTAACAGTTTTTGAAAAATACCACAGGACCATTGATATATCAAGGCCATTTTGGCAGTGGGCCCCCTTGGTTTTCAACAATCATATTGCCTTTAAAGGTCAGGTCTGGTACTAGATACCGGTTGGATATCACACTGTTGTAAAGCTATAACCATATAGGGATCATCCATGCACCTTTTCCAGTTTTTCAAAACCCTGATCCCCCGGATCAGGGGCAGGATACGCTGTACCATTCATTACCTGCTGGGAGACACGTCTGATTACTTCACCAATCTCTATCCAGGCAATCACAGCTATGTGACCCGGAAAATAATGAACCGCCTGGCACAAAAAGTCCATTTAGATGATCACAATCTGGAAAAAATACAGGCGATAGACAAAAACTCATGTATCATATATGCCAGCAAAACAAAAGGTTATTTGACTTTCTGTATTTCCATACGCACCTCAAAAACCTGGATCTGCCCTACCCGGAATTGGGGTTTGACCTGCATTTCTTTTTTCTGCTGCCCGCAAAACGGGTGTTGCGGACCTGGCTGTCCCATCTGGATTATTTTTGTCATCATTTCACTTTCAAGGATTTCTACAAGTCCGGGTATGCGTTTCAGGAGCTGTACTCCGGGACATCCGGGTTTGTGCATCTGATTGAAGAAGATGATTTCTACAACCGGTTCATCCGGGCCACCCCGGATCCGCTGTATCATCTGATTGAATATCAGAAGCACATGAAACGCCCGCTGATTATCATCCCGGAAGACATCATCTATGTGACCAAACCCATGCACAAAAATCCTGGCCTGGGCGAAATTCTGTTCGGAACCAATGAAAAGCCCGGTTGGTTGAAACGGATGACGATTCTTTTGCGCCATCCGGAAAAGATCCGGGTGGAACTGGCTCGCCCCGTGAATCTCAAAGATTTTCTTTCCAGACCAGACATTGAACGCCTGGATTCTGAATTCCAGACCCATCGGCTCAGAAGCTATCTGGTGGATATCCTGAACCGGCAGCGAAAAAGCATTACCGGACCGGTGCTCAAATCGCGCCAGGAAATCACTGAAGATATTCTGACCCGTCAGTCTCTCAGGGAATTTCTGGCGGAATATGCCGCAGAAAAAAATATTTCATTGAAAAAAACCAACAAAAAAGCAGCCGCCTATATCAATGAAATCGCGGCCAACTACAACCTGCGGATCATCAATCTGGGCAACTGGATTCTGACCTGGATCTTCAACAACATTTTCGAAGGTCTGGTGGTGGACCAGAAACAGATCAACCGAATGCGTGAAAAATACACCGAAGCCCCCTTGATCCTGGTTCCCTGCCACAAAAGCCATCTGGATTATCTGCTGCTGCCCTATGTCATGTTTCGAAACAACATGCCCTGCCCCCATATTGCAGCCGGGAAAAATCTGTCTTTCTGGCCGTTGGGCCCCCTTTTCAGAGGCGGAGGGGCATTTTTCCTGAGACGGACCTTCAAAGGGGCCAGGCTGTACAGCAAAATTTTTGCTGCATACCTGGAAAAATTGCTGTATGAAGGATTCAATATCAAAATTTTCATCGAAGGAGGCCGGAGCCGCACCGGCAAACTGCTGACTCCCCGGCCAGGTGGAATGGGCATGATTATTAAAGCGTTCCTGAACGGAGCCTGTGATAACCTGTATTTTGTGCCCATATTTGTCGGGTATGACCGGGTCCTGGAGGAAGATGCCTATCTCAAAGAAATCGAAGGTGGCAGTAAAAGCCCGGAAACCCTGAAAGGATTGATCAGTACCCGCAAATTTCTGAAAAAAAAATATGGCAAAGTCTACATCCGGTTTGATGAACCCATTTCCATCAAATCCTATATGCACAGCAAACACATGAATCCCTCCCGGGCCACCAATGAAGAATTCATGACGTTTGTCAAAAAATTTAGTTATAAACTGATGGCAGCCATTAACCGGCAGGCGGTAGCCACCCCCCATGGCATTATTGCCAGCGCTATTTTGAACGGTCACAAAAACAGTTTTTCAAAAGGACAGATGATCGAGCGGGCCAATACCTATCTCAACATCCTGATGAACGACAAGGTGGAACTGTCTGAAACCCTGCTTCTGGATCTGGACAATACTTACAACACCGTGATTCACAATTTTCTGTCCAGAAATTTCATAGAACTGGTGGATGAAGATGAAGAGGACGTCACCGATGACACCTACTTTATCGTCAAGCACAACAAACGCGCAATTTTGGATTATTACAAAAATTCCGTGATCTCTTTTTTTGTTCCGGCCGCCTATACGGCTGTGGCAATTCTGGAAGTGGACCGTTTCAAATTTGCACTGCCGGACCTGGTCAGGCGATACCGGTTTTAGACAAACTGTTTCACGATGAGTTCTTCAACGACGAGGAGACCACTTGTGAAGAATACATTTCCAACTGCATCAAAGGGTTTATCAACGAAGGGATTCTGGTGCCGGATCCTGACCGCATGGATATGCTCAACCTGACATCCCGGGGGCTGCGCAGACTCAAATGGTTTGCCGCATTCATGCTGCCGTTTCTAGAATCCTATGAAACGGCACTGCTCTTCTTTGAAAAAGAAAAAAAAGTACCCCAGGATGAGAAAGAACTGGCCAAAAAAATCCATGCCCACGGGATCCGGCTGTACAAGCGCAAACAGGTAACCCTGAAAGAGTCCCTGTCCCTGATCAACTACCGGAATGCGGCCCGTTTCTTCGCCCGGAATGGCATCAGTGGATCTGAAGACCAGATTCAGATCGATTACTACAAACAGATCATCACCCGGTTGATCCGGGTGATCGCTTCCTGATCACTGATAATGAATGCACTGATTCTGGCAGCCGGATTCGGAACCAGACTGCTTCCCTATACCCGAAGCCTGCCCAAGCCCCTGTTCACCCTGGGAGGAATTCCGGCTCTCAAGCATACCATTGACCGGTTAACGGCATGCGGGTGCCGGCGGATTCTGATCAACACCCACCATCTGTCGCATCAGATCACTGATTTTCTCTCATCGTTGAACTCCGGCCCGGATGTGGAGATCCGTGAAAAGCATGAACCCCTGATTCTGGGCACGGGTGGCGCCATTGCCAATGTCAGAAAACACATGGAAGACAGCAGCTTTTTTGTCATCAACAGCGATGTGGTGACCGATATCGATTTGACTGAGATCTGGCAATTTCATCTGGAAAACCGGGCTCTGGCCACCCTGGTGCTCCATGACCGGAAAGACCTGAACCAAGTGACCATGGATCCGGATGCCTGGATCACCGGTTTCCGTAATCCTGGCCGGGGACTGGCGTTCACCGGCATTCAGGTGCTGTCTCCGAAAATCTTTGACCATCTGCCTGATGAGACGGTATTTTCCAGTATCGACTGGTATACGCGACTGTGCTCATCCAGACAGGTCAAGGCGTATGTGGCCAGAGACCTTTTCTGGGAAGATATCGGCACCATCAGGACCTATTCCCGAACGGCAAGGGCCTGGGTCGGTGCCTCTGCCCTGGATATCCCGGTCAGGCACCTGGACGTCCAGCCCCTTTCCGGAGACGGTTCGGACCGATCATGGTTCCGGGCAATGCCGGCCCATGATGGCTCCAAATCATTTTCTCCAGTGGGCAGCCGGAAATCCGCAGTGGTCTGCGATCACGGCATCTCTCTTTCGGGAACAGACCACCGTGCCCAGGTGAATGCCTTTATCACCATCGGCAATCACTTGGACCGTCAAGGCATTGCGGTTCCCCGGATACTGGCCCATGATGCTCTGGCCGGAGTGGTGGCGGTCCAGGACCTGGGTAGCACCCACCTGTCGGATGCCGTGAAACAGACATCCGACAACACGGAGATCAACGCCCTTACCGGAAGGTGATAGACCGGCTGATCCGGTTCTCACAAAAGGGGCTGAGGCGTTTGACCTGTCCTGGACCTGCCAAACCGCCTATTATTCAAAGCCGCTGATCCTGGAAAAAGAATGCCGGTATTTTGTGGAGGCCTTTGTCCGGGGCTATCTGGGAAAAAACATTGACTTTGACGCATTGGAACATGAATTTGAACTGATTGCCGACCACGCCCTGGCCGGCGGCATGCAGGGTTTAATGCACCGGGACTGCCAGTCCAGAAATATCATGATCCACAACAATGAGCCGTTTTTTATTGATTTTCAGGCTGCCCGGCTGGGGCCACTGCAGTATGACCTGGCTTCCTTGTTGATCGATCCTTATGTGATGCTGCCCAGACCGGTTCAGACAGACCTGCTTGCGTATGCAATGGACCGGTTGGACATGGTATCCCTGGACAGCCGGCAGCGGTTTGTCCAAAGCTTTGACTATTGTTCTTTAACCCGGAACCTTCAAATACTCGGGGCATTCGCATATTTGAGCCAGGTCAAAAATAAAGGATGGTTTGAAACCTTTATCCCGCCGGCGACCGCATCCCTGAAACACTGGGTCAGGACCAGGGCACCCGAGAGCCTGCGCCGCTTTACAAAACTGGTTATGTGCCTGTAGGAGAAAGTACCATGGAAAAAATTCCTGTGATGATCAACGGGCTGCCTGGCAACGTGGCATCGGCCATGGCCCGGGCCGCCTTGTCTGATCCCCGTTTTCAGCTCATTCCCGCGTCATTGACCGGCCCGGATATCCCGGATGACAGTGTACGGATCGACGGTATCCATGTCACACTGATCCAGCCGGGAGAGCGGGAAACCGCAATTTCGAAACTTCAGCAACAGTTCCGGGATATTACCGTTATTGACTATACCCACCCGTCTGCCGTCAATGCCAATGCCCGGTTTTACATCCGGCACCGACTTCCCTTTGTCATGGGAACCACCGGCGGAGACCGGCAGGCCCTGGAAACAGATGTGTCTGAAGGGGCGGTTCCAGCGGTGATTGCGCCCAACATGGCCAAACAGATCGTCGGGTTTCAGGCCATGATGGCATTTGCCGCCGACCAGTTCCCAGGCCTATTCACCGGCTACACCCTTGACATCAAGGAAAGCCACCAACAGGGAAAGGCGGACACATCCGGTACAGCCAAAGCCATGGTAAGATATTTCAACCGTCTGGGCGTCGATTTCCAACCGGAACAGATCCAGCAGATCAGGGACCCTGAAATCCAGAAAAACGTGTGGCATGTTCCAGAGCAATATCTGACCGGACACGGTTGGCACACCTATACCCTGACCGCACCGGATGGAACCGCCCTGTTTGAATTCAAGCACAATATCAACGGCCGGCGGATCTATGTGGAAGGCACGTTCGATGCGGTGGTGTTTTTGAAAAAGCAGATGGCTGATTCTCAGGGAACCGGACGGGTGTTCACCATGATGGATGTGCTGAATGCTTTGGAGTAACTCATGGCGACCATAAAAACGTCCCACAAACTGTTACTGGCCTTTCTGGGACTGGTTTATCTGATTTCGCCGGTGGACCTGATTCCCGAATTTCTGGTCCCGGTCCTGGGATGGGTGGATGACGGAGTGGTTGTATACGCCATTTATCATTTGATCCGCTACAACCGGCTTCCCTGGAACCTTTTTTCAAAAACGGAACAAACCATGACCCGGTTTCTCACAGCCGCCGATACCCGGTATGAGATCCGCCGGTACCGGTACGGCAGACAAAACCGGCCGGTACTGGTGTTTCTTCATGAAGGCCTGGGCTGTGTCGAGATGTGGAAAAACTTTCCCGAACGTCTGGCCGAGCTGACCGACTGCGATGCATTTGTTTTTCCCGTTCAGGTATGGTGAATCGGATCCTAACCCATTGCCCTGGAAACTCAATTTCATGCACACTCAGGCGGTAAATGTATTGCCGGCCATACTGGCTGAGGCACACATTGACACCTATATTTTGATCGGACACTCTGACGGCGGATCCATCGCCCTGATTCATGCAGGCGCCCGGCATGGCGCCCGCGGATTGAAGGCTGTGATCACGGAAGCAGCCCATGTGTTCTGCGAACCTGTCACCTTAGGTTCCATCCGATCCGCACGCACTGCCTTTGAGTCTGGCCGTCTCAGGGAAAAACTGACCCGATATCATGGCTGCAACACAGACAACGCTTTTTGGGGATGGAACCGGGCCTGGCTCAACCCGAAATTTGTATACTGGGACATTCAAAAATTTCTACCCCGCATCCAGGTCCCGGTTCTGGCCGTCCAGGGTGCGGCAGATCCTTACGGAACCGCGGCCCAGCTGGCAGCCATCCAGGAAAAACCGGCCAGTGCGAGGCCTGGCTTATTCCGGACTGCGGCCATGCCCCTCATGTCGAACAACCGAGCCGGGTCCTGACACACATGGCCGACTTCATTCAGACCCATCTGGAATAATGAGTCGCCGGCATTGACAAATCACGGCTTCTCTGGGATATAACCCCCATTTACCTGCAACTGTTTAAAAAAGGAAATACAGTGTGACCGGTATCAGCGAAATTCTGGTTCTGATTCTTTTGATATCCGGCATCCTGATTTTACCCAGGGTGCTCAAACCCCAGTCAACCGACACTCCCAGGAGAAAAATTGCCCGGTTATCCTGGAAAAAAAGGGCCGCCATAGTGGCCTCGGTGCTGTACCCCACCTCTGCCGCATTGGCGATCAAGCCCTGGGCAGGACCTTGGCTGCGCTTTGCAATTATCGGCCTGGTGCCGGTGATTCTGTCTTGGGCTGTTTACTGGATAGCGGTGGCCCCGAAAAAATAAATGGATCCAAAGCGGCAGTCGGATATGCCGTCCTGACAAAAAAATGGCCCGGTTCTGACTTTCAGAGCCGGGCCGGTGATTATCTACCAATCAAATGCCTTTGATTTCAATTTCAGTGGCTGCTTCCTGAATCATTCATGGTATCCATGGCCGCCTTAACAATGCAGTAGGTCATTCCAGCCCCCAGAATTCCAATGGCATACCAGAAGCCGCCGAAAAACAGCAAGTGGCCGATGTCCCATACCCACTCAAAAATAAATGGAAACATAATTCTTCTCCTTTCCTAAGATTCCTGGGCCTTGGCCTGGTTCAATTCCAATTCCTGGGGAAATACCGGCAGATAGCGGTATGCAAACGCAATCAAGATGATCCCGTACGCCACCGGCAGAATGGTGGTGGCCACTTCCTGCCAGGATGGAATGTACAACGCCCAAGTATCAAAGGGCATCACCGGCACTGCCATGATCTGAAGCACCATGACCCAGCGGTTCAGAGACACGCCGATGACTGCCAGAACAATGGCGATCAGCCGGGTGGTAGGATTTTCCCGGGTAGACTTGTTGATCAGCAGAAGACCCGGAACAACGCCGCAGACAATGACTTCCGCCACCAGGATCCAGTATCCATAGAACCCGTTGTTGGTGTAGAAGTGACTCAGTTCGAAGCCCAGTCCCGGCGCGGTGTAATGTGCCCAGTACCAGGTATCGATGAGTTTGGCGATCATGTAGGTGACGATCATCCATCCGGAAATTTTGGCCAACAGTTGAATCACATTGTCCTTGACCAGTTTTTGCCGGTCACCGTCTCGGTGACTCGGGTCACCAACAGCGTAAAGCACGGACCAAAGGCAGCAGCCGACCAAGTGAACAGGAAAAACGACCACGGCCAGATCAACAGGCCTTCACGGACGGCAAACGGCCGGCCGTACATCACTCCGGCCACCCCACCCAGCGATCCCTGGTGGAAAAAGGAAAGAAACGCCCCGGTGGCGGCGAACACCGCCATGGTGCCGTGCATGTTGTGGGCCAGGTGGTGAAAAAACGGCACTTTATTGAGCTGCCGATTTTCTAGAATATTGGGAATGAACTCAATGGTCAGCACCGCAAAGTAGCAGGACAGACAGAACGCCACTTCCGTGAGCATGGAATGCACGTTGGCGTGCCAGAAAATGAACCATCCTCTCAGGGGCTGGCCGATATCGATGGCCAGAATCAACAGGGCCGAACTGTAGCAAATAAACCCGATGATCACGGCAAAGTTAATAATGTTTTTGAGTTCATCCACCTTGAATATATATTTGAGCAGACCGGTGAAAAATGCGCCACCGCCCAGGGCGATGACAGCCAAATCAGCCCAGATCCACAGGGCAAACCCGTAATAGTCGTTCATGTTGGTCTGGTTCAACCCCTTGAACCAGCACAGCAGCATGGCATAAACGCCCCAGAGCAGAACCGCTCCCACAATGGCGATCCCCAGCATGAATTTGGGGAATGAACACCGTTTTGCACCTTCAGGTATTAATGCAGCATCCATATTCAATTACTCCTCACATCGATTTTGGATTTTCTATTCATGGGAAGCCGCCCCATAGACGTTCTTCACTTTGTCCCACTCCCCGTCCAGATAGTGATCTCCCATTTTCTCACCCATTCCCGCCCGGACATGTAATACACTTTGGGATTGGTTCCAAGCCGTTCCAGCAGCCGGAACACTTTGGGATTTCTGGATTTTCCCACCACATCTGGATTCAGCGGATCCGGATGGGGGTCGGGTTTGACGATCTGATGAACCTTGTGAGAGGGGTTGTTCAAATCACCGAAAACGATGGCGCCGGCCGGGCAGGCCGTGGTGCACGCGGTCTGATAATCCTCTTCCGGGATCTCCTCCGACCCGTTGACATAGGCTTTTTCCCGGGCCAGCTGATACCGGTGATAGCAAAAACTGCATTTTTCCACCACACCCCGCATCCGCGGTGACACATTTGGACTTAAATATTTTTCCATGCCTTCAGGCCATACCGGATCCCACCAGTTAAAATACCGGGCATGGTAAGGGCAGGCCGCCATGCAGTATCGGCATCCGAAACACCGGGTATAAATCTGGGAAACAATCCCGGTATCATAGCCATAATCCGTGGCAGTGGCCGGACAGACCGAAACACAGGGGGAGTGCCCGTGATCGCCTTTGCCGCCGCAGTGCTGGCAGGGCCTGGGCAGATACGCCACTTCTACGTCCGGAAACGGTTTTCCGTTGGTCAGCCGGTAAACCCGCATCCAGGTGATGCTGTCCTTTTTATCGGACTCATCCTCCTTGAACGGCACATTGTTCTCGGACATGCAGGACACTGCGCAGGTGCCGCATCCGGTGCATTTGTCCAGATCGATCACCATGCCGTATTTATGAGCTTTTTTATCGTGTATCATCAGAACCTCTTTGAAAATTTATCCACATCCGTTTAGGCCTTGGAAATCCCGGCCTTGATACCGTAAGCGGCATCCATGCCTGAACCTGGCTCGATTTTGATGAAATCAATTCATTGATGTTCACCCCTTTGCCCGACACATACCGGTTGTTCAGTGTGTGCCCAAGGCCCTTGACCATACCGATGACACCGGGCATGATCCCGTCGTTGAAATGCACCCGCACCGATACCGATCCCGCCGGGGTCGTCAGGGTAACAAATCCGCCGTCTTTCAAATTGCCGGCGGACTGGGGATTGATCTCCACAAACATATCCCTGCCTTTGATGATCCGGTCCGATACCGTTTTGATGGCAAACGGAGAGCCGCCGGCACGGCTGTCGGCACCCGGATATTGTCTATGGGAATCAAGTTGAATTCCTGATCACCTTCCGGCATGACGGTTGCCGGATTTTCCGCCAGAAAGCCGAAATCGGTCGTCACAGAACCGGCCGGGGGACGATCCATCAACGTCACATAGCCGTCTTTGGACAAAGGGTTCCAGATGTCGCCGGCCACTTGTTTGAGACAGTTCTCGTAATCGTTCCATTCAAAACTTTCCGCCACTGTCCCGTTCAGGGATTTGGCCATGGCGATCACGACATCGCCCGGGCTGCGGGTTTCAAACACCGGCTTCACCATGGGTCTGGAAAGTCCCACCACCGACGGTGCCAAACCGGCTCTTGCGGGGACATCTTCCATCCGCTCCAGATATGTGGATACCGGCAGAATCACATCCGAGGCCATGGCGGTTTCATCCAGGAACGATGTCACACAGACCTTGAACGGAATTTTCTCAAAGGCAGTCCGGACCCGGTCCGGATCATTCAGAGAAAAGCAGGGATTGGCATTGTAGACGATCAGGGCCTTTACCGGTGAATCTCCGGACTGATGGATCCGGGCCACCAGTTCCTGAACCGATGAGGCCAAAGATTTCACCGCAGCCCCTTTTTGCGCAGCATCATCCAGAACCGGCTGAGGAAAGGTCAGATAATCGGGCAGCGGTTTGACAAACGTCCCCCTTTTTTGTTGATATTGCCGCTCAGGCAGTTAAGGCTGTGAACGGCTGCAAATTCCTTGAGACTCTGGGCGCCTTCACCGCGTCCTTTTCCGGGAAGAGCCACGGGCATCTTTGCTTTGGCAAACGCGATGGCAGTTTTCCGGATGTCCTCAGCATCGATGCCGGTGACCGCAGCGACTTTGTCCAGCGGATATTCTTTTTGTACCATGGCGGTGAACCGCATGAATCCGCCTTCAAACCCGCGGGCGAATCCCGGATCAAACAATTTTTCTTTCAGCAGAACGGCGCACATGCCCATGGCCAGATCCGCCTCGGTTCCGGGGATGATGGGAATCCACCTGTCGGCACCGGCTGCGGTGTTGGAAAGCCGGGGCTCAATCTGAACCAAGGTGGCTTCCCGCTGTTTCCGGCTGGCCATCGCCTGAATGCAGGCCACCGGCGACCCCCAACCGTCTATCAGTCCGGCCCCGAAACTCAAAATAAAGTCGGATTGACCAATATCGAATCCCAGGGTATGACCCGGGCCGTGAAGGATGGTTGCCGTTCGAACCAGCCAGGATTCCAGGTCCGGCATGGTCAGAAAATTAGCAGACCCGAATGCCGCCATGAAATGCTTGAACAGGCTGGCCACCGATCCCTGATCGGAATCAATGATACAGGCCAAAGTGTCTGTTTTTTCATCCGTTCGAAGTGTTCCCAGATTTCCGGCCACCGTTGCCAGGGCATCATCCCAGGAAACCGGTACAAACCGGCCATTGATTTTTTTCAATGGCGTTTTCACCCGGCTGGGATCATACAAGTACTGAAGTCCTGCGATACCGTGCATGCAGACTCCGCCCTCATTCACCGGATACTGTTCCAGTCCCTCAATTTTTACGGGCCGGTTGTCGATTTTCCGCACCGAAATACCGCAGGCACCCGGGCACAGATGGCAGATGGACCGGTCAAAGGAAATCTCTCCATCAGGAGGGACCGGGGTCCAGGGCCAGTTCTGGGTCCAGATGGAAAAATCATCCGTAAGCTTGGCTCCTACAGGGGAGACGGCAATACCTGCAACCGCACCGATTCCCAATCCCAAGAAGCTTCGTCTGTCAACTTTCATATATTACATCCTCTATAAAGTTTTGAATTCTTGTGTATGGTCTCTATTTGTGGCACTGGAAGCAATAGCCTTTATGGCCGGTTTCCTCTTTGTGACACACGGCGCAGTCATCCATTTTCATACTGTCCCAGGGATGTTTCTTGATTCCCCAGATGTTCTTTCCCCAGATATCCCGGCTGTAACCGGTGAGTCTGTTTTCCTCGTAGGGTCTGGACGTCCGGGTTTCCGCGATGGGGCCGTGACAGGCTTTGCAGTCCATTCCCGCAGCCTCGATATGTGCAGCATGGGAAAAGAACACACAATCCGGCTGCCTGGAATACACATGCCAGGGGACTTCCAGTTCTTTTGCCACAAATTCCGTCGCAAAAATGTCCTCGTCTTTTGTGTCTCCCATGGGCTCATCCGTATGGCAGTCCAGACAGGATACCAGCTTGGGGATGCCTGAAAACGTGCCGTCTTCCCGAAGATAGTGGCAGGAATCGCAGCTTCCGGTTTCCTGCACATGCAGCACATGATCGAAGTTAAAAGGTTGCTCGTGTTTGGAGTAGAGCAGTTTGGGGAACAAAAGCCAGCCGGACAGGAAGCATATCAGAAATGCCACAATAAAAAAAAATGACACCCAGCCCAAGGCCTGTGTCATTTTTCGGGTCTCCGGCAGTGCCTGCTGTCGCACCGTCCATGGAACCGTGTTCGGTTTTGTTGTCTATCTCACTCATGAAAACCCCATCCATGTTAAAAAGTTGATATTACCGATATCCGCTTTGTCCAGGCGCTGCCGGGACATATATTTTTTGTATCCGGTGGGTCCCACCGGATACAATTAATCCTCGCACAGCACAATTCGCGTTAATCTATAGTAATATCTGAATTTCTTGTCAAGATAAAATGAGGTGGAAAACGGGATGGCAGACCGGTTGCTGCAACGAGTCATACAGACATGAACTGTCTGGCCGCAACCGGTATCAGACACAAATGATCAGCCGTAACTGTGAAGACCGGACAGCAGAAAGTTGACCCCGAAATAGGTAAACATCACCGCGATGAACCCAGTGATGGACACCAGGGCCAGATTCCGGCCATACCATCCTCTCATCATCCGCAGGTGCAGAAAAATGGCATACACGAACCAGGTGATCAGCGACCAGGTTTCCTTGGGATCCCAGGACCAATATTTCCCCCAGGCGGAATTGGCCCACACCGCACCGGTAATGATTCCGATGGTCAAAAACAAAAACCCGAACACCACCATCTGGTAAGTGAGTTCATCAATGATCGCTTCATCGGGCAACCGGGAGAAAAAAGCGTTTTTTCCGGGCTGTTTCCGTTTGACAAAATAGGTGAGGCTGAGTCCGAACGCCAGGGCGAAACCGGCATATCCCAGAAAACAGGTGACCACATGGGCAATGAGCCAGTTACTTTTCAAGGCGGGAATTAATGGATTGATCTTGGCACTGATGCTTGGGTCAAACGATGCATAGGCAATGGCCAGAAATATCAAAGGAGACACAAAAACGCCGAATCCCTGTTCCCTGTATTTAATCTCCACATAGAGATACAGCACCGCCATGGTCCAGGAAAAAAAAATCAGGGATTCATACATATTGGAAAACGGGGCCCGGCCGATTCCCATCTGATACGATTCCACCCACCGAAGGCCGATACCTACCGTATTGGCCAGAAGTCCTGTCGCCAGCACGTAAAAACCGGCCATGGCAAACAGTTTCTTTTTAAAGGCAAAGGCCCCGACATAACACACGGTTGCCAGACCGTACAAAAAAGTGGTTGAAGACAACGCAAATGCACTGTTCATTACCGATCACCCTTGTTTATTAAATTATCCAGATGAGCCGCCATCTGTTTGAGTTTCAATGTCATGCTCCGGGGGTTGCGGCTGGTTTTGCCGGACAGAACCAGCCGGGTCTGCCCGTTATCCTCCGGTACAACGGCCAGAAGCACTGACTGATGAGACATGAAAAAAGTGACCCAGCATCCCAGGATCATCAGAATGAACCCGGCGTATACATACCAGACGCCAGGATCCCTGGTGACCTGAAGCCCGGGATAGTACCGCTTCTCAAAATCTTCGGCAACAAATACGAACCGGCCCTTTCGCATTTTATCAAATGTGGGAAATCTCATCGGCATCCCGATCTGGAAACCGGTTTCCCCGGCCAGGGTCACCAGCCCGAAAAAGGTTTCCCCCAGGTCACGCCCCTGGAATTCGAAATGGGGAAGAAACCCCTGAAGCGTGAACTGCCCTGCCCCATCCGGCAGATCGACTGTTTCGCCGATTCGGATTTCCCGGCTGACTTCCGATCCCGTGGTATTGTCGACCATGCGCATCCCCACCTGATCCGGGGTGGCCGTTCCGTAAGAAGATAGAAAAATGTTGATCCCCTTGTACCGCAGCGGGTGGTTGACCCGAATATCCGTGGTCAGACTTTCCTGTCCGTCTTCGATGATGGTGAGGCTGGACCGGAACTCTTCAGGGGCACCGGAGTCATAAAACGACACCTCGAATTCATTGCACCGGATGATGAAATCCAGATCAATGGGGGCTCTGGTTTTACTCTCAAACACCCGGCCTGTCTGATCGCCTTCATCGATCCGCACACTGGCCTTGAATCCGAACACCGCACCGATCAGCGCTCCGGCCAGAAGCAGCAGCACACTGGCATGCACCACATACACCCCCAGACGGGTCCAACGCCCATTTTCCGCATACAGATAGACGGTATCATTTTCCGTCTGCCGGATCACCGGACCGACCTGTTTTGCCAGCCAGCGATCGCAAACTTCTGTCAGTGGCTGTGGCGGCATTGCTGTTTCAAGCCTCTGTTTGGATTTGGATTTCAGAAACCGGTTGACATTGAACCGGACCTGATCCGGAAAGATGGTCTTCCATTTCAGGGACAACCGCTCGATGGAACATACCGTGATATTGATGCACAAAAGCAGCAACAGCAGCAGAAACCACCAGGCATGATACATGTCATCAATATCAAACACCTGAATCAGGTTGTAGATTCCCTGCCCGTAAAGATCAACGTACTTCTGGGGCGATCCGTTCTGAAGGACCACGGTTCCGATAATGGACGTCACAGCCAGCAGAATCAGAAGATAAATGGTTAACCGGACAGAACAAAAAAACTCCCAGATCTGACGAGAAATCCCGTCTTGGTTTTTCAATGGTTTCATTCCTCCATGGCAATTTCCGGTGCTGAACAATCCGTTTCCCGTGCCAGCCGGCTGGATATCCGGCAGGTTTGAAACAAAGGGTGAGACATGGCTGCCTGGATCACCGACAAGGGCCCCAGTATCACCGCTTTAGTTTTTGCCCGGGTCACCCCGGTATACAAGAGCTGCCGGGTCACCACCCGGGACGCCTTGTTCGGAATCAGGATCAGCACTGTTTCAAATTCCGATCCCTGGCTTTTATGGATGGTCATTCCAAAGGCAGGCTCATGGGAAGGCAGATCCAAATATCCGAACTTGCGGATCATACCGTCCTCCATTCTGAAACCGGCGACGAGATGGTCTTTTTCCTGCAGAACCACCCCGGTGTCTCCGTTAAACAATCCCCGGTCAGAATCATTGGTTCTGATCATGACCATCTGTTTCACATACCGGTCAGTTATAGCAGAATGGGGATTGGCACGCAAAACTTTTTCACAAACATGATTAATTTGTAATGTTCCGAATTCACCGACATTATGGGCGCATAAAATCCTGAACCGGTCCATGGCATCCAGGGCCCCGGCCAAATCCTTCTGTTGCATCAAAGTGCCGTAACCGGACTGGATATAGGCTTCAATCAACCGGGAAACATCTTTTCCGGGCGGTTCAAAAATCAGGTCCGGATACGAGCCCCGGGTCAGAATCCGGGTAACTTCGTCGACATCCGTGTTCCTGATGGCATTGGCCAGATGCTCGATCCCGGTTTTACCCCGGGACCGGAAGTTGTAGGTCAGTGAAACCATCATCGGCGCCACCGCATCCGCCTTGCAGATGTCGCTGAACACGGCTCCGGCCTGGACCGGAGACAGCTGGTTCTCATCCCCCAGCAAAATCACCCGGGTGGACTGGGGAATCGCTTCCATCAGCCGGGTCATCAAAGCCAGGTCGATCATGGAGCTTCATCGATGATCACCACATCCGCCACCAGGGGATTTTGTCTTCCATGGATGAATCCGGGCCGGTCTTTTCTGGGGATCAGCACCGAATGAATGGTGGCCCCATCCTGAAGCCGGGATGCAGCCCGTCCGGTGGGAGCCAGCGACAGAAACCGGGGGGAAGGCAGGTGCCGGGCCTGGGCGTGGGTTTCCAGAATTTCCCGGATGATCCGGGTGATATATGTTTTCCCAGTGCCCGGTCCGCCTGAAACCACGGTAAAACCGGATTGAAGTGCCGTGACCACCGCCCGCCTCTGGGGCCGGGTATGTTCGATATCCTCACGGGTGAAATACTGTCTGATCTGTGAATTGACAAAATCGGGTTCCAAAGGATGCGGACGGGAACGGATGCGTTCTGCCAATACCTTTACCAGTCGCTCCTGAAAATCGAAATATTTGGACAGGTACAGGCAGCCGTCCGTATCCAGCACCAGAGGCAGCCGGCAGGGATTGCCATTCCCGGATTTTGCCACCATAGGTGCGGCTTCCAATGCACTCAACCACATCTCGATTCCCGGCAGCCTCACCCCGGCGTCTTCATTTTCAGACATAGAAATAGCCTGGCCGGCCATAGATGTCAGATCCAGACACACCTGCCCCTGGGACAGTGCACTGGACACCAGGGCGCAGGTTGCCTTGACCAACGGATCCTCATAGGAAAACACCCGTGCCATATAAACCGCAAAATAATAATCCAGATGGGACACTGTTTGACGGTCATGCAGCCGGCCCAGAATGTCACTGTTTTCTGGAGACGTCTTCAACATATCGGTGAATGCGCAGAAACGGAACGTACATGGCATCATTGGTCTGGATGTGCTCGATCAGCCAGTTCCTTAACGATACAATGGCATCCAGGGTCAGATTGTTGACATCCTCACTGATCTCCCGGCGAAGGCTGATGGCACTTTTGATGAACCGACGGTGGGCTTTGGCATGGACATCCCGATCCGGATATTCCCGCTGTTTGAGTATTTTTTCTTCTTCTGAAAAATACAATTTACCGTAATCATTGATTTCCGTGATAATGCCGGCAATTGCCTTGGCTTCCGCTTTTTCTGTTTCAATTCAATGAGTTCATTGAAAAGATCAAACATTTTTTTCTGATAGGTGTCGATCTCTGCCGCATCCACACTGAATCCGGCATGCCATTCCACTTTGAGATCGTTTTGCGTCATCTGTCTCTCCTTGATATCCTTAATAAAATCGATGTATCGATCATTGAATCCTGTCAAGCAGGCGGGTATGAACATTGTCAAATCCACCGTTGGACATGATCAGCACCAGGTCCCCCGGAACCAGACGGGGCGGCAGAAACGACAAAAACCTGTCCGTGCTGGAAAAATGATGGGCCTCCACCCCGAGGGAGTTGATATCGGCCGCCAGTTTTTCCGGGGAGAACCGTTCATTTTCTGGGATCTGTTTTTTGACGGCCGGATTACAGATACACACCATGTCTGCATCCATGAAAGCAGCGGGATAGATGTCCTGGAAAAACCGGCGCATGGAGGTGTTGGTGCGGGGTTCGAACACGGCAATGACCCGGCCGGACCGGTAAAACGGTTTGACCGCCTGGATCGTCGCCGCCACTGCGGACGGGTGATGGGCAAAATCATCCATCACCGTAATTCCGTTTTTGATCCCCCGGACATCCTGTCTTCGCCGGACCCCGGAAAATGATGCCATTGCCTTTATCACCGTATCTGAAGTAATACCGATCGTATCTGCTGCTGCAGCGCAGGCCAGAAAATTCGTCAGGTTGTGGTGTCCGGGCAACCGGGTCTTAATCTCGTAATCCATGCCGGGGCCTGAGATGTTTGCCCGGGTCTGATGATCTGCCTGAATTGGATTTGCACAGGTCCAGTCACCGCCGGTTCCGTACAAAACAGGCCTTGGACGCTGATCCGTCAGAATACCCATCAGATGGGGGCTGTCCTTGCAGGCGATCACCCGGCTGGTGGCCGACACCTTTGCCGCCAGTTTCGCAAACACCGACTTAACATGATCCAGATCCCTGAAAATATCGGCATGATCAAATTCCACCCCGGTCATGATCGTAACAAAGGGATCATAGTGCATGAATTTGGGTCCTTTATCGAAAAAAGCCGTGTCATATTCATCCCCTTCGATCACCATGTATTCGCCTTTGCCGATCCTAAATCCGGACTGGTAATCCTTTAAAATCCCTCCGATCATGAACCCGGGATCCAATCCCGCAACGGTCAGGATATGGGCCATCATGCTGCGGTAGTGGTTTTGCCGTGGGTGCCGGTGACCAAAATGATCTTCTTGTCTTTCGCAAAAACCGGTTTACCGCCTCGGGCATGGACAGATAAAGAATCTGCCGGTCCAGTACCGCAGCCGCTTCAGGATTGTCCCGGGTCACGGCATTGCCGATGATCACTAGATCCGGTGAATGATCCAGATTGGCCGGATCAAACCGGGCAAACAGCTGAATATCATTGTTCGCCAAAATTTCGCTCATGGGCGGATACACCTGGTGATCCGACCCTGTGACGTCATACCCCATCTGCTTGAGCATGCATGCCAGAGTCCCCATTCCTGTGCCGCAGGCGCCACCAGATGAATTTTCCGAATCTGGTCCATGGCCTAAATCTCGACCATCACTGATCTGGCGGCAGCCACCGTATCTTCAATGTCTTTATCTGTATGGGCCAAAGAAACAAAACAGGCTTCGAACTGGGAAGGCGCCAGATACACCCCCTTGCCAACATTCCCCGGTAAAACGCAGCAAATCGGTCCAGGTTGCTGGTTTTGGCTGATTCAAAATCAACCACCTTCCGGTCCGTGAAAAAGAACCCGGCCATGGATCCCATATGACCAGCCTGGAATGGGATGCCCGCGGCATCCGCTGCCGACTGAAGCCCGTTCACCAGCGCGCTTGTCCGGGCTTCGAGGACCTCATACACCCCGTCTTTCTGCAACACGGTTAAGGTTGCGATGCCGGCCGCCATGGCCAATGGATTGCCGGACAGGGTCCCGGCCTGATACACCGGCCCGGAGGGAGCGATCTGGGCCATGATCTCTTTTTTCCCCCCGTAAGCCCCCACAGGCAAACCGCCTCCGATGATTTTACCAAAACAGGTCAGGTCCGGGGTAATATTAAACAGGCCCTGGGCACCGTTTTTTGCCACCCGGAACCCGGTCATAACCTCGTCAAAGATCAGTACCACCCCATGCCTGCGGGTTTCTTCTCTCAAAGCCTCCAAAAATCCCGCCATAGGAGGCACCATGCCCATGTTGCCGGCCACCGGCTCCAAAATCACCCCAGCCACCTGGTCCCCTTTGTGAGCCATCACCTGCCTGAACCCTTCAATATCATTGTAAGGCAAAGACATGGTATTCTGGATAATGGATTCCGGCACACCAGGCTGCCGGGAATATTCAGGGTGGCCACCCCGGATCCTGCTGCCACCAGCAGGGTGTCAGCATGACCATGGTAGCACCCGTCAAACTTGATGATAATATTACGGCCGGTTACCCCTCTGGCCAAGCGGATGGCGCTCATGGTGGCTTCAGTACCGGAGTTGACCATGCGTACCATCTCCACGGAAGGAACCATTTCGGTCACCAGCTCCGCCAGCCGGGTTTCCAGATGGGTGGGTGCGCCAAAACTGGTACCGGTTTCCAGCACCTGCATCAGTGCATCAATCACTTCCGGGGGGCGATGTCCCAGAACCAATGGCCCCCAGGACAGAACATAATCGATATACTCGTTTCCGTCCACATCAAAAAGCCGGCTTTTATCCGCCCGTTCGATAAACACCGGCTGTCCGCCAACGGCATTACATGCCCGAACCGGAGAATTGACACCTCCGGGGATCAATTGTCTGGCTTTGCTGAACAAATCATCGGATTTGCTGTATTGCATAGGATGTCTCCCAATTTTGTTAACAGGTGAAAAATTCAAAAAGGATCTGATTTTCATGAATCCAATTTATGCATAAATGATAAGTATAACAGACCTTTTTTTAAAGGGTCAACCGGTTTGTTTCCGCCGCACCCTCCAAAAAAACATTGACATCCCCATCCACGGCTGATATTTTAGCTTCTGTCTTTTTTCAGACGGGCCGTTAGCTCAATTGGCAGAGCAACTGACTCTTAATCAGTAGGTTCGGGGTTCGAAACCCTGACGGCCCACCATCAAAATCAAGTGCTTACAAGAATCAGTCAGAAACAACACATCAAAAGATGGCCAAAAGATGACTTTTTTTTGAACTGATTATTCAGACTCCCACCCCCTGCCCTTGATGACAATGCATGATTATGATGCCATTTTGAATATTGGCTGGAAATCTTTTTCCAAAGCGTTTCTGGCAAAAAAAGTCCTGGAGTGGATAGAACCATTACCGGGGTCTGTTCGCGACAAACCATTTAACGCCAGAGAAGAGTGGGGAAAAATCATGTTCCAGTGCTTTCCGGAGGAGATATTCCCCTGCCATTTGACCTGTTATGCGAGGTCAAATCTCTGGAAAATTTTTTCATAGACATGATCAAAATCCCGGATAAAATATCATCGGTCATGGATGCCATCGTGCCGCCATTGACACCTTCAAGATGCCGGCAGGCAAAAACAAATGGTTATCCCATGATATGGATCGGTGGCTGGCGCACTTCGTCCCGTATGATTTCTCCTCAGATATGGGACCGGTTTATCTGGCCCTATTTTATGCGAATAGTCAATGAAGTCATCGATGCTGGGCTGATTGCCCTGTTTCCTCTGGATGGTGATTGGACAAGGGAATAACAGAGATTCAGGCAACTTCCCGAAGGCAAAATCATCATAGCCCCTGATGGGGAGACAGATATTTTTCAGGCAAAAAGTGTTGTGGGTAATCATGCATGTATTATGGGGGATGTTCCGGCCGCATTGCAGACTTTCGGAACCCATAAAGAAGTGACAGCTTATTGCCGGAAACTGCTCGATAAAATTAGCCCTGATGGCTTTATACTCCCTACAGGATGCGATATACCCACAAACGCAAAGTTTGAAAATGTCCAGGCCATGGTGGTGGCCGCAGTGATGGAGATGCGGTTTTAAATCAAATTCCAGCCCTATCCGTTGGGTCCTATTTCATATGTGATGGCAGCCACAGAGCAAGGTCCTCAAACATAAACACAAGAACAAGGCCAATAAACAGGATGACCACAAAAGGTATTACGCTTTTGATGATAAAGGAAAGCGGCTCGTCAACGATTCCCTTAACCGTGAATATGTTCAGCCTACCGGCGGGGTGAGCAGTGCTGTTTCAATAAGCATCATGAGCATGACGCCGAATGCAATAGTGTCAATCCCTAAGGCAGGCAGCATTGGGGCGATGACTGGAACAGTAAGAACCGTCATGGAGCCGCCGTCCAGGAACATGCCCAGAAAAAGATAAAGTATCATGATCAGAAGAATAATTCCCCAGACGGGCATTCCGGATGAAAAAATGGATTCCGTCAGGTTCGCAGGAATCTGGAGCAAGGTGATTACGTTGGACATCACAAGGGCACCGATCATGATCATGATGATCATGGTTGACAACACAGCACTGTCAATGAGGCATTGTATCAGACTGTTCCATGTGATCCGACGATAGACAAGCGCGCACAGGAGGCTATAAATAACCAGCAGTGCGCCTGCTTCAGTGGGAGTTGCAACCCCGGTATAAATGCTTCCTAGCACAAACACTGGCCCCAGGATGACCATGAATGATTTCCGCAAAGAAATCACGCGTTCTTTCCCGGTGAATGACACGGTTTCATATTTACCGCTGATCGTGCAGTGAATGACAATATAAATGCCGAACAAAACAATAAGCATTATTCCAGGAATTACCCCTGCCATAAAAAGGTCCCCCACAGAGGTATCTGTGAGAAATCCATAGACAATAAACCCGACGCTGGGAGGAATAATCAGCCCTAAACTGCTGCCTGTTACTGTACCGATTACCAGTTTTTTATCATATCCCCTGTCCAGCAGTGGTTTCATGGCGACAAGAGTGATAATGGCTGTGACAGCTGTGCTCGAGCCGATCATTGCCGCTAGGATGCCACCGGTGATGCAGGTACCCCACCCCAGACCACCTGGCATCCATCCAAGCCATTTGCTGCTTAGATCATATATCTGCTCACCCAATCCGCTTCGGGATAAAATCAGCCCCCAAGAGTAAACAGGGGAATTGCCAGTAAAATAAAATTTGTGGCCGCATGTTCTGCAACAATGGGCAGGGTGTTCAATCCTCCCAGATTGCCATGGAAAAAACAAGTCCGGCAAGGCCCACCAGACCAAGGGAAAATGCAATAGGCAATCCCCAGAACAACAGGACTACGCCAAAGATGAGAATGCCCAGAGACTGGCTGAAAAAATATACCAAGATCCCTGTGGCAGCCGATAACAGGAAGAGAAAAACCATGAGAAGAGGTGGCACAGAGCTGGCAAAGGATTTAGCTGCTATATCGGATGCATCTAACGGGAGCGAGTCGCTGTCAGGCGATTCTTTTATCAGGGATATCCGGATCTGTATTTGCCGGATGGTTTGAACGACAGCCAGAGCCATTCCAACGGGTATGGAAAGGAATACCAGCCACATGGGATAGCGGAATAACCCATCACTCATAGCATGGTATGCAATTGCTTCTTGAAAATGGATAAATCCGAATATGCCCAATGCACTGATAAAGATCAAAGATGCCAGGTCAGTTACAACTCCGATAGCGTGCCGTGTCCGGTCAGGTAACTGAGTGATAAAAACATCACAGGACACATGCTTATCAGATTTTATTCCATAGGAAACCGACAGAAATGTAAACCATATGAATATCAGGGTTGACAGGGACAAAACCCAGGAAGTGGGCTGATCCAGAAAATGGCGCGAGAATGCCTCAAATGACATGAACAATGCCACAGAAAGCATCATGAGCCCCGCTGTCAGGGCAGAAACAGATGAGATGCCGTCAATTACCTTTCCAGTTTTTCCAGATCCCGGGTTCGGGTGTATCCCTGAGTTATTCATGGTTATCCCTTATCTGGATGCCTCCAACAGGTCCCACAATTCCTGGTATTGATTTTCCAGCCATTTTTTTTGAAAATTCCTTCATTACGGGTTTGACTGTATTGATTAGCTTGGTTCTTTCTTCACTGGAAAAGGCAGTAACAGATTTTGCTTCAGATTTCAGAAAGGCCAGATCTTCTTCGTGCTCCTTGGCGGCATATTCCCTGGTCCAGGTTTCATACTCTCTGGCGGTGTCAGTGATGATTTTTTGATCTTCCGGAGACAGTCTGCTCCAGGAATTCTGATTGATCACCAGCCACATGCTGAAATAAGGAATGGTGGGATCGATTGTCAGAAAAGGCGCCACCTCATAAAGTTTACTCCTCCGCCACCGGGAAACCCCAGATCCGGCTGCTTCGATGGTTCCCCGCTGAAGGCCGGTGTAAATTTCCTTGGAACTCAGGCTGATGGGCACAACGCCCAGAGCTTGGTACATAGTTGCCATGGCAGCCCCGGATGTCCGCATTTTAAGCCCTTTGAAATCATCGACTGTCTCGATAGCCCTGTCTCTGCATCCTATAAGACTAGTACCAAAAGACCAGGCAGCTAAAAGGCGAGCATTGAAAAATTTTTCAAATTCTGCAGAGGCGATTTCTCGCGTTCTCGGGGTGTCAAGGAATCGGTAATAGTGGTCATAACTCTCCCAGCATCCCATGGCACCAAATGACCCCACAAACTCCAGGACAGGAGAGCGGCTGCCCACTAAGGCCACATGCATCAAGCCGATATCGATCTGGTTTTTTGACATGGCGGTCATAATGGATTTTGCATCGTACAAGGAACCAGCGCCATAATGCTTAATGGCAATTCGGCCGTTTGTTTTGTCGGCCACAGCTTTTACAAATTCCTGGGCTGCAATTTCATGGTTGCTTTTTGGTGGTGTTGTGGTGGCAAATGTCAGTTGGTTATCACTGGCTGAGGCAGGACCTGAAATGGCCATGATCAGGAGTGCCAGACCGGACAAAAAGAAGACAGCATTTAAAAAACGGGGCGTGTTCATTTTTTTCTCCCTTCAACAGACAATCCCTGGGATCTGTTGTTTTTGTTTTTAAAAAAAATACGTTCCAGGTTACGCAATGCATCCAGGCCGATCAATTTATTAAACTGATCAAAAGTAACCATCCTGTCTTTAAAATTTTTTGTACTACCGGCTTTGGCAATTTCCATCATCAGATCCCCCACCGTCTTTGCTATGGCATAAGTAGCAGCAACCGGGAAAACCACAACACTGTAACCGATTTTTTCCAACTCAGCAGCTGAAAGCACCGGGGATTTGCCCCCTTCAATATTATTAGCCAGAAGCGGTGCATCAATTTGGGATGTAATCTGCTGCATCTGTTCCACTGTTGTTGGGGCCTCCACAAAAATCAAGTCAGCACCAGCCTGTGAAAAAAGATTGCCCCTTTTAATAGCATCTTCCAGGCCATTCACAGCCAGAGCATCAGTGCGGGCCATGATAACAAAATCATCGTCCGTTCTGGCGTCCACCGCTGCTTTAACTTTAGCAACCATCTCCTGTTTTCCGACAACGTGTTTGTCCTGCATGTGTCCGCATCGTTTTGGAAAGACCTGGTCTTCAATGAACATGCCGGCAGCACCTGATTTTTCAATCGCCTTTACAGTCCGCCGAACATTGAGAATGCCTCCATGGCCGGTGTCACCATCCGTAAACACAGGTATGTCCACGGCATCGACAACCCTGCTCACACAGTCAACCATTTCAGTTAAGGTGAGAAAGGAGAGATCGGGCTGCCCCAAAAGTGACGCGCTGGCAGCATAACCCCCGATAGTCAATGCTTTGAATTTTGATTGTTCAATAATTTTTGCTGTAAGGGCATCATGGGCACCTGGCATGACCAATATAGTGTCTTCACCGATATATTTTCGCAGCAACCGTGTTTTTTTTATCAATTTAGATTCCTTCAATTTTTTGTTTTCTTTCAGTAAACAACGAGGGTAAAAAATTATTTTCCCGCATTGGGTTACAGAATACTACAAGCACCCGGGCCGGTTTCGGGCCGACACTTCGAGTCATATGAGGCCGATCAGAATCAAAATACATTGCATCACCCTCATTTACAATATAGGTTGAACCGTCGTAATAAAATTCGCTGGTGCCTTCGAGCACAAATGCCATTTCCTGGCCTTCGTGTAGCAATGGCTTGGGACTGAATTCATTGCTTACTGTAACAATGTATGAATCCATGAATTTATTGGATTTATTAAATGGGAATGACTCATATATTGAATCGGGAGCCGCACCAGTATGGGTTATAGGACAACGATCTTCAGCTCTAACCAGAGAAAATTTTCTGGGTTCCTGTATCGTTTTCTCGCCAGTCATCAAGGAAATGGCATCAATATTCATACCATAGGCTATTTTGGTCAAAGTCCCTAAAGTCGGTGTTTTTTCACCGTTTTCTATCAGGGATAGATATCCTTTGGAAAGTCCAGTAATTGTGGCCAGTTGGTCCAGAGTCCAATTTAATTCCAGCCGCCTTTTTCTGATGTTATCGGCAATGGTCTTTTCCAAAGCACGTCTTTTTGAATTAATTTGAGTCTCATCCATATAAATTTGTTTACCCTGGAAAAACATAAATTGCAACATTTTTTATCACAGCATCATCCTTGAATTGAAAATTATAGTACTGAATATTAAGAAGCGGATAGAATTTTTTTGAAATTTCAACCCTTTATTTGCTTCAATCACCGTTAATCCACCCTGTTCGATACAGAGTTCTTTGATCACTTTGCCGGGGTTTTTGAGGTTTATGTATGATCATTTTTTTCCACTATGATCATCATAACCAAACCCATCTTTTCGAAAAAAGGCAATAAAATACCCATTTGCTCTGAATTTTATGGCCCCATATAAAATAATTTTTTATAAATTCAATAGGTTATAAATGTTTTGTTTAATTGTGGTCAATGTCGTGCCAGAAAAACGGAACACAATATTATACCTACAGGCTGGTTGAGTCTGAGCGTACCCCCAAATGGGTTCGTCAGCATACCCTTCTCAATCTGGGTACGGGGTTCTCTCTGCCACGAAAGCAATGGTCTGAACTAGCGACACGGGTTCAGGAAATAACAAGCGGTCAGGCGCCGCAATTTGAGGCACCTCAAGAAGTCGAGGGGCTGGCACAGAACTATGCTGCTCAGCTTATACAGGTTAAAAAGAAAGTCTCAGAGCCCATGGGACCCGATTATTGCCAGGTGGATGTCGACAGCCTGGAACTGATCCGGCCCCGCAGTATCAGCTGTGAGCACGTGGCATTAGAAGCGTTTAACACCCTGGGCATCGGAGAGCACCTGAAAAAACTCGGATTCAATGGCCCGCAGTTAGCTGCGGCTGCCGGCAGTATTATCGGCCGTATGTGTCGACCGGCCAGTGAACGGGCAACGCTTCAATGGCTTCAGAATATTTCGGGGCTGGGAGAGCTGATAGATTATGACTTCAACAAGATGAATCTATACAAATTGTATTCAGCATCTGACCAGCTTTTGAAAAATAAGGATGCCATAGAGAGGCATCTGTACCTGCAGGAAAAAAAACTCTTTGGTTTCCGGGAGACCATCACACTGTATGATTTGACCAATACATATTTCGAAGGTCAAGGTAAGGGCAGCAAACTTGGAAAATTGGGTCGTTCCAAGTCAGTGAGGCCGGCACCCTGGTCCGGATAATCAGCACCATGGACGTAGGACGGAAATCTCCGGATATGTTTGATGCTCAAAAAGCCACAATTGTAATGGATGCAGGGATTACGTCCGAAAAAAATATCAAGTGGATCAGAAAACAGGGGTAACGTTTCATAAAAATTTTTTCCTTCCGTCCGTACCTATCCGAAAAGATGTTTCAGTTTGAGGGCCAGCATCATCCACGCCGAAGAATCACGGTGTGCTTCTTCCGGTGGATCATGTTTTCTAAAACGTTGGCGACCGTGTGAGGATCGAGAACAAAACGATTGGGCACAGAAACCATGCCATTATCCCGATTCTGCTGGAATGATGTGCGCATTGCACCAAGCAGCATCAATCCCACACCGATTCCGGATGGTTTCAACTCCCGACGTAACCCCTCTGTAAACCCCGCCAGGGCAAATTTTGTCGCGGCATACACGCTATTTTCCGCCAGGGCGACGCGGCTGAAAAGTGATCCAATATTGACAATATAGCCGGAATCGCTCTGTTTGATGAGTGGAAGCAGGCCTTTAATACAATGATATGCGCCAAAGAAATTGATCTCAAACTGTCTCCGCATCTCCTGATTCGATATGCTTTCTGACTCTCGGTAGATTCCAACGCCGGCATTATTGATCAGGACATCGATCTGTTGATATTTTTGGTGAATGCTATCCACCATACGCTGAACATCACGCTCGGACGAAATGTCGCATGTGAGGATCATGGGAGCGCTGCCGGTGAGTACTCTGATCTCTTCTTGCGCCTGTTGCAATAACGCCTCCGTTCGTGCCACCAAAATAACGTCCGCATGTTTTTGACTGCAATGAAGCGCCATGGCTCTGCCAAGACCTTTTGAAGCGCCGGTGATCACAATTGTTTTCTGTGCTATAGTCATCATGATATCGTCTCCTTTTTAGCCCTGACAGGTCTTAAAACCTATCAGGGCTAGCGGATAAGTCCTCAACTTATTGAATTTCCATTCCTTTCAACTCTGGGGGGCCTCGTTCACTCGCTGATGATGTATATAGACCGTAATTCCGACCGCCGCTGAAATAAAACCGGTCATGAAACTACCAACCCCGTGGCCGATCGCGTTATCCAGCAGAGTTGCCGGAAAAGGCAGCAGATAGTAGTTTAACAGGAATGCGATGGCGGCGCTTATTGTTCCTGCTATGAAACCATTTTTTACGAGTACATTGAGATGTTTTGACATAGCTTTTCTCCTAGTGCTGATTTTCATGAATAGTCTCCGCGTCCACTCATGTGGCCGGATACGGGAACATCTTTTCTACAGAATCAAGATAGGAGAGCGCTGGCGGAATGTCATTAACCTGGGTTAATTTCAACGGTTCATTATGTGATTTTTTTGCGGATGCGGGATAATGCGACGTCTGTGACCCCTAAATACGAGGCGATATGGTATTGTGGCATTCTGTCGGCTAAGCCGGAAAATTCTTGTAAGAAACGTTGGTAGCGCACGTCTAAGGAATCGATCAATAATTCTTTTTCGCGCGCTTCTTTGATTAACAGCAGATGTTCGGCATGTTTACGACCTAATCGCTCCCAGCAGACATGTCGTTCATAAAATGCATGCAATGTTCTGTTCGGAAGGACAATTGTTGCGGTGCGTTCGAGTGCCTGGATATAAAATCCACACGGTGCATGGAGTACGAAGGAATGAAATGAACCGGCAAAGCCGTTCTCCATGGCGAAATGCTTATTAAACTCCTTTCCATCTTCAGTACAATAGAAAAATCTGACTAAGCCTTTGAGAATGAAGTAAAAATTGTTGACAACGTCACCAGCCTTGACCAGATAGTCATTCTTTTCAAATGTGCGTTCCGAAAGATGCGGCACAAAACATTCCCATTCAGTATCAGGAATAGACACCATGTTTGTCATGGCCTTTCGAAACTGTTCAAATCTTCTTGAATTTTTCATACAATACCCCCTTGAATGCCATACCCTGTTCAGATGACGAGTTGATCATGCATAAAAATCATCGTAAGATTTCATGCACGCCGAACCCCGGCAGCCTTCCTGCTATTATGGCCAAAATAGCATTGAAAGGCAAATGTCTCGAAAAGCCGCAATCGCTGCGATTGCGAGCCCCAGGCGTTGGGGCTGCCTGGAGAAAACAAGGTGTTGAAAAAGGCTGGGGCCTTTTTCAATCCCAATTTATAAATCTTTATACGAGGAGATTACAATGAGCACCAGTATTCCCAATGATCCGCAATTCAACGAGTATTACCATAAGTATCTTTAGTGCTTCAAACTTGCAGGCCTGCAGCCCAAAACCACCGAGGCATATTCTCG